>Ga0233423_10001904_pt1 | contig 10307 bp, 5 predicted proteins | sample Watercolumn_Mata_FD_180713 | JGI IMG/M metagenome (GOLD analysis project Ga0233423, IMG submission 180713) | Freshwater microbial communities from Lake Matano, South Sulawesi, Indonesia - Watercolumn_Matano_2014_112_MG | ecosystem: Environmental > Aquatic > Freshwater > Lake | place: Indonesia... | reverse complement strand
CTTTGACGCCGTAAGTCCAGCAGCCGTAAGCCCCGGCGAAGAGCACGGAGAAGAGGTCGGTGCCTACCGCAATGGCCGTGGGGCAGCCGATGAGGTAGATCAGGGCGGGCATGCGGATGAAGCCGCCGCCCACGCCCAGGAAGCCGGACAGGAACCCGGTGAAGAAAAAGACGCCCATCACCGTCCAGAAGGAAATGGTAATTCCCGAGGCCGGGAAGTGCATCATGGGAGGCAGATTCCAGGCCTTTTTGGGCGCCGCCGCGGTCACGCTGGCAGTGGCCGCCTTGGCCGCGGCCCGCTTGTCCTTGGTGGCGTAATCATAAAGCATGTAAATGCCCAGGCCGAAAAGGAGAACCATATAAGAGTAACGCACCACCGGTCCGGCCAGGGTGTCGCCCCCGGCGATTTTCATGGTGCTCAGCCACATGATCACCTGGGCCCCGGCCTCCACGCCGATGACCGAGCCGATGATGGACCAGATGCCCAACTTCATGTCCACGTTGCCCATCTTCCGGTGCTTGGCGGTGGCGACGATGGATTTGCCGAAGATGTGGGCCAGGTCCGTGCCGATGGCATAAGCCATGGGAAAGCCGAAGATATTCAGGGCCGGGGTCACCACCCAGGCGCCGCCTACTCCGAAGAAGCCTCCCAGCACGCCCACGGCAAAGCCGATGGCCACCAGGATGAGGCCGTTAAAATTCTGTTCCGCGATTGGCAGATATACATTTAAGAATTCCATGATATGAATGCCCCCCTGCTACTCGTGATGCTCGATCTTGCTGACGTCCATGCCGATGACCTTCAGAATCCGGTCGGTGACAAAGGCGATGATAGCTCCCACCACGCCCATGATCAACGTGACCAAGATCGCGAACATCATCTTGCTGTCATTGTACGTCGAGGCGAAAAAGTAATTGACGGCGTTAAGACCCTCAATCTTCACCTGCTTGGAAGCGAAGTCCGCCGTTTTTTCGCCGGGATCGGCGGCCCAGGCCAGCAGGGGCAGGCCCAGGAGCAAACAGTTGAAAATGACTACCCAAACTCTCTTCATTGCTTTAACCTCCCTATCCACGGATAGATTTATAATGGGCCCAGGCGCGGTCCCTGAACGTTCCCTGCCGCCTGCACCGTAAAGCCTTTGATTGGGAGTGATGCAACCTTATCTTTGGCAAAATTATATTTTAACTGTAAACTGAAAAAAGCTTCCCTAAAAATGTCGAAAAATTTTGCAATCCGTAAAAGATTTTTAGAGCCTGTACTTAATCAGGAGGAAAATATTGTTGGGCAACATATTGAAATTATATCAATTTCAAGAATCTATCGGTTGGCCCCGAAATTGCTTATACTCTTTAGTTTTGCTTGACAAGTGAAATTATTCACAATCTCTTGGCATAAAATTTATTACCCGGAAGCCCTCAAGTCAAGGTAAATTTTCAACAGAGCATTTTTCCACTGTTGCTATTTACAACAGGGTAAATTCCTTATATCGAAAACCGAAAATGTAATGGGACTATTCAGCTTCTTTCGTCGAAAAAAGAAATCCCCGCCGCCGGAGCCCGGCCTGAAAAAGATCTTCCAGGGGTTCCAGCAGGTGCTGGCGGCCAACAACGAGTCCTTGGCCGTCATGGGCCAGCTGGAGGAGAAGCTTTCGGATAGCGAGGGCTTCGATATTCAGTATCTCCGCCACCGCATCGACCTTCTGGACCGGCAGGCGGCCGATCTGGTGGCCGCGTTGCAGCGGATGTCCGGGGGGCGCTGGCAGGAGCTGGAAAAATCCCGGATCAGGCTGAGAGACGCCATTCAGCAGCGACTGGAGGAGCGGCCCCAAATTCCCCCCAGTCCGCTGTTGGTGCGGCTGGATGACGCCCCCGCCGAAATCCGGGCCGCGCTGGGTGGCAAAGCCGCCAACCTGGCCCGGGTGCGCATCGACATCGGCCTGCCGGTGCCGGAAGGGGTGGCGGCCACTCTGGCCGCCTACCGGCTGTTCATGGAGCAAAAACTGCCCGGCGAGGACGACACCTTGCTGGCCCGGCTCCAGGAGAAGCTGGCCGGGGTCAACCTGGAGGATGAAGCCGCGGTGGAAGAGGCGGCCGGGGAGTTGCAAGCCCTGGTACTGGGCCAGCCGCTGCCGGAAGAATTGGCGGCTGCCCTGGTGGAGGAGTCCCGGCGCTTAATGGACCATCCCGGCCGCAGGCTGGCGGTGCGCTCCAGCGGCGCCCGGGAGGATATCGCCGCTACTTTTGCCGGCCAGTACGAAAGTTTCCTGGGGGTGGCCCCGGAAGAGGTCCCGGAATACTGGCGCAAGGTGGTGGCCTCCCAATTCGGGGCCCGGGCTCTGGTTTATTTTAAGAACCAGGGGCTGATCCTCGAGGAAGCCGCCATGGGGGTGTTGATTCAACGCCTGATCAACGCCCGGGCCGCGGGGGTGATGTTCACCACCGACCCGGGAAGCTGCGATTTGGATCGGATGATTATCAGCGCCACCTGGGGGTTGGCCGCGGACCTGATGGGCGGCCAGGTCAGCGCGGATGAATACGTGGTTTCCAAGGAAAACGGGCGGCAGCTCCAGGTGGTGTTGGGCCGCAAGGAATACCGCCTGGCCCTGGACGGCGGCCGGGTTGCCCGGGAGGCCGTGGCTCCGGATCTGGTGGAGGCTCCGGCCTTGGAAGCCCGGGACCTGGAGCAGTTGGCCCGTTTTGCCCGGGTCCTGGAGGATCATTGCGCCTGTCCCCAGGACGTGGAGTGGGTCAAGGGCGTCAGCGGCAAGCTCTACGTGGTGCAATCCCGCTATCTGCGGTTTCCCGAAGCCCAGGCCCTGGTGTGCGCGGAAATAGCCGTGGCCGAGAGCGGCGCGGAACTGCTGCTGGCGGAAGGCCGGATAGGCTCCCTGGGCGCGGCCGCAGGGCCGGTCTTCAAGCTTTACGGGGACCGCGGCCTCTCCGAAGTGCCTCCGGGCGCGGTCCTGGTGGCTCCCCGCACCACTCCCCAGTTGGCCCCGGCGCTGCCTAAGGTCGCGGCCCTGGTCACCGACGTGGGTTCCACCACCGGGCACCTGGCTTTGGTGGCCCGGGAGTACGGCATCCCCGCCCTGGTGGACACCGTGCGGGCCGGAGAGGTCCTGCCGGAGGGGGAGGAAGTGACCGTGGACGCCTTCCACGGCAAGGTCTACCGGGGGCGGGTGGAAGAACTGCTGCGTTATCAAACCCGGAAAACCACCCCCCTGTTCCAGTCGCCCCTGTATGAAAAACTCCGGGCGGTGGTAGACCTGGTGGTGCCCCTCACCCTGGTGGACCGGCGCAGCCCCAACTTTCGCCCGGAAAATTGCCGCACCTATCACGACATCACCCGCTTCGCCCACGAGAAGGCCATCCAGTGCATGTTCGGCCTCATGGACGGCGTGGAGGAAGGGAGATACCCCGCGCTCCGGCTGCTGAAGCTGGACACCAACCTGCCTCTGAACCTGCACCTCATGGACCTGGGGGGCGGCCTGGCCACCCACGTGACCCCGGTTCCCCCGGAAAGCATTATTTCCTTGCCCATGAAGGCCCTCTGGCGGGGCATCAGCCACCCCGGCATCACCTGGGCGGGGCCGGTGCCCGTATCCGTGGGCGGGTTTTTCCACGTCCTGGCCCAGACCGCCATCCGCCCCCCGGAGAGATTCTGGGACAAGACCTATGCCATCGTGGGTAACAATTACGTGAACTACAGTTGCCGGCTGGGTTTTCATTTCGCCACCGTGGACAGCTTTTGCGGCCCGGTTGCAGACGATAATTTCATCAACTTTGCGTTCAAGGGCGGGGCCGCGGATGAACCCCGGCGCGTCCGCCGGGCCAAACTCATCGCCATCGTCTTGGAGAGGCTGGGCTTCGAGTTGGAGGTCTTCAAGGACGTGGTCCGGGCCCGCTTCCGGAAACGTCCGTGCGCAGAAAACGAAGAGCGGCTGGACCTCCTGGGCCGCCTCATGGCCTACGTGCGCCAGATGGACATGCTCATGTCCGACGACTCCAAGATCTACCTCCTGGCCGAAAGGTTCCTGGCGGGCCACTACGAGCGGCCCGGCGAGGAGGGGAAGGAGGAGCAGGGATTAGGGGCCAGGGATTAGGGGCCAGGGGCCAGGGGCCAGGGGCCAGGGGTCAGGGGTCAGGGGGTCAGGGGTTAGTGATCTGCGATCAGGAAAGAGTGGGCGCTTCCCGTCAATTTCCACTGCTCCCTGCTTACTGCTCAATGTTCCGAAAAGTGGTCAGTGGCCAGTGGTCAGTAATGCTTCGGTAATCGGGATATGCCTTCTTTGGTTGAATTTCCATGATGGATCACTATCTTTTTCCAATAACCCTAATTAAATGGTAAAAGGTTGATTAACCCAAGGGCCACGCAAAACGCAAAACGCAAAACGAGAAACGGAGAACTCCATGCCATCCTCAAAGTGCCCGGAAAACCTGAAAACCATATTGGTCTGCTCAGACGGTTCGGAAGAGAGCAAAGCGGCGTTGGCCCAGGCCCTGTCTCTGGCCAAAGAATGCGGCAGCCGCATCCATCTCCTCCAGGTGGTGGCCATTATCCCGGAATTCGAGGCTTCGGCCATGGACCTGATGGTCCTGGTGGGAGAGGAGGTTTCCCGGCAGTTGGCAGCAACCAAGGCCGAGGCCGCGGCCACGGGGGTGGACCTGGAGACCCGGATGAGCCGGGGGGTCTCCGTGGCCGGGACCATCCTCGAGGAGGCGGAGGTGGTCAAGCCGGATTTGATCCTCATGGGCCGCTACGGCCGCACCGGCCTGGAACGGCTGCTGGTGGGCAGCGTCACCGCCCGGGTCATCGGCCAAAGTCCCTTTAACGTCCTGGTGGTCCCCAAGGGCGCGACCATTGCCTTCGACCGCATCCTGGTGGGCAGCGACGGCTCGCCTTACAGCGAAGCGGCGTTTGCCGCGGCCCTGGACCTGGCCCGGGGGCGGGAAGGCAAATTATTTGGGGTGTCCGTGGCCGCGGAAGAAGGGGAGATTCCCCGGGCCCAGGAGATCGTTCACCGGATGATGGCCGCGGCCAATCAAGCCGGCATGCCCTTCCAGGGCTTGATGCCCCAGGGGGTGGCTGCCGACCATGGCATTATTCAAGCGGCCATCAAAAACGAAGTGGACCTCATCGTCATGGGCAGCCACGGCCGCACCGGCTTAAAAAGGCTGCTCATGGGCAGCGTCACCGAACGGGTCATCGGCCAGTCCCCCTGCCCGGTGCTGGTGGTGAAAAAGAAGGGATGAGACGTTGGGGGAGAGTAAAGTTTAATTCGGCATTTTCGGGTTGAGAACGGTCTTGATTTTTTCTCCCAGGTCCCGCACGCCGGCGGGTTTCAGGATAATATCCCTGATGCCCAGGTTGCGGATATCTTCTCGATCAAAGCGTTCGGTATAACCCGTGGCCAGCAACACCGGCAAATCCGGCCTGGCCTGCATAAAATATTTGGCCAGGTCGATGCCGGTCAGTTTGGGCATGGTCAGATCGGTAATGACCAAATCGAACTTGCCGGGATCGGCCTGAAATATTTCCATCGCCTCCAAACTGTTGGTAGTCGCGAAGACTTCATACCCCATCATTTCCAGGGCCACCCTGGCGAAATCAGTGATCGCCTTTTCATCATCCACAAAAAGAATGGTTCCCGATCCCTCAAAAGTCGCGGGCCGGTCGGATTTTTCCATAATGACTTCCTTGCTGGTTTTGGGAAAACAGATGGTAAAGGTGGAACCACGGCCGGGCTCACTGCGCACGCTGATCTGCCCTTTATGGTTCTTGACGATGCCCAGGACCACGGCCAAACCCAGGCCGGTGCCCCGGCCGATTTCCTGAGTGGTGAAATAAGGTTCGAAAATGCGGTGGCGGATGACCGGATCGATGCCGATGCCGATGTCGATCACCTCCAATTTGACGAATTGGCCGGGAGGAAGAGGTAAATGGCATTTCTCCGGCAGTTCCACATCTTTCAATGTGACCGTCAGCAGCCCTCCATTAGGCATGGCCCGATAGGCGTTGGTGCACAGATTCATGAGCACCTGGTGCATCTGGGTGGGGTCGCCGGTGATGGAACCGCTGCCTGACAGGTGGTGTTTAATCTCGATGTTGGCGGGCAGGGTGGCCCGCAGCAGTTTGAGGGTCTCCTTAATGATGGGTATGAGCTTTATCGGCTTGATTTCCACCTCCCTTTTACGGCTGAAGGTGAGAATCTGTTCCACCAGGTCTTTGGCGCGCAGGCCGGCCTTCTTAACTTCCTGAAGACATTCCTTGACTTCGGGCTTGGGGTCATGAAATTCCAGCGCCATCTCGGTATACCCAATGATGCCGCAGAGGATGTTGTTGAAATCATGGGCGATGCCCCCCGCCAAAGAGCCGATGGCTTCCATTTTTTGCGCCTGATATAGTTGGGCCTCCAGTTTGGCCTTTTCCGCTTCGGCCTTCAGGCGCTCGGAAATATCCCGGAAAACCACTACCGCTCCCAGTATTTTCCCCTCCTCGACCATCGGCGTGCTGTAGTATGAGGCCGGGAAACAGGTGCCGTCCTTCCGCCACAACACTTCATCGCGTACCCTGCTGGATTTGCCTTCGGCGATGGAAATATGCATGGGGCATTCCGAAGATGGATAAGTGGAGCCATTCGGTTTGGTGTGGTGAATTCTCTGGTGCAAGCCCTTGCCCAACAGTTCGTTGACGGCATAACCGGTCATGGCTGCGGCCGCGGGATTGATGAAGATGACCTTGCCCTCCAAATCCAGGCCGACGATCCCGTCCCCCGCGGCGTCGAGGATCAGTTGGTTTTGCCGGTGCAGCCGGAGGATGGATTCTTCCGCTTCCCGGCGTCTAGCCTCTTGCTCCATCAGACTATCGGCCATCTGATCAATGGCATGGGCCAATTGTTCAATTTCCCCGCCACTGTGCTTAAGGCCGGTACGAACGGTGATATCTCCCGCGGCAATGGACTTCGTCGTTTTGACCAAGGTGGTTATCTTGCGCATAATGTATAATGACCCGAACATCCAGGTAGCCAGCAATACTAAAATGGCGACGCCGCCTAACAATACTAAATTACGTTTTAGGCTCAGGTCGGCCGGGCCATAGATGGTTTCCAGAGGATAACCAGAGTAAACAAAGCCCACCGGCGCCAGATTACTGAGAGGGGCGAAGGCATATAGGCGCAAATTATCGTCGATGCCCCGTGCTTCTGCGGTACCTTGGCCGTGGGCCAAAACCTTCCGGATGATCTCCTTATCCTTTAAAGTTTTTCCAGCCCATTTCTCCGGTTCAATATTCCTCCACAAGACCGTGCCCCCGGCATCAATAATGGTCTGCGTCGCCCCGGGCGGGAGGTCTTCTAAGTGAGTCATTTTCCAGAGGGTTTCTATCGGTAATAAGGCGAAGACGACCATTATTACTTTCCCGGCTTTATCCAAGATGGGATAAGACAAATTAATACCTGTCTTGCCGGTTATTCGTCCGGTATGGTAACCCCCGACCGTAGGTTTCCCGGTGAGGATGGCCTTTTGAAAATATTCGCGGTCCCTTACGTTAATATTCTTGGCAAAAGGGACGCCGCTCGCAATAATATCACCGTCGTTATTGATGAGACCGATATTTGCATATTCCGGATTATGTTTTAATATAGTGGCAAATAAAGAGGAGCAAGTGTTAAGGTCTTTACTCTTCACCTCATCAGTTTCTGTTAAAGTTGTGAGAAGGTGATGCGTTTTAATGATCAATTGGTCCTGAAGGAGAGAGATATGCCGGACACGATGCGCCGCCATTCCTTTGGCTTGGTCTGCATCATATTGGCGTTGTTCCCATCCGGAGAACAGGGCCAGGCCGATGGAGGGTATGATGGCAATGCACACCAAAAGAATAAGCTGAAAACGGAAACTCGCAAACACATTGGAAAGGGAAGGGGTTTTAAGAGGCATTCTTGACCTTATTTGGTTTTGACAAAATTAATACCACGCCGAAGATAGTAATATCCCTACCGATCTTTGTTCCACCAGGGGGATTGTCACATCCGGGGATTACTACTGCTCTTCAGAATTCCGTCCGTTCCTCCGGGGCCATAAGTTTCTTAACGGCAGGTCCCGGTGGATGGGGGGCTCCAACATGGCCGGGGTCGATTCTTCGGTGGTCTGTGAACCTAAGTATCCGTTATCTTGCGAGTGGTTAATCCGGTGGCCCACTATGGCCGCCAATTTCTGGACCATGGCTTTCATGTGCTGGGATTGTGCGGTCAATTCCTGGGAAGCGCTGGCCCCTTCCTCGGCCGCGGCGGCATTTTGCTGCACCACCTTATCCATCTCCGCCACCGCCAGGTTGATTTGACTGATCCCCTGGGACTGCTCCTGGGATGCGGAGTTAATTTCCCCTATCAGGGCCTTAACCTTGGAGGTATTTTGAAAAACCTGGGAAAATGACTCCGCGGTTTTCCCCACCAGCTTCGAGCCGTCCATGGCTTTGGTGATGGTGGTGTCAATCAAGTCGGAGGAGGTCTTGGAGGCCTCTCCGGCCCGCATGGCCAGGGAACGCACCTCGTCGGCCACCACCGCGAATCCGGCGCCGGCCTCTCCGGCCCGGGCCGCTTCCACTGCCGCGTTCAAGGCCAGGAGATTGGTCTGGAACGCGATTTCATCGATGGTCTTATTAATCTTGCCGGTCTCCTCGCAAGCGCGCACTATCTCCTTCATGGCCTGGATGAGGTCGTTCATGGCCAGGTTGGATTGCTCCACCACGGTATGGGTTTCGTTTACCAGGGCATTGGCCTGAAAGGCGTTATCCGCGCTCTGGCGGCTGAAGGAAGACATCTCCCCTAAAGTGGCCGAGGTCTGCTCCAAGTTCGCGGCCTGCTCGGATGATCCTTGGGCCAAATACTGGCTCGAAGAGGAGATCTGCAGGGAAGCCGCGGACACCTGCTGGGAGCCTTGCGACAGATCAAGAATAACCCGGCTGATGGGGCCGGCAATTCCCCTGGCAAGCAAAAACCCCAATAACAATCCCAGGGAAATAGTAATTAACGGAACCACGATCAGGGTCCGGTTAATCCGATCTATTTGAGATTGCATCTTGGTCTTTTGGTCGGTGATAATTTCACTCAGATGCTTGCCGACAACTCTCCCCGTTTTCTGCAACTCCTTATCGATGGCCTCAACTTTTTTCTCATCACTTTGCCCGGTACTTTTCTTGATTTTTACCCACTCCGCTAAATGGGCGATGGCTTTTTCATAATCGATCACTGCCGCCGCGGCTTCATCGATCTGCTGCCTGTTAACGGGGTCGGTGAATTTTTCCTGGATTTTCCTGGCCTGGCTCTTTAAGTCGCCGGTTGACTTTTGCACCAGGTCCAACCATTGCTGCTCCTGGCGGATAATAAAATTCTTTTCGTGCCGCCGGGCCTCCAAAAGGTTCTTATACATACCCTGGGTTTCATCTACTTTTTCAAACCGGTCCAGGATGCCTTGGATGCTAAACCAACTGGCGCCGGCGATAAACAGAAGAACCAAAGCGAATCCGGCAACCAAGCTAAAGATTTTGGTGTTTAATTTCATGGTCCGAAACATTTCGGTTCTCCTTTACAATAGATCAAAGCCTTTGAAACAATGATTAAAGGATTATTAAGTTTATTAAACATCAATAAAACTTCTTAGGTCATCAATAAAATTGATGACCGTTAGAATTTATGCAATAATTGTGCCAGATGCTTCGAGGAAATCGGTGGGTTATTTAAAAATGCGGATATTTGAAACTTAAACCTTCGATTTGCGGGTTTTCCTTACCTTTAATCCAATAATAGGTGCCAGTATTTTTTACAAAGTGTCAAAAGAAAGAATTGGATTTGGAAATTCATCTTAACTTATTAGGCAAAAACCCCCTTTAATTAAATTTATTGGTATAATAAAACATATTTAATTTTAATTTATTAGCTAAGTTAGGTAAAAAAAACCGATATTTTTAATTTAAATTATTAGGCAAAAAATCCCCTTAATTATAAATTATTAGGCAAAAAACCCCCATTAATTGTTATACTGAGCGACTTAATTAACCGCGGTTGACATTCTCTGCGGCCTCTGCGTCTCTGCGAGAAACCTTTTTATCTCGCAGAGACGCAGAGAGCGCAGAGATAAATAATGCGCAATTATTTATATCGCCATGTATAATTTCCTTGGCCGAGGGCCTTTCGCAGGCGTTCCGGCAGTTCTTTAACCTTCCAGTCCGGGCCGATGGCCAGCAGGTTGGCCGTGCCTTCCGCCATTAACTCCGTCCCTTCCTGGGGATAAAATTCGAAGCGGAAAATGATG
>Ga0233423_10001903_pt1 | contig 10310 bp, 10 predicted proteins | sample Watercolumn_Mata_FD_180713 | JGI IMG/M metagenome (GOLD analysis project Ga0233423, IMG submission 180713) | Freshwater microbial communities from Lake Matano, South Sulawesi, Indonesia - Watercolumn_Matano_2014_112_MG | ecosystem: Environmental > Aquatic > Freshwater > Lake | place: Indonesia... | reverse complement strand
TATTTTGCGCGTTTGGGCAGTTGTTCTCGTGTCAACGTCCCGGGAGAGTTGTAGATTCTGAGTATCTCTTCATTAGAGTTAGATTGAAGCAGCATCTCCGCCCACGCCATCATCCAGACCCATCGGGGTTGCCTAGTGAGTGTCTCGTCGGAAGGAAGCACGCTGAACTCGGTGAGGGCTAGGGGCTTGGTCTTAGCTAGGCCGACCATCCGTTCGTACCATTCTTGGCGGTAGACTTCGGGGTGGTCTTTCATTGGGTAGATGTCTGAACCGAGAATGTCGACGTAGTCATCGCCGGGGTAGAACTCCTCGACTCCCGGCCAGGGCTTGTCGGGCGCCCACACCCAAAGCAGGTTATTCAGCTTGTGGTGTTCGATGAAGTAGTGGGACAGCTGCCTGTAGAGGGCGGCGGAGCCTTCGGGCCCCTTGCGTCCTCCCCACCAGAACCAGTCGCCGTTCATCTCGTGGTATGGTCTGAACAATACCGGGATGCGGGCTTCCCTGACCTTTTTGAGGATTTCGGCGACGATGTCCATCTGTTTCCGCCACTTCTTGTAGAGCTCGGTGCCGGGCGTCGTCACGTCCTTCCACTGCTGGTCGGTGAGCCTGCTGATGACTCCGGTTTCGAAGAGGCAGGGCTCTCCGACGGCGGGGTTCGCCTGGTGGTAGGTCATCGTGATTATTGCTCCGCTCTTGTGCTGCTTCTTGATTTCGTCGACGAGGAGGACTCGGTACTTAATGTTGTCGATGTCGTGCCTCTCGTCAGAGAAGCCGAAGTCGCTTCCCCACACCGCTGGGAGCTTGCCCGTGATTTCCTTTATCCTGTCGGTGACGACGGACATCCGCCCCATGAACTCGTGCTGACCGGTGAGCATCTTCTTTCCGCTGACGCTGTAGACGTATTTTAGGAGCTTTTTTGCCTCAAGGGTGGCATTCGGGTTAACGGGACTGTCAGCTTTAACCATTCAGGATTCCTCTTTCGTGGTCCTTAATTCCCCTATCTATCTGCGGAGGGTAACTTAATCCTTTTCAGTTAACAATTTTTTCACATGTTGCTCCGACAGCTTCCTCTCAATTTGTGAAATAAAATACCGTTGAAGACTGCGGGTTCACTTTTATCACCATGTTAATATGAGACGAAAACCTTTGTTCTTGGTTTGCCAATAGAGTAGATTGGGAGTAGTCTTTCGGAAATTATATCCCTTTAATCTTTAGGAGAGTGTTGAGATGACCGAGAACGTTGACCTTGTCGGCGAGATACAGAAGTTGAGGAAGCAGAAGCAGGCTGTGATACTTGCTCATAATTACCAGCGCCCGGAAGTCCAGGACATCGCGGACTTCGTGGGCGACAGCTTGGAGCTTTCGATGCGCGCGGCTGAGACGGACGCGAAGATTATTGCCTTCTGCGGCGTGACGTTCATGGCTGAGACAGCCGCCATCCTCAACCCAAAGAAGAAGGTTCTGATTCCCGACCTGAACGCTTTGTGCCCGATGGCTGCGATGCTTCCCGCTGAGCTCGTGAAGGTTTACAGGGAGAGGCATCCCGGCGCGAGGGTCGTCCTCTACATCAACACCTTGGCTGAGGCGAAGGCCGAGTGCGACGCCGTCTGCACGTCCTCGAACTCGGCTGAGGTCGTGAACCGCATGGACTCGGATGTCGTCGTCTTCGGTCCCGACGCGAACCTTGCCCAGAACACTGCAAAGTACACCAAAAAGCGGTTCATCAGCATGCCCGCGTTCGGCTTTTGCCCCGTCCACAAGCTGTTCAATAAGGAAGCCGTCCTCGAGCTCAAAAAAGCTCACCCTGATGCTGAGGTTTTGGTTCACCCCGAGTGCAATCCCGAGGTGGTTGGGGTGGGCGACTTCGTGGGGAGCACGTCCAAGATGTGCGCGAGAGCCAAGGAGTCTCCTGCGAAGGAGTTCATCGTCGCCACGGAGGTCGGCATACTCCACAAGATGAAAAAGGAGCGAAGCGATGCCACGTACATTCCAGCGTACGACGAGGCGGTCTGCGCCAGCATGAGGCTGACCACCCTCGAGAAGTTGTACCTCTCGCTGAAGAATGAACGCTACGTCGTGAAGGTTCCCGCGGACGTGGCAACCAGAGCCCGCAGGTCACTCGACATTATGCTTAAATAAATCCACAGATTTTTTCTACCTGTCTGATTTGAGTGGCAAAATTTTTTTGCGTTCAAGTGGCAAATTACAGCTCAGAACCGTGTCTGACTTGTGTAACATCGGTTTTCAAATTTTGTCTAACAAATGGGCTGTCCTAGACCCCTTCTGATTTGATCATCAAAATTTTTTCAATTATCATCATCAAACAGCGTCGCCGCGGACCTGTTCTGATTTGGGGCGCAAATTTTCTTTTGTAATGGAGCGCAAGTTTGTATGTTTTTGTCCGTCTAGAGGGGGGCTATATGTAGTCTCTTCCGATTCTCTGACCATATTAGCCTCCAATTTTTAAACATGGATTATTTGGGAAACGAGTGATGTTGACGGTCTAGGTTTTCGAGCGGGATGCGTTAAGTCTATATTGTGATGCCTTAAAATATTACCAAGCGGGCAATAGATGAGTGTTGTGTACATGAAGAAGGCTTTAACGGTCGCGTTTGTCGTCTTCCTGCTGTGCGTTCCCGCGGGTCAGGTGCGAGCTTACACGAGCAGCAGCAACTTTTTTTCGTTTGAAGAGCCTTCGGAGTGGACTGCTGACGAGTCCTCGGGCGGGAGCGTCGTCGTGATCTTTTACGAGCCGACGTCAGGCAACGAGAGCATGGCGCTGATCGAGATCGACGTTGAGACGATTACGTCAAGCATGACGCTTACGGAGCTTGCCACGAACGTTAAGCAGCAGTATCAGACGGCTTTCGACAGTTTCCTCCCAATCTCCGAGTCCGCGAGGGTCGTGAACGGCGTGGACGCGTACGAGATCGTTGCCGCCATCACCACGCAGGGGTTCGACTTCACGCTCAAGCAGGTCTTGATGATAAAGAATGCGAGGATTTACATCGTGTCGTACGCTGCCACTGCGGGGAGGTACCAGCAGTTCCTCGCCGACTTCGAGGACAGCATCGAAACGTTCACCATCTTCGACCCGATTCCGCCATACTTTTGGTATGTCTTCATCGGAGCCATCGTAGCCACCGTAGCCGTAATCGCGGTCGCGCTCTTCGTCTACAAGAGAAGAGCCAACGCACCAATACTAAGATACTAAAGACAGACCCAAACAATTCTTTTTTAGATTCTTTTTTTCATGACGATTTTATATGGTTCGTAGCCTAGGACGGGCCAGGTCCCCATTCCCTCTTCGTTGTCTGCCCTCACGTTGAACTCAGCGGTTGACGCCCCGTGCTCCCTGAGCAGCTGAACCGCACGTTCTTCTAGTGCGCGTATGACTCCCCTCCTCCTGAAGGCGGGCTTCACGTACGCGTCGTCGATGCTGCCCTTGGTTCTGCCGCGCAGATGGACGGTTATCGTCCCGACGATCTCCCTGTCTTCGACGGCGACGAATATGAAGTAGTTCCTCCGCTTCAGCCCCCTCTGCACATACCTCAGGAGCCTCTGCAGGTTCCCTCCCGAAGTCTTGTAGACGTGGTGGAACAGCTCTAAAAAAGTTCGGCAACGTCTTGAGCATATTTCTTTGTAGCGGACCGAACCTCCAAATATTTGCCTCCTCGTATCAAACGCGTCGATGATTGCCTAGATTTCATTCAATATTTTAAGTGTCTTTTCCTCAAGAATTTTTTTTCTGGGTATCCATTTTTTTAAAGGAAATAACGAAACATCGACATCCACTTGTCCATATCCTTCTATGATTTTTATGTAAATGAATGTCGGGAGAATGTTTTCCGTAAAACTTTGGTATCCGCCTATTGTTATAAAACATCGTCTCGCTAAGATTACTTTTGGTTTATTCCAAAAAACGATAATCGATTTTTTTGAAACCCATTCGTAAGCAAATTGATATGCCTCATCAATTGTAATCATTTTTATTGAAATAGTTTTTTTCCCTAAAGGCTTCATTGAGTCAGAGTTTGTTATGAATTTTCTTATTTCAGAAATTTCATTAAACAGTTCATCGCCTTTTTTCAATAACTTTTTAATTTTATCGGTGTTCAATGTATATCTAAATTCCCCCGAATAAAAATCAAACCACGAAAATGCTTCAATTAAAGCAACGATACAATTGAAAAAAAAATACAAATCGAAGATCATTAGAGGATTTGTTGTTGGGGGAGGGTTTATAATTTTGAGTATAAGAATAATTGATAACCAACAGGAGGCTAAACCTAATCCAGTTAATATAGCTCCTGTTCTTGAAGCTTTTTTTGTTTTGCATCTTTTTCCTGCATAAATGTAGACTAAACAAACGGAATTTATAATGTGTATTATTGATAAATATGGTGCTGTGGTCAGAGTACTGACATATGTGTGAATGGTTGTTTCTATATTGTTGGCTACCATTATTCCTGTGATTATTGGGGAAATCATCATCAGAATAACGTTAATTAAAATAAATCGTTCCCAAGCCATAAAGAAATTTATTGACAGTTTGCCAGAAAGGTAATAATATATTTTTGGAAAAAAGTAAAATATGCACGCTAGTTCAATCAAGAGAAATACAATTATCATTATGCCGTCTAATGTAGTCATCTATTGAAATGACAAATGATTAAATATATTTATTTTGGGCTAAGATAAATTCCCTTGTTTAATTCAAAAAAATTTTACCTTTAAAGGTGGTTCTTTTTATAAAGTGATGAAAAAAATTTCTTTAAACAGTGTGAAATGTCTTCTAGAGACCGAGTCATTGAGATAATACTTTATCTTCAAGCATAGTGTCGTCATCAATGTCTGGATTATGTTGCGTATTTTTCGGTTACTTCGGCAGCTATTTGTGCCCATTGCCAGAGGCGCTGGGGCTGGTACCTGACGGTGCTGATGTCCTTCATGTGTATCTCCACGACGCAGTCCTTGGCTTTCTCAAGTTTCTCTTCCAAGTCCTTCCGCACCTCCGCAGGGTTCCAGACCGACGTAGCCAGAACCGCGGGGTTGGGTTTCCAGGCGAACACGATTTCGTCCCGGATGTTCTCGACGGCCTTGTCGAAGTCGGCGAAGGGGCTCACGGAGATCTTCCGCAGCCTGGGGATGTTCTTTTTTATGACGTCGACCTTGTGGTGAAGCGGCTCGCAGCACCCGTAGTAGTTGAGCCCGAACCTCCCGTACCAGCGGGCCTCGTGCCTTAGCGCGAACTCCTCGTGCATCGCGGGGGAAGCCGCTGCGAAAATCTGTGCTGCCCCCACACCCCACGACTTCATCGACGGGTCCTGCAATAACCCAAGCCGCTCGTACTGGTCCAGCCTGCTGAGCCACGCGTCCACCAGCCTGTCGACGACGGTGTGCACGTATTCTGGCCTCCGGAACATGTCCACCATGACCTCCTTGATGCCCGTCCACCGGACGATGTCGTCCCAAGGGTTGAACCAGAAGCACCTCTCGCTCCCCCGCTTGCTCACTGGCCAGCCGCGTTTCTTCACGGGGAGGACGCCGTCGAAGATTTCGCATCTCGCTTGGTACTCTTCGTCGGTTCGTTCCTTGTCGAAGGACACTTTGGGCGTCTTTATCTTTTCTATGTCCCCTTCGTCCTTAATCTGGATGTGGAAATGGCGGGACACTATGTCGCTGTTCGCGTCCGTCCTTGCGATGTCGACCTGCTCGGTGATGCCGAAGCCCGTGTCGTCTACGCAGAGGGGCTGCTCGACGAAGGACTCAATTGTCATGTCTCCCTGCAGGTGCCTCCACTGGTAGAGGGTGCGCCTCAAGTCCGTTTCGATTCCTTGACAGAAAGGGTCCTTCGTTTTGAGCTTGAGCTCGTCGTTGACGTCAACTTCGTGCCACGGGAGCTCGTAAATGTGGACAACGGGCTTCGCCTTTTCTAGATTGTCTATTCGTCTGCGCTGTTCCCTGCGCCGGTCGTTCACGGGATTGGCAGCAAACTCGGCAATCTGCCCCCCGAGCTCGCGTAAAACGTCCTTGTCTTTTTTCGGGATGTCCAACACGGGTCACTCATTCCAGATAATCCTGCTTCATTAATAAAATTTTCACGGCTTCCCCATTTTTTGTGGCACCAACCAGAAGGATAAGCCACAATCTTCGGGATTTATCGTAGAAAAAGCTTGGTCGGCTTCGCACCATGGTAGATACAGTCATTCTTTAATGATGAAGTTTTCAGTACTCGGCGAGTAGCTTTAATACGATGTGGAACGTGTGTAGTGCTTGTTGGAGGCTGGGTTTGTGCCTGTTGAGGTTCTGGACGTAGACGAGTTCGTGCGGTTGTCCGAGAAGGCGGCGCAGTGCCTCGTGAAGAAGACCAAGAAGGAGACGAAGCTCAAGCTGAGGACCAAGAACGAGCTGTACACGATGAAGGTCGACCCCAAAGAGACGGACGAGGTACTCAAGAAGCTCAAGTGCGAAACAACCGAAGCCTAAGGCACGCAGAGCCCCAAGATTCCCATAAAATTTTCTCTCGTAGAGCTTTTTTTGTATGCCCTGAGAGCTTTCAGCAGAGAAGCCGAATCAACAACCACTATTTTCTTCCCCACGACCTCAGCGACCGAGCTCCTTACAAACAAATAGTGACACACCGAGGTCACGTTCGAAACCCTCCTCTCGGAGCTGGCAGACTCGAAGTCTAGAATGCAGACTCCCCCATTGTTGCGTACAAGAATGTGTTTCTGGGCGTTGCTGAGCTCACCGTGGTCCACGCCCGCCTCGTCAAGCCTCCAGCACTGCTCAAGAACCTCGCACAGGACATTCTTCGCAGCCAAACGAGCCTTTTTGGCGTCTGCCACGCCTTCGACCCACTTCGGAAACGGTTGCCCGTCCACGAACTCCATCAGCAGGAGATTTTCAGAGCATCCCAGCAACCTCGGACCGACGCCGACGGAGTTCGCCTTCGCCAGAACCTCAGCTTCGTGGCCCATGCCTTCCCTGCCCGAGTCGGTCCTCCGAACCTTCACCGCTGCAAGCCCCGCTTTGGTTTTGGCTAGGACGACGATGCCGACGTAGCCCTTGCCCAAGACTTGGACGTTGTCGACCTTCTTGCCCCCCGTGAAGGACAGGGCTTCCACGCCAAGCCTCTCCATCTCGGACAGCCTTTTTTCAAAATCCTCAGAGTCGAACCTCGGGTAACAGACGATGCGCCCGTAGCCCCGCTCCTCGAGGCTGCCCAGCGAGACGAATTCCACGTCGGTTCACCGCAGCCAACTCGGCTTGCCAGAGAGGAATCCTGTTAGGAATACGCTGAAGCCGCGGTTACGCCGATAGAAGCCCCTTACCTTATCGTCAACCAATACCTCGAAGCCTGAAGAGAAAGCTTCTGAGACCTGACCTGACAGCCCCAAGGTTTTGTTGTTGTACCTCAGTTTTTCGCGCAGAAGCTCAGCGACGTCCGTATGCCTCCTTTTCCTGTCGACCACCCACCTGTCACCCTCGACCCGTGGACCTGACAACACCTCCCGAGATTTAGCGTGCTTCACCAGAAACTTCTCGCAGTCCTCCCTCTTTGAAATGGGCGGACCAACGTGCCTCTCGATTAATGGAAGGTAACGGGAAGCCAGCTCGAAGACGAAGACGTCCACGGCTTTCTCGTCGCTCCACACCGCGTCTCGGACAACGCTGAAACCATCCGCGGAAATTAGTTTCGACAGCGCCTTCTGGGACCTGTAAAGCTGCCCCCAAAGCACGTCGGGCACAGCCTTGGCGCACGAAGTCTTAAGCATGACCAAAGTTGTCCCCCTCGACTTTAAAGCTCGGCTAAACTTGTCGAGAGAAAAGGGTTCAACAGTTTCGGGGTAGAAGAACTCGTACCTCGGTGCTTTCAGGAACTGCCTCGAAGCGGCGGCGAACTCGAAGAGCCTTTCAATCCCTACGGCGGACGCGACGTTCCTGCCCCTGTCAACGGGGTCCACGACGACGAGGGGCTCCGGGAAAGCCTTGCGGACTTCTGTTTCTTGCCCTCCGTAATGGTTCTCCATGTCGACCATTGTGGTTTCTTTCCAGTCTGCCGCAGCCTCGAGAACGTTGAGGAAGCTCCCATAATGAAGGACGAGGAGCTCGCACAGGTAGCCGCTGAAGCCGCCGACCCTGATTTCCGCCCCATAGACGCCTATGCCCCGCATGAACCTCTTCAACAGGCGGACGTCTTTCGTAGCTTCTCCAGATAGACGCTCCTTGATGTAAATAGTGTGAAACGGCGTCCTGTCCACCGAGGACTCAGCCTCACCAGCGGAGCCAACCCTGAAGCAAGGGACAAAATCGACCGTGAACTCCCCGATTTTGGCTTCGACGTACGGGTGCTCAGCGTAAGCCTCCAGAAACCTTTTTCCAGCGACTCTTTTGGCGACGTCTATAACTTTCGTGAAGGCTTCTCTGCCGAGCTCTTTTGGCACGAGCACGAACAGGTCAACGTCCTTCTCGTCAGCGAGCCACGTGCCCTTCGCAACCGAGCCTTCAACGTGAGCCTCAGCCCCTAATCCAGTTTTCGTGAGCTCCCGCTGAAGCCTCGCCGTCAGCCGCTTTGAAAACTGCTCCGTCTTTTCCTTTTCTTTAGCGCTTGGAGTAGCTCTACGGAGGACTCGCCTGAGGATTTTCTGGGTTTTCACCCGATTTGCGTCCAAGTCCAAACATCATCCTTTTTCGAAGCTCAGCTCGTCAATCAAGTTTTACGGCAGGTTTCGCGCAGAACCGAGTATATCGGTCCCTGAGGCGTAAGTACGCTCCTTTTAAGCCGTAGACACTCAGCCTTGACCGTGCCGAACTCGAACCCCTCCAACGTTCTCAACTGCTCAGCCAAGGCGTCCCTGTTCCTTCCCGTCTTGACTCGGGCAATTGTTAAGTGCGGGCTGAACCCCTTGTAGTCGGGAGCGAACCCGAGTGCCTGCAGCCTGGGCTCCAGCTGGTCGAAGACTGCCCTGAGCTCGCTGGCTCCCTGCCGTATGCCTGCCCAGACGACGCTGATGTGCCTCGGGTTCGGGAACACGCCGACGCCCTTGACGTTGACTTCGAACGGCTGGAACTGGACCTGCTGCATTTCGCCGTGGATTCTGTCCACCATGTCGGGCGTTACGTCGCCGAGGAACCTCAACGTGATGTGGATGTTCTCGGGCTTGACGAGCTTGAGGTCCGCGCCCGTCCCCAACAGAACGTCTTGGACTTTGGCGAGATTTCTAAGAACAGCTGCTTCCCCGATGTCGAACGCGACGAAACTTCGAATCAGCTCCATGCCAGACCAGAACCTGCCCTGTGATGAGCTGCCGAATAATACGTAACCGAGGACTGCGTATATTAAAATATATTATACCTCACCCACTATGTTACAAAACAAAACCGTAAACTATCCGAAGGGCGCTGAACCACAAAAGTGACACGCAAAACCGTCATCGGCGTGACAGGAATGCCCGGCGCGGGTAAAGACGCCGTGCGAGAGGTCTTCCGCGAGCTCGGCTACCCAATCGTAACAATGGGCGACGAGGTCAGGGCGGAAGCCGAAAAAAAGGGGCTACCCCCAACGCCGGAGAACCTCGGCAAGACGATGCTCAGGCTGAGGGCTGAGGAGGGTCCCGCGGTTTTGGCGAAGAGGTGCCTTCCTAGAATCGAAGCTCAAAACTCGAAAATAGTAATCATTGACGGCATCCGAAGCCTGGACGAGGTGGCGGAGTTCAAAAAGAGCTACCCGAACATGAAGGTCATCGCGGTCCACGCTTCTCCCGAGACGAGGTTCCAGCGGCTGGTCAGGAGGAACAGGAGCGACGATCCTAATGATTTGAAGACCTTCGAAGAGCGGGACAGTCGGGAATTAGGCGTCGGACTCGGCAACGTCATCGCGTCAGCCGACATCATGGTCGTCAACGAAGGAGCCAAGGAAGCCTTCAAGCAGAGGCTGCGGAAGATATTCAGCGGGGAACTTAGCATATGAGTGAAGCCGAGAAAGTCGAGGTCACCGTCCAAGCGGAAGTCAATCCCACGGAAGACCCGGACAAGGTCCAAGTTGCTGTACAAAGGGTCCTCGGACCGTTCCCACTCGAAAAGACGAAGATTGCTGACCGAACGTACCTCAGAGGCACGGCGGAAGGGTTCGAGCAGCTCTCAGCCTTTCAGGAGCTCCTCAAGAAGGAGAGGATAAGGGACGCGGCTCGAAGGGTGCTCCTCAGGGGAATAGCCGGCGACACCGTGACCTTCTTCCTGAACAAGCAGGTCGCGTATGCGGGGCATGTTTCGTTCTGCCAGCCCGAGGGGGAGTCGCCTATCGG
>Ga0233423_10001901_pt1 | contig 10311 bp, 8 predicted proteins | sample Watercolumn_Mata_FD_180713 | JGI IMG/M metagenome (GOLD analysis project Ga0233423, IMG submission 180713) | Freshwater microbial communities from Lake Matano, South Sulawesi, Indonesia - Watercolumn_Matano_2014_112_MG | ecosystem: Environmental > Aquatic > Freshwater > Lake | place: Indonesia... | reverse complement strand
CACCTCGTTGTGTGGTAGGGGCGCAATTGAATTGCGCCCCTACATCATTCGTTATTTCTTCTTCGCCCAATAGTCGTCGAACAGTTTCTGCGCTGTCTTGACAGCGGTGTCGAGTGCTTGTTTCGGATCAGCATTCTTGAGGACGACGGCATCGTACGCGTCCATCAACGCCTGCCGATCCGCCGTCTCGTCCACGAAGTACGAGGCGTAGGAAACCGGCAGCGTCTGCAGGAACTGCGCCAAATTCGGATCGTTCGCAAACAGCGGGTCTTTAAGCACTTCGGCGCGCGCAGGCAGTTCGCCAATCGCGGGCGTCCATTTCTTCATCACGTCCGCGCTCGTGAGGAACTGCAAGAATTTTACCGACGCGGCAAGTTTCGCCGGATCTTTCGCGGCTTTGGACGTGATGCCATGCGTCCAAAACGATCCAAAATTTGCTTGCGCTTTGGGTCCGGCGGGCATCGGGAACACACCCCAGTTGAACTTGGCATTGGCTCTGGCGTTGCCGAGATAGAACGAACCGCTGACCATCATCCCGGCTTGTTGCGCGAGCCACGCGGTCGGGCCATCTTGTCCGATGGTCGGCTCGCTGACTTTGTGTTTCGCCGTCAAGTCAACGAGGAACTGCCACGCGTCATAACCACCCGACGCTGCGTTCCACTGAATCTTTTTGTGATCGTCCGATTGTGGAATGCCGCCGTACGCGCGCACCAAGACCTCGCGATAGAGATTGTGATCCTGGTTGCTCAGATCGACGCGCCAACCGGCGACCGTCATCTTGCCGCCTTCGACCTTGGTCATTTTCTTCGCGGCTTCCGCCAGTTCATCGAAAGTCTTGGGCGGTTTCGTCGCATCGAGTCCGGCTTTCGTCCACAAATCCTTGTTGTAGAAGATCGCGAGGTTGCGGACGGCGGTCGGCAGCGCATAGTACTTGCCATCCACTTTGGCGATTTGTACCATCGGGACGAAATCTTTTTCGATCGTTGCAACCGGAAAGTCTTTCTCGGGCAGTGGTGCGAGATAGCCCGAATCAATGTACAGCGGCAGCCAGCCGTAGAACAAATTGACCACGTCGGGACCACGACCGGCGGGCACACTCGCCGCGACTTTTTGGTTGTAATCGGCATACGGGAAAGTCGTGTGGACGACTTTGACGCCGGGATTCTGTTTTTCGAATTCGACGATCAGTTGGTCCACGAGATTCTTCTTGGTTTCGAAAAAGTACTGCCAGTACTCGATTTCGACCGGCGCGGCGGCGGTCGTCGGCGCGGGTGGTTTGGTCGGCTCTGGTGCCTTGGTCGGCTCCGGCGCCTTGGTTGGCGCGGCAGCGGGTGGTTGCGTCGGCGTAGCCGCCGGGGGTTGGGGCGGCGCGGCAGTCGGCGCGGGTGGCTTGGGCGTCGGCGTTGGCTCAGCGCACGCGCTGATCAATCCGATCAACACGAGTGCGCTGACCAATATCAAAAGAACGCGTTTCATCTTTCTCCTCCTGTCTGGTTGGATAGTTGGCTGGATGGTTGGTTGGATAGTTGGCTGATCGTCACCTCCATTCGTCAGTGAACAGTTAGGACGGTTGGATAGCCGCTCTCCTACTGTCCTACTGTGCCACTGCTAACCGATCTTCAATAAGCGCGCGGCATTCCCACCGAAAATTTTCGCGAGTGCATCCGGCGGCACGCTCAACTCGCGGCAATCGCGCAATTGATCTTGCAAATACCGAATCGCGAAACCGCGCGGGAACCAACTCGAATCGGTGGCAAAGATCAGGCGGTCGGGTCCGATCGTTTCCAGATATTTGCGGAACAACACTTTCACCGTCAATTCTTCCGGCATCCAGCGCACCCATTGATTCGAGCCCGACGTGTCCACGTACACGTTTGCACAACTCCAGCAGAGTTGCAGCGTCTCGCGGACCCAGCCGCAGCCGAAATGCGGCACGATGAACTTAACCGTTGGAAATGTGCGCGCGACATCGTGCAACTTGAACGGATTGATATTTTCGTGCCACGCGACGCCGCCGCCCGAACCGAGCACGCCAAAGTGAATCAGCACCGGAATATCGTGCTTTTCTGCGACCTCCCACACGCGCCACGCGGATCGATCTTCAATCGGCTTTTCCAGCGCGGGCGCGAGCAGTTTGTAGCCACGCATCCCAAGTTGCGTAATCGCGCGTTCGAGTTCTTCTGCCGCGTTGTCCGCGAACAAATTGTGATGCGCGAATCCGATAAACTTGTTCGGATGCCGTGCAATCACTTGCGCGAGGTTTTCGTTGCCGCCGCCTGTGACAAACACCACGCGATCTAAGCCGTACCGGTCCACTTCCGCCGCCCAGCGATCCGCGATCACCTCATCCGATTGTTGCTCTTTTTCGGGCGCAGGAAAATCCCACGCCAGCCGCCAATCGTCATTGTACATTTTCATCCACTCGCGAACGACGGCGGCGTGCTCCGCTCCGCGCGGATGTTGCGGGTTGTCGGCGTAACTGCCGCCCATCATTGGTTTGGCGGTAGGAAAATGGCTGTGAAAATCAATGACGCGCAAATCCTGGTATGCCACCATGCCTCCCCAATCCTCATACCAACTTACGCGCGACGTAATAGTCGCTGGTCAAATGAACGACTTGGGCAATCGCGCCCATCACCGCCGCGCGGCGCCCGAGCGTCGAGACTTTGAGCGTCGGCGTTTTCGGCAGAACGTTCTGGATGCGCGCCTGGACCCGCGGCAACAATACGTCCGCCGATTCCGACACGCCGCCGCCGAGAATGATGAGTTCGGGATCGAGTAGAGTACTGATGTTGACGATCGCGATACTGAGATAGTCCACGGTCTCATCCACGACGGCGCGGCTCCACGCTTCGCCGCGTCGGTAGGCGTCGAAAACCTCCTGCGCCGTGATCTGCGCGAGCCGATCTTCCGCCGATTTGTCCGCCAGCAATTGGTGGGCGCGCGCGGCAATCCCGGTTCCAGAAATAATGCTTTCGAGCGCGCCGAATTTGTCGTACCGCTGATCAAGTTCCGCGCGACTGGAAATCAGCAGCCCCACTTCGCCCGCCGATTCGGTGTGCCCGCGATAGAGTACTCCATCAATAATCAAGCCCGCGCCGACGCCGGTGCCTAACGCGATCAGAACGATATTGCTCGCGCCATCAGCCGCGCCAAACCACTGCTCGCCCAACGCAGCCAGATTCACATCATTGTCCACGACACACGGCAAGTGAAATTGACGTTCCAGTTTCTCTTTGAGCGGATACTCGCGCCAATTCAAACTGGGCGCCCATTCGACGATGCCCGCCTGTGCGCGCGTCACGCCCGGCGCCCCTACCGCGATACCACGGATCTTCTGCCTGCGCAGGCGCGGCGCCGCGCCCAACTCTCCAATGATCTCCACAAGCATGGCGTAACTGGACTCGTCTGAAGTGCCGTGCCCATTGATCGTCAGTTCGCTGATGATCTCACCGCCAATGTTCGCTAGCGCGCCGAACATTTTCGTTCCACCCAAGTCAACGCCGATCACAGCATGACCGTCTTTGTGATATTCGAGCAGATCGCGCCGCCGGCTGCCGCTCCATTCCTTTGCGCCGGTCGGACGCACCCAGCCCTTTTCGATCAACTCGTCAACGATGCGCATGACGGTGGGGAGACTGAGTTTGAGGTCACGGGCGATCACCGAACGCGCCGCCGGGCTGTTGCGGCGAATGTAATCGAGGACGGCGGAGCGATTGACGCTCCGCATTTCTGTTGCAGTGATCGTGCGGAAGGCATATTTCGCCATCTTTCTGACTACCTCATCAGAACAGCCGTTACTTACACCGTGTAACTATTACTTACACGATGTTATTATACTGCTTCACTGCCGTTTTGTCAATAGAACAAGAAACCGAGGCGGCTGCCTCGGTACATCTCACCTGATGATCTACTGTTCCAACCTGAGCGCGTCCACAAACCGCGCATTGAACCTCGGTTCGGAATTGAGTTCGATATGCTCCGCGCGCGCGGCAAGCGCCTCACCGCGCGCGAAACCTTCGTCGCGCAAGAACAGCGCCGCGCCCAGCCCCGCGCCGTTTGCAACCATTTCGATCCGCGCGCGCTCCACGTCGGGCAGCAAGCCGATGCCGCTGAGCGCATCCTGGTTCAACTGACTGCCGAACGAGCCGGTCAGAATCACGCGGCGCAGATTGCGCGGCGCGACGTTCAGCTTCTCTAGCAAAATATCCGCCGCAACACGAATCGCGGCTTTCGCCTTCTGCAGTTCACGAATGTCCATTTGCGTCAACGCAACGCGTTCGTTGACGGCGACCCGCGTGACCTCGTTGGCACGATCAAGCGGAATCGTCGCGTGGTTGCTCGTGTAACGCCCGCTCGCCTCGATCACGCCCGCGCCCCGCAAGGCGTGGATCAGCGCAAACAAGCCCGACCCCGCGATCCCAATCGGCGCGCGATTGCCGATTGTCGTCACGCGCAAGTTTCCCTCTTCGACGCGCGCGTCGATGATCGCGCCATCCACGGCGCGCGTGCCGCACGAAATATTCACCCCCTCGAACGCGGGTCCCGCTGCCGTAGACGCGACGAGCATCGCGTCGCCGTCGGTCGCCATCACCTCGCCATTCGTGCCGAGATCAATCGCCAGCATCGGCATCCGCGCACGATCGAAATCGAACGAGGCGAGGCACGCGGTTGTATCCGAGCCGACAAATCCGCCGATAAGCGGCGGCAGCGAGACGCGCGCGCCGGAGGGGAAGAGATTGCCGAAGAAATCACGCGCGTCGCGAATGGACGCGTGGTCGTGCGGCTGAAAGGGCAGGACGGCGATCTTGTCAACCGGGTAACGCATCAAGAGGTGGTGCATCGCCGTGTTGCCGACGATGATAACGCGTGCGACACGCGCCCGCACGCGCTTGCTCAATCTGAGCGCGGCAATCGCCTGAAAGATCGAGGATTGCGCGAGCGCGGAAAGTTTGCCGGCGTTCCGGGCGGCAGCGTGGAGACGCGCGATCACATCCGCGCCGAAAATCGTTTGCTGATTCAGCGCGCCCGCGCCCGCATACACCGCGCCAGTCCGCAGCGAGACGAGAAACGCGGCAACCGTCGTCGAGCCCAGGTCAATCGCCAGACCGAGCGGATCGTCGTTCGCGCGAAACTCGTTCGACCGCGCAAAGATCTTGTTCGAATAGACGACGACGGGCATTAGCGTCACGCGTGCATCGCCAACCACACGCGCGCGGCACGCGAGCCGCACGTTCGCCGCGCGTTCGGCGACGAGCAGATGCTTTTGCTCAACTTCATCGTGCGGCGCGAGCCCCCCCTCCGCGATCACCTTGCATTTGCCGCACGTCCCGCGCCCCGCGCACGGCTGTTCCAGCGGCCATCCGCTCGCGGCAATGCTCTCGCCGATGAATTGATTCGACGCGCACTTGATCTCGCGCGTTTCACTGGCGTAAGCAATCGTAAGGGTAGACATCTCGAAAAGAATGAGGGCTGCGGGATGAAGGATGAAGGTCGTTGGTCACCTTTCATCCTTCACCCCGCGTAGCGTCCCTTCATCCTTTCTTCTGCGCGGCGCGGTACGCCTTGATCCAGCGCATCGCGTATTCGTCGCGTCCCATCAATAGATCGCACGCGCGGATCGTCGTTGCGAGTTCGGGGACCGTCGGATCGGTGATCGCCGCCCCCATGCCGCGCGCGATGCCCAGCGCCAGATACGCCGCATTCAGCGCGACGCGATCGGGCAAACCAAAACTGACGTTGCTCGCGCCGAGCGAAAGATTCACGCCGAGTTCCTGCTGGACAAGCCGCAGCGTGTCGAGGGTAACGCGTCCGGCTTGGGAATCCGCACTAACGGTCAACGCGAGACAATCAATCACGATATCTTCAGGGGGCATCCCGTAATCAGCCGCGCGCCGGACGATCTTGCGCGCCACGGCGAGTCGCGCTTCAGGTGTCGCCGGCACGCCAGAATCGTCCGTGACCACGCCGATGACCGCCGCGCGGTATTTTGCGGCAAGGGAGAGAACCGCGTTCAGCATCTTCTCTTCGCCCGTCGTCGAATTGATCAGCGCCTTGCCTTCGTACGCCGCCAGCGCGGCTTCCAGCGCAGCCGGGTTCGCGCTGTCGAGACAGAGCGGCGCGTGAATGTCTTGAGCGAGCGCGCGTACAAGTCCTTCCAGCAATTGCGCTTCATTCGCGCCCGGAACACCCGCGTTCACGTCAAGGATATGCGCGCCCGCCGCGATCTGTTTGTGCGCGTCCTCGAGCGCGATGCCGAAATCGCCGCGTGCGAGCGACTCCATCAAATTCTTGCGCCGCGTCGGATTGATCCGTTCGCCGATGATGACAAAGGGATGTTCGGGGCTGATGACGACCTGACGCGTCTTCGATGAGAGAGAAGTGTCCATTGAATTCTTCGCGCGGATCCACGCATCCGGCGCACATCGCCAAGGAGGAATATTCGCGCAAATGCGCGGGATGCGCGGATAACCACACTCTTACTTGGTCTGCACAACCGCTTTCGCCCGCGTGGCGGCGGATGAGGCATCGGGGGCATAGAGATCCGCGCCGATCTCTGCCGCGTACTTGTCCGTCACCGGCGCGCCGCCGATCATCACCTTGACCTTGCCGCGCACCCCCGCCGCGTTCAGCGCCTCGATCGTCGTCTTCATTTTTGGCATCGTCGTCGTCAAGAGCGCAGACATGCCGACCAACTGCGGTTGGTGGCTGTTGACCGCGTCCACGAATTTTTGCGGCGTCACATCGCTGCCAAGATCAATGATTTCAAAGCCCGCGCCTTCGAGCATGATCGCAACCAGGTTCTTGCCAATGTCGTGCAGATCGCCCTGCACCGTACCGATCACGACCTTGCCGATGGCTTGCACGTTCGCGGCGGCGAGCGCGGGACGCAACAGTCCCAAGCCGCCTTTCATCGCGCGCGCGGCGACGAGCATTTCAGGAACGAAATACTCGCCCGCCTCGAACAGACGCCCGACCTCAGCCATCGCTGAAATCAGACCCTCGTTCAGGATTTTTTCGGGCGGCATCTTTTCGCTCAGCGCCTGTTTGACCAGGTTCTGCGCCCCCGGCGCGTTACCCTCAATCACATTTTGTCTCAGATCATCAAGTAGAGCCATTGCTGTTCCTCCTGAAAATTAAGGTGTGAAGAATGAAGCAAAGACATTCATACTTCATACTTCTGACTTATGCCTTCGTTATGCTCCATACTTCCAATACCGTTCCGCGACCTCAAAGATCGCGCGCACGTTCTCGTCGGGTGTGCGTTCGTCCAGGATGTCGCTTCCCAGCACTGCCGACGGCAAAAACCCTGCCGCAAGATGTACCGGACCGATCACGGGACGCGATGCGCATCTGCCGCTCACGCTCAACCCGTTTGAGCGGATCGAAGAAGAACGCTTCGTCGAATTCTATGCCGGACTGCTTGTTCCACCAACTAGGGTGGAAGGCCACCTCGATCGGCAAAAATGTTTTCGGAACAATATTCCCCACGATCCCAGAATACGCAAATTCCCTTCCAAGTCAAACATACCACATTACGAAATGAATAGCAGATGTCCACCCCGCACACTTTCGCCTGCAAAAGGTGTACGGGGCGATATCGCGCACAGTAGAGGTGAGGCACCCTGGCCCTGGCGTTTCCGCCAGGGCCAGGGTTCGCTTCAGTGTGTTCATCGGGTCAGACGACTTGTCCATGCATCACTTTCTCGAAAGCGCGACAACTTGCCCGCGAAGAATATTCTGGCGAATGCCTCGCCCCCACTGGATGGTACTGGTACTATTTGGCTTTAGCTTCGGCGCGCTGCACAATCTCGCGCAGCCGTTTGGCAATGTCAGTGGGCAGTGGCTCGGGCTGGTGCTTGGCAAGGATCTGGTTGACTTGTTCCGACGCGCGCTCACCCATCGTCTTTGAGCCATGCTTCATCCACATTTCGTAATTGCCCCGCTCGAAAAGTTTCGGATAGAAGCGCTCCTTGTAGTGACGCAGAGTATGCGCGCTCTCCATAAATCGCCCGTCAGGCCCTGCCTGATGAATTTCGTCCAGGTCCAGCGTCTCGTCGTTGACCTCTTCACCGCGCGCGAATGCCTTGACCCAACTCACGATCTCGTCACAAAGGGCAAGTTGCGCGAAGGAAAAGGTGAGACCCGATTCGAGGTAACCCAAATCGTGGATGATGTTTCCACCGCCGAGCGTGCTAATCAGGAGCGTGAGTGCGGCTTCGGCAGCGGCTTGTTGATCCACCACCTTGGAATCGGACGCACCGCCGAGACTGAACATCGGCAAGTTGTAGTAATGCGCGAGCGATTGCGGCAGCGCGTGTTTGCTTGGGTCGGCATAGTGGCGCACCATCGTCCGCATGTCAAGGTAGGAACAATCCCAACCCGGCATCACAAAAGGCGCGCCTTCGCGTGTCAGTTGTGAGAGGACCAGCCCTGCCAACACGCCGGCATTGACCATCGCCAGCGTGCCCGCCGCGGTCACCGGCGAAGTCACGCCGCCGGTTTCCTGCGGAATATAGAGCGCAGGCAAGCCCTTGCCGGAGAGGAAGAGCAGTTTCTCCAACGCTTCGGCATTGTGCCGCAAGCCGGTGGTGACGTTGATGTAGCACGCACAGATCGGATTGCGTCGCAGCGCGTCCGCGCCGCCGACGACCACTTCCGCCATCTCGATCGCGTCCAGGCTTCCACTCGTATCGTAGGTCACGAAAATGATCGGCTTGGCGGTGCGCGCCAGCATGGTCTCCATTTGATGGCGGTCGCAAATCGTCTGATTCACATCGGTGGGAATGACCATTGACATCACAAAGTCAATGTTGGGCAAAGCATCGCAAAGCACGACGCCCTCTTCGACATCCTTCAAGACAGGTTTACGGCGCAGGTTTGAGCGGTGATCAATCAAATTGAGCGTGTCCGAGCCGGGCCCATAAAAGCAGCGATAGCCCTCCACTGGCATCACGCGATTGCCGTGACGATCACACAACACAACGCGCCTTGGAACCGTGGTGAATGCTTTTTCCACCATCCCTGATGGAAAGCGGACTAGATTGCCGTCGGTCACATCTGCGCCGCCTTGCTTGGCGAGATCAACCGCCGCCTGCAAATACAATCGCACGCCGGTGCGTTCGAGTATTTCCAGACTCGCATAGTGAATGCGCTGGCATTGCTCCGGCGACGTTCCGTACGATAACGCGCCTTGGAACGCGCGTTGATTCATTCCTGAATTCGACATCATCCTCTCCTCTAGTGATAAACTACCCTGGGATCCAGGACAGCATAAGCGATATCCACAATCAGGTTCGAAGTCGCCATCAACCCCGAAATCAAAAGCACGCAGCCCATCACCATCGGCACGTCGAGGTTGCGCGCGGCTTCGACCGCTTCGAGTCCGACGCCGGGCCAGCCGAAAATAACCTCGACGAGCGCGAGACCGCCGATGAAATTCCCCAAATCCATTCCCCACATCGTCACGACCGGCATCAAGGCATTTCGCATCACGTGCCGTCCGACGACGAAAAATTCGCGCAGCCCTTTCGCGCGCGCCGTGCGAACGTAATCCTCCGCCATAACTTCGCGCAGACTCGAGCGCAGGATGCGCGCGTACCACGCCGAGTAGGGAATGCCGACGGCGAGTGCCGGCAAAATGACGTGCGCGAGTCCGCCATATCCGCCCAGCGGAAATATCGGAATGACGTAGCCGAGAAAGTAGAGCAGCACCAAGCCAAACCAAAAATTCGGCAGCGCGAGCGCGATCAACGCCAGGGTCATCGTGACGCGATCAACCCAGGTGTAGCGGTATAGCGCGGATGCCGTTCCGATGATCACGCCAAGAACCAACTCAACCAATCCCGCCGCCAACCCCAGCAGGATAGACGGCGGCAACCGGTCGGCGATCTCGGTCAACACGGGGCGGCGGTACACCCATGAACGCCCCAGATCGCCGCGCAGCAGACTGCCGACGTACGTCGCGTACTGAATGTAAATCGGTTGATCGAGTCCAAGACTTTGGCGAGTATTTGCGAGAGCTTCTGGGCTGGCGAGCGGTCCCGCCACCTGCCGCGCGGGATCGGCAGGAATGACATACATCAAGAGGAACGTGAAGGTCATCACCGCAAACATGACTCCGAACACCCACAAGATGCGTCGCGCAATATATCGAGTCATCGTCGGTCATTCCTTGCTCAACGTCGCTCACGGGGGTCAAGCGCGTCGCGCAAGCCGTCGCCGAGCAAATTAAAACCAAGCACCGTCAACATAATGCACAGACCGGGATCAATGACGATCCAGGGCGCGGTGCGATACATGCGCGAACAG
>Ga0233423_10001898_pt1 | contig 10322 bp, 7 predicted proteins | sample Watercolumn_Mata_FD_180713 | JGI IMG/M metagenome (GOLD analysis project Ga0233423, IMG submission 180713) | Freshwater microbial communities from Lake Matano, South Sulawesi, Indonesia - Watercolumn_Matano_2014_112_MG | ecosystem: Environmental > Aquatic > Freshwater > Lake | place: Indonesia... | reverse complement strand
GCTTCTGTGTCCCCTGGGCCTTGCGGCAGAACTCCCATTTCATGCCCGTGGGGAACCCGGCGCCGCCCCGGCCGCGGATGTTCGAGAGCTTGATCTCCTGGATGACCTGCTCCGGCGTCATGCCGGTGATTTTCTTCAGGGCCTCTCCGGGCGCGTAGTTCGGATCGAGTACAGGCCCGATTTTCCGGATGTTGTTTTGAACCATGGAACGGACCAGCCTGCCTGCATTTTCTCCGTCTCCCAAGCCCTCCACGACGAGATCCTCCACTTTCTTTCCGGTCTTGATGTCGCGGATGATTTCGCGGACCCGGAAAGGCGTGAGCCGGGTGAACAACACGTTGTTGATGAGGGCCGCAGGCTCCTGGTCGTTCATGCCGATGCAGGATGTGTCGTACAGCCCGATCAGGCCGTCGTCCGACACCTGGCCGAACTTGCATCCCGCCGCCTCCTCGAACGCCTCCGCGATCTTCCGGCGGCCGTATAGGCCCGCCACCACACTGTTGTTCAGATAGACCTGGAATTCGCCCGCAGGCTTCCTGTTGAAGAAATGGTAGAATGACAGGGTCTGCTCCACGTCCACCCGGGAGATCCCCAGGGATCCGGCGATCTGGGCGACAGCCTCGTCCGGCACGTATCCGACCTCGGACTGCGTATCGATGAGGATGTCCATGAGCCTCGTCGGGTCGCCTTTGTACCGGTCCAGAACTTTCTGCACACTCGCTTTCATAAACGGTTGACCTTTATTTTATCCATGACCGGTGCTGTGTCCTGGTTTTTCCCCAGGGCATGCACGAAATAGATGACGTTTTCAAGTTCGATCTGCAGATTGACGTTATTGATCACCACATTCTCATCCCCGCAGCGCAGGCGGATGGGAGCGAAATTCAGGATGCCCTTGATGCCTGCGTGCACCATTTTATCACACACTTCCTGGGCCGCGATTTCGGGCACCGCGATGATGCCGATTTCGATGCCGTTTTCCTGGATGAAACGAGGCATTTCATCCAGGCTCAACACCGGTATCCGCTCCTTTTTGTGTATCTTGGCCGGATCGATGTCGAACGCCGCCGCGACCTGAATGCCCTCCTTTTCGAAGCTGTTGTAATGGATCAGGGCCTTGCCGATGTTGCCTGCCCCGGCCACGACCACTTTCTGGACGCGGCCCTTGCCGAGTATGCGCTGCAGGGTCTCCAGAAGGCTGTCGATCTGGTACCCGCCGCGCTTGTTACCTGAAATGCCGAAGAGGGAAAAATCCTTGCGCACCTGTGCAGATGTGACGCCTACCGCCTCTCCCAGGTTGTCGGAGAAAACCTTGACGAATCCCAGTTCGCTGAAACGCTGAAGCGCCTTGCGATATCTGGAGAGCCTCAATACTGTCCTTCGGTTGACGTCCATTACCATTTTATTGTTATTCCATTCACATAAATTGGCATAAATATATAAATAAATCACAAACGAGTCAAGTGTTTTTGTGATAATTTTCACTAAAAAGGATTCGCTTGAAACGGGGTATAAAAGGCGGGGCGAACTGTCAATCGGTCAAATAAATGACATGCAGAAGGCAGTTTCCAGTTTCTGTATCTGTCTGCCCTGTCGGATACTCCTCGATGACGGGCGTTTTTTTCCGGAGCCTGTTTCGGGTGAAATACCTGTCCAGGGCGAGATGCGCACTTACGCTTTCCTCCCTCGGCCCTCTGTATTCAACCATGAAAGCCCTGGAGGAAGGAAGGCGTATCTGTTGGATACCTTCGGAATCCTTCCAACGCATCACGGGGACTGCTGCAGCCACATCAGACAGGCTGTCCTCCGTAAAAAAAAGACCGCACGGAGGCCCTGCAGGCAGCAGGCCGCTGGATGAGAGTCGTTTTGTGATTTGCGCTATGGATTCCTGTATGAACAGCCGGGCATCGGCCCATTTGCAGGACCGGCGCATGGCCGCGAAATTTCTTGCCCGGAAGGCAATTTCGTGAATGGGAATGCCTGCGATCAGAACAGCCTTTTTTTCGCAATGGTCCCTGAGCCGGACCAGGCCTCTTTCGAAATCCCTGCCTGCGATCTTGTCCATGCTGAGGAAGAGATTCATGATGTTCCAGGGGAACGGGGTTCTGCCCTGGTAAATCCAGGAAGCCTTTGTCATTCCGCCCGATTCCTCGAGCAGGAAGGAGCCTTCCGATTCTCCAGGCAGGGGTTTGATGTGGCGGACATGATACGCGAAACGTTCCGGGTGCCCGGATTCCAGATGGGTCATCAAGCCGGAACCGGTGCGTTTCCCTGTCCAATGGTATTCGGAGCCGGCGCTGCCGTCCCTGCCCTGTATGGACACAGCCATAGTGGGTTCCATGTCCGCCCACGGAGACCAAGCGTGCCAGTTTTTCCAGAAACGGATCTGCTCGAACACCAGGGCTGCCGGCGCCTGAATTTCAATGGAGCGTTCAATCCTGTAATTCCTGGGTGCTAAAATTCCGAGAAGCAGAATGATCAGGATAAAGATCAGTAAAACCCTGAGGAGCATTTTGACCGAATCCACGCTGATCCCCTCTTCAAATCCACGCCCCGCTCCCCTGCCCGCTGAAGGCGGGAGAGGGCCGGGGTGAGGGTTCCTACAAATCTAATCCACGCCTCGCTCCCTCGCCCGCCGAAGGCGGGAGAGGGATGGGGTGATGGTTACTTCCGGGCGCAATGGATCAAAATGGATGCCGTTGGACTTGATTAAAAAACGGAACGATCCTAGATACGCTTATTTCTTCTGATTCTCTTCGCCCAGAATGCGCGTCACGGCCTTGAGCAGGGAATCCACATCCACCGGTTTCATCACGTATTCATCCGCATGCGGCCCCTCGAGCCTGTCCCGGGGGTCCTCCCCTGCAAAGGATCGCGCCATCATCCCGACCACAGGCACGTCCCAGAGTCCGGTGTCCGACCGGATCTGTTCCATGACTTCCCAGGCCGCTCCGCCCCTCAGGTGAAAATCCAGGAGGATGAGGTCCGGTCTCTGTTTCCGGGCTGCTTCCAGTCCATCGGCCGGTGACAAGGCAGCCTTGAACCGGCACTTGATGTCGCCATGGTCCAGGATGCGGCGTATGAGTTCGACATCTTCCGGCGATTCTTCGATGCACAGAACCAGTTTGCGGCTCATCTCCCTTCCCCTGATTTTCTATCGATATTTCCGGCAGAATGACGGGCATCACAATTTAAGGGAATTTCATGGAGCAATCAAGGGAAATGGAAAAAGATGAGATCGACCCGCGCTTTCATCCAAAGGTCCGGAAATTCCCTTGTGCTTTGGTTTCCCTTTTATTATATTCATTCAACCATTATTCTTCTACACATTCGAAGCCTTTTCATTCCTGCGCTGAATCCGTGGAAAGTTCGAGCCGTTTTCCTTGTTGACGCCCTTGTCCCGATGACAAAATCATTTCATCTGGAGGATTCAGACATACCATTGAAGCTCTACAATCTAACTGTTTGAAGATATTTGATTTGAAGAGAGCAGAATATCCATTTGTACTCACTGGTATTTTCCTCAAAATTATCTGGATAAAAAGTTAAGAAAGAATTTCCCAAAAAGGAGTAGGAATCATGAAACCAAAAACATTGTTTTTGATCATTCTTCAATATAGTCTCTTGAACAGGCAAGCATTTTGTGAATATAACTCTCTTAGTAAAAATGAAATTAGACAAATCGCGGAAGCTATTCAGAAAAAAAGCGCAAAATGGACAGCAGGTGAAAATCCCATGACCAGAGTCCCGTTTGAGGCGATTGAAACAGACGATGAAAGACTTTTCAAATTAGAATTTCTTGATAAAATACCACGAATTACTCTTTCGAAAATACAGAACCTCCCCTCACATTTCGACTGGCGCGACAACAACGGCAACTGGGTAACGCCTGTTAGAGATCAATATACAAATCAGTGCGGAAGCTGCGGGGTTTTTTCCGTAGTCGCCCAGACTGAATCCTGGTTGAAAATAAAAAACAGCGATCCGAACACGGATATCGATCTTTCCGAGCAGTTTATTGTTTCCTGCGGCAATATCGGCTCCTGTTCAACTGGCTTTCATTCATTCTTCGTCTTGGACTTCCTCCAATCAACCGGGGTTCCGCCGGAAGCATGTATGCCCTATGCCGGCAAGGACCTGTCCTGCGGCCTGGCATGCCCGGATTGGAAGGATCAATGCACGAAGATTCCGGGCTGGGGTGTAGTCGCATACGAAAAGGATTTACCCATAACCGAAAAAGTCAAAAATGCTGTGTACAGGCAGCCTGTTGCATCCGGGATGTGGGTGCAGCACGATTTCCAATCGTATCTTGGCGGCGTCTATGAACCCGTTTGGGGTAGCATCATTACCAATCATATGGTGTTGATCGTTGGCTGGGATGATGCGGAACAATGCTGGATCTGTAAAAATAGTTGGGGAGAGGAATGGGGAGAGGATGGTTTTTTCCGGATCAAGTGGGGTGCATGCAATATAGGAATAAATGTTCCAATCATATGGTGCAACTCAGGAGAGATGGTTGATTCTTCAATTCAACCTAAAGGGCTCGATTTATCCTTGACTTACGGGGATATCGTGAAGGAAACATTCACTTTTTTCAATCATGGTATCGAAAACGTAGAATACTCAACATTTGCTTTTAAAGTGAACACCTCACCTGTTTTTCATCCGGATGCATTCAATTCTTTTGACGGCATGTCCCTCTGGAGCGGAAATCCTGATGTGAATGGATACTCCGACTGTTCGATTCAATACCTGGACTTGCCTTGCCTCAATCTTACGGAAACAATTCAACCTAAACTCACGTTCATGGCAAACTGGGCCGTGGAAACGCCAAGCGCAAGTCCCAATTCTATTGACGGATTTGATGGATGCAATGTCTGGATTTCGACGGACAACGGCAAATCCTTTCGTGTCGTTCCACAGATGATCCCGCCGTACAATTGCAAATGGTTGGCCAGTTATACTTGGAGTGTCTGGTTGATCGGCAATAATATCCCCGGTTGGTGTGGATTCAGTTATGGCTGGAAACCGGCTGAATTGGATTTGTCGCCATTCAAAACAGATAGTGTCGTGATCCGGTTTGCCTTCGCTTCTGATATGGGGTACTGTACATTGAATGATTCCAGGCTGAAAGGGTTTTTCATTGATGAAATCCGTGTGGCGGATGGGGAGACTGCACTATTCGAGAATCATGGGGATACGCTCGCAGACATGAGAATTTTTGGTGCAGAGATGACAACTGACAGTTTTTGGGTTCCAGAAAAGGCCAATTGGATCAATATCTCAAATGGCGTAGGAAGCATTGCCCCAGGCGATTCCTCGATTTTGGAGATCTCTATAAATACCCGTAATCTTGTTTGCGGGCATCACAACGCTTTAATGATGCTTTCTTACAACAATGAGGGGATTTGGACATCGAGCAATCATCTCCCAATCCGCATGCAACTCAACAAGCCCGATCACGATGTCGGCATTGATGATGTCTGGCCCTATGGACCGAACATGCCCGTCCTGATAGGCCAAAATCGCGTGAAAATCCACAATTACGGGGCCAATGACGAAACGGATTTCCAGGTTTTTTATCAATTGACCAAAGACGGCCAGCCGTGTTTCGAGGAGTCAACTTCTGTTCCATTTCTGGCAGCTGACGATTCGATGGTCATCACATTTCGACCATACTGGGGCACTGAAGATGCAGAGTATGACCGCTCCATCAGCATCCAACAGGTGTCCGGTGATTACAATGCATTCAACAATTCCCGGGATAATACCATCCACTTTTCCCACATGCTGGATGATTTTGAGTCGACATCCGGATTGTGGGACTTTCAAGGCGGGTGGGGAATTACAAATATGCACAAACATTCCGGGCGCAATTCAGTCCATGTGAACAGCGGAAGCAAATACACCGCAGATGCGGACGCTGCCATGACCTTGAAACAGGCCTTGGATGTGAGTTCCCTTGGGTATGCCGAGCTACATTATTGGACCAACTATCAATCCCAAATGGTAAAAGACAGGTTATATGTGGAAGCCAGCACAGACAGCGTGACCTGGGCGAAACTGGATTCTCTTACAGGCATTAGCGACTGGGTGGAAGAACGGATCGATTTGAGTGGCATGCTAAACTCCGGCACGGACAAATTATGGCTGCGTTTCCATTTTATGTCCGACGATAGGATACAAAAATGGGGGTTTTTTATTGATGATATTCAAATCTATTTAAAACCGACCGACTCTGTCGAAGAAGCGGCAGCACAACCTGGAACCTGGGATCTGGCCCAGAATTATCCGAATCCATTCAACCCGGGCACATCCATTCTATATGCTCTTCCACAAAATGAATATGTGGAAATCAAAATTCATGACCTGCTGGGCCGGGAAATCCGCACCTTGTTCGCAGGCGACCAGACCGCCGGATTGCATAGGGTTGAGTGGGACGGGCTCGACAATCATGGGCAGCGGTTGGCATCCGGCATTTATTTCTATACCCTGAACGCCAAGGATTTTCGCAAGACAAGAAAACTGGTACTGCTCAGATAAAGACAAAACCATCCCGCTGTAATATACATTTTTCGGTCTCAAGGATTCTGGGAAGCCCGATCGGATCGGGCTTCCCAGGGGGAGTATCGTTCAAAGATCCAGTGAACACCTTTCTGCCGGTGTTCATGCACTATTTCCTTGTTTTTTAATTTTCCTTTCACTACTATTACAATCATCATATACTATTAATCCTCAAACTGATCATCTTCACTCCTGCGCCGGAGCCGGGGAAGGTACGGGCCATTTACCACAGTAACGCCCTTGTCCCGATTCTTGAGTCTTTTCTCCTGATGGGCAAAAACAGACTGTTCAAAGGAAGGAGAGGGTCCATGAAAAACAACAGGGAAATCGAATTCTGCCGGGGAATCTGCGTGTGGCTCCTGGCTTGTTCGACGGTCTGGATGGCGGAACCGGCCTTTGTCCAGCAGATTTCAGACGTCATTTTTGTTCAGGGATTCGAGGAAGGAAATCTGGGACCCGGCGCGACGATCGAAACGAAGGGCGAATTCACAGAACAGCCCGGCATCAAGACGGCAGCCCTTTTCGAAAGCGCCCATGCGCTCGGATTCGGCAAGACAGCCTGCACCGCCAACTGCTGGAATGATTACACCAGCACCCTGCGCATCGAATTTCCCGAACCCCAGTATTTCGGCCTGGTAGAGTTCAAGGAAGCCGAACTGGACGGCAACTATGGCTCCACCGGGTATGTGCTCGTGGACGGGCACATGATACTGGACGGCATTTTCCAGAAGTATGCCTGGAACGACGGGATTGCGGACACCACGGTCGACACGGTTGTGTTGAGCGCCAACCGGATCGGAAGAGTCCTGGAATTCGTTGTCATCGATATTACAGGCACGAGCGAGCTTTTCATCGATGACATCGTGGTGACAGCATACAAAAGGCATTCGGATACATGGACCCTGACGAACTTCAACGACATGACGCTTGACCCGTCCATCTCAATCCGTAAGAAAGGCACCTACACCCTGGAGCCGGGATTCAGAACTCTGGACCGGTTCGGCCCGGGACCGGTTTTCGGCTTTGGAAAATCCACAGTCAGCGTCAATGCCCTGGACAATTACGTGACCACCCTCGAAATGCAGCTGCCTGATCCCATATTCATCGAGGCCGTTTCCTTCCTGGAATCCGAAGCGGACAGCAATTGGGGAAGCCAGGGTTTGGTCCTCATCGATGATCATGTGCTGCCCTATTCCACGTTCGGCCGGCTGCCGAGCAACGACGCAGGCCTGGATTCCACGATCCGCTGGCACTATATCCCCGTCAATCAGCGGGGAAGCAGGATCGCCCTCAAGGTGTCGGACATCACGGACAAGAGCGAGATCATCATCGACGATCTGCTGTTTATGTTTCATGAACCTGCCGGCGTCCCGTTTCTCATAGAGAACTTCGAGGACGGCGTCCTCGCGCCGGAAATGAGCATCTGGCAGGATGGAACCTTTGCGCAGGCCCCGGGAGTCAAGGATGCCGCAGGGCTGGAAGGGGCAAAGGCTTTCGGATTCGGAAAGTCCACCTGCTCCTCGGGCTGCTGGGACGATTACATCTCGTCCATCACCATCCAATTTCCTGAGCCCATGCCCGTGGAGGCCCTGTCCTTCCTGGCCATGGAACAGGGCGTCAACTGGGGCTGCAGCGGGCAGCTGCGCGTCAACCATGAATTGTGGCCTTCCGTCGATTTCGCCCGTTCGCCCAGCAATGATGCGAAGTCGGACACTTCGGCCCGCGTCTATCATTTCCTGCTCGGTTTTCCCGTGCAGCGGATCGAGTGGACGGTTTGGGACGTTGCGGACGCCTCCGAGGTGTTTATCGACGATATCGGCGTTTTCGGACCGGGCACGGGTGTTGCGCGGGATGGAGGGCCGGTTCCGGCCCGATTCGAGGTTTTTCAGAACGTCCCCAATCCGTTCAACGCCACGACCGTGATCACGTACGAAATCTCCGAATCCTCGCCAGTGACACTGACGGTTTACAATGCGCAGGGTCAGGTGGTGGACCGGAGGGATTTGGGGGAGAAAAAGGCCGGGATGCACCAGGAAGTTTGGAACAAGCCGGAATCCGCCACCGGGACCTATTTCTGCGAAATCAGCACGCCATCCTCGTCCAGGGTGCTGAAGATGACGCTGGTGCAATAGTGCGGACCCCGGGGTTGACCCCGGGGTCGGAGTCCAGAAAGGTGTGATGAAATGAAGAGAATGGCGGCTGTCTTCTTCATCGTCTGCCTGGCATGGGCATTCATGCCGGGATGCGATAAAGATAACGGGCCCGTCCAGCCGGACAACGGAAATGGACAGCAGAACACGGACGGGGCAAAACTCCCGGACATCCAGAAATTCAAGACAGAACCGTCCGATCGCTTCCTGGTTGACGTCGAGACGATCAACGCCGGCCACCCGTTCAGGGGAAAGAGGGCAAATCAGCCTCATCAGGGGGCGCACACCCACTGGGACAACGCGCAAAACACCTGGCCGCAGGGAGGAACATCGCCGGAGCATTATCCGGCCATCTATGCGGTTGCGGACGGGATCGTCAGCCGCATCGATTACAAACTGGCCGTCGGTGCGGCAGACCGGTACGGTGTCGATCTCTCCTTTGCCGAGAATGAGTCGGGTACCTATCGCTTTTGTTATGGCATCGAGCCAATGGTTCCGGAGCCGTCCCCCGATTTTTACAAGCCGTTCATCCGCGTGACTCTGGGACAGCATGTGCAGAAAGGCGACACGATCGCCTTCATGTTCATACCACCGTCCTCGGGCATCGGCTGCCACATCCATTTCCACATTCAGCAGACCGGCAAAAACAATTTCCTCGCTCCTGCGTTTTTTCAAGGCGCTGTCGTGGACAGCTTTCACGCCAGATGGGGCGGTTTCGGAAAGGACGGAAATACGCCGGTACCATCCTGCATGGGATACCTGCTGGATGCGGACGAAAATCCCTTCGGCGACGGGGAGGTGGACATCCTGAAATAGAATGCCGTTCCCGGCATTCCTCAATCCGATCCGACCTCGCGGTGGACCCTGGGGTCCTGCTTGATCACCCGGATTCTCCGGAAACATGACTTTCCAAAAACCGTATACCTCCTTATCCAAATGGAGTTCCTCCCATGACAGGCGCAATCGTACTCGAGAACGTCACGAAGACATTCGGCGAAACGCTCGCAGTGGACAGGCTGTCTCTGTCCGTTCCCAAGGGCAGCGTATACGGCTTCATCGGCCCCAACGGATCGGGCAAGACCACCACGCTGCGCATGATCATGAACATCCTCGTCCCGGACAGCGGCGAGATCCGGATTTTCGGGGAACGGCTCAGGAAATCCGATACGGACCGGATCGGCTACATGCCGGAGGAGCGCGGCATCTACACGAGGATGAAGGTGCGCGACCTGCTCCGCTTTTACGGCAGCCTGAAAAGCGGCCGGAACGTCCGCCGTGAAGTCGATAAATGGCTCGAAAAGCTGGACCTGGCGGACTGGGGCAACAAAAAGCTGGAGGCGCTCAGCAAGGGCATGAGGCAGAAGGTGCAGTTCATCGCCACCGTGGTATCCGGTCCGGAAATCGTGCTGCTGGATGAACCGTTCACAGGCCTGGATCCGGTCAACACGGAAGCCATCAAGGACGCCATACTCGGCCTTCAGGCCGGGGGCGCCACCGTGATCTTCAGCACGCATGACATGTCCGTGGCGGAAAAGATGTGCAACTTCATCTTCATGATTTTCAGGGGCAGGAAGGTCCTGGACGGACAGCTGGCCGCCATCCAGGACC
>Ga0233423_10001897_pt1 | contig 10324 bp, 5 predicted proteins | sample Watercolumn_Mata_FD_180713 | JGI IMG/M metagenome (GOLD analysis project Ga0233423, IMG submission 180713) | Freshwater microbial communities from Lake Matano, South Sulawesi, Indonesia - Watercolumn_Matano_2014_112_MG | ecosystem: Environmental > Aquatic > Freshwater > Lake | place: Indonesia... | reverse complement strand
CAATCGAGGAGTTGGTTCTGGCAGTGGAGCAGTCGGCGCAGTCAGCCCAGCAGATCGTGGCGGGCGTGGAGCAGCAGACGATTGGATTGGATCAGATTGTGATTGGAATGAATGACATCAATCAAGCGGCACAGCAGAGTGCATCGGGCGCAGCGCAATCGCAGAAAGCGGCGCAGGACTTGAACGAATTGGCAGAGCAGTTGAAACGGGCAGTTGCGCAGTATCGGACGTAAGCAAGATGCAAAGGAGAACCCTTCGAGTCTGGGAGCATCGTGATGGCTAACCGAAAGCGCAGTTGGGGAATTAGATTACGAATGCAGGACTTGCCTGTGTCCATCCAGTTCACCCTTGTTTGTGTTGGGCTGTGCGCGGCATTGGCAATTGTTATCACAACCGTGGGTTACTGGAAAGCGAGCGCTGGGCTTGGCGAGCAAGCGCAAGCCGCCCTCAGCGTGGATGCCTTGCTGGTTGCCAATGCAGTGGATGGTTGGAATGAGCGGCGCGCGGAAAATTTACAGAGTCTCGCACGTCTAACTGCCATCCAACGTTTCCTGGAAATCGCGCCCGCAGGTCGCGCTTCTTACCAAGATACCGCGCAGGACGCGCTCGTGAGCATGGATATCACCGAAGCGGACGTAGATTCGATTGCCTTGCTTGATCCCAGTGGAGCAGTCGTAGCCAGCAGCAACGTCAAAGACTTGGGGCAGAGCGTGGCGCAGCGAGACTATTTCCAGGCGGCGATGCGTGGACAACCATACATCTCCGGAGTCTCGATTTCGACGATCACCAATGCGCCTTCCATTTTTCATTCCGCGCCAGTGAAGAACGCGGACGGCAAAGTCCTCGGAGTCATTCGTTCGCGGTCCTCCCTCGAACAGGCAGCGCAAGCGATAGAAGCCGCGCGCAGTCGGGTTGGGCAGGGTGGACTCGGAGTTTTGCTCGATCAAGATGGCTTGGTGATCGCAAGCAACGTAGAGGCGACTTGGCTGCTGCGACCAGTGGCTGCACTCAAGCCCGAGGTGAACGCGGCGATGGTCGCAGACAAGCGTTGGGGGAACAACCCACAGCCAGAGCCAATAGGGATGACCGACCTGGTTCAAGCCATTGGTGTCCAGGGGCGCAGGAGTTTCGTCTGGCGCAAGGGCGGACAAGATTATCAGGCAGTCGCCGTCCCGCTGCAGACAACGCGTTGGAGTTACGCCGCGGCACTGCCGGTCTCGACGATCCAAGCCGCCGCCAACGACTTGCTCTATGTGACAGGGCTTCTTACGCTGATAGCGTTGGCGCTTGCGGCAGGCGTTTCCATTTGGGGCAGCCGCAACATTACCGCGCCGATCACCGCCATAAGCCAGGTTGCCGTGAGGATCGCGTTCGGCGATGTCTCCGACGTGCATGTGCGCAGGCAGCAGGACTCTTGGATACAGGAGGTCGTGGAGATGGCTTCCAGTGGCGCGGCAGCGGTCGGTCGTATTTTAGAGGGAGCGATTGCCAGGGGTGCGCTCACCGAGGCACAATGCTTTGATAAGAACTACCAGCCCGTTCCAGGCACGAACCCACAAAAGTTCAAGACGGCGTATGACAGTTTCATGGATCAGAGCGTCCTTGCGTTGCAAGATGGCTTTCTGGAAAAAGATCGCAACGTGCTTTACGCTGTCGCCGTGGATAGCAACGGTTATGCGCCGACGCATAACTCGCGTTACTCCAAGCCATTGACGGGCGACTATCAGAAGGATCTCGTAGGTAATCGAACCAAGCGTTTCTTCAATGAGCCAGCGGCTCTGGCGGCAGCGCGGAACACGCAGCCCAATTTGTGTCGGCTTTATCAAAGGGACACGGGGGAGCAGGCGATTGACGCGTCCGCACCCATCTGGGTCAACGGAAAACATTGGGGAGCATTCAGAATCGGATATACGCTGAAGAGAGTTAGCGAAATCGGTCAACTGCTGCTTGCCTTTGAAAGCATGGCGAGCCATTTGAAGAGCATGGCGGATACCGCCGATGGGCTGGCGCGCGGTGATTTGACCGCCGAAGTTAAATCAATTTCCGAAAAAGATGTGTTGAGCAAGGCGTTCGCGCAACTGGTAGCCACTCTCAGGGCGATGACAGCCGAGACAAAGATGCTCACCCAAGCCGCTGTGGAGGGCAAACTCACAGCGCGCGGCGATGTCGCCAAGTTCCAGGGTGGCTACCGCGAGATCGTGCAAGGCGTGAACGACATGCTCGATGCCGTCATCGGTCCGCTCAACGTCGCCGCCAAATACGTGGAACGCATCGGCAAAGGCGACACCCCGCCGAAGATCACGGATGAGTATCGTGGGGATTTCAACGAAATCAAAAACAATCTAAACCAGTGCATTGACCAAATCAATATTTTGGTTGACGAAGTTGGAGTAGCAATCAATGCCGCCCGCGAAGGGAGGTTGGGTGAAAGGGCAAACGCGGAGAGAACCGGTGGTGTCTATCGCAAAATCCTCCGTGGATTGAACGACGCTTTGGCTGCCGTGATTGCCCCAATCAGCAATTCGGGACGAATCCTGAGCCAGGTTGCGCGCGGGGATCTCACTGTCAGGACGGACGGACACTACCAAGGCGATTACGCCGTGCTCAAGGAAAGTGTCGCGACGATGGTTGGCGGACTCAAGGGGATGGCAGTGCAATCGCAGCAAAGCGCGACGGCGCTGTCCTCAGCGTCGGCGCAGATTCTCGCCTCCTCCACGCAAATGGCTTCGACAACGCGCGAGCAGGCAAGTGCCGTAAACCAGGTGACGAGCACGGTGCAGGAAATCAAAGTCTCTGCCGAGCAAGTAACGCAGCGCGCGCAGGGCGTTGCCAGTGCCGCCAACGAAGCGACAGCCGCAGCGGAGAAAGGCATGTCTGCTGTCGAAGAGACCATTGCCAGCATGGAGGACATCCGCTCCAAAGTCGCAGCCATCGCCGAGAACATCCTGGCACTGTCGGAGCAAACGCAGCAAATCAGCGAGATCATTGACACGGTGACGGACATCGCCGGGCAGTCGAACATCCTCGCGCTGAATGCGGCGATTGAAGCGGCGCAGGCAGGTGAGGCAGGCAAGGGCTTCCGCGTCGTCGCCGACGAAGTGCGCTCGCTCGCGGAACAATCCCGTCAAGCCGCCGGGCAAGTCAAAGTGATTCTTGGCGACATCCAGAAGGCGACGAACCAGGCAGTGATGGCGACGGAGCAGGGAACGAAAGGGGTGCAGGCAGGGAGCGAACAGGTGCAGCGCACGGCACAGATGATTCAGGAGTTGACGCGGGTAGTGGAACACTCCGCGCAAGCAGCCCAGCAGATCGTGGCGGGGGTGCAGCAGCAGACCATAGGGCTCGATCAAGTCGTGATTGGAATGAACGATATCAACCGGGCAGCCCAGCAGAGTGCGACAGGGGCGGCACAATCGCAGAAAGCTGCGCAGGATTTGAACGAGTTGGCAGAGCAGTTGAAGCGGGCAGTTGCGCAGTACAAGATGTGAAACGGGAAGAATCAACGCATGAACAATCGCGCACGTCTCCTGGTCACCCTGGGTAGTTTCGTCGTTTACGGGCTGATATTTGTCCCGATGTATTCCGTGGCAGGTGCTACTGTGGGCACACTGACTGTCATGCCGGTGGCTGTCGCAGGATGGTGTCTTGGACTACGTGCGGGTCTGCTTTCTGGGTTGTTGGGCGCACTACTGAGTTTGGGGCTGTACATCCTGGTGCGCGATCCTTTGGCAAGTGTGCCTGTCCCTCACGCGTTGAACGGTATTGCCTGGGCTGCTGTGGGTACGGCGATGGGAGGGCTAAAAGGGCTTCTCGATCAAATAACGGAGCAATCCAGCAGTCTGATGCGTGAACGTGAAGATCTCCAGGAGGAGGTTGCCAGGCGGAAAGAGGCGGAGACGGTAGTGGCAGAGCGTACCGCCGAGTTGATCGAGACCAACGCGCAGTTGCAACAAGAGGTTGTCGAGCGGAAGCGCGCAGAAGAGCAACTACGCTACGGCGCGTTTCACGATCCGTTGACTGGCTTGCCGAATCGAACCTTGTTCATGGATCGCTTGGGGCACGCGTTGGAGAGGACCAGGCGACGCGAGGATTATTCGCGCGGAGCGGCTGTCCTTTTCCTTGACCTGGATCGCTTCAAGGTGGTCAACGATAGTCTGGGACACTCCATGGGGGATCAATTGCTGATCGAGTGTGCGCGCCGCCTGGAGGCATGTTTGCGCGCCGCAGACACGGTGGCGCGTCTCGGTGGTGATGAGTTCGTCATCCTACTCGAAGATATCCAAGGCATGGACGACGCAACCTACGTCGCCGTCCGGATTCAAGACGGTCTCGCGCCGCCCTTCAGTCTGGATGGACGTCAAACCTACATCTCTGCAAGTATCGGAATCGTGCTCAGCACGATGGGCTACGACCGCCCCGAAGACATCCTGCGAGACGCGGACATTGCCATGTATCGCGCCAAAGTATTGGGCAGGGCACGCTACGAAGTGTTTGACACCACGATGCGCGACCTGGCTGTGGCGCGTCTGGGGTTGGAGACTGACCTGCGTCGGGCTGTGGAGCAGCAAGAGTTTCGACTGTACTACCAGCCCATCGTGTTGCTGGAGACTGGCGCGGTGGTTGGTTTCGAGGCGTTGGTGCGTTGGCAACATCCTGAGCGCGGTCTTGTCTTGCCGCCGGAGTTCATTCCAGTGGCGGAAGAAACCGGGCTGATCATTCCTATCGGTCAGTGGGTGCTGCGCGAAGCGTGCCACCAGTTGCGGGAATGGCAAAGCCAGTTTCCCATGGACCCGCCCTTGACCATCAGCGTAAATTTTTCCGCGAAACAATTCGCACAAGCGGATTTGATCGAGCAGGTCTCACGAGTCCTGCAAGAAACCGGCATCGAGCCGGGCAGTCTAAGATTGGAGATCACGGAAAGCGTGATCGTAGAAGAAGCCGCGACGGCAACCACCACGCTCGCGCAACTGCGCACTTTGGGCGTGGAGGTGCAGATAGATGATTTTGGTATGGGCTATTCAGCGTTGAGTTACCTCCACCGCCTGCCGATTGACACGCTAAAGGTTGATCGCACTTTTGTTGCCAAGATGGGGGCTGATGGCGATGGTTCGGAGATCGTCCGAACAGTCTTGGCGCTAGCCCGTGATATGGGTATGAGTGTGATTGCCGAGGGAGTGGAGGCAGAATATCAACTGGCAAAGCTAAAGGAACTGCGGTGTGAGTACGCGCAGGGACACCTTTTCGCTAAACCGACGGATGGCAAAACGGCAGGTGCCTTGATCACAGAAGCACTTGCGTCGAGGTAACTCTAACATCCCGAAGGAGCAAGCGAGGGGAATATGCTAGAAACCGGTTTTCTCCGAGAAAACGGGTTTCTGCGGACGAAAGAGTGAGGGGAAGTATGTTTACATTAGACGATGACATCATGCGCCAACTGCGTGCAACATTCAAAGTGGAAGCCGCCGAGCACATCCAGGCGATGAATCGCGTGCTACTCGCGTTGGAAGGGAATCCCGAGGGGGACGAACGCGCCGCGCTCTTGGAGGAAATCTTTCGCGAGGCACATAGTCTCAAGGGCGCCGCTGGCGCGGCGGATTTCCCCGAAGTAGAGGCGACGGCTCACAAACTGGAGAACGTCTTCGGCGTTGCCAGAGGCGGCAAGATCAAGTTGACGCGCGATCTGTGCGATGTTCTCTACGCGGGCGTTGACGCCGTAAGTATCATTGTCGAGGCAGCTCTCGCAGAAAAACCACACGAGTTAGATTTGCCCAGTCTACACGCTCGTCTTGATGCGGCTGAACGAGGCGAAGTTGTGCCCGTTGCCGCGCCGCCACCTGTGGCGGCTGTAGAACCGAGTCAGGCGCCGGCAGTTCCGCCGGCAGCAGTTGCCGCGCCGCCACCTGTGGCTGTTGTAGAACCGAGTCAGGCGCCAGCAGTTCCGCCGGCAGCAGTTGCCGCGCCGCCACCTGTGGCGGCTGTAGAGCCGAGTCAGGCGCCGGCAGTTCCGCCGGCGGCAGTTGCCGCGCCGTCTGCTGTGCCCCAAGCCACGCCCTCCGCGCCAGTACAGCCATCTGAAGGAGGTGCGCGCCCCAAGCCGACACCATCCGAGCCGAAAAGTCCGGAACGGAAAAAGACGACTGGCATGGGCGCGGTGGTCGAGGACACTATTCGCGTCGGGACGAGCAAGATTGACTCGCTCATGGCGCGGTCTGGCGAGTTGCTGGTCGCTGGACTCAAAATTGACCAGCGGTTGCACGAACTGGCAGAGATCAACCACTCGATCGAAGATTGGAACAGGGAATGGCTCAAAGCCAAGTCAGCGCACAGCACGCTATTCCACGACAGTGACAGTGAGACGCTGCGACCGCTGATTCGGCTGCTTGACTTGAACCAGGAGCGACTGAAAAATCTGGCGATTCAAGTTGGCGAACTACACCGCGGCTTTGCCGGCGACGCACTCCATCTCGCGCGCGTCACCAACGACCTGGGCGAAGGGGTCATGAAAGTCCGCATGTTGCCCGTCTCGACCGTCTTCGACGCGTTTCCGCGTCTCGTGCGCGACCTGGCGCGTGAGAATGGCAAAGAAGTCGAGTTGCAAATGGAGGGCACGGAGACGGAACTTGACCGCAAAGTGCTGGAAGAGATAAGAGATCCGCTGATCCACCTGCTTCGCAACGCCGTGGATCACGGCATCGAAAAACCGGAGGCACGCCTCAAGGCAGGCAAGCCAGCCCGGGGAAATATCACTCTGAAAGCATTTCAGAAAGGGAACAGCATCGTCATCGAGGCGTCTGACGATGGGGGTGGCATCAATCGCGACAAGGTGAGACAGGTCGCGGTGAAGAACGGCTTGCTCACCCCCGATGAAGCGGATGCGCTAAGCAACGATGAAGCCATCCAATTGATCTTTACCCCTGGCTTTTCCACCAGCCCCACTGTGACCGGCACCTCGGGGCGGGGTGTGGGGATGGATGTGGTGCGGCGGAACGTCGAAGCGCTGCAAGGGTTGGTGGATGTCGAGTCGGTCTTTGGACAAGGCACCACGATCGCTCTGACCTTGCCGCTGACACTCGCCACGACGCAGGAATTGCTGGTGCAGGTAGGCGATCAGACCTACGGCATTCCCATTGCAGCCGTCGAGAGAATTCTGCGCATCAGTCCCAAGGACATTGCCTCGGTGGCAGGGCGGCGCGCCATTGTCGTGGACAGCGAGCCGGTCTCGTTGGTGCGTCTGGCAGAGGTGTTGGAGCGCCCCAACGCCGAACAGCAAGTTGGGGCGGATGAAAAAATGCCGGCAGTGATCCTTGGCTCTGCCCGCCGGCGGATTGCTTTCCTCGTGGATAACGTTGTGGGTCAACAGGAAAGCGTGATCAAGGGGCTCGGCAAGCAACTGGCGCGTGTGCGCAATGTCGCCGGCGCGACGATCCTGGGCTCCGGTCAGGTGATTATGGTCCTCAATCCAGTTGACCTGATGAAATCGGTCCGTGGGTCCGTGAGCCGCGTCGTGGCTGCACCGCAAGTTAGTGCGGCGACTGCCAAGACCAAGAAAGTGAAACAGTCAAGTGTTCTCGTCGTGGACGATTCGTTGAGCACGCGGACTCTCGAGAAGAGTATTCTGGAGACGGCGGGCTACCGGGTGACGGTCGCCACGGATGGCGTTGAGGCACTGAGCCTGCTGCGATCGAATGGAAGTGTTGACTTGATCGTGTCGGACGTCCTCATGCCACACATGGACGGCTTGGAATTGACCGCCACGGTGAAAAAAGATCCAAACCTGAAAAAGATTCCGGTGGTCCTGGTCACATCACTGGATTCGCAGGCGGACCGGGAGCGCGGTTTGGAAGTGGGCGCGGATGCCTACATTGTAAAGAGCAAATTTGACCAGAGTAACCTGCTCGAAACGATTGCACAGTTGGTTTGATTAGGCAATTAGTCAACCAGGCAATCAGTGATCAGCCAACCAGTCGCCTGATTACTGATTGACCGATTGACTGATTGACTATACGACTAAAGGGTATACTGTGATTCGAGTACTTGTAGTAGACGATTCCGCGGTCTTGCGGCAGTCCACAAAACTCATCCTGGAGAGCGATCCAGAGATCCAAGTGGTGGGCGTGGCGACCAATGGAGCCGAAGCCACCGCGTTGGCAGCGCGCTTGCAACCGGATGTGATCACCATGGATATTCGGATGCCCAAGATGGATGGGCTGGAAGCCATCCGCGCAATCATGGCAGAGCATCCGGCGCCGATCGTGGTTGTGACCGGGATTGACCCTGACCGCGACATGCATCTTTTCAAAGAGGCAACCCGGCTGGGCGCCGTCGCGGTCTTGAAGAGACCTGAGAGTATTGCCAGCCCTAGCCACAAAGTCTTCGTCGCCAACCTCATCCAGCAGGTCAAGACGATGAGTGGCATAAAGGTGATTCGACGAACGCGAAGCCATCAGGCGGCAGATGCCGGGACTAGTCACGCAGCACCGCCACTGTCCCCACCCGTAGAGAGCGGACGCCGTTCCGTTCCAGACTTGCCGCCGCGCAAGACCGAGATCGTCGCCATCGGCGCATCGACTGGAGGACCGGCGGCTCTGTACAAAATCTTGGCGGAAATGCCGGCGAATTTCCCGGTACCGATCGTCATCGTTCAGCATATCTCGTTCGGCTTTGTCGAAGGGCTGGCATCCTGGCTGAACGACGCGAGTCCGCTGCGGGTGAAAGTCGCGCAGCAGGGAGAGCGGCTTGCCGCCGGGCACGTGTACGTCGCGCCCGATGAACACCACATGCTGATGAATCGCTTCAACAGCATCACGCTCAGCACAAGCGATCCTGTGAGTGGGCATCGTCCATCGGTGACCGCGCTCTTCCAGTCAACCGCCCAATCGTACGGTCCAGCAGCCATGGCGGCGATTCTGACGGGGATGGGTTCCGACGGAGCGATTGGAATGAAGGCGCTGCGCGACGCCGGGGCGATTACGATTGCGCAAAACCAGGCATCCTGCGTCGTATTCGGCATGCCGAAAGAGGCGATTGCTCTGGGCGGCGCGCGACATGTCGTGCCTCTGGATAAGATTGCTCAGTCGCTGCAAGAACTAATGGTCATCTAGGAGTGAATATCATGATTCGAGTACTAGTCGTTGACGATTCGCCGACTGCACGCGAAGCGATTTCGGCGATCCTGCGCAGTGTTTCGGGAATCGAAGTGGTGGGCGAAGCCACCGACGGAGCCGAAGGAGTCGAAATGGCTGCGCGCCTCAAGCCGGACGTGATCACCATGGACATCAACATGCCCCGTATGGATGGACACGAGGCGACCAGGCAGGTCATGGCGAACACTCCTACGCCCATCGTCGTCGTCACGAGTGTGACACAACAAGAGTTGGTTCATCGCGGTCTCGACATTCTGCTGGCGGGCGCGTTAGAGATCGTTCAAAAACCGAGCAGTCTTTCCGCGCAGGATTACGACTCGATCCGATCGGAACTGACGGCAAAGGTCATCGCGGTTTCCCCAATCAAGTTCCCGCGACCTGCAGATAACGCGCCGCCGAGTCAATAAACCAACATTCTCAATGGACAATTGGCTTATTGCAAGAGAGGGTATTCAACCATGCCTCCACGAATCCTCATTGTCGAAGATAGTCGCACCGAAGCGCTGCGCGCGCGATTGATCCTGGAGCGCGCGGGCTTTCAGGTCAGTCTGGCATCCAACGGAAAAGAGGGATTATCCCAAGCCGGTCAGGAAAAGCCCGATTTGATTCTGTTGGACACAGTTATGCCGCAGATGAGCGGCTTTGAAACGTGCGGAAAACTCAAACTGGATCCGCAGACGAGTAGCATCCCCATCATCATGCTCGCCACCGACAGTGAAGCCACGGACATGCCATCGGGAGTTGGGCTGGATTGTTTTCTCACCAAGCCCTACAGCCCGGAACTCCTGGTGAGCAAAGTCAAAGCGACGACGGATAGTCACGCGGTTCCAAGCGCAGAGCCGGTATCTGCCGCGCCTGAGGGAATCCGGCGCTACCAGGAAGAGTTACGCCGCGCGCGTCAAGAAATCGAAACGGCAAACAAATCCCGCAGTGATTTTTTGGCGAACATGAGCCACGAACTGCGCACGCCGTTGCACGAAATCATCGGCATGACCGAACTGACGCTGGGCACCGATTTGACGGATGAGCAGCAGGGCTACCTCGCCACTGTCAAGACATCGTCGAACGCGCTGCTCAGTCTGATCAACGATGTGATCGAGTTCTCCGAACTCGAAGCTGGTCAACTGGGCTTGGAGGAAAAGGCGTTTGAGTTGTCTGAGCCGCTAGAACGTACCCAGCTT
>Ga0233423_10001896_pt1 | contig 10325 bp, 6 predicted proteins | sample Watercolumn_Mata_FD_180713 | JGI IMG/M metagenome (GOLD analysis project Ga0233423, IMG submission 180713) | Freshwater microbial communities from Lake Matano, South Sulawesi, Indonesia - Watercolumn_Matano_2014_112_MG | ecosystem: Environmental > Aquatic > Freshwater > Lake | place: Indonesia... | reverse complement strand
CCAGGCTGGGGCCACCAGTCCCCAGAGGCAAAGAGTCAGACCCCCCAGCAGTACGAGGCCTGTGCCGCTCGAGATGTGATTGCCAGGCCGCCTTGTCAAAATGGCTCTCCCAGGACCGCAAACCAAAGATAAAAAAGCCGGGAGGGGGAAAAGGGCCTGACCTCCGGGCCCGCCACCTTAACCCACCACCTACCCCTCCCCGGGCCGTTCCTCCCCCGGGCGCTCATAGTGGCCGGCCAGAAAGCGTTCGGCCAAAACCAGGGGAATGTCGTCGTCGGACATGATCATATCCATTTGCCGCACATAGGCCATGAGGCGGCCCACCAGGTCCAGCCGCTCTTCGGTTTCCGCGGCGGGGCGCTTGCGGAAGCGGGCCCGGATCACATCCAGATGGATTTCCACCTCAAAGCCTATTCTTCCCAGGACATAGGCGATGAGCTTGATGCGGCGGATACGCCGGGTCTCGTCCGCGGCTCCTCCTTTGAAGGCAAAGTTGATGTAGTTATCCGCGGCCACCGGCCCGCAATAGGAATCCACGCTTTGGAAGTGGTAACCCAGGCGGCAGGCATAGTTGACAAAGTTGGCGGCCACGATGGCGTAGGTCTTGTCCCAGAATCTTTCCGGGGGCCTGATGGCCGTCTGTCCCAGGACGTGCAAAAACCCTCCCAAGTTCACCGGCACCGGACCGGCCCAGGAAATCCTGGGATGGCTGATACCCCGCCATAAGGCGCGCATGGGCACCGAGAGGATATCCGCGGGCGGCACCGGGGTTTCGTGGGAGGCCAAGCCGTCCCCCAGGTCCACCAGGTGCAGGTTAAGAGGTAAGTTGGTCTTGAGCTTAAGGAGTCTCAAGGCCGGGACCCGGCCTTGCTCCACCGAATCCATAAGACCAAACATCACCTGGATGGCCTTTTCATGGGCAAAGCGGGTAATGTCATGGTAGGTGCGGCAATTTTCCGGGCGGAACTGGGGGCTGCGCCGGTCCACCAGATTGAGGGGGGAGATGAGGTCCACCACCGCCCGCAGTTTCCCATAAAGGGGCGAGCCCAGCAGATGCAGGGTGGGCCGCCTCTGGTAGCGCAGCAACTCCTGGACCCGGCCCTGGTAAACCTTGCCGTGGAAGGCGTCCACCGTCACTTCCTGGCCCTCCACCAGAATCTCGCCGGCCTTAAGGGTATCCACCAGGGCAGGCACCCCGTATTCCCGGGCCACCAGGGCCAGGTGGCCGGTGGCCGACCCCACATCCGTAACAATGGCGGCAATGCGGGGCAGCACCGGCGCCAGCTTGGGGGTAGTGCGGGGGGCCACCAGGACCACTCCGGCCGGGACGTCAGCCAGACTACGGCCGTCATAGAGCCGGAAGACCGGTCCGGCGGCCACTCCCTGGGAGCCGACGCGGCCCCCCTCCAGGAGGACCTGGGCCCCGCTCACGGTGGCGGCCATTTCGGCGCCGAGACGGACCAGGTCGCCGGCCAGGGTCAGATGGCGAGATTGCACCAGATAAATCTGCCCTTTAAGGTCCTTGACCCACTCCACATCATGGGGGCAGCCGCAATAATTTTCCAGGGCGCGGGCATAAGCCGCCAGCTGTTTAAGGTCGCTAGACTCCAGGGCTGGGGCCGCCACCAGTTCGGGTTCCACTGCTTGTCGGCTTAAGCGGCCGTCCTGGACCACCAGGCGTTGCTCTTTGCGACCGTAATTGGCCTGGAGCAACCGCCCGTCATCCTTGGCCACCAGATACTCGTCAGCGCTCACCTGGCCGCCCATCAGGTCGGCAGCCAAGCCCCACACGGCGCTGATGACTATGTGGTTGGCATCGCCGCTTTCCGGGTCGGTAGTGAACATCACGCCCGCGGCCCTGGCCTCCACCAGGCGTTGAATCAGCACCCCCATGGCCGCTTCCTCCAGGAGCAGCCCCTGGATTTTGAAGTAGATCAGGGCCCGTTCCCCGAATTGGCTGGCCACCACTTGGCGCCAGCGTTCCGGCACCTCTTGGGGGGCCACTCCCAGATAGCTTTCATACTGGCCCGCAAAAGTAGCGGCAATATCCTCTCGGGCCCCGCTGCTGCGCACCGCCAAGCCCACGCCCTCGGGGGCGGCCAACCGGCGGGCCTCGGTCATTAGGGCGCCGGCCAACTCTTCGGGAACCGGTTGGGCCAGGACCATGGCCTGCAACTCCCGAGAGGTCTGCTCCACGAGAGTTTCGTCCGCCAGGTCCAAAACTGCCAGCCTGCGGGTCAAGCGCTCCAGCAGGGTGCCAGGCTCGGAGGGGTGTTCTTGCTCCATGAACCGCTTGTAGGCGGCCAGAGTGGCCACCACCCCGTCAGGCACGGGCAGGCCTATTTGATTCTTTACCCGCACCAGGTTGCCGGCCTTGCCGCCCAGGGCGGGCATCAGCTCCGGAGTGGCCTCTCTTAGACTGACCAAAAGGGGGCTGTCCGGCAACGGGGGCCTTTCCGCCAGCCGCTGGTGGATGGCTTCTTTGATCCTGGCCCTGGCGTTCTCCAACTCCGGCCAGCGGTTGCCGGAAATGGCTTGCAGGGCGGCCACCAGGTCGGTCAGATGCCCGTCCAGGAGGTTGATGCGAGCGCGCAGGTAGTTAAAGTCGAAACCGTCGCGGCCGGTGAGCTTTTCCTCGAGGTCGCCCATGAGCACCAGGGCCTCGTTATTGCCCGCAAGCACTCGCTGGAAGCCTCGCCAGACCTCTTTCAGAGAAGGCGCCGGGGGGGCGGGCTTCTTTTTTCGTCGGAAAAAATCAAACAGACCCATAAAACTTACCTGGTGAAAATTTACCTTGACTTTAACCTTCGGGGATAATAATTTCTTGCCGGATCTTAAAAAAATTGCGAATATTGTGAAAATATTCACATTTCCCTAAACCCAAGATTTTTAATTTATTATTACAATATAATGCCTTTTTTTTAGGAAAACCAGAGAGTTTAGGGGCCGACGCCTTTTAGACCAGAAAAATCCAGGCGATTCTTTTTAGGTGGTACTGAAAGATTACGGCCTTACGCCATTTTATAAATTGTCTGCCGTCAGTTAAGGACGGGGGAATTACTGACCAGTTGCGGCCTGGCCAGCGCCTGGACCTAAGCAGAAGGAAATTTGCCGTCAAGGACAGCAGGGTGGCTACTTAGAGACCTTGCTCTGAATTTTTGGAATTTCAACTTTTGGAAGGGAGGTGACGGACATTGAAAAGGATAGTGGTCATCATCTTTAATTTCTGCTTACTGACCATGCCCGCCCTGGCCTGGGCTGCGGCGGAGAAGGCCGAGGCATTGGAGAAGAAGATAAACCTGGGCAACTTAAGCGGCATCAATTACTTCTTCGCCAAATGGTATAACGAGAACATGTGGGTATACGCCATCATTGTCACGATCCTCATGGGCGTGATGGGGGGGATCATCGCCTTTGTGACCGATATTTTCTTGAAGATGGCCGGCTTGGACGTCAGCAAGATGGAACACCACGAATAGCGCCCTAAAGGGGAGGAACTGCGGAATGTTTGATATCTTCAATGTCTATATGCCAATTGCCGAGATGCAATTCAACGCCCTCATCCTGGTGGCTATCGGCTTCGCGGTGGGCGTTCTCGGCGGCTTTTTCGGGGTGGGCGGCGCCTGGGTAGTGACTCCGGCCCTGAACATCTTCGGGTTTCCCATGGCTTACGCCATCGGCACCGACCTAGCCCACATATTCGGCAAATCCATCGTGGCCACCGCCAAGCACCGCAAGATGGGCAACGTGGACGTCAAGTTGGGGATCATCTCTATTATCGGCTCGGTCATCGGCCTGGAGATCGGCGCCCAGAACGTCATGTGGCTCACCAGGATCGGCCTGGCCGGCCCGGTGGTGCGTTATACTTATATGTTTCTTCTCTTCGGCCTGGGCTTCTACATGCTCTATGATTATTTTACCAAGGATAAAAAGGCTACCGCCCAGGCGGCCAAAATGGCGGCCGCGGCCCGGGAGGGGACCACGATAGCCCCTCGGAAGGCCTGGAACCTGCCGCCCATGATCCACTTCCCGGCCTCGGGTATCACCATCTCCTTCTGGACCGTCACCGGCGTGTTTCTCTTCACCGGCTGGCTCTCCGGCTTCCTGGGGGTGGGCGGCGGCTTCATCCGCATGCCGGCCCTGATCTACCTCATCGGCTGTCCCACGGCCATTGCGGTGGGCACCGACCTCTTCGCGGTCCTCTTCGCCGGCGCGTATGGCTGTTTTACCTACGGCATCAAGGGGCGGGTGGAGATCATCGCCGCGGTCCTCATGCTCATTGGCGCCTCCATCGGCGCCCAGATCGGCGTCACCGCGGTCAAATATATCCGGGGCTACGGTATTCGGCTCCTGTTTGCCATTATGATTATCTTCGCCGGCATTTCGGTGGTCTTGAAACAGTTCGAAGCGACCACCGCGGCGGGCTGGGTGGTGATGGTGGCGGCCATGGCCATGTGCGCGGTGATTATCGCCGGACTGTGGCGGGGCTTCAAAAAGGAACAGGCCGAAAAGGCCGGCCACTTCTAGCCAGGGAGGAGCAACGACATGAAAATTCTCGTACCCGTGGATGGTTCGGCCTACTCTTTGAAGGCGGTGGAGACGGCCTGCGACCTGATCAAGGCTAACCCCCCCTCCTCTTTGGTCCTGGTGTCGGTGGGCATGCAAGTGCCGGAGCTGGAGGAGGGGCAGTATATCGCGGAAAAAATGAAGGCCCTGGCGGAAAGAGCCCTGGACCAGGCCAAGGCCCAGGCCCAGGAAAAAGGGGTGACTCCGGAGGTGCTTTTGGCCACCGGCGTTTCCCCGGCGGATGAAATCGTCAAGGTGGCCAGAGATATAAAGGCCGACATGATCGTCATCGGCAGCCGCGGCCTGGCGGGCAAGACCCGCTTCTTCCTGGGCAGCACTGCCTCCAAGGTGGTAACCTACTCCCCCTGCTCCGTACTGGTGGTGAAAATCCCAGAGGACTAGGAAAGGAGAGTTTATCATAAAACCAAAAGGGCGGCCCTGGGGGCCGCCCTTTTGGTTTGGGGAAGGTGGGGCCGGGGGCTAAGGGCCGGTGACCCGGACGCGGCTTTCCCCCATCTCCCCCTATACCCCACCATTACTTGACCGGAGGCCTAACTTACGCTAAAATTTAATAAAATGTCATTGCGAATTTGGCTCTGCATCTTTGGGCCAGGCATAGGGACGGTTAAGGATTTGACCGCCTCAAAACCTGCCTGGCAACGCTTCAGCCTCATGGGCCCGGGCGGCAGCCTCCGCTGGAGGATATGGCCCGGCAATTAACTTTTGGGGGAAGATTAGGGCGAGCTACCGAAGGGCTTGACACGGAATGGTTTTCCGAGGACATTGTGAAGTGGTCCTCGTATAACTTTCTCCCGGAACCGGTAGAGGCAGAAAATTAATGCGGCGTTTCCCCTTTTTAGTCTCGAGACATGCACTGGCCCTGTTGCTGATTATTAATCTCGGCCTGTTGGGCATTAGTATTTATTTGGGGATCAAGTCCGCGGGCCAGATGCAGGAGATTGTCAGGGAGGACTTCAACCAGCAACAATTGGTCCTGGCCCGCCATACTGCGGGGTTGCTGGAGCAGGATCTCAACTTTTTGAAGCGGGAGTTAAGCACCCTCAACTTCTCTCCTTCCATTCAATACTTGGAGAAGCTTACCTGGGCCAACCGCATGCGGGCCACCCTAGCCAGCGTGCGGGAGGAGGGGGTGGTGGAGATCCGCCGTATCGACCGGAAAGGGACCCGGGCTTACCTGGTGGATGAACGGGGTCTGGACCATGAAATTACCGGCTCTTTCAAGGATAAACCCTGTCTGGAGTGGGCCCAACATCCTGAAAACAAGGGGCGCATCTATGTAGGCCCCATATCCACTCAGGTCCCTAATTTTGCGGGGCGGCTCATCATGTGTATGGCCGTGCCCACTTACGAAGAGTCGGTGGACGAAACCCATCCCCACCCCACCGGGGCAATGGCGGGAGTGCTGGCTTTTTATATCGACGCCCATTTTCTGGCGAACAAATTCACCCGGCAGATTAAAAGCGGCAAGACCGGCTATGCCTGGATCATGAACAACCAGGGCGACTTTTTGAGCCACCCGGAGCGCGACTTTATCGGCAAAAACGCCTTCACCGTGCGCAAAGAGCGGATGCCGGCCATCTCCTTTGACGCCATCAACGAAATCCAGCGGGAAAAAATGCTCACCGGCCAGGAAGGTTTGGGCACTTATATTTCCGGCTGGCATGGGGGCCTGGCGGGAGAAATTCAGAAACTCATTGCCTATGCCCCAGTACGCTTAAGCGACCTCACTTTTGGAAAATCTGACAAACTGGCGTCTTTCTGGTCGGTGGCGGTGGTAGCCCCGGCCAGCGAAGTGGAGGGGGTGGTGCATTCCCTTTACCTGCGCCAATTTTTTCTGCAGGTAATCATCGGCTTCTTTGTCCTGTCGGGCACCATCGTCATGCTGAATTTCCGTTATGAGCGGCAATTCTCCACCAATCTGGAGGAGGAGGTCGCCCGGCAAAAAGAACAGTTGCAGAAATCCGAGGCCCGCTATCAGGCCCTGGTGGAAAATGCCGCGGACCTGATCTACACCGTGGACGGCGAAGGCCGCATCCTCTCCATCAACCGCTATGCGGCCAATCTTTTCTCCTTGGCCAGGTCCGACATTTCCGCCCCGATAATTATTGGCCCCCATGGGGGAGCCGACACCCAGGCTTTCCTGGGCCGCACCCTTTACGATATCTTTGCCAAAAATTCCGCGGACTTCCACATGGAATGGCTCCGGGACATAAAAGAAACCGGGCGCACCTTCAGCAAGCGCCACAGGGTCAGCATCGGCGACCAGGAGTTTTGGTTTTCTACCAGCATTGTGGGACTTAAAGACGAACAGGGCCAGATCTACGCCTTTGAGATCATTTCCCGCAACATCACCGGCCGCAAAGCCATGGAAGACCGCCTGATCAACATGGAGAAGCTGGCCTCCGTCGGCACCCTGGCCGCGGGCGTGGCCCATGAGATCAACAATCCGGTGGCCGTGATTCTGGGATTCACCGAACACCTTTTGGAACAAACCGAGGCCCTGCCCGAGGTCCATGAGACCCTCAAGGTTATTGAAGAAGAAGGGCTGAAGTGCAAAAAAATCGTGGAAAACCTGCTGACCTTTGCCCGCACTCCAGAAATCACCGAGATCAGCACAGACCTCAACAGCACCCTGGAAAAAATGCTGGCCGTGGTGAAAAACACCCTGTTGACCAGGAAGATCCGCCTGGAGACCAGCCTGACTCCTAACTTACCCCGGGCCAAAGGCGACCCCCAGGAATTGCAGCAGGTGTTTATCAATCTCATCAACAACGCCATGGACGCCATGAAGGGCGGCGGTCTGCTCAGCGTTAGCACCCATCTCGCCTCCGACCGCAAGCGCCTGGCCGTGGTCTTTGCCGACACCGGCAACGGCATCCCCCGGGAAACTCAACCTAAAATCTTCGACCCCTTTTTCACCACTAAAGTTACCGGTGCCGGTACCGGCTTGGGTCTGTCCGTGAGTTACGGCATCATCACCAAATTCGGGGGCAATATCATCTTTACCAGCTTCCCGGCGGAAGAATATCCCGAAAAACACGGGACCACCTTCACCGTTTATCTCCCTCTCGCCTCCGCCCCCGAGGCCGAAGGGGCTGCCCCGCAACTGGAACAGGAAGGCAAAACCACCAGTATCTATTAATAACCCTGGGCTTTGGGAGGACAAGATGCCAGAACGGTTATTAGTCGTGGATGATGAGCCCAATATGCTCAGACTGCTGAAGACCATCCTCATGGACAAGACCGGCTATGAGGTGGACACCACCAACAACCCCCTGGAAGTGAGCAAGCTTCTGCAGGAAGCGCATTACGACCTGGTGATCACCGATCTCAAAATGCCCCTGGTGGATGGCATTGACCTCATCGACATCATCAAAAAGATTGATTCCGGTCTGCCCATCATCATCATCACCGCCTACGGCACCATCGAGACCGCGGAAGAGGCCATCCAGAAGGGGGCTTACGACTTCATCACCAAACCCTTCCGCAAAGAGACGATCCTCATCACCATCAAACGGGCCCTGGAATGGAAACGCATGCAAGGAGAACTGGCAGCCTTGAAAACGCCGGGAGGCTGAGGAGGATTTTGGGGGAGGTGGCTAAGGGCCGTGGGCCCTTACCCCCTCCCCCAAACCCCTACCCCCAATCCCTTAAGTTCTCATTGGCCATGAAGGCGGGGCCAAAGGCCCCGCCTTCATGGCCAACTTAAGCGGGTTGGGAGGGGGGCTTGGGGGGAGGGCAGGGACCTGAGGTCCCTGGCCCTACCCCCAATAACCACAGAGCTCACCATGTTTAAATTCCTGCGGCGGTTTTTAAAAGAAGCAGAGGATGGCCAGGTCAGTCTGCGGGAGAAATTTAATCATTTTCGCCGCCTCTTGGAAAGCAACAATCAAGCCCTGGAAATCATGGCGGATATGGAGGAAAAGCTTTCCGGGGAGTTTTTGTTTGACACCGGCTACCTTTACACCCAGGCAAAGCAGTTGGGGGACCATGTTGCCCGCATGGTAAGCGAACTCAACCTGCTCACCCCGGAGCGCTACCAGGAACTGGTGCCCATTTGCCAGGGGCTTAAGGAGGAAATCCAGCGAGAGTTGGATGCGGTGCCGGCCATCCCGGAAACCCCTTATATCCTGCCTTTAGGGGCCCTCAGCCGGGAGATGATGCCCAGTGTGGGCGGCAAGATGGCCAACCTGGGGGAAATTCGCAACCGCTTAAGGCTTATGGTGCCGGATGGTTTTGCCATTAGCGCCACGGCCTATCAACGTTTTCTGGAAGCCTCCGGCCTGGCCGGGAAGTTGGCCAGCCGCCTGGCCCAGGCCCGCATCGACGACCTGGAAAGCCTGGAGGCCACCAGTCAGGAGCTGCAAACCCTGGTGCGCCAGGCGCCCTTGCCGGCGGACCTTATGGAGGCGCTGGCCCAGGCCAGCCAGGCCCTGTCCGGTCCGGGGCTGGCCGTGCGGTCCAGTGCGGTGGGCGAGGACACCGATTTTTCCTTTGCCGGCCAGTTCGCCACTTTGCTCAACGTGGAGGCCGCCCAACTTCCCGAGCACTACAAAGAGGTCGTGGCCAGCAAATTTACCTCTAGGGCCATCTTTTACTGGAAGTACCAGCATTTCACCTTGAATGAGCTGCCCATGGCCGTGGGGGTTATGGAGATGGTGCCCGCCCGGGCCAGCGGGGTGATGTTTTCTGTGGACCCCCACGCTCCGGAAGCCAACACCGTGATCATCACCGCGGTCTGGGGCCTGGGGAAATATGCGGTGGACGGCACCATCACGCCGGACCTCTTTGTGGTGGACCGGGGCCAAGGTCACGCCGTAAAGCAGCAGCGGGTGGCGGTCAAACCGGTGGCCCTGACCATAAGCCCCCAAGGCGGGGTGGCGGAATCGGCCTTGGCCTCAGAGCAGGCCAAGGCCCCTTGTCTCACTGAACCCCAGCTCCAACGGCTGGCGGCCCTGGCCCTGCGCCTGGAGAAACATTTTGGCCGTCCCCAGGACATCGAGTGGGCGATGGATGCGGCGGGCAAGATTTTTATCCTGCAATCCCGGCCGCTCAGGGTCAGCCCCCCAGCTTTTGGCGCGGTGCAGCGCCAGGCGCCTGAAGAGCCGGCGGTGCCGCCCCTGTTGACCTACGGCATCCGGGCGGTGGGCGGCGCGGCTGTGGGCCGGGTACACCTCTTCAGCCATGACGAGGAGGTGGCCAATATCCCGCCGGGCGCGGTGGTGGTGGCCCGGCAACCTTCAGCCCGCCTGGTCCTGGTCATGGACCGCATCTCGGCCATCATCACCGAGGTGGGCAGCCCCACGGACCACATGTCCATCCTGGCCCGGGAATTCAGGGTGCCCACCCTGGTGGACGTGGGCGGCGCCACTAAGGTACTCCATGCTGGCCAGTTGGTCACGGTGGATGCCGATGCCGCCCGGGTCTATCCCGGCATGGTGACGGAACTGTTGGGCCGAACCCCGGCGCCTGACGAAAACTTCCGCAACTGCCCGGTATTTCAAAAACTGCGCAGCATCCTAAGGCTCGCCGCTCCCTTGAATCTTCTCGATCCGGAGAGCCCGGACTTTAAGGCCAGCCAATGCCGCACCCTGCACGACATTACCCGGTTCTGCCATGAAAAATCCATGGACGCCATGTTCGAGCTGGATATTGAGCAGGCCGTGACCTCCCCCCACGTCTGCCGCCTGGCCACCGACCTGCCCTTGAACCTCTTTTTCCTGGACCTAGGCGGCGGC
>Ga0233423_10001895_pt1 | contig 10328 bp, 7 predicted proteins | sample Watercolumn_Mata_FD_180713 | JGI IMG/M metagenome (GOLD analysis project Ga0233423, IMG submission 180713) | Freshwater microbial communities from Lake Matano, South Sulawesi, Indonesia - Watercolumn_Matano_2014_112_MG | ecosystem: Environmental > Aquatic > Freshwater > Lake | place: Indonesia... | reverse complement strand
GCCGCACTTGCACGAGGCAACGTTTCGAAACGCGTGCAAACGCGCCGGACTGAATCCGTACCTGTTCGAAATGGTTTCGATTCGCGAGCAGGTGTCCTGGGTCACCAAAGACAAAGCGATCGCGACCGAAAAAGCGAAAGCGTTGATCGCGGGCGGCGTCAGGCGCGTCGTCTACCATCAGCCGCTCGAACCGCTCTTCGTTGACATCAATCCGAACGTGCTGATCGTCGGCGGCGGCATTGCCGGCATCCAAGCCGCGCTCGAAATCGCGGATCAGGGGAGCCACGTCTATCTCGTCGAGCGCGAGCCATCCATCGGCGGGCATATGGCGCAATTCGACAAAACCTTTCCCACGCTCGATTGCGCGGCGTGCATCCTCACGCCGAAGATGTTCAACGCCGGCAATCATCCGAACATCACGTTGTTGACGTGGAGCGAAGTCGAAAAGGTGGATGGCTTCATCGGCAATTTCACCGTGCAGATTCGCCAAAAAGCGCGCAAAGTGATTACCGACAAATGTACGGGCTGCGGCGTGTGCGAAGAAAAATGTCCGAAGAAAGTGATTGACGCGGTGTTCGAAGCCGGGATGGGCATGCGCAAAGCGATCTACACGCCGTTCCCGCAAGCCGTTCCGAAATATCCGGTGATCGACGTCGAGAATTGCATTTACTATCAGCGCGGCACCTGCAAAGCGTGCGAAAAATTCTGCCCGACCGGCGCGATTGATTTCGATCAAAAAGACGAAATGCTGACGGTGCAAGTCGGCAATGTGATCCTTGCGACCGGCTACGAACTGTTCGACGCGCGGCGCGTGGCGCAGTACGGCTACGGACGCCTCGCGAACGTGATTACGAATTTGGAATTCGAGCGTTTGTCGAACACCGCAGGACCGACGAACGGCAAAATCGTTTTGCGCGATGGCACGACCGCGCCGCAAACGGTCGGCATTATTCACTGCGTCGGCAGCCGCGACATCAAGTACAACGTGGATTGCTCCGCGATCTGTTGTATGCAGTCGCTGAAATTCGCGCATCTTGTCAAAGAGAAAACCGGCGCGAAGGTGTACAATTTTTACATTGACATTCGCACGCCGGGCAAAACCTACGACGAATTTTATCGCCGCATTCTCGACGAGGGCGTGCATTTCGTGCGCGGCAAGGTCGCCGAAGTGACGGACGCGCCGCGCTTGCCCGGCGAAGAAGGCAAACTGATCATCCAGGTGGAAGACACCCTCGCGGGCAGACAACTGCGCGTGCCGGTGGATATGGTCGTGCTTTCCGCCGCGATGCAGCCGCGCGCCGATTCCAAGGAAGTTGGACAAAAGTTCGGAATCTCGTGCAGTGCGAACGGCTGGTTCATCGAGCGCCATCCCAAACTCGATCCGGTCGCGACAATGACCGAAGGGATTTTCATCGCGGGCGTGTGCCAGGGACCGAAAGACATTCCGGCGACGGTGTCGCAAGGCGCGGCGGCGGCGGCGCGCGTCCTGGGGCTCATCGGACAAAAACAAGTGACGCTCGAACCGGTGCGCGCGAGCATCAATCAAGATCAATGTTCCGGCTGCCGCATCTGCAACAATCTGTGTCCGTTCAACGCGATCACCTTCATCGAAGATCGCGCGGTCAGCGACATCAATCCCGCGCTGTGCCAGGGCTGCGGCACCTGCGTTTCGGCATGTCCCGCGGGCGCGATCACCGGATCGCATTTCACCAACCAGCAGATTATGGCGCAGATCGAAGGCGTGCTGTGGGATCTGGGGAACGGGCACGGCGCGCGCGCGGAATTGGAGCAAGTGCTAGCGTGAGAGTAAGCGAGTAAACAGGTAGCAAGTAAACAGGTAAACCCTGGCACTTGCGTTACCGCCAGGGCAAGTGTGAACCTGATACTTGCCTACCTGTCTACCTGATACCTCACCGGAGGAACTATGACCAAACAATTCGAACCCACCATCGTCGGCTTTACCTGCAACTGGTGTTCATATCGCGCGGCAGATTTGGCGGGAATGTCGCGCATCAAGTACGCTCCGAACGTGCGCCTCATCCGGCTGATGTGTTCCGGGCGCGTCGATCCGCAATTTGTATTCAAAGCGTTGGCGGAAGGGGCGGACGGCGTACTGATTTCCGGCTGTCATCCCGGCGACTGCCACTACGTCGAGCAGAATTACAAGACGATGCGCCGCTTCGCGCTATTGAAGAAGACGCTTGCCGCGCTCGGCATCGAAGAGGCACGCGTCAAACTGATCTGGGCATCGGCGGCGGAGGGCAACCTCCTCGCCGAAGAAATTGACAAGATGGTTGCAGAGATCCAAGCGTTGGGTCCGCTAAATTGGAAAAACAGTCGCCAGTCGCCAGTCGCCAGTCAGCAGACAACGGTCGGCGGTCAGCGGTCGGCGGTCGGGGAGGTGCGCGCATGAGTGGCAAACCGAGATTTGCGATGTACTGGGCGGCGGCGTGCGGCGGGTGCGAAATCGCGGTGCTGAATGTTCACGAAGGCATTCTCGACGTGGACGCGAATTTCGACGTCGTCTTTTGGCCCGTCGCGATGGACGCGAAATACAAAGACGTGGAAGCGATGCCAGACAAGTCGATCACGCTGGCGTTGTTCAACGGCGCGATCCGCAACGACGAGAACGCACACATTGCGAAATTGCTGCGCGCGAAATCGCAAGTGCTCGTCGCGTTCGGCGCGTGCGCGTGCGAAGGCGGCATACCCGGCTTGGGCAATCTCACGACCAAGCAAGCAATTCTCGATACCGCGTTCAGCACCGTTTCGACGGACAATCCCAAGGACTTGCGTCCGCAGACGACGTTCAAAATGCCGGAAGGCGCGATTCACGTTCCGACGATGTACGAAACAGTCCAGGCGCTCGATCAAGTCGTGCCGGTGGATTACTATATGCCCGGCTGTCCGCCCGAATCGCATCAGATCGCGGCGGTCGTCGGCTTGGTGATCAAAGCGTTGAAAGGGGAAGCGGCACTGCCGCCCGCGGGCGCGGTGATCGGCGCGGCAAACAGTACGGTGTGTGACGAGTGCAAACGCACGCGCGGCGAGAAAACGATTACTGCGTTCACGCGCATGGCGACGTTCCAGCCGCGCGAAGATCAATGCTTGCTCGAACAAGGCATCCTGTGTTCGGGGATGGCGACACGCGGCGGCTGCGACGCGCGCTGTCCCGCCGCGAATATGCCGTGCGTCGGCTGCTACGGTCCCGCGCCGGACGTGATCGATCAAGGCGCGCGCATGATGAGCGCGGTTGCGTCAGTCGTCGGGAGCAAAGATCCAGCGGAGATTGACAAGATTATGGACGGCATCGTTGACCCGACGGGGACGTTCTATCGTTTTGGTTTGCCGCACAGTTTGATGCGACACGCCAAAGGATGAAGGATGAAGTCAGAAGGATGAAAATCCTGAGCGAAGTCAGAAGGATGGAAATCCTGAGCGAAGTCAGAAGGATGGAAATCCTGAGCGAAGTCGAAGGATTCATCCCCCATCCTTCTACTTTCGGAATGAGGAGAAGCACATGCAGAGAATAACCATTGACCCCATCACGCGCCTGGAGGGGCACGGCAAGATCGAAATATTTTTGGATCCGGACGGCAACGTCGCGAATACATATTTTCAGATTCCGGAATTGCGCGGGTTTGAGCAATTTTGCGTCGGCAGACCGGTGGAAGAGATGCCGGTGCTGACCGGGCGCATCTGCGGCGTCTGTCCCGAAGCGCACCATATGGCGGCGGCGAAAGCCGCCGACGCGGTGTATCACGTCGAGATTCCGCGCACCGCGGCGAAATTGCGCGAGTTGTTGTACAGCGCGTTCTTCGTCACCGATCACGCGACGCATTTTTACGCGCTCGGCGGTCCCGATTTTGTGATGGGTCCTGACGCGCCGGTCGCCGAGCGCAACATCCTGGGGGTGATCCACAAAGTCGGACTCGAAATCGGCGGCAAGGTGATCAACGCGCGCAAGGCGGGGCACACCGTGATCGAAATGATCGGCGGGCGCAAAGTGCATCCGTGCACTTGTATTCCCGGCGGCTTGTCGAAGGGGATCACGGTCGAACAGCGCGATGAGATCGAAAAACTGGGTCGCTGGGCAATCGAGTTCGCGCAGTTCAGTTTGAAACTGTTCGGCGACATCGTCCTGGGGAACAAGCAGTACGTTGATCTGATTCTAGGCGACGCGTACACGCATCGCACGTACTCCATCGGCTTGGTGGACGAGAACAACAAAGTGAATTTCTATGACGGCAAAGTCAGCGTCGTTGATCCGGAAGGCAAGCGGCTGGGCAAGTACGCGCCCAACGAGTACACCGATTGGATCGCGGAACGCGTCGAGCCGTGGACGTATCTCAAATTCCCGTACCTGAAAAAAGTTGGCTGGAAAGGTTTTACCGACGGCAAAGAGTCAGGGGTGTACACCGCGACGCCGCTCTCGCGCTTGAACGCGGCGGACGGAATGGCAACACCGCTCGCGCAAGCCGAGTACGAAAAATTCTACAAGACGCTCGGCGGCAAGCCGGTGCACCAACGCCTCGCGACGCACTGGGCGCGCTTGATCGAATTGCTGTATGCGGCGGAACGCTGGGTCGGACTCGCGGCGGATCCCGAAATCACGTCGGACAATTTCCGCACGGTACCGACAGCCACGCCGACCGAAGGCGTCGGCGTCGTCGAAGCGCCGCGCGGCACGCTGACGCATCACTACTGGACGGACGAGCGCGGGGTATTAACCAAAGTAAATCTCATCGTCGGCACGACGAACAATTACGCGCCGATCAGCATGTCGATCAAAAAGGCGGCGGAGAGTTTCATCAAGAAAGGGGTCGTCGTCAGCGAAGGAATTCTGAATCGCGTCGAGATGGCGTTCCGCGCGTACGATCCGTGCTTTGGCTGCGCGACACATTCGCTTCCCGGTCAAATGCCGCTGCAAGTGACGATTCGCGACGCGCGCGGGAATGTCGTTGAGGTGCTGAAGCAGTTTTGTGATTAACGCAAGGGAGCAGAGGAGCGCGGGAGCAGGGGAGAAAAAACTCCTCTGCTCCCCTGCCTCTCTGCTCCTCTGCACGACGAGGAGGCAGGATGATTTCATTGGAACTATTACGGCGTTATCCCTTCTTCGCCGGGTTGGACGAAGCGGAATTGAAAGCCATCGCGATGTTTGCCGAGGAAGTGAAGGCGCCAGCCCGGACATTCTTGTTTGAGGAGGGGCAGCCGGCAAATGCACTCTTCTTGCTCTTGGAGGGCAATGTGGATTTGTCCTTCAATTCACCGCTGGGGCCAGCGGAGCAAGTGCATATCGGCGAGGTGAATCCGGGCGAGCCATTCGCGATCTCGGCATTGATTTCTCCGCACACCCTCAAGCACAGCGCGCGCGCCGCGACGGCGATCCACGCCATCAAGATTCCGGCGGCGCCCCTGCGCGCTCTCTGCGACTCCGATACGCGGGTCGGCTATTTGATGATGCGCAAAGTCGCCGAGGGCGCGATGGAACGTCTCCATTTTACACGTGTCCAACTCGCCGCGGCGCAGACCTAGAAGATGGAATAGCTGAACAGTCGTGAAGGAGTCTGTGCCATCCTTCGGGTTTTGGTTCACATCCCTTTGATCAGCCCGCCCGGCTGACACATCCGACAAAAATTCGTGATGCGCTGGTTCGCCCCCACGAGCGAAATCGGCGTGCCGCAGCGGGGGCACGGCTCTCCCGTCTTCATGTGCACCGCGAGAAAATCGCGCGGTTTCAAGTGGATTTGCTCCCCCATTTCCGCGCGCACTTGTTCCACCGCCTCGCGCAGCGCGCCCTGCATCGCGTCGTACAGGCGCGCGATTTCTTCCACCGTGAGTTGCGTGCGCTTGCGGTACGGGTGCACGCGCGCGTGCCATAGAATCTCGTCGGCGTAGGCGTTGCCAATCCCCGCGATGAATTCGCCGCGCGTCAGAATCCCCTTGATCTCGCCGCGATATTTTTGCAGGCGCGCGCGAAACTCGTCGAGCGAAATATCGAAGGGTTCGGGACCCAGCCCGGCAAAACCCGGTATCGCGTTCACGTCGCGCGTGAGGTACAATTGCCCCATCGTTTTTTGATCCACGTAGCGCAATTCATCGCCGGACGATAATGTCAAAACCAGATGCGTCTTTGCCATTCGCCTGTCACCGCGCGCGGCAAGTTGCAATCGTCCGGTGAGTTTGGAGTTGATTGCGAGGTACAGCGTGAGCAGCGAGAAGACGAGGAACTTGCCGCGCCGCGCGACCGCGCCAAACGTCTCGCCGGTCAACGCCGCGGTAAAATCGCTGTGCGTCAGATCGCGCACGACGATCGCGCCGCCGGGCGGAACGCTCTCGACGCGCTCAATCGTCGTTCCGACGACGCGGCGCTGCAGCACCTCGCGCACAACTTCGAGTTCGGGTAATTCGGGCATTAGCTTGGTATCCGCGAATCACGCGAATCTTCGCAAATAGTGTCATTCGCGCGATTCGCGTTATTCGCGCATCTTTCATTCACGCGCACAATTCGACGAGAATATCCCGCGCCATTTTCACGCCGAGCAACAAATTGTCCAGCGAGATGCGCTCGTCAATGCCGTGCGCGCGACTGATGTCCGCGCGCTCGAGAACCATCGGACCGAATCCGTACGCGGGGTAACCCCGCTCGCGAAAGTAGCGACCATCCGTCGCGCCGGGCACCAACAGCGGAAAGATGCCTGCGCCGGGCGCGTGGCGATTCACCGCATTCGTAACCGCTTTGTAGAATGGACTATCGAGCGGCGCAATCCCGGAGGGCGGTGATGCCTGGATGATCTCGATCTTCATGCGATCATCCGCGATCCGCTCGCGCAACCAGCGATGAAACTCCTGCGCATCCGTCTCCGGTAGAATGCGGCAATCAATCTCCGCTTCGGCCCGTTCCGGGATCACGTTGACCTTGTAGCCGCCTCTCAACACATTCAAACTCACCGTGTCGCGCAGCAGCGCGTTCGTGAGTTTGTCGGCAGACAGACGCTTGCTCGCCAAACTCAAGATCAGCGGGTTCGAGAGATTTGCCAGCAAGAACGCTGCCGGGAATTTTTGCGTCGCGGCAATTGCGCGGAACATCGCGGCGGCAGTGGGATTGACGCGCAGTGGACGCGGCGCGTCGAGAATCCGTTGGAGCGCGTTGAGCAGCGTGACGTTCGCGTTGTTCGCGTGCGGCAGCGAGCCGTGCCCCGGTTCGCCGGTCGCGACGAGACGCAGATGCTGAACTTGCTTTTCAGCGACCGCGACGCCGAACAACAACTGCGGACCAAAGACGCCCTTGAATCCGCCGCTCCCTTCGTCCCACACCCATTCGGGATCGAGCGCGGCGAGATGGTGTTCGACGAGCCACCGCATTCCTTGGCTGCCGCCAGTTTCCTCATCCGGCACCGCAGAGAAAATGATCGGGCGACGGAACTTTGTCCCTTCTTTGATCAGCGATTCGAGCGCGAGCAAAAACACGACGCCGAGGTTTTTGGTATCGAGCGTGCCGCGCCCCCACACAAATCCGTCCGCGATGTCGCCGCTGAATGGCGGATGCGTCCACTGCGTCGGATCCGCTGCTACTACGTCTACGTGATGGTTGATGAGGATCGGTTTGAGCGGCTCAGCGCCGGGGATACGCGCCAGCACCAAGCCGCGTCCCGGCGCCGGTTCGTGGATCGTCACGTCGCGCGTGATGCCGCGCGCAATCAGTTGATCGCCAAGCCACTGCGCGGCGAGCATTTCGTTGCCGGGCGGATTGGTCGTGTTGAATTGGACATAGCGGCTCAGCGTCGCCGCCGCAGCCGCGCGGATTGCCTCATTGTCCATCATTTCCTCCGGTCAGCAAGCGACAATATCGCCGTCGCCGCGCCTGCCAATAGATTTTTCCCGGTTGTGCTGCCGACGGCACACAGTGCGCGCGCGTGCGTTTCGATCTCGCGCGAACTCGCGCCGTGCAACAACGCTGCCAGCCAATCGTGCATTGGTTCGTTGCTTTGTCCGCGCGCGTGATCGCACAAGAGCGTGTTACTGATGACGTTCGTGCGCGAACGCGCGTACTTGAGCAAATCGTCCACCGCGCGTTGATCCCAGCGAAACGCGCCGGGGCTCACCCTGAGCGATGTCGAAGGGTACGCCGCGCGCAAGTGATACGCGGCAAACAACCACCCGCCGACAAAATCATCGCCAGCGGGTGTGAGTCCCTCGCCTAAACCAATCAACGCGCGTGCGTCGTTCAAAGACCTGACAGGTTTTCCGAAACCTGTTAGGTCTGATGCGCGCGCGGGCGCGCGCATCCTTTCGCGCGACACGACGCGCGACGGATCAATTGCCGCCGGTTGCCACACGCGCACATTTTGTAGGGGCGCAATGAATTGCGCCCCTACCCCGAATTGCAACCGCGCGCCATCCGATTGAAATGCCATCCCGGCGCGTAGCGCGCTGAAATCGAAATCGCCGCGCAGCGCGCGCGGGTGCATTGGCAGATCGTTTTGCGCGAGCCAGAGAATTTCGCAATCCTCCGACAGTAAATACACCGCGCCGGTCACGACTGCCAATATGCCTCCGACAAACCTCGGTTGCGTCAGCAACGCACACGCCGTCGCGCCGATGACCAACTCACCAACCATCCAACTATCCAACCAACAAACTATTTTTCTTGCATCGCCAGAAACACGCGCTCCGCGCTCAACGGCATACTCGGCAAGCGAATGCCAACCGCGTTGTAGACCGCGTTCGCAATCGCCGGAGCCGTCGGTACCATCGCATGCTCGCCGATGCCGCGCGCGCCCCAAGGTCCATCGTCCTGCGGTTCTTCGACAATAAGCGGAATGATCTTGTGCGGCATATCTACACTCGTCGCAATGCGATAGTCTACGAAGGACGGATTGACCACCTTGCCATTTCGCAAGTCCAGTTTCTCGAAGATCGCCGACGACGCGCCCTGCACGACGCCGCCTTCCATCTGCGCGCGCACTTGATCGGGGTTGATCGCCTTACCCACGTCGAACGCGGCGGCGACGCGCAGAATTTCGATCTGCCCGGTCTCTGTATCCACTTCCAGGTCAACCGCCTGACAGCCGACGGTGTAATGCACGACCGAACGCGGACCCTGCCCGGTTTCCGCGTCGAGTCCGGTAACGTACGTCGGCATAAAGTTGCCGCGCCCGACGATCGGACCGCCGCGCCAGCCACAATCACCTTCCTTCGGCAAACCGTAGACGACCATATTTTTCAGCGGGAGCGCCTGCTCGGTGTTGTACGAAATCACGCTGCCGTCTTTGATATCGAGGTCTTGAATTTTTTCGTTCCAATGTTCCGCGACGAGTTCGAGAATTTGTTGGCGCGCGTGTTTCGCCGCCGCGACGACGGCGTTGCCCATGCTCCAGGTCAAGCGCGACGCAACGGTCTGCCATTCGTATGGCGAGTACTGCGTGTCGACCGGCGTCGCGATGCGGATCCATTCGACCGGCACGCCGAGTGCGGCGGCGACCATTTGCGCCATCGCCGTGTGCGTGCCTTGTCCAATCTCCTGCCCGCCGAGTCCAACCGTTACGGTCGCGTCTTCGTTCAGCCGGACGTACGACGACGATCCGGCGTTCGGCGGCATCGCGGGCGCTTTCCACATGATCGCCATACCCTTGCCGCGTTTTTTGTGCGGCGCCGACGCGGGCTCGCGTCTGCCCCAATCAATCGCGGCAGTTGCTTTTTCGATGCACTCGGTCAAGCCGGTCGGGTGCATCTTCCAACCGGTGACCACTTCACTCCCAGTCTTTAGACAATTCTTCAATCGGAACGCGCGCGCGTCCATTCCCAGTTTTCCCGCGAGTTGATCCATCAACTGCTCGATGCCCCAATGAATCTCTGGCATCCCAAAGCCGCGCATCGGTCCGCCGACCGGGTGATTGGTGTAGCAGCAGTACGAATCCGCCCACACGTTCGGGATTTCGTATGGACCGGTGGACGAATAGCCGCCCGCGCGGGTGATGTTGACGCCGTACTCGGTGTACGCGCCGGCGTCCCAATAGTACTCGGTTTTCATCGCGACGAGTTTGCCTTCTTTCGTCGCGCCGATCTTGGTGTGCGCGACCAAGCCCTGCCGGACGAACGCGCAGAAAAATTCCTCTTCGCGCGTCAGGCGCAACTTCACCGGGCGCCCCGGCACTTTTTGCGCCATCACGACCGCGCACGCTTCCATCGAAACTCCGGCTTTGCTGCCGAAGCCGCCGCCGATATACGGCGCGACGACGCGCAGGTCGCCCTGACTGATGCCGAGCGCCTTGGCGATCAGATCGCGCTGCGCGAACGGCGATTGGCTGTTGCCCCACAGTGTGATC
>Ga0233423_10001894_pt1 | contig 10330 bp, 9 predicted proteins | sample Watercolumn_Mata_FD_180713 | JGI IMG/M metagenome (GOLD analysis project Ga0233423, IMG submission 180713) | Freshwater microbial communities from Lake Matano, South Sulawesi, Indonesia - Watercolumn_Matano_2014_112_MG | ecosystem: Environmental > Aquatic > Freshwater > Lake | place: Indonesia... | reverse complement strand
GTGGGCTCAGGCATAAAGCTCGGTGAGCTCTACCGGCTATCGAACACCATGGCAGAGGTATCGGGCTTTGCGGTGCCGCCGAACAAACCCGTCGTGGGGGCAAACGTCTTTAACGTGGAGTCTGCTCAGGCAGCCCAGTGGCTCGCCAAGGGCGCAGAGGGGGCAGCCGCCTACCCATTCTCAAGGGATCTCATAGGCAACCCTGAGTTCAAACTGATGCTGAGCAAGAAGAGCGGGCCCTACAACGTCAAGCTGAAACTGGAGGAGCTCGGCCTGAAGGTGGCTGAGTCGAAGTACCCTGAGATACTCGGGAGGATATACGAGAGGTCCCTGCAGAAGAAGGGGTCGCTGACCGATGACGAGTTCCTCGAGATCCTGCAGGACATGGGCATCTACAAGTTTAAGCAGGAGGATCTGATGCGGGCATAACGCACGTACGCAGGCACGGGCACAACTTTAAAAACAACCCCTCTACATTTTTGTTGGTCCCTATGAACATAATGAAGGGTGGCATGGTTCCTAACTCCTACCCCGGCCTATACCTCAAGGACTACAGAACCCTCATCCTGGCAGACCTGCACATAGGGTATGAGAGCTCGCTCAAGGAGAAGGGCGTCTTCCTCCCCCAAGGATCCTATCCCTACATGAAGTCTGTCATAGAGGGGATGCTGAAGATCACGCGCGCAGAGTACGTCGTCTTGATGGGCGACGTGAAGCACGAGTTCGGCAAGCCCTCCGCGCAGGAGTGGGTCGAGGTTCAGGACCTGCTGGCTTTTCTAATAAAAGGAGGGATAGGCGTCCACATCGTGAGGGGGAACCACGACAACTACATCCTGACTATACTCAAGAGGCTCAACGTTCAGCTACACGATCCGCTGATGCAGCTGGACGGCACGGTTCTTGTCCACGGCGACAAGGAGGTTCAGCTACCACCGGAGACGAAGGTCGTGATAATGGGGCACGAGCACCCTGCCGTTTCCTCGAGGGACCTCTCCGGGTCGAGGTACAAGTTCAAGTGCTTCCTCGTGGGCAGTTACGGCCGCCGCAAGCTGATCGTGATGCCCTCACTCTCGCCCCTCTCCTCGGGCGTTGGGATAAACGAGACGAAGCCCGAGAGGCTCCTCTCTCCGTTGCTTCGAGCCGCCGACATTGACAAGTTCACGCCCATAGTGGTGGAGGAGAAGGTGGGCGTGTTCCGATTCCCGCAGATAGGACTGATGCGCTCCATTGCCAGGTTTGACCAATAAAAGGAGACAAGACCGCGCAGAGTCGACCTTAGTCTACCCCTGCAACTAGAGTCAGGATAATAAAGAACAGTAGCAAAGCGCCTCTTGAGTGCTTAGGCTGGGACTCGGACATGGGTTGACAGACCTGCGCCTGAGCGCCTCCTCATGTAGAGGTAGATGACCACTACTGGTACGGCCAGGACGAGCGCGCCGAGCGGGAACTCCGGGATATCGCCGCTGAGGGTCCAGGAGGCTGTGCCGGTCGAGGGGCATCTGTCCAGCGCCGTGGTTCCGCCCCCTGGCTGTCCGTTAGCACCGCTGTAGGTCGTCGCCACTATGTTCGTGACCTGGCTCCCGGAGGCTCCCAGCGAGAACAGGTAGGACTTCTTGACGATGAGCTTCACATAGCCAACCGTAGTCTGGGTCGAGGATGTAAGCCTGAAGCCGATGTTTTCTGACACCGAGGTGTAGGTTGTCCCCGAGGTGATGCCGCTCTGGCTGAAGGAATCCCCCGAGCTCCAGCTGCTCCCCCCCGAGGCCTTGTAGAAGAGCTTGCATGTGCCGGCATTGGTCCCGCTCGCAACGAAGAGCATGTTGAAGTCCTCGCTCCCTATGGTGAAGTTGAGCTCGTACTGGTCCCCGGAGGCCATGCCTGTTGCGCTAAAGCCGCCCTTCACAAGCCTGATCTGGAGGGCAATGCTATCCGTGTCATCTCCCGTCTGTATACCATAAACAGAGCCGGTAGACGTGGTGATGTCGTATTTTTTATTCCCACCGCTAGGGGAAGCACTGGAGCTGTCTGTTCCGCTCAGGTCAACCATGGTCGAGGGATCCCACGCCAGCACGAGGCCGACAGATGTGGTGATCAGAACCATCAGGAGAAGGACGGCAACACCCCTTATAATGGCCCTAGCCAATTATCATCACCACTCTGGTAAGGAGCGTTCCGGCGAACACCAAAAATAGACTCACGGCCAACAGCCCGTACCAGCTCCTCAGCTGAGTGAGCCTCCTTCCGAGCCTGCCATAGGACGGGTTTGTGAGTTCTAGGAATATGAGGAGGCCGATCAGGGTTATGCTCAGGGTCAGCCCAACGTTCACCGGCGAGATGGAGGATCCTGGATATATGTCCATCACGCTCCTGTAGTAGGAGATGCTGGAGGCCATCAGCGATGATGAGGATGACGATGAGGAGGAGAGGGACATTGCGAAGCTGGAGAAGGCGGCAAAGCTCATCCAGGTCTCCGGAGGGCTCTGGGGTACGAGGATGGCGCTGGAGTATACCGCTCCGGTATCCAGGTTCGTGGCCTCTGCGTATATCCTCACTGCAGTGCCGAGCATGGGCGAGGCGCGCGTGTACGTGAATATCTGCCTTGAGAGAGCATCTAGCGTTGACTCGGAGGAGATAACCTGTACACCGTCCACGAGCATCCTCACGCTGTAGGTCTGCGACTCGCCGGCAGTATTCCTCAGAACCGCGGTCACCATGAAGGGCTCGGGCTCCTTTACGACGGTCGAGGAATAACCCAGCACAAGGGTGTTGAACTGTCCCCCCAGCGTGTTCGCAAGGAGGATCAGGAGGAAGACCGCCGCGAAGCCCAGAGCCCAGTTTTTGCGCCACGCTGATACAGCCCAACCATGAATTTCTTTGATATGGGTAAATGCCATTGCAATCAGTCTCATTCCCTTCGCCCCCCCCAACACTTTTGTAACTGTAACCAGGAGAGCGGCTCCTGCAAAGGCGGGCATGTTCATGAACGCCCCATGGCGAACATCCTTGAATTGGAAGGACTCTACTCTACGGATTTGGTCCAAACTGCTCAGAACCGAGAGCGTGAAGAAGGTAGACGTCAGAAGGTCCTTTCCATCCAGTGTGACTTCTCGTCCAATCAATCTGCCTAAATGCGTTGTCCTACTCGTCTCTATATTCGCTCTCTGTGCCACTTTTATCCCCAAGCAGTGAGAGGCGCAGTCGCAAGTATATGCAGAAGTCTGCAACCTCCGTTCGTGCATGGTGTTCGTAACATCCGTTCGTTCAACTTAGAGGGAGACCTCGAATATAATACGGGATGAGCGTTGGCTGAGGCGAAAGTTGTCGATGGACTATCGACTTTTGGTCTCACTAGAAGGGAGGCAGAGGCCTACATATTCCCCCTGAGGGCAGGGCCCAGCCCCGCTAGGATCGTTGCGCATAAGCTAAGAATTAACAGGATGCAGGCCTACCGAGAAGGAATTCCTTCAGGCAGTCTCGATGAGCGCTAAAGCCGCAGATGTAAACCCTCGTTCCTACTTTGTAGTGGCAACGCTTCCCTTGGATAAGGAAAGGCCAAATTGGCCGACCTATACTCCGTCAGATTGATATCTTCAGCCGAAGCCCAACAATTAGCCACAGAGATAGTGGCGGCAGCAAACACCACCATCAAAAAGTAAACCACTTTGGAAATGTTGGAATGAGGTCATTCAGTGAAAATAAATCCCATGTAATGGGCGGTGAAAATTTTGATCATCTGGTTCGGCCCTCAAGCCTGACGTCTCTGTCATTCCCCATTTCTGTGCTTTTACATCGTTCTTTGCGTTAAACTGCGAAATACTTATTAGCAGACTGATATGCACATTAATTCTGTTACGGAGCTGATGTGAGGGTGTGGGATAATCCCTGCCAACTACGCACTTCCGTGGCCTGATGTTTGGTACACCATCACATCAACATGATCAGGTGGTCTTTGTATGAAGTTATCTGGCGCTAAGGCGATAGTAGATTCTCTAAAGAAGGAGAAGGTCGAGGTCATATTCGGCATACCCGGCGGCTCCACGATACCGTTCTACGATGCCATCTATGATAGCGACCTGAGGCACATCCTGACGCGGCACGAGCAGTGCGCGGCCCACATGGCTGACGGCTACGCCCGCGTCAAGGGGGTGCCGGGAGTCTGTACAGCAACCAGTGGTCCCGGCGCTACCAACCTTGTGACAGGTTTGGCGGTCGCCTACATGGACAGCTCTCCTGTTGTCGCAATAACAGGGCAGGTGCCGAGACCCATGATAGGCAAGGACGCCTTCCAGGAGGCGGACATTGTGGGCATAGCCAATCCGATAACCAAGTATGCGTTCCAGGTGACCTCGGCCTCCCAGATACCCGACACCATAAAGACCGCCTTCCTGCTCGCCTCCACGAACAGGAGGGGTCCTGTGCTCATCGACTTCCCGAAGGACGTGTTTTACGAGGAGGTGGACATAGCCTCAGCAGAGAAGCTTAACATCAAGGGCTACACGGTAAGGTCAGGCGAGCCCCACCCGTACTCCATCAAGAAGGCGCTGGGGCTGATAATAGGCTCGGAGCGACCCATAATCTTGGCTGGTGGAGGCGTCATAGCCTCAAACGCCAGCGCGGAGCTGGTGAAACTGGCCGAGCTCATAATGGCCCCGGTGGCCACCTCTCTAATGGGCAAGGGATCCATCCCAGAAACGCATCCCCTCTCTTTGGGCATGCTGGGTATGCACGGCAGGGGCGAGGCTAACAACGCGGCAGAGGAGGCTGACCTGATAATAGCGGTTGGGATGAGGTTCAGCGATAGATCCACCGGCAGGCTTGAGGAGTTCGGAAAGAACGCAAAGATAATCCACATAGACATTGATCCGGCGGAGATAGGAAAGAACATCAAGGTCGACGTCCCGATAGTGGCGGACGCCAAGAAGACCCTCTCAACTCTACACCAAAAGCTCTCAGAGGTGGGCTCCAAGAGATGGGAGAACGAATGGACCAAGAGGGTTAGGGAGCTGAAGGGCAAATTCGCCTCGAATTACAGTGAGGAGAAGGACGGTCTGAGACCGGGCAAGTTGATGAAAATCCTCAGGTCCATCATTCCGGGGAACGCCATAGTTACCACGGGGGTGGGCCAGAACCAGATGTGGGCGGCCCTCCACTTCCAGGTGCTGGAGCCGAGAACCTTCGTCACTTCAGGTGGTCTGGGTGCCATGGGCTTCGGTTTGCCCGCCTCCATCGGTGCCAAGGTCGCCTCCCCCAACAGACCCGTCTTCAATGTAGACGGGGACGGGGGCTTCATAATGACCGAGCAGGACCTCGCCACTGCGGTATCCGAGGGCATACCCACGGTCTCTATAATAATGAACAATCGGGTGCTGGGAATGGTGCGCCAGTGGCAGTGCATGTTCTGCAACAAGCGTTACTCCCACACGGATTTGGGCAAGGTTCCGGACTTCGTAAAGCTCGCAGAGGCATACGGCGCGGAGGGGGTACGGATAGAGTCGTATAGGGAGTTCGAGTCCGCCATCAAGAAGGGACTAAAGGCGGAGATGCCGGTGGTTCTGGACGTGCCCATATCGCCGGACGAGAAAGTGTATCCGATGGTTCCCCCAGGCAAGGGTCTCAAAGAGGTGGTGTGGTATGGCTGAAGAAATGCACATAATAGTGCTACTGGTGGAGGACAGACCTGGAGTAATGTTCAAGGTCACCTCCCTCATCAGGCGGAGAGGGTTCAACATCGAGACGATAACGGTGGGTAGCACTGAGAAAGAGGGCCTCTCTAGGATAACCATGACAATGAAGGGCGATGAGAGGATAGTGGAGCAGGTGGTGAAGCAACTGAGCAAGATCCCCGACGTAGTGAAGATAACCGAGCTGAAGCCCACCGAATCGGTCTACAGGGAGCTCGCCATGGTAAAGGTTCCTGCGCAGGATCCGGCGAAGAAGTCCGACATACTCAACTACATATCCATCTTCAGGGGCAGGGTGATTGACGCCTCAAAGGACTCGCTGGTCATAGAGATGGTTGGCAACCCAAAAAAGATCAGCGCCTTCCTTGACCTTATGAAGGGGTTCGGCATAATCGAGCTGGCAAGGACCGGCGTAGTCGCGCTGGGTAGGGGCTCAAAGTCCGCCGCTGAGTGAAGCCTAAAGAATCCCGAACGGGGTTTTGGTCAGATTTATAAAGCGGTTCCGTCCTATTCTGTGGAAAGGTGTGACGTATGGTAGTCATATACAAAGACGGTGACGCTGATCTGTCTGCCCTCAAGGGCAAGACCATAGCCGTTCTGGGCTACGGTAGCCAAGGCAGACACCAAGCTCTCAACATGAAAGACAGTGGACTGGACGTTATAATCGGTCTAAGGAGGGGCAGCAAATCGTGGAAGAGGGCCGAGGCCGACGGTTTCAAGGTCTTCGATGTTGCCAGCGCCTCCAAGCAGGCCGATTTTATAATCATACTGATCCCGGACGTCCAGCAGCCGGAGGTCTACAAGAAGGAGATCGCACCTTACTTAAAGAAGGGGAAGATCCTAGGGGTCTCCCACGGCTTCAACATCCACTTCGAACTCATAAAGCCCCCCAAGGACGCTGATGTTATAATGGTGGCACCCAAGAGCCCCGGCGTGAAGGCGAGGGAGGAGTTCCTGAAGGGCTACGGAGTGCCTGCGCTGGTTGCGGTCTACCAGGACCACTCCAAGAACGCCTGGAAAGAGGTCCTCGCCTGGGCGAAGGCAATAGGCTCAACAAGGCCGGGCGTCATAGAGACCACCTTCAAGGAGGAGACCGAGACCGACATCTTCGGCGAGCAGTGCGTCCTGGTGGGAGGCTTGATGGAGCTCATCAAGAGGGGCTTCGAGGTTCTGATCGAGGCCGGCTACCAGCCAGAGCTCGCCTACTTCGAGGTCTGCAATGAGGCAAAGCTCATTATGGATCTCATCTGGGAGGGCGGCTTGGAGAAGATGCTCAGGGGCGTCAGCGATACGGCGAAGTACGGTGGGCTCGTCTACGGTCCCAAGGTCATAGACGAGGAGACAAAGGCCAAGATGAAGCTAGTCCTCGACAACATCCTGAGGGGCAACTTCGCGAAGGAGTGGATGAGCAATCCGGAGGAGAGCAACAAACGCCTGAAGGCACTGATGGAGGCGTCCTCAAAGCACCCCATCGAGAAGACCGGGAAGGAAGTACGGAAACTGATGGGGCAGGAGAGATAATCTCCTTCCTTTTCATTTCTGTCTGGTAGCCGACAGACCATCAGACCAAAAAAGTTATTAATCTTTGAGGCTACCCGTGATTATCGTCGAGGGGTAATTGATGGGGGATTACCAAATCGAAGTTCGTTGAGATATACGACACGACACTGCGCGATGGCGCGCAGTCAAAGGACGTGATCTTCTCCCTCCAAGACAAGCTCCGAATAACAGCCAAGCTTGATGAATTCGGCATCTCTTTTGTTGAGGGTGGCTGGCCCGGCTCAAACCCGAAGGATGAGGAGTACTTCAAGCAGGTGAAGGATCTCTCTCTGAGGAACACGGAGGTCGTCGCCTTCGGTAGCACGCGGAGGAGCGGCATAAAGAGCTCCGCCGACCCGAACTTGAACGCGCTGGTGAGGAGCGGCGTGCGCACGGCCACCATATTCGGCAAGGCCTGGGACCTTCACGTCAAGACAGTCCTCAAAACCACCTTAGAATCAAACACGGAGATGGTCTACGACTCGGTAAGGTACCTGAACAACCACGGCCTGAAGGTAATATTCGACGCCGAGCACTTCTACGACGGCTTCCAGAACAATAAGGACTACGCCATGAGCGTCCTGAAGACTGCGGCTGATGCCGGCGCGGAGACCATAGTCCTCTGCGATACAAATGGAGGTACGCTCCCTCACACATTCTCCGACGTCACGAAGGAGGTCGTCTCGTTCCTTAAGGTTCCCGTGGGTGTGCACTGCCACAACGACTCTGGAGCGGGCGTTACAAACTCTTTAATGGGCGTGCTGGCAGGAGCGGGGCACGTTCAAGGGACCATAAATGGCATAGGCGAGAGGTGCGGGAATGCGGACCTTTGCCAGATAATACCCGCCCTTGAGCTGAAGATGGGTTTCCGAACCTCGAAGCTGCCCAAGAACCGCCTCAAGAACCTCAAGTCCCTCTCCATGTACGTCTACGAGATGCTCCATATGCACCCCAACCCATACCAGCCGTACGTTGGGGAGAACGCCTTCGCGCACAAGGGAGGAGTCCATGTGGACGCCGTCATAAAGAACCGCGCCGCATACGAGCACATCGATCCAGATCTGGTGGGAAACCTGCGGCTCTTCTCAGTCTCCGAGCTCTCCGGAAAGGCGAACATACTCGCCAAGGCAAAGGAGTTCGGTCTGCGCGTCGCCAAGGGGGACCCGGTCGTGACCAAGCTGCTCAGCAGGATAAAGGAGATGGAGTTTCAGGGTTACCAGCTCGAGGGCGCCGACGGTTCACTCTACCTCCTGATGGCAAAGGAGCTTGGGACGTACCGCAAGCTCTTCTCGGTCCTGCAGTGGAGGACGATAAGCGAGTCGAGGGACGGCGGCTTCGCGGCAGAGAGCTCCATAAAGATAAGGGTCGGCGAGAATGAGATATACGTCGTCTCCGAGGGCAACGGCCCAGTGAACGCGCAGGACAGGGCCCTCAGGAAGGCGATGACCGCGTTCTTCCCAGAGATAAACAAGATACAGTTGATAAACTACAAGGTCTCAATAGCCGAGGCGGCGGAGGGCACGGCCTCGTCCGTCAGGTCGTTCATTGAGTTCACAGACGGTAGGTCAAACTGGATAACTGTGGGGGTGTCCACGAACATTCTAGAGGCCAGCAAGCAAGGTCTGATAGACGGCTACGACTACTACCTGCAGAGGGCGAACAAAGTTAAAAAATGATGATAAAATAAAAAAGAAAAAAAGAAAAGAAGAAAAGAAAAAAGACAAAAAGGGCTTATTTCATTGCAGCCCTAAAGAACGTACCGCAGCCTGAGCACTTGTAAAGACCGATGTTAATCGCTTTCTTCCCCTTTGGGGCGAGCTTCCAGGTCTTAGTAGGTTTATCGACGTTCTTTCCACATTTCGGGCACTTGGCCATTTAAAATCCTCCAAGATCTTGATTACCGTATGGTGCACTGTCTTTAAAAGACTTATGGTGGTGACCCCTTAACGATGTTATACCATGATGCCCTAACATGCCCATTAAAGCCTTTTCAAGGTTTTTAAACCTAAAATTTTTCCCTCCCTCACAAAAGAGGGGCTGGTAGGAGGACCCTATCGTCGGAGGTCAAACGTCTGCCGCTTTCTTATCTGACGGGTAGTATTCGAGCCGCTTGAACCTTCCCGCGCTGTAGGTCACTACGCCTATCCTCCCTTTATCCGCCAAGTGCCTCACCTTTGGTTTAACGAGGAACTTTATCCCTCATGTAGAATTCGTATCCCCTCTGAGTACCATCCTCCTTTATATCCAGCTCCACCGTCTCCTCGTTCATCATGCAGCCGCAGTCCATTATGATGACGACCGGGTTCTTTATCCCTGACCTCTTCGCCTCCTCCTTGACGAACTCTGCGACTCCATCCTCTACCTTGAGCATGTCTATCACCAATAACTTGAAAGCGCTCGCATATATAATTAGGAATGGAAAGATAAGGTATAATGGTAGTGAGCTGATTTGAAGCCAATTCTCCCAGAAGAGATGAGGGCATTGGACGAGAACGCCGAGTTCCTTGGGATCTCGAGGCTGCAGCTCATGGAGAACGCCGGGAAGGGCGTTGTGGACTGCACGCTCAAGAGGATGGACCTTATAGGCAAGAAGACTCTCATCTTGGCATACACCGGCAACAAAGGTGGGGATGGATTTGTTGTTGCCAGGCACCTCGCCTCGATGGGAGTTCGAGTATCCGTGGCACTTCTGGCCAAACCTGAACAGATCTCAACTGAGGAGGCAGCGACGAACTTCTGCATCCTAGAAAAGCTGCGCTCATCCGTGGCGCTGAGTGTCGCACCCATGCCCTCAGACGTAATGTTGCTTGAGGAGGCAATCAAGTCCGCAGATGTCTTGGTGGATGCCATGATCGGTACAGGGGCAAAAGGGGAGTTGAGGGAGCCGCTGAGTACCGCCGTATTGCTGTCAAACTCTGCCAGGTCCTTTAAGGTGGCTATAGACGTGCCGAGCGGCATAGACCCCGCTTCTGGCGATGTGCGTGGAGCGGCGTTCAAGGCAGACCTGACGGTCACCCACCACAGGCCGAAGACCGGGCTCCTGAAGCCAAAAGCCAAAAGGTTCGTGGGCGATCTTGAGGTGGTAAACATCGGCATACCGCCCGAGGCAG
>Ga0233423_10001893_pt1 | contig 10337 bp, 6 predicted proteins | sample Watercolumn_Mata_FD_180713 | JGI IMG/M metagenome (GOLD analysis project Ga0233423, IMG submission 180713) | Freshwater microbial communities from Lake Matano, South Sulawesi, Indonesia - Watercolumn_Matano_2014_112_MG | ecosystem: Environmental > Aquatic > Freshwater > Lake | place: Indonesia... | reverse complement strand
CAATTGTCTTATTTCAAATCCTCATCTTTCTTCCAAACTTCTTCGCGAGTTTCATCATTGTTTTCTGGTCAAGAGCTCCGCCCTCTGTAATCGATTTCTGCGAAGAAATCATTTCTCTAAGCATTCTATACTGCTTAATCAACATTCTAATATCTGAAGTTGAAGTTCCAGAACCTTTTGCAATTCTCTGCATTCTTGAGGTCTCTTTTTCTAAGATTTCAGGATTTTCAATCTCCTCTTTAGTCATTGAATTTATACAATGCTTCCACTTCTTCACTTTTTCCTGCTGAACCTGCAAAACTTCATCAGGAATTTTTGCTTTGCCTAATCCAGGAATCATTCCAATCAATTTATCAAAACTTCCCATTCCTTCCATTGACTCAAGCTGCGCCTGCAAATCGCGCAAACTAAACTTTCCTTCCTGAAGCTTCTTTTGAGTCTCTTCAATTTTATCTTTATCTACCACTGATTGAATTTTCTCCATCAATGTTTTCAAATCACCCATTCCCAATAATCGCGATAAGAAAGATTCAGAGTCAAATGACTCCAAGTCAGCTGGTTTTTCTCCAGTTCCTATAAAAACAACAGGCGCTTTTACTTCTGCGCAAGCAGTTAGAGCCCCTCCTGCTTTTGCAGTTGAGTCCATTTTTGTGATTATAACTCCTGTAATATTAACAGCTTCCTTGAAAGTCTGCGCCTGCTTTTTTGCCGTCTGCCCAACATCGGCGGACATAACTAAAAAAGTTTCAGTCGGTTTTGCAAATTTTGAAATTTCTTTTATTTCCTTAACTAGCTCAGAAGAAAGCGCATCCCTTCCAGCACTATCAATTAAAACGAGATTATATTTTTTCAGCTCTAACTCAAATTGATTCCAGATTTTTTTTGGATCTTTTTCTTTTGCATTAATAAAAGCAGGTATATTCAATTTATCGCAAATTTGTTTTAGCTGTTCTGAAGCAGCAGGCCTGTGAACATCTAATCCAATTGCGCAGACTTTATTGCCTCGTTTTGCATAGTACGCTGCAAGTTTTCCGATGCTAGTTGTGTTATGCACAACAAATCCTTCTGCAATAAAGCTATGATTATCTTCTACTGTTAAATCATATACAAAAACACTATCATTTTCAATAGGATTTATTTTTCTAATTGGCATCCAACAAACATTTGATTCTGTCAGTATTTCAAAAGTTTTAATTAATTCTTCAGAATTATTTTTTTGTATCTCCTGCAAGTACAATTGCCCAGTATTAGAAAGGATTATTTTATTTTTTTCATTATGAACTATACCCCTTTCTTTTAAACTTGGAATAATCCCGTTTATAAAAGCATTTGAGTACTTTTCTTTTAGGTTCGTATTATCTTTTATGTCCTTTAAGAAATAGAAATAAATTCCTTTCTTTTTTATTTTATAATATTCTACTAGCTGTTTTAGTTTTTCTTTTGATATTAAACCAGCTTCTTCATAACACCCGTAACTATACACAGCATTTGCTTGTATTTCTCCTATTGAAAAGCCCAGTTTTATCCTTAATTCTTTTAAAATTCTACCCACAGGAATCATATCTTGATTTCCGCATCCCTGAATAAGCCCTATTTTCCTATATTTTTCAGCCCTTTCTTTTTTGTGTTTTATTAAGTATCCTACTCTTTCTGCATATTTTTCAGCATATCTTGCCTTTATACTAAGTCTATAATAAGCCTTACCTTTTACTATCTTTTCTGATATACTTGATACAATACTGAACCTTTTAAGAAGCATATTTATTTGTTGAATTAGTGTTTGGCTTTCCGATATTAGTTCTATATATCTTTGCATATTCGCCGGAGAAGAGTCACAATCGAAATATGCTTTAATAAAAGATCTTACAATTTCATCATTTGATAATAAAATTTCTTCAGGGATTTTTAGATTCCTGCCTTTAGCTTCGGATTTTAAGCCAAAGATGGAGAAAACGCTGACTAAGGTTTTTGATGATAAAATAATTTTAAACATTCTTTTAGTTCTCAAATCTCTTTTTATAGCCGGGGTGATATTAAATAAGCTTTTTGATAACTCTGTTATTCTATTTATTATCTCATCGTCTTCGCTGACAACTTCGATGTAATTCTTTCCAATATGCCCATCGCCCATGACATATCCTATAAATTCTGCGAAATCCGAATTTAGGAAAGTAGGCAAGGCAATGAACTTATGCGATCCTTTTTCTTTCATTATTAATACATTTGGCAATTCGCCAAATAATTCAATCGGGATCTTGCCTTTCTTTAAATCTAATGTAAACTTGCAATAGTTGCATTTATTCTTTAAATTTTCATGGATTTCTTTAATTGTTTTTGTCCCAATTAATTTTTTTATGGTTTCTCTTTCTAATTGAATATAAAGGGGTAACTCTTTTAACTTTTCTTTTAAATTTATCTGGCTTCCGTTAACCGTAACTTTTGTTGGAATAGCTATAAAATCACTTTCTTTTATTTCATCAGCCCTTACTTGCATAACTTTGCTTTCTCTTAAAACAAAAAAGGGGTGTTCAGGCGTTACTTTAATTGAAAAATGATTTCCGTTCTCTAAACAGATTTCATAGAGCTCATTTTTTTTAAGTTTCCATAAATGGGTAACTTTTTTATTCTCTATTTTTGCAGTTTTTGGATTAAATGAAGGAACAAAGAGATTTTCTTTTGTGGTGTCAATTATAAAACCTTCTTCTAATTCCTTTCTTTGGGAGTCTTTTTCATATTTTTCATACAATTCCTTGGCTTTTATTATATTTCCATCTGCAAGCTGTATTTTGCTTTGCGCATGTACGCATTTCCCCTGCCCATACAAACCAAGCATAAGCCAGATATTTTGTTTTTGCAGCTCTATCTTCCTACTTTCTCCTAAAATCCTTACTAACTCATCATGCAACAATTTAATAATATGCTCTTTTTTCTCAATTCCTTTAATACGCTCATCAAAAGCTGCTTTTTTGATTTTCTGGCTTATTTCAAGCACAAGTTGAACATTCACATCTGCTTCAATGAGCGCCCTCTGTAAATCTTTGACTATTTGTTCAACTAAATTCTTATCTAAAAAGATAGCATTCGCTATCTTATCTGTTGTCTTCTTAAGCACATTTGATAATTTTTCTAGCATGTTATTTTAACAACCTTGAAAGGTTTTTAATATCTTTGTTCGCCACATGAGTATAAATCTGAGTCGTTTTTAAATCTGCATGGCCTAAAAGCTTCTGAATATACCTTATGTCCGCGCCATTTTCAAGCAAATGAGTTGCAAATGAATGGCGAAGAGTACGAGGGGTTACCCTTTTGGTTATTCCTGCTTTTTTTGAATTTTGTCCGACAATCTGCTGAATTGTTTTTTTTGAGTACTTAGTTCCCCTTGAAGAAATAAACACATAACCAGTTTTACCAAAACCTACTTTTTCTATTTCTGAGATTATTCTGTCGTGTAAAAATATTGTCCTATCTTTGTTTCCTTTTCCATTTTTAACATTAATTAATTTTCTTTCTAAATCCAGATTTTCCCATCTTAAATTGATTAATTCGCTTAATCTTAAGCCACTGTAATATAATAAATAGATAATTAATCGGTGTTTCGGGTTGTGAGGGGTTTCCAGTAATTTCTGGATTTCCTTTTGATTCAGCACTTCTGGGAGTTTTTTCTGTTTTTTTGCCAGGGGGACTTTTGCTTTAAGACTTTTGTTCAAACAATTTTCGTAAAAGAATTGAATTGCAAAAAACATTGTTCGTAGAGTTGAATCTGTTTTATTCTGCTTGGACAACAAAAAGTCCCTCGGGCTTTTGCCCGATTCTATCATTTTTCTTACAATATTTTGATAAGTATCAATTGTTTGAGGCGAATATTTTCTTAAGATTAATTCTTCTTTTAGTTTTTGCAATAATTTCTCCTCTTCAGTTTTATCAAAATCTCCCATTAGTATAAAATGTATTTGTTTGTTATATATCTTTCTATTTGCCCCTTAAGAGAAGATTAAGTGAGCTTTTGAGGGGTAATAGGTGTTCTATTCAATAATTTCAGGGGCGAACGAAGGGGGCAATTTTCTAAAAACTAAACTAAAAACGAAAGGAACGATGGGGGAATTCCGTAACGAACGACTAAAAGATAAACTTATATATTTGTCTTATTCTAAGTATCTAACATGGAATTAAATTTGAAAAGAATCTTAATTATTCTCGGAATTATTATTTTGTTTGCTCTTGTTCTTTTTGGATGCACAAAAATAGCAAAAGAATCTATAACTGAAGATGAACAAAGAGCAGAATCAGAGATAATTGCACTAGAAGAAGGAAAGCAACTTGATGATAATTTCAATATCGATGGGAATGCTATTCAGACATACGCCCCTAATTTAAGATATATTAGTTGTTCTGATTCAGATGGTGGCAAGAATTACGATGTTTACGGAGAAGTAACTTTAAAATATTCTTATAGAGGCAGACAAACCTCACGAACATTCAAAGATAGATGTCATAAAAATCAAATTTTTGAATATTATTGCAAAAATAACAATTCAGCTTTAGCAGTATATAAGTGTCCTAATGGTTGTGAGAATGGGGCTTGTAAAAAATCATGTAAGAATGAATGTTCTGAACATAATATAAGAAGGTGTTATAATTCAAGCGGTTATCAAACTTGCGGGAATTATGATTCTGATTCTTGTTTAGAATGGAGCACCATAAATGATTGTCCATCAGATTCTGTTTGCCAAAATGGAAATTGTGTTCCAATTGAATTAAGAACCGCTTCAATATTAAATATCCCTTTACCAGAAAATTCTAAATGTTTTTATCATAAAAATCAAGGTTTAGCCGAATGTTCTCAATATTATGATGGAGAAGGAAGTATGGCATGCCCAAAGTTCTATAATCCGGTTTATGATTCAAATGGAATTTTTTATCCTTCTGCTTGTTGGGCTGAACATTTTGGTATAGCAGATTATAATTATGGTTACTCTTCTCAATTAAAACAATTCATTAATGATTTGTGGTTTACAAAAAAAAGTTACTCAAGTAAATATTTTAAAATTCCAACACCCAATATAGAATTTACATATCAAGGTTCTGGTTTAGTAGGTTGGAGAAATGGAGTATTCTTGAGGTCCGTATTGTGGAAAAACAGCAGTAATTTCTATATTTTAGACTATAACATTGATACAGAAGATGGGACACAACAATCAACTTATTTTGTAGAATATAATACCTTGATTCCCGTTTATGGAACTAACCCAAAAAGTTTACTTGTTTTTGTGATGTTTGATAATGCTTATCCAGAAAATACTTTGTTAGAATGGACAAATACTTATGAACCATTAATGAATGATTATATAAAAAAGAAGCAAAAAGTACCCAACCCTATTCAATATGATTTAGTACCTGTTGTTATTGGCCCGCCTCAAGGCGTAGAGAGACCATCATCTCCAGACCACCTATATTTTACCCAAGAGGAGATGCAAAAAGTTTTTGATGCCGCAACAAGTAAAATTGGAGAATCAAATTTTGATATCTTTATTATATCTCCCGTATTTTTGAATGGGTTTGGCGGTTATTACTCATGGTGGAATAACATGCAATTTATTGAAGCTCCATTAATTCCCCCCGAACTCTATTCGAATACAGATAAACAAAAAGGACTAAACGCTTTATCGGCTTTTCAGTCAAGTTTTTTGACTATAAGCCATGAAATACTCCATGCAGTCGGTTTACCGGGCGACCATGTGCCTATGGGTTACGGAACAACATATTTAGATGCTGTTGGCCAAGATGTTAATCCTATAACTGGTAAAAAAATAACAGGGGAGCTTTCTTGGTGTGATTTCTTTGGAAAATCTCCAGATTATTATTCTGTTGAGATTCCGAGTAATCTGGGAATAAGTGTAAGTGATGAACCCTTATGGTTATACAAATCCGAGAGTTCCACAGGACCTTGCTTAAGTGGTCTTCATAATAATGAATGGTTGAAAGATTATGATAAAGACGGCAAATATGAAATAATGTATAAAAATAATCTAATTGGGATAGAACTCCAAAGAGCATTAGGTTGGGTAGATATTGATAATGACCAAATCACAGAACTTATCGATAATAACCCTTACGGGAATTATGAAGAGTTTATTATAACTGAAGGGCAAAATGAAGAAATAATTGGTCCTTTCAAATTTACTTTTATCGAATATCAAAATATTGGAAGCTGTAAATTTGGAAAAATAAGATTAGAAAATAATCTTATCGGATTAGTCCCGCTAGAATGTGCTGATTTCAATGACGATGTTGTAAATATATACAACGACTTAAATTATTATTGGATTAAGATTGAAGATAGTCATTATGGAATGATTCTTTTAGCCAGACTTTCAAATAATTGACGAAGCTACTAAAAACATTAAAATCTTCTTTTTGGTAAAAAGAAGCAAAAACTAAACGGAATTCCCCCCTACGAAACGACGAACTGAAAATTGCCCCTTGATACTTAATCTTGATAGCTCACTGTGTTCGCTTGATTGAATACGCCCCTGAAATTACTTTGATTTTTTGCTCTTCGAGCATCATTACATTAAAAATCAAGTCCTCCAAGTATTCGGACGAATAGAACAGCGATTTAACGGTTCCGAAGTCTTGCAGACTTCTCCACCCATATTTTTTCCATCTCTGAGAATTTTTCAGCTCTGTTTCGGTTTTGTGGGTTGCCTCAAAACCTCACGAGGAAAAATTCTCGAGGGAAAAAACATCGTTAAATCGCGATGTTCAACGAAATTTTTTGCTGAAGCAAAAAACTCTGCGCGAGATTAATTTTAGTTATTCCATCCCCCACCCAGACGGTGGAACCATTATTCTTTTTCTAGAAAATTAATTGCTTCTTTGAAATCCTTAACACAAATAACTTGGTCTGGTGCCAGTTTTTTGTAAAAAACATTTGCTTCTTTATAAAGACCAATTAATATTATAGTTTTTCCTGGTTTTATTGCAAGACTGATTTCTGAAGAAGTTCCATGGTCAATTCCGCATACTACAACAATGTCACTTGACAAAACATTAATATAATTCCGTCCACTTCTCATATTTGTTACAATAGGGATATCAAGAAACTCTGAAAATAATTCTCTTTCGTCGGTGGGTAAAATACCAATTGTCAAGCCTCCATTTTCTTTTGCGCCCTTTAATGCTTCATTCATTACACCATTTTTTCTGCCACCTGTTAGAGTAACCCATTCTTTTTGGGCGCAAAATTTACCAATCTCATACGCATTTTTTAAATCAGTCTCACTTGCACCGACACCTGGCCCCATTACACCAATAATTTTCATAGTCATAAGTTTAGTATATTGTTATTATTTAATAATCTTCCGCCGTCCCCCACCCTGAAAATAGTCTAAAATTAATCTCGCTTGCCCCATTGCATTCTCAAAACCTTTCAGGTTTTTCGGGTCGTTGAACAGGGGATAAAGAGTTCGGCTCTTGCAGAGCCCCTCCCAAATTTGCTTCGCAAACTTCGTTTATCCCCGTTGTTCAACTCAATCGCTACGGGGCAAAATTTATAACTAATAGCACACATTATATAGATATGAGGTTCAACAAATTAATTCCGGAATTAAGCGTATCCGATTTTGAGAAAAGTCTGAAGTTTTATACAAAAATTCTCGGCTTTAATATAGAATACGATAGAGAGAAGTTTGCGTTTCTATCTTTGCAAGGCAGTCAGATTATGATTGAAGAAGTAAATAATAATTGGGAAACTGGAGAATTGAAATATCCTTTTGGTAGAGGAATTAATTTTCAGATTGAAGTTAAGGACATAAAATCTCTTCTTCAGTCATTAAGAAAGAATAAGTATGACTTATTCAGAAAACCCAAGGATAATTGGTATAGAAAAGCAAACATGCTATTAGGTTGCCGAGAATTTTTGGTGCAAGACCCTGATGGATATCTATTAAGATTTTCTCAAGATATTGAAACAAAAGACGTTAAATAATTTTGCCCCTTCGCGACTTTGAGTTTTTGGGCTTCGCCGAACGTTGCACTAAAACTCAATCCCTCCAAGTATTCGGGAGAAATGAACAGCGATTAACCGACTTCGCTCGGTTGCACCTCGCTCCACCCATATTTTTCGGAAATTTATAATATTTTCAGATAGTCCGAAAAACATCGCTTAATCGCGATGTTATGCGCAAGTTTCTTCAAGTTAAAATTGGGGCACGCTTGGGTTTTCCCGTCGGGAAAACAGATAGCTTCGCACTTTCGTGCTCAGTTTATACCTCCACCACTCTCCCCACCCGCCCTCCCAAAACAGGGGCACTTTTCGAAAATCGGCGATAGATTTATAAGTGTGAACAATTTATTTATCTTAACATGAAAGCAAAATTATTTTTAGGAATTTTATTTGTATTTGCTTTGATGAGTTTGGTTTCTGCTGAAACTTTCCATATTGATGATTCATTTAAAGTAGGTTGGACAGATGGAACAGATAATTATGAAGCAACATACAAAGTTTGGAAAATTGAAACAACTGCTGAAGGAAATACAACCACTCTCTTGCTAATGCCGACAGGAATTATAGGAATTAGCAATAAAAAACAAGGAGATACTTATACTCTTGGGGCTAATGCTAAAATTCATTTTAACCAAGTGTATGTTTTAGGAAATGATAAATATATTTCTATAACTCTTGAAAATGCTCAATTCAAAACCGACACTTCTGCTCCGCCAAGTTCTGGTGGGTCTGGCGGTGGTGGCGGAAGTGGTAGTTCGTCTGGTGGCGGAGGCTCTGGAGGAAGTAGTGGTTCGCAATATAAGACTTATGAGATTTCAAATTCCCAATTAGACTCTGGTTATACAAAAGATTTATCTCCCGGAGACAGAATTAATTTTCCAATGGGAGATAATAAAGGATATGTCTCAGTTTTATCGGTTTATATAAACGGTGCGGAAATGGGAATTTTTGCACACGATAGAAAAATATTTTATACTGAAGAACACCCAGATGTAAATATTATGCCAAGTCAGCAAAAATTTGAGATGACTGAAGATAATTATTATGACTTAAAGGTTACATTGAATAGTGCCGTAATAAATGAAGATGGAACAAGAGTAGCAAGCGTTACTCTTAAAAAAATTCATGAAGAAATTCCAGAAGACGCTGAAAATTATTATGACTGCTGGAAATATTATACTTGTCGTGACGGGACAAAAATAAAATATTGCGATTATTCTTCAAATGGAATGTGTGGTTGCAGAGGTGTAAGTTCTTCAGAATGTCCTACACCATCCTCCCCAAGTTCTGGCGGTGGAGGTGGCAGTGGAGCAATTAATAATTCAAATATAACTTCTCCTTCAAGCGGTGGTGGCGGTGGAGGTTCATCAACATGTGAGAAATTTTATAATTGCTCAGATGGCTCTCAGGTTCAATATTGCTTTATTCATAGGTTTTATAATGAAAATGGAGAGGTTGTAGGAGCAGGTTGTGGCTGTAAATCTAATCCACAAAGTTTATGCACTTCTTCATCAAGTGGCGGTGGAGGAGGTTCTGGGGGTCAGCCAATTTTAATTAATTCCTCTTCTGGCGGGGGCAGTGGTGGCGGAAGTATTGGCACAAATGTGACACCTATAATTTGTGATGGTTGTATACTTGGAAATAAATGTGCTCCTATTGGATATAGGCAAGATGGAAAATATTGTACAATAAACAGCGAATTTATTTCTCAATCAGAGGCAGATGCATCTTGTAATAATAATTTTGAATGTTCTACAAATTTATGCATAGACAATAAATGCGTAAGTAGTGGATTATGGCAAAAATTTATTAGATGGCTAAGTAGGTTATTTGGTTAATAAGTAACGAAAAGTGCCCCTGACGAAAAAACTGCGCGTGCCCCCAAACCCTTAATTTTAGTCTGCTTCGCAGTTTATTGATATTTTTTAACTTTCAGAAACCTCTTCGCCAATTTTTCCTTCGGAAAAACCACTTGCAGTTTTGGCTCGTTGCTCCAAGTATTCGCAAGCGTATAACAGGCATTAACAGGCAAAATTCTTTTTTGCTTTCAGCAAAATTTTTCTTGTAAAAACCAGAATTTTTCCCAAATTGATTTTTCGAGGAAACTTCGCCAGCTCTGATTTTCTCAGCCAATCGCTCATTTCATTCGCTCAGGGAGAAAATCGGGGCTTGTTTCATCTCTGAAAAATCAACTTCTGTTAATGCCGATGTTAATAGAAATAAAAATCAATTTTCTTACCCGCCCAAATTAGTGCGCACGCTCAATTAGAATACTCTTTCAAAGCCAACTTTTCAATTTTTTGTAAAAAAGATTTTTTATATTCCCTATACT
>Ga0233423_10001892_pt1 | contig 10338 bp, 9 predicted proteins | sample Watercolumn_Mata_FD_180713 | JGI IMG/M metagenome (GOLD analysis project Ga0233423, IMG submission 180713) | Freshwater microbial communities from Lake Matano, South Sulawesi, Indonesia - Watercolumn_Matano_2014_112_MG | ecosystem: Environmental > Aquatic > Freshwater > Lake | place: Indonesia... | reverse complement strand
AGTCCCTATCAGAGATGATGGTACTTTTGCTCTGGACGACGATAAGTGCCCGAGCCGCATGCCCCGCTCGATCGAGGTGCGTGGCGAAGTCTATATGCCTATATCTAGTTTTAGCGAGCTCAATCAGGGGCTGATCGAAGAAAATGGCCAGGGCTTTGCCAATCCTCGCAATGCCGCATCCGGCTCGCTGAGGCAAAAAGACCCGCGAGTCACCGCCAAGCGCAAGCTCGCAGTCTGGACCTATTTTATTTATATACTTGATCCCGAGCTCAAAGCGCCTGCATCGCAATACCAGAACATGCGTCTGCTCCAAGCGCTTGGTTTGCCGGTCGAGCCTAATCGACGACTGGTGGATGATCTCGACGGCATCAAGCAGTTTATCGACGAGTGGAGCGTCACTCGTCACGGTCTCGATTACCAGACCGATGGTGTTGTCGTTAAGCTCGACGATCGCACCATCTGGACCCGTTTAGGCGCGACATCGCATAGTCCACGTTGGGCCATCGCTTACAAGTATCCACCCGAAGAAGCCGAGACCAGAGTCCTGGATATAGTGTTTGATGTCGGCCGTACTGGAGCCGTGACGCCGACTGCCATGCTCGATCCCGTCAAGCTTGCAGGCACCACGGTCAAGCGCGCGACTCTGCATAATGCCGATCAGATCAAGCGGCTAGATGTAAGGATTGGTGACACTGTACTGGTGAGAAAGGCCGGAGAGATCATCCCCGAGATAGTCTGCGTCAAGTTTGATAAGCGACCCGCCGACTCGTCGCCCTTTGTCTATGCCTCTACATGTCCTGCTTGCGGCAGCCAACTGATCAAAGCAAATGATGAGGTAGTCTTGCGCTGTCTCAATTATTACAATTGTCCGGCGCAAAAAACGCGCAGGCTCATCCACTGGGTGTCTCGCGAAGCGCTTGATATAGAGGGAGTCGGCGAGAGTCTCATTGCAGATCTGGTGGCAAAAGAAATGGTTTCTACTCCCGCCGACTTTTATGAGCTTACTGCGGATCGTTTGCTCACTCTCGAGCGAATGGGCAAAAAGTCAGCGCAAAATATATTAGATGCATTGCAAGCATCCAAGACACGTACTCTAGCCCAGTTTATCTTTGGACTGGGTATTCGCCATGTCGGAGCATCCACAGCCGATTTGCTCGCCAATCACTTTGGCTCACTGGAAGCTCTCAGTGCGGCTGCTGCTCTAGGAGAAGATGATCTATCCAATGCTCAGGCTATTGCCGGTATTGGTCCTGTCACCTGGAAAAACGTGGTCGAGTTTTTTGCGCTCGAGCAAAATCGTCACTTGCTTGCCAGGCTTCGTGAGCTAGGAGTAGAGCCAGTATCGGTGGACGCTGGTGCTAATCGAGATCTGCCCCAGACTCTGGCTGGCATGTCTTTTGTCATCACCGGCACTCTCAATTCAATAGACAGGCTCGAGGCCGAAAAAGCGATCAAGGCCAGAGGCGGTAAGGCCAGCGGATCAGTATCAAAAAAGACGACCTATCTGGTTGTCGGTGACAGCCCGGGCTCCAAATTGGCTAAGGCCCAAGAACTTGGTATAACCATTATTGATGAAGCCGCCTTTCTGGAGTTGCTCGCTTAGATGCCTCATGTACGCATTAGCTCGAGATCCCTTTGTCTGGGGATCGTCTTTTGCATTTTCACCTCCATCTCGATCGATGGAGATTTGTCCCTTGTCCCAGTCGCTCATGCTCGTGCCGGTAAAGAAAATACTGCCGATCCTGCCAATAAAAATCTCAAGCTCGGTCGTTCTTTGTACAACAAAAAAGATTATGACGGCGCCATCGATGCTCTCTTGCAGGCTACTTACTTTGCCCGCAACGGCTATAATCCAGAGGCTTTCTTTTATCTAGGCATGGCCTACAAAGAAAAAGGCGATTATCGTAAGGCTGTCGAGGCCCTGCGCAAGCATTGCGAACAAGCTACAGACAAGGCCGCTCTCGGTCATATCGAGTTGGCCGAATGCTATATCGCCCTGAAAGAATATGACGAGGCCGAAAAACATATCTGGGCTGCTCAAAATGCTGCAGACTGGCAATCGCCTCTTTTTTATCGCTGCCACTATGTCTACGCTAAGTTTTATGAGGCGCAAGGCAAAAATGATCAGGCCCTGGACAAGTTTGGTTCCGCTCTTGGTGACAAACCCTGGAAATATTATGAAGCCTGGATCAACTACTGCGAATGTTTTATGAAGGCTAAAAAATGGGTCGAGGCCTACAAAAATCTGGATGAGCTATTGCACAGTCGCGAACCGATGAAGGGCATGAGCTACGATCGCATCCACCTGGATATCGGCATATGTCTGCTCAACAAAGGCGACCATCAAGGCGCTATAGACAACTGGCACCGTTGTCTCGAGTACAATCCCCAAAATCGCGAGGCGCACATACAGCTTGCTCTCTTGTTTGAGCTCGAAAAACACTATGCCTCGGCAATCAAAGAATACCGAGAATTTATCCGCTTGAGTCCCGATAGCCAGGACGGCAAAAAAGACGAAAGGGCGAGACAGGCCGAGATGCGCATCGCTATGATCGAGCAAAAGCTCAAGGAGCCAGGAGTACCTTTGCCTACGACCGAGTCCCCCTTGCAAGAACAGGCACGACAACACCAGTACAGACAGAGGACGCAGCAGGCGGACGCCGAGCGCCGCAGACAGGCGCAAGAGCGTGAACGCATCATTGAGCAGGGCGAGACGGGCTTTTAAAATATCTTGATGCGATCAGGTTTGTAGTCGGCTGGTTTTATAAACAGGCCTGGCTTGGGCTCGCGAGGGATGTATTTGCTCAGGATGTATTTTGAGTCCTGAGTGATGCTCACCATTAAAACTCCGGTGGAGGCATCAAACCAGGATTCGATTTGTTTGGCATCCTCGACGGGAAATTGCGTCTTGTAGCCACGGCATTTGCGTCCATTGATGACACGCTCACCGAGATCTTGTGCCTTAGAAGAAACAAACATCTGTTCGTCGAAAGCGCCCAGGCCCATGGAAGTGAGGGGGCCTTCGTAGTATGTCTTTTTGTCATCTTTGAGAAAATATTTTTTGCCTGCGATAAAGTCCACGATCGTTACCGATTGTCCCTTTGACGTAGGCGAATTGGTCTCGATGCGCACCTGGCCCCGACCATTGCTATCGACTACTGCCAGGCCTTCGCCAGTCCCTGTATCCTGCCTGTAGATGGCTTCGTAGGGTAGTTGAGGATAGCTGGTTTTGAGGTCTCGCTTAAAGGCGTCGTTATTTGCCGAGATCCGTGAAAACTGCGAAAAGATGTAGAGGCCGATACAAAACAATAGCACCACAGCTAGTGGCGTATAGCGTCCCATGTCAAAGTCTTTCATTTTGTGCCTCCGGGATGCCAGATCTTGGACAGGGCTCTCTTGGTCCTGGGCTTGCTGCCATTGCCCGGCTCGATGGAGGCGACCAGGGCCTGCATTACGTTTTGATGCACGGTCGCAGGAGCATTGGTGGTCAAGGTGAGATTGAGTCGGAGCTTACGATTGAGGGGCAATAAGATCGTCTCAAATGTATAGCTGCCGTCCTCGCTGTCTGCTGTTGCTATGAGATGCCTGCAAGTGGTTTTTTGCTCGTGTATTAAAAGCTCGAGGTCTTCTTTTTTGATCTGCTTGTAGTTTTTGAGATTGTCGCTCATCTGTGCGACCAGATCTTGCTCTGCTTTTTGTAGATCGCCCGGGATCTCTGTGATCTTGATCGATGACTGAAACTGCGATTCGTCCTCGCTCTGCAGGCCGTCATTGGTATAGCCGGGCAGCACCACTACTTTCCAGTGCCTGGGCATGAGGTAGGTGAAATTGCCGGAAAAGTCGATGCGGCGATTTTGAGTAGATTGTTCGGGATTGGATGTTGGCTGGCAATTAGCATTTTGTAAAAATAAAATGCTGAGGACCAATGCAGTAACAAGGGCGCCAATATTTTTGTTTGACTTGGTGAGAGCAGGGAGCAGCAAAATGGTTCTGGATGCTTTCATGTGTTTTTACCGATCGCATTATTTTCGACTGAAACCTTCGGTTTGGGAAGTGTGGTTTTTATCATTCTCAGGGTTTCTCCCGGATTATTTTGTTAATAGCAGTGGAATACTTGATATGGAGCCTCTTTGCATTTTTTACATGACATAGGGTATGCGTAATGCCAGAAACAGAGGCTCTACAGGAGTCTACGGATCTTTTGACTCTTTCTCCTCTTGCGCCTGTCCAGGGCATTGTCGTGACTGATCTGGTCAAGACCTACAAGGGCGGCAAAAAGAGGGCACTCAATGGTTTGAGCCTTTCGGTCGCTCCTGGCGAGGCAGTTGGTCTAGTCGGACCCAATGGAGCCGGCAAGACGACTTTTTTGAGCTGCTTGATGGGATTTTTGCGTTATGACTCGGGCAATATCGAGATCGATGGTCTACCTCCCGACTGCCTCGAGGCCCGACGCCTGGTTGGCTACCTGCCCGAGCGCTTGACTTTTGACCGCTGGATGACCGGTCGAGATTATATGCATTATCACCACGAGCTGGCAGGGATGCCTGAGAGTGTCCGCAAGTATGAGTGCGAGGAGCTCTTGCGTCGAGTAGAGTTGGACGCTGCGGCCTGGGGACAAGCAGTCAAAAAGTATTCGCGTGGTATGTTGCAGCGTCTAGGCTTTGCTCAAGCGCTCTTGAGCAAACCAAAGTATCTTTTGCTCGATGAGCCGGCATCCGGCATGGACCCGGGCGGAGTATTGGTTGTACGCAATCTGCTAAAAGAGCTCCGCAAAGAGGGATTGACCATTATCCTCAACTCGCACCAGCTCGACCAAATCGAAAAAGTATGCGATAGAGTGATCATGATCGAGGCTGGAGCAGCCAAGCCCATTGATACTGCTAGCGATAGCGCCGTCGACACTACCTTTGATTTTTGCATTAAATGGCTTAATGGCAGCCACGACGGGCACAGGGCCGAGGACCTTGGTGCTTTGGTGCAGCGGCATGTGATCGCAATCAAAGACCTCAATGATGGTCAAGCCATCTTGACCTTGCACTCTGATCGCGAAGCCGCCACTATACTCAAGATGATGGTGCAGTCTGGTTTCGAGGTGCACAATCTTTCTTTGCTGGAGACCAGACTCGAAAAATTGTTTGCTAAAAAATCATCATGAGGGCCCGAGCAAAATGAGGCTAATTATATGAATAAAGCAATATGCGCCACCACATGGCGAGAGTTTAAGGCAAATAAGGTGCGATGCTCCATCCTTACTTTGCTGTTTCTTTTGCCTGTGGCCTTTTACACCTTGGTCAGGCTCAATTGGGATAATGCCTATGAGGTGGATATGATCTCTCCGCCAATCATTGCCCTGGCTTACACCTTGTTGTGGTCTGTCGGAGTAATTGGTCGGGAGGTGCAAAATGGTACCATCGGTCTGGTTTTTACGCGGCCGATAACCATTGCCAATTATGTCGTCAGCAAGTGGTTTGCAGTATCTTTTGCCGCCGCTATCTGCTCGGTACAGGCTGGCGTGATTGAGCATCTCATCAGTTCATTTTACAATCCATCTTTATTGTTTTCGCTCGAGTTTTTTAGCAATTGCTGTGAGCGGGTCTTTATCTGTTTTGGCTTTGCGGCAGTAATGGTGATGCTCTCGAGCCTCGTCTCCGGCATGAAAGATATAGCCGTGCTAGCGGGCTTTGCACTACTTTGGGGTATCACCAACATGATTGGTGGCATGCTGCGCTCGGATCTTGGTATTTTTAACCAGTATGCCAATGTCATCTACCCGCTCGCAGGCCTGGTCGATCTCTACAATAAAATGATGATGCAGGCCTTTTTTCCTAGTCTTTCAATCGAGCCTATGCTCGATCTCAACTTTCTCTATCTGCCTGCGATCCTCAATTATGGCGCGCTCGTGACGGCTTGTCTTGCCTCCAGCATCTTCCTCCTCAACCGCAAGGAGTTTTCTTATGCAGCAGATTAGCAGGGGGCCTCAAGGGGCTAGCACTGGTCGTGATACCAAAAAATACGTGAGTATGCGCAAGCAACCTCTCTGGCTCTATCGTTCGGCCTGTTTGCTGCTTGCTTTGTCCGGCGCGATGATGATCTTTGAAAGAGTCAATGCCACAGCATACTACGATACGCTCAAGCTCTTGCTCGGTCCCGAGCGGGTCGAGTGGGTACCTGTCAAAGATGCGGCGGCCAGGGCCATCGCTCTCAAGAAGCCGATATTGCTCGTCAATATGGTGCGCAATGATTATTATAGCGATCGTGCTGAGTGGTCGGTCATAAGGGACGGACATAATGCAGACATCATCAATCAGCACTATGTACCAGTTAGAGTGGATGGCGATGCTCTCAACAATGCATCTCTTTTATCGCCTATCATCAATGAATTGCCGTTTACGAACAATTACAACAAGGGCTTTGGCATGCTCGCCATACCATATAAGCTCATTGGTGCAAATTATCGGGATGTGATGTCTACTGACAATATCTTTGAAATTTGCAATCTCCCAAATGATCAGGTCAACGGAGACTACGATTTTTACAGCTCTGGTTGCGCTGCCGATCTGTCTCCTGTCAGCAAAAGTTTCCACGCCTTTAACTGGAGCGGTCGCGTAATGCGCAGGGCTAAATTTTTTCCTGCACTCTACTGGTTTGAGACGAGCGGCGATGTGAGTATTTTTCTTGATCGCGCCTACAAATGGCATACAGGCAAACCTTATCGGGGCACCGTGCATTGGCAGCCCGAGACATCTCTGACTATGGAAGCAAGCAAACCAAAGCTTTTGACTTTTGTTCCGGACTGCGGCGTAGAAAGCGATCAACTGCGCAATCAACTTTTTAAAGATGAAGGTGCAACCTTAGTCAACCAGAAGTTTTTGCCTGTACTTTTTGACGTCAAGCGCGAAAACGAAGAGCTCAAGATCAATCGCATAGAAGAGCGCGCAAGGGGAGATTATCTCGATTTGCGCAAGACTTACAAGGTTAAGCAATTGCCAGCCATGGTCATCGTCTGGCCCTCTGGACAATCCCGCGTGGTGTATTGCGACCGTGGGATCTACAATATTAAGGAGGATCTGAGCGAGGCTCTCCAGGCAGGCCCCTTGTGGGAGTCCGCGCCAGAGGGTGATACGGTGGTCAAGTGTTCGCACGACGGACTGTGCCGTATCAAAGGGCACAATCACTTTTCTAGATAAAATGGAGGCTAATTGGATCAGCAAGACCAAAAGCAAAAGCTTTTAGGCCGTATCATGAGCGCACTCACCTGGTTTAACTGGGTCGCCGCGCTGACCGTAGTAAATGCCCTGATGGCAGTCTTTGATATTGATATGTCGCTGGCCTTTGGCCTGACATCCGTGAGCCTTGTGGAGGCTATATTGATGCAGGTGCATCAAGCCACCAAAATCAGTATCAACGATGCAGTCATCGTAGTTGTCTATGCAGCCATCTCCGCTGGCATATTCTATGGACTTGGACGAGCAGCCGGTGCGGGTCGCATTTGGCCTATAGTGCTTGCGCTTGTCTTGTATAGCGGCGACACCTTACTGACGCTTTTGGCACAGATGTGGATCGGTCTGGCTTGCCATGCCTATGTCACCTATCGATTTGTCGATGCCATCATCGCCAATATCAAGCTCGCGCGCCTGCTCAAAACTGAGAGTGCGCAGGAGGTTGCAGGCTAGATGCTTTCCACGACTCACACTACTCTCGATATCGATGGCTCTCGTTTGCATGTACCGCAGGGCTTCAACTATAGCTGCTCCGGCTGTGGCCGCTGCTGCAAGGGCGTAGCGGTGCCAATGACTCAGGAGGATTACGAGCGCGTCTCGGCGATAGACTGGAGCAAGGATGAGGCTACGGCAGGTTTTGATTGGGAGAGGCAATTTAGGCAGCTAGGTAAAAAAGAAAACGACTCGACTACCTATACTCATGCTATCCGACCAACCGACACAGGCCACTGTCCTTTTCTCATCAACAATCTCTGCCATATCCACGCCAAGTATGGCGAGCATGTAAAGCCTCTGATCTGCGGTCTCTTTCCTTATTCTTTCAACCGTACACCATCTGGTGTCTATCTCACCGTGAGCTTTCGCAGCAATGCCGTGCTCGCCAATACGGGGACGCCCCTGGCCGAGCAGCCGGACACCCTAGCCGAAAAATTGCGCGTGTATGAGACACTCTACAATGCCCGATCGACCATCTGGGATCAGTGCAAGCTGACTGTCGACAAGCCTATCATTTGGGACGACTATCTCAAGCTCGAAGAGCGCTTGATCGGTGCGATCGTAAAGCCCGATGCAAAAATCAAGCAGATCTTTGAGGATTGCATAGCAATTTTATTTGCCGAGCTAGGGAGACCCCTGCCGGCTAGTAATAATGGTGACTTTTTTGCAAAAGCCGGTGCCATGCCAATCAAGGGTGCCGACAAAAAGTTTTTGAGTCAGCTCTATGAGCTCTATTATCCGAGCGATCCGCGCATGGTCAATCGCGACGTGATCTTCAATGGTATTTCTTTCGCTCTGGGGCTGGCTTTCAAAGGACCAAAGTTTCGTTATATCAACAAATCTTACTCTTTTGAGACACTGATGGCGGTGCCCTGGCCCGAGGATAGAGAGATCAACGACCTGCTCGTGAGATTTTTGTATTCGCGTGTTTTTGGCAAGTGGTACTTCGGTGGCGGCTTCGCACAGCTCAGTGTCATATCAGGCTTTCACCATTTGCTCCTTTCTTTCATCTTGATCCGCCTGCACGCTACAGCGTCGGCTCTCTATCGTGGGGAGCCAAAAGCAAGTATGCTCGACGTGATGACCTCGGTCAGACAGATCGAAGAAAAAATAAGCGTCGCCGAGCTGGATGGCTACAGTGCTGCTCTGTGGGAGTTGATGCTCTTTAGCCCCGGACGCATGGCAAGACTATTGCAAAAGGCATTTTAGATCTGTATCTGATGCAAAAATGGCTCTATTATAAAATGTCTCTATTATAAAATGGCTTTATTTGCCCTTGTATTGAGGGGGGCGTTTTTCGACAAAGGCTTTGACGCCTTCTTCAAAGTCTTCGGAGCGACCGGCTATCTCTTGCAAGGTCGCTTCGTACTCGAGCAGCTCCTCCAGATCGTCAAAAATGGCCTTGTTGATTGCGCGCTTTGTGAGAGCAAAAGCCTTGGTCGGGCCCTGGGCCAGGCGCTCGGCGAGTGCTGTAGCTGTGGTCATCAGATCGGCTTCGTCTACGACCTTGTTGATCACGCCGAGATCAAAAGCCTCTTGTGCAGTCAACTTGTCGGCGCTGAGCATGAGATCAAAGGCCTTGGTGGCACCGATCAGGCGGGGCAATATAAAAGTCGCGCCTGAGTCGGGTATGAGGCCGACTTTTGTAAAGGACTGGATAAAGGCAACCTTGTCGGTGATGATGCGAAAATCGCAGGCAAAGGCAAGCGAGGCACCGGCACCGGCAGCGACACCATTGACGGCAGCGATGATGGGTTTTTCCATGCGACGCAGCTTGGTGACGATTGGATTGTACCGACGTCGGATAGAATCACCGAGCGAGGGTTTTTGGCCCATCTCCTGAGCAATGGAGCGGCTCTGTAGATCTTGTCCGGCACAAAAACCGCGTCCGGAGCCGGTTAGGATGATGGCTTTGACTTCTTTGTCTTTTTCCATTTCTTTCAATGCATCTTGCAATTGAAAGGACAGCTCGTCGTTGAAGCTATTGAGCTTGTCTGGACGATTGAGAGTGATTATGCCTACACCGTTCTTTTTTTCGGTGAGCAAGATTTTGTCGTTGATCTGAGACATTTTTTTTCCTTGTGTTTTAACGACCGACAAACTTGGCTTTGCGTTTTTCCATAAAGGCCTTCATACCTTCTTTCTGGTCTTCGCTGCTAAAGAGCATGTAAAAGTTTTTGCGCTCAAAGCGCAGTCCATCGTCGAGCGTACCATCGAAGGCCTTGAGGATGGCTTCTTTTGCAAGCTGGGTGGCGACTGGGGACTTGGATGCTATCTGGATGGCTAGATTCTTTGCTTCTTCGAGATAGAGCTCAACCGGCACTACTTTATTGACCAGACCAGCTTGGAGAGCCTCGTTAGCAGTCATTGGGCGACCAGTAAGGATGATCTCCATGGCCTTGTACTTGCCCAGGGCATGGGTCAATCTTTGCGTGCCGCCAGCACCAGGGATGACACCGATGTTTACTTCGGGTTGTCCAAATTGTGCAGTTTCTGAAGCCACGATCATGTCACACATCATCATCAACTCGCAGCCACCACCAAGGGCAAAGCCGGAGACAGCGGCGACGATTGGTTTTTTGACTGCCTTGACGCGATCCCAGGTTGCAAAATTGTCCTTTGA
>Ga0233423_10001891_pt1 | contig 10340 bp, 5 predicted proteins | sample Watercolumn_Mata_FD_180713 | JGI IMG/M metagenome (GOLD analysis project Ga0233423, IMG submission 180713) | Freshwater microbial communities from Lake Matano, South Sulawesi, Indonesia - Watercolumn_Matano_2014_112_MG | ecosystem: Environmental > Aquatic > Freshwater > Lake | place: Indonesia... | reverse complement strand
TTCATCTTCTCGTTCTCCGAGTCCTGCGGCTCATAGGGATTGAAGGCGACGCCGCAGACAAACTCCTCCGGATATTCCCGGTTGATGTAGCGGAGCAGCTCGACCGACGTCACGGTCACGCACTCGATGCCGACTTCGTCCGGTTCGAGCCGGTGAAGCCTCTGGCTGCCGTCCCCGGAAACGATCAGCAGGTATTTCCCCCCGGCCGCCTTGAATGCCCCCAGAATCTCGTCCAGCTCTTTCTTTCGATGGAACGTGTTGAGGTGGACCATGAGCTGGGCCGGCCTGACCGGAAGCTCCAAGAGCTCGATCGTCTCCATGGCCCCGTAGCTGAGCAAGCCCATCGGATTGTCGGTGATGCAGACGATCCAGCCGGCCTCGATGACTTTCCGATACTTTTCCCCGAATGTTTGGAGGTCCTTGTCGATATCCTCCGAGTTCCGCTTGGGCGTCTGCAGCTCGACATGGAAGATCTTCTCGTGGTCCCGGCGTTCTCCGCTCATGGCCGTCTCCGTCCCGCCCTACGAATAAAACTCTTTGAGCCGGACAAGCGTCTCCACGCCCTCGAGACTCAGAATCTCCTCGAGGCAGCGCAGCGCGGGATGACCCGTTTCCAAGATTTCGTACTTGCGGATGGTCGAGCCGATGATCATGTCGAGCCCGTGCGGCATGGCCAGGGTCAGGAAGGCGCTCTCGAGCGGACCCTTGACCGGGGAGCCGTCCTTTCGCTTCGAAGGCAACATGACCGTGAAGTTGCTCAGGCCGACCGACGCATGGACGCCGGCGAAGAACGGGTCTTGATGGACGAGGGCGAGCGACCCCAGGACGCGTTTGAGCTGGCCTTCGCAATCTCCGGCGACGGGGGCGATGCCGGGGTCGAAGATGGCCTGTTCATTGGTGAAGCCCCGGATCCGGCGGCGGGCCTCCTCGAGCAGGGCCCGGGCCGTGTCGCGCGTCTCCTCGGCGGTCCGGTTCATGCTCGCGCATCCCCCTCCCCGCTCGAATTGCTCCGAAGACATGAGGATGGGGATGAACGGCCGGACGGCCCACAGGTCGAACATCTGAAGGCGCAGGGGCGAGATCGAGTTTAGGATCGGCTTCCGCCCCCCCGCCCTCTCGAGGTCGTAAGCCTTGAGACCGGCTTCGGCGATGGCGGGGTCGGGAGTGTCGATGGAGAGAGGCTTGGCCGTCACGGACTGAATCTCGCGAACGAGGTCGGCCATGAACTCGGGCGGCCGCGGGCCGATATTCACATCGATGTAGGCGGCACCCTTCTCGTCCTGGCTGCGGGCAAGCCCGAGCAAGCCCGCGACGTCGTTCTCGTCGAAGAGCTTCTTCGTCGAAGGGACGGAGTCGTTGATCGACTCGCCGATGATCATCAGCCCGGGGATGGCCATGGCTCGGTCTCCTTGTCTGGCCGAAAATACCTGAAGGTTCGATACCTTGTCAAGGCGCTGAAAAACCTCTACAAGATCAGGGCATCGGGTATCAACAACGCCGGAACCTACGCCTGCACGATCATGATCCTCAAGGACGATCCCGAGCTCCACATCGCTCCCGGCCGGCCGGATGTCGAGCCGTTCCAGGTTCTGCGGTTCTAGGGTTCCGTCCGGCAAACGGATCGAAGGCGTCTTGCGCCGCTCGGCGCTTCGTGATCGGATCCATCAACGTAGCCGCCGCAAAGCTTTTTAGCCAGTCAATTGTCTAATTTATGTTAAATTGTGTCTCCAAATACGTTTTCCTCGAATCCTTTAGGAGGACCAACAGTGAGACGATTCTCTCTTCCCTCAGTTCTTCTCCTGCTCTCCTTTGCGGTCGGAGTCATGCCTGTCTCCTCGTCGGCTCAGCGGATGTTCCTTCGCCGACCCTTCGAGAAAGGCAGCCTTATCGGAAGCGGCAGCTTGTCTTTCTCTAGTTCGGGCGGCGATCTCTACGCCGTAGCTGACAAGCGGAGAACCCAATTTTCCTTCAATCCTTCTCTCAGCTATTTCGTCACAAGCGGACTCGCCGTCGGTCTTCAATCGTCCATTTCCTATACCTCGCAGGGAGATCAGGATTTCACCAGCCTCGGCATCGGCCCCGAGGTGTCCTATTATCTTCGTAAGCGCGGAACGAAACCACGGCAGCCGATCGCCGCGGGCACCCTGATTCCTTATTTCAGCGCGGGATTGATTTTCGTCCGCACGAGCGGGACGGCGACGTCCTGGGGCAACTATAAATATAAGGTCAACGGGACGACCTTCAGCCTCGGGACAGGATGCCTTTTCATGATGTCTTCCCGTTACGCCATTTTTCTCAGCGCTTCTTACGAATTCCTCCGAAATCAAGGAGGGAATGCCGAAACCCGGACGGGAAACCGCTTCGCCGTGAGCGCGGGTTTAAGCGCTTTCAGCTTTTAGATCCACCCATAGATCCAACGATCATCCCGTCCCGAAATACGGCGACTGATCCCGTCGGTTTTTAGGAACGGGATATTCCCCATCTCCAAGGAGTAGAGGGATTCGCTGTCTAATTTCTTTGGAGGCCGCCGATGAAATCTATTTCTTCCACGGCGCAGGATGGCTTGCCGCCTCTGGCCAGGCGGGAGTTTTTAACCGCTTTTGGAAAAGGCATAGGGGCGGCGGCGTGTTCCCCGGGCATCATCAGGCCGATCCTCCATTTCTCGTCCCGGTTTCCCCAGGAACCGCAACCCAACATCGTCCTAATACTTGCCGACGATATGGGCTATGCCGATTTCGGTCTGCAGGGATGCAAGGACGTCCCGACTCCTCACATCGATTCCCTGGCGGCGAAAGGCATTCGCTTCACCGACGGCTATGTCTCTTGCCCCGTCTGCGCCCCGACCCGGGCGGGCTTGATGACGGGCCGCTATCAGCAGCGGTTCGGGTTTGAAACCAACCCTGGCCCGGAAGCCTATGCCGATGAAAACTTCGGCCTGCCGCGCGCGGAAACGACGATGGCTGAGAGGCTGAAATCGGCGGGCTACGCCACCGGGATGGTCGGTAAGTGGCATCTCGGGTACAAACGGGAACTGCAACCGACCGAGCGCGGCTTTGATGAATTCTTTGGTTTCCTCAGCGGCGCGAACAATTACCTGTCCGATAAGAGGCGCGGCGCTTCGCGCAATCCGATATTGCGGGGATCCCGTGAAGTCCAAGAAAGGGACTATCTGACCGATGCTTTCGGCCGCGAAGCCGTGGCCTTCATCGAAAGGCATCATGACAACCCGTTTTTCCTCTATCTGGCGTTCAACGCCGTCCACGCGCCGCTCGAACCCCCCGAAGAATCCCTCCAGCGATTTGCTGGAATCAAAGACGACAAGCGCCGCACCTTTGCCGCGATGCTCGCGGCGCTGGACGACAACGTTGGGCGGGTGCTGGAGGCCCTCCGCCGGAAGAACCTTGAAGAGAATACGATCATCGTATTCCTGAGCGACAACGGCGGCCCGACGCCGCAGACCACGGCGAGCAATCTCCCTCTGCGCGGCGTCAAGGGCCAAGTCTTCGAAGGCGGCATTCGCGTCCCGTTTATCGCCCAGTGGAAGGGACGGTGGCCCGCCGGGAGGGTAGAGCGCCGGCCCGTGATCCAGCTCGATGTCGCCCCGACCCTGCTCGCGGCGGCCGGGGTTGAAGTCGAGAAGACTCCCGCCTTTGACGGGGTGGACCTGGGGCCGTATTTATCCGGGAAAATCGCCGCTCCGCCTCACGAGGTTCTCTTTTGGAGATTCAACAACCAGCACGCCGTCCGGCGCGGGGAATGGAAACTCGTCCGGACACGTTCGGACGATAAGGCGCACCTCTATAATCTCGCCGACGACATCGGCGAAACCATCGATCTCGCGGACCGGGAGACAGGCAAGTACAAGGAGCTTGAGGCCGCCTGGGCCGAATGGAACGCCCGGCTCATGGCCCCTCGGTGGCGCCGAGAGGACTCCCGGACGCGCGAGGCGGCGAAGCCCACCGCGAGGAGGGCGGACCGAGCCGATTCACTGGCCGAGCGATTCAGGCAGTTCGACCGGAACAGCGACGGCAAGCTGACTCCCGATGAGTTTCCCCGGCCGGAGGTTTTCATGCAAATGGACAAGAATAAAGACGGAGTCGTCACTCTTGAAGAAGCCAAGTCCTTCTACGGACGGCGCAGAAATGGTAAAAACTTCTTGAGTTGATCTTAAACCGCCGGGCGCCTTAAGGCCCAAGAAGTTCGATACGTGAGGAATAGAGAACGTGCCGGTCGCTTCTTGGCCGGGTGAAGACGGAGGGAACTTGCTGATTGTCATTCTGACCGTCGCAGGAAAAGGAGTTCGGTGGAGCGCAAACATGTCGGCGAACGGCCGCACGCAGGAAGAAGACACTCCGCTCCGAAATCAAGTCCAGCGCCACCGCATCTATGACTACAGCCGGGTGCTCTGCTTCGCGGAGTGCAACGGCGACCTCTACATGGCCGCGCGCATCACGACCGGCGAGGATTGGAAGCCGGTGGATGGCGGACTGTATCGCCGCGTGGACGGGCCAAAACCTTCGTGGCAACTGGTCTATCGTTGGCCGGTGGCTGAGAACGTCCCGCAATCGCGGTTCCTCCGAGGGCTGACGGCGGTGCCCGATCCGCGCGCCAGCGGACGGCAGGTGTTGCTCGCGGCTTTCGAGTATCCCGGCATCATCGTGCGTATCGATCCCGGCAAAGACGTGATCGCCCCCGAACAGGAACTCGACATCAAGGAATTCTTCAATCAGGCCTGGAACACGCCCACGGCCCGCCGGCGCGGAGCCATCGCCGCATACAATCGGTTCCTGCCGGTAACCGATCCGGACACGGGCGAAAAGGCGCATCTGCTCGGCCTGTGGATCAATCAGCCTGACAGGCGCGCGACGGAGAACGGTGCGAGCGCGTGGTATCTCGTCCGCCATGCCGACGGCACGTATGGACATGGCCGCGTCTTCGATCCCAAACACCCGAAACCGAATCCGCCCCGCGGCCTCCTGGCAACGCGGACGATCGAAGTCTCGCCTTTTCCGGAAGACAAGGGCCGGGTGCTGTATTTCGGTGGCTTCGACTGCGCCAACATCGAAAGCCACAACACGGCGTGGATCTACAAAGGCACGCTGTCAGCACCGGAGAAGGACAAGCCATGAAAACAACCATCACGATCATAAGCCTGTCGGTTGTTCTCTTCTGCCGGACGCTCTCCGCACAGGACAATCCCCAGCGTGGCGATCACAGCTTCACCATCAAGGCCGGTGATCTCCAGCGCCACTACCTTGTCCGCGTCCCGCCGCAGTACGACGGCAAAACGCCGGTGCCGGTCGTGGTCATGTTGCACGGCGGGGGTGGCACCGGCAAAGCCGCCGCCGAGGAAACCGGTTGGAGCTCGAAGGCCGACAAGGAGGGGTTCCTGGCGGTCTTCCCCGACGCCATGCCGCCCGATCCGGCGAAACCAAGTCGTTTCGCCGGCAACCCCCAGATGTGGAACGACGGCTCAGACCGGTTCTATCCCGGCCAGAAAGCGCCGGACGACGTAGCGTTTCTCAACGCGATGCTCGACGAACTCGCCGTCCGCTTTGCCGTGGACCCGCGACGCGTCTTCATGACCGGCTTTTCGAACGGCGCCTCGATGTGCTTCCGGTTCGGCGCTGAGGCGTCGAAGCGTCTGGCCTCCATCGCGCCGGTCGCCGGGGCCTGCTGGCTGGATCCCCTGACGGTGGAGCGGCCCGTTCCGATGTGCTACATCACCGGCACGGCCGACCCTCTCAACAGGATCGAAGGCGGCGTGCCGAAACTGGCAACCGGCGCCAGCGACAGAATTCGCGGGAAACCAAAGCCGCCCGTGCGCAACACAATTCTGAAGTGGGTCCTAGCCATTGGCGCTCCCGCGACGCCACGAGCCACGACGGAAGTGAACGGCGTTCACACCGAAATCTACGGCCCTGGTCGCGACGGCGCGGAAGTGATCTACGTGAGCGTCGAGGGTCTCGGACACACGTGGGCCGGTGGCAAGAGCCTGCTGCCGGCATATCTGGTCGGCTCACGCTCCGACAAACTCGATGCCACCGATCTGATCTGGGATTTCTTTAAGACGCGTCCCATGGCGCTGGCCGAGCCGGCCGCAAAGCCGACGTCGTCGTCGTTCGTACCGGCGAAGCATGCCCGGCTCTACCAAGGACTGGAACGAATTCTTGACGCCGAGCTGGCCCGGCAGTCACACGGCCCGGAGGTTGCCGCGACTAGACCTATGATTTCGACGGATCTGCTCGTGGCCAACGCTAATCGGGGACCGGCCCTCCTCCTGCCGGAATCGATCGAAGCGGTGCGTCTGTCGCTCGACCGCTTCAAGGAACTCGGGGTCGGCAGTGTGAAGTTCGCTTTGCAGTATCCACTGCTGCGACCCGATTTCCCGCGGCAGGCCGAGTACCTGGCTTTCTACAAACAGGTCGTGTTGGACGCACGACAGCGCGGTCTCCTGGTGATGCCCCACCTCACAGTCTTGTTCTCCGATACCCCTTTCAGCCCGTTCCGGGATCTCTATCGCGGCCTCGACCTCGCTCGCTTCATGCGGGAATACCGCGACATGGTACACCTGATTGCGCGCGAGTTGCAGCCGGACTATCTCGCGCTGTTGAGCGAGCCCGACACCCACGCGCGACTGACGGGACTGCGGCAACTGAACACCCCGGCGACAATGGTCGAAGTGATCAACTTCGTTCTGGCGGGGCTGGAGCGCGGTCGCACGAAGATCGGCGCGGGCAGCGGGTCGTGGAGTCCGACCACCTTCGCGCAGGCTCTTGCCGAAAAGACCGACGTGGATTTCATCGGCATTCACGTGTATCCGATTACCGATCCGATGCTGGGCAACGCACGACAAATGGCGCAAATTGCCCACTCCCACGGCAAGCAAGCCGTGATTGACGAAGCCTGGCTCTACAAAGAGCTCCAGCCTGGCGGCGGTGACAATGTGGCGGCCACAGCTGAGATTTTCCGGCGCGACTTGGCGTCATTCTGGCAGCCCTTGGACCGGAAGTTTATCACCCTGATGCTGGCACTGGCGGCAGAGGAGCGCGTTGGTCTCGTATCATTCTTCTGGAGCAACCTTTTCTTCAGCTACCTCGATTACACTCCGGACTTCGACCGGTTGCCCTATGCAGAACTCACCCGGCTCCATAACCGCGTTGTCTACTCCGCCATGCAAAAAGGTCAGCTGAGCGACGTGGGGCGGCACCTACAGAGTGCGGTGCAGCCGGAAAAGCGCCCCTCCGACAGTGGAAATCTGAAAAAGAAAAGACAATGAAAAAGCCCATCGCGATCCTCAGCCTGTCAACGGCTATTGCTTGCCTGATTCTCTCGGCGCAGCAAATGCCGCGGGCCGCTGGCGGCAGCCTCGCCGAGCGGTTCAAGCAGCTTGACCGCAACGGCGACGGCAAGGTCAGCCGGGAGGAGGGCGGTTCGCTGCCCTTCTTCGACGCGGCTGACAAAAACAAGAACGGTTTTCTAACGATGGAGGAGGTGCGGGAGTATTTCGCTGCGCGGTGGACGGCGCGGCCTGCCGCCCCTGAACAGCCGTCAGCATCGCTGGGGACCGGCGAACTCGCGGCCGTGGATGCGGTGTTCGAGCTTTGTGTGCGTGATGTCGAGGCGGGCGCGAAGTTCTACCGCGACGGCATCGGGATGCGCGACGCAGAACCGGCAGACGCGAATGGCGCGATGCTGGAGTGGGCGGGCTGTTTTCTACGGTTGCGCAAGGTTGCCGGACCGCAACCGGAACCTGCAACCGGCAATCCGATGAAACAGATGCTCGCTTCGAACGGCTTCCGCTGGTTTTCCCTCTGGTTCAACGATCCGGCGGCGGTCGACGAGCGGCTCGTCAAGGCCGGTTATCCGGCCCCGATGAAGGGCGGCAACGTGAGCATGACTCGCGATCCCGACGGCAATGTCGTCGAAATCATGGGTGTGCCGCGCGGCGCGTCGGGCGAGACCTTCACGTGGGGCATGGCGGTGAGCGACGAGGCGGCGGCCCGGGAGTTTTACGGCGCCGTGCTCGGCTTGGCGGAGTTCGATCCGTGGAATCTGCCGCCGCCCTACAACATGAAGATGTATCTGTTCGCCACCGGGACGGGCCGCCTGAAATTTTCGTCTCCGCCGGGCCGGCGCCCGAGCGAGGCCGATGCCGGGCCGGACGCGCCGGGGTTGCGGAGCGTGACATTGCGCGTCGCTGATCTCTCTGCCGTGCGCGAGGGCCTCACGAAGCGCGGGGCGAGGTTCGAGGGGGAAAAGCGTTTGCACGTGACGGATCCTGACGGCAACCGCATTTACATTGAGCAAGCGCCGGCGAAGGCCACCAAAGCCGCCGCGTCGCGCCAGACGAGCAGCGGCGTAGCGCCGTCTCGGCAGAGCGCCGCCGCCTCCTCCAATCAAAGTCAGCTCCGCCCATCAGCCCTGGAACGGATCCGGGCACAATACGGCGACATCAAACCGCAACCGCACAAGGAGGAGATCGCCGATCAACGACCGGGCGAGCCGCCGTTAAAGAAGATGCCCGACGGCGATACGTCGCGTGATGCCGCGGGACGCGGCCAGGTGTTCGAGAGCATCGTTGTGTCCGGTTTCACCGGCATTCAGGAAGGCATGAACGGCGTCGCCATCGTGGACCTGAACAAGGACGGCCGGCTCGACATCGTGGCGACGTATTCCGCGCCGCGCGGCACGGCCGGGCGTTGGGGCGCGGGCGAGAAGTTGCGCGTGTTCCTCAACGAAGGCGGCTTCAATTTTCGCCCGCACACAATCAAGCTCCTCGACTCGAACGTATCGCCGGAAAGTTTCGGGCGCGGCCAGGTACCGGTGCTGGCCGATTTCAACGGCGACGGGTTTCTCGATTTGTTTGTGACGCGCCACGCGCAGATGTCGGGCGGCCAGTCTAATTCTAGCGATCAGAAGCTGGGCAACGGCCTCTATCTCAGCGACGGGGCGTGGGACGTCTTCCGCGATGTATCAGCGAAGATGGGCATCCAGAACGAGCTGGCTTACAACCGTCAGCCGTCGTTTGGCGATGTGAACAAGGACGGCTGGCTCGACATCGCCATCGGCTGCGACAACATCAAGAACGCCATGGGCGGTTTTCCGCATAGCCGGCTCTACGTGTTCAAGCCCACCGGCCCCAAGTTTGAGGATGGCCGCTTTGAGGACATCGGCGGTACGCCGCTGGTCCCGGATTTCGGCGGCTTCTATCACCACAGCGCGAAGGACAAGGCCGGCCCCGACATCAACCTGCGCGACCTCGACGGCGACGGCAACATTGATCTCATCCAGAGCTATCACGTGGACGTGATGGATTTGACGGCGCCGTATTCGCCCATCGAATACCGGCAAGGCGTGTTCTGTTGGAAGAACCTGCTGGCGAAAACCGGCATACTCCAGTTCGAGAAGATCACCGGCAACGGTCTCGCCTGCGAGGCGCACCTGAAACTTGACCGCGCAACCAAAACCACGTCGCCGGTCGGCAAAGCGCCGGGGCTCCCCTACATCTCGCTGGCCGATATTGACAACGACGGCTTGCTCGACGTGCTCGCTGTCGGACCCAACTCGCCGGGTTGGGCGCCGCGCACGGAAGACGTCAGCGGCCGGTTCTGGCGGAACAAGGGCGGCTTCCAATTCGAGGAAGCCACGCATGCTGCCGGACTGGACGCGTTGAATTGGGTGTATCGCGAGTGGGGCAAGTTCTTCGATGCGCCGATGCCGCAGGGCCTTCCCGGCGCGGTCCTGCAGCCCGGCGACCGCCGCCCCTACTTCGCCGACGCCGTCTTCGGCGATTTCGACAATGACGGCTGGGTGGACCTCGTGGTCCAAGACCGGCACGAAGCGCCGAACCTCGAAGCGCGCGCCATCCTGTTCATGAATCGCGGCGATGGGACGTTCGAGCCGAAGCCGACCACGTTCAGCGGTCTGGACGGCATGGGCATCTGCGGCGAAGCGGCCGATCTCGACAACGACGGCCTGCTCGATCTCGTCTTCGCCGCCGACCCCGACAACTCCGGTCCGGCGCTGAGCATGGCGCGCTACGAGAGCAAGGTCTATTGGAATACAGGCCTGCACGGCGCGAAGGAGAATCACTGGCTGCGGCTGCGTTTCAGCGGCGTGAAGGACGCCGAACTCATCGGGGCCCGCGTCGAAGTGTCCGCGCCGGCAATGAAACAATATCGCTGGATTCACGCCAACCACAGCTACAAGAGCGGCGGCGCGCTCGAAGCGCATTTCGGCCTCGGCAAGCGTGAAGCTGTCGACGTGAACATCACCCTTCCCAAGGGCACAATCATGAAATACAAGGGCGTCAAGGCAGACCAATTTATTGATCTAAA
>Ga0233423_10001890_pt1 | contig 10340 bp, 9 predicted proteins | sample Watercolumn_Mata_FD_180713 | JGI IMG/M metagenome (GOLD analysis project Ga0233423, IMG submission 180713) | Freshwater microbial communities from Lake Matano, South Sulawesi, Indonesia - Watercolumn_Matano_2014_112_MG | ecosystem: Environmental > Aquatic > Freshwater > Lake | place: Indonesia... | reverse complement strand
TCCGCGGACCAGGATTTCACTCACGGCGTCACCGTGGGAGAAATCCTGGTCCGAGGAGATCATGTACTGGCAAGCGAAAAAATGATCAGAGTAGCCGGACGCGATCCAGAGCCAGATCATTTGCAAGGTTTTCATCGGACCGGAGACGCAGGTATGATCGACGTCCAGGGGCACCTGCATTATCTTGGGCGTATTGACCGTCCAAGCTCGACAAAAGAAGTATACGCCGGTCAAATCGAGGCCATCTGCGTTGCTAGTACGCCAGGAGCACGCAAAGCGGCTTGCATACCGCAAGCTAACAAAGTCGTGTTAGAATTGGACCCACGCACATCATCCAAAACCATCGCTAGCAGTGGTATCTTTGGTGGACATGCATACAATATTTTGACCACTGGCAAACTGCCTTGTGACGCGAGACACAGGAGCAAAATAATCTATGAACGTTTATAATCAAAAAATGATCAAATCCAGTCGATTTTTATCCTTTGTTGCAATCGCCGCGCTTACAGCCATGCTATGGTCGGCCGTTTTGCCAGCACGAGCCGGTTATGTGGTCAATGGAGTCAAAAAAGGAGCCCGGGCAACTAGCAACGGCGTCAAAAAAGGTTGCGATGTCACCGTCGGCGGGGTCAAAAAAGGCGTGGATGTAACTGTCGGAGGGACCAAAAAAGGTCTACGCAGCACCGGCAACTTTTTTAAGAAGGTCTTTTGACAAGAGTCGATAGGACGCAAAGGCCAGAGTCAGAGTAGCCAGTCCCATGCCTATGACTGTGCTATTAGCTCCAATAAGTCCAGATAGGGCCCCTGCAGCCATCGATCCAAATGGTGCCAGGCCCATGAAGGCCATAAAAAAGATACTCATCACCCGGCCTCGTTTATCCTCATCGACGATTGACTGGAGGATGGTATTGCTGCCGGTTAGGACTATCATGGAGCCAAAGCCGACCAATACCAATAAAGGCAGTGAGAGCGCTAAATAGTGTGAAAAGCCAAAGGCAAAAAGACCGGCACCAAATACAACATATCCGATGATTAGGCTGTGCGTGAGCTCAGCGAGTCCCTTTCTACTGCCTATATATAATGCTCCCAGCATCGAGCCCAGGGCGCTAGCTGCATTTAGCAAACCGAGAGTGGTGGCATCCCCATGCAAGACATCTCGAGCAAATACAGGCATCAAGATCATTGCAGGCACCGATAGCAAGCCGCACAAGCCCAGCAAAGACAACAGGTATCTTATTGCCCGGGTCTTGTAGGCATAGATAAATCCTTCAAATAATTGCGTTTTGAGCGCGGACCTGGACTTATCTGCTGAAAGAGTTTGTAAATCATTATGAGCACGCCTTGGCACGATTAAAAATAACGCTAGCACTACAGCAAAATAACTCAAGGCATTAAAGAGAAAACACGTTGATTCTCCGGCCCTGGCCACCAAAAGACCAGCAAGCATAGGACCTATCAATCTCGTCAAGGTTGTGATCGATGAGTTGAGCGCAATGGCTTGAGTCAATTGCGATTTGTCATCCAACATATCGATGAGAAAACTCTGCCGAGCAGGCAAATCAAAAGCAGAAATAATGCCTAGTAAACTCGAAATCAAAATCAGATGCCAGAGCGCAACATGCCCAGTCATCACCAGCCAAGTCAATATCCCTGCCTGCAACATCGCCGCAATCTGGGTGATCTTGACCATTTTGTGGCGGTCGACCCTATCGGCGATGATACCTGCAAATGGGGTCAGCAATAAAGAAGGGGCCTGCGCGCAAAAAGTCACGAGACCCAGCATTAAAGCCGAATCAGTCATGCGGAAAATGAGCCAGCTCATAGCCACTTGCTGCATCCAGGTCCCGATGAGAGAGACTACCTGACCACCAAAATACAATTGTAGATTGCGATTTTTGAGAGCGCTGGGTGCTTGATTATGGGCATAAGTGCCGGAAGTCATTACAAATACCTACCCTGCCTGCAATTAGAAATCTATTTATTGGCTTTCAGCCAACAGACAAATGAATCAATTCATTTATTCTTCTAGAGTTTGCTTTAGGGCTATTTGTTCCGCTTATGAAAAAATTGAAAAATGAAATTTATTCGGCAGCCTGACGAGCCTGTGGAGCCTGAACTAGATTGCCGTGCTGTTCGCGCTCAAATGCCTCTATCTGGGCAGTGGAAACATTCATAGCATTGAGCTTGGAACTGTGGCCAAGCGTGACCATGCGGTCTTGAACGGCAAATATGTCCTCTATATATCTAGCGAGAGCTCGGCCTTGTGGTATGACCTGTTCTACAGCACAAGACAACTGGTATTCGGCATTGACTCCGCCAGCGAGGTTTGCGCTGCGGTCTACTCCCCAGGATGTGTGAAAACGCATGGTCAAGGGAGCACCCGGGCGAGATACGAGGCTGAGTTTGCGGACAAAGCCCTGCGAATTGAGGTCAATTTCGCCGATCAGTTGGTTGAATGTATCAGGGCCATTGGGTAATTGGCCTTGCATACGTCCAGCCGGCACTCCGAGTTCTTGCGCGAGAATCTCCACCAGTGAAGCAAAGGCCGCAACGCCTTGCAGGTCTATAGTTTTCATTGATTGATCTGGGCTCATGCTTTGGGGCTCTCGTGTGACATGGCGGTTAAAACATACCCAATGATGCCGTAAATGGGTCATTTCTTCAAGTAGACTTCAAAAGGACAAGCGTGTGCAAGATTAGAGAACAAATAAGACAATCAAAAAATGACACAAGCAAGCACTTCCGGCAACCTGGCCCTCCTCCGCGAATGGGCAGAAATGATAAAGATCGAGCATTCGGTCTTTGCTCTGCCTTTTGCCCTGTCTGGACTGATTTTGGCCAGACCAAACATCCTGCCTGCCCCCACCTGTGTATTTTTTACCATTTTGGCTTTTGTCGGAGCGCGATCTGCCGCTATGACGCTCAATCGCCTGATAGATGCACGTATTGATGCCATCAATCCCCGTACTTCCATGCGCTCCATACCAGCTGGCAAGATCAGCCAGATACAAGGCATCATATTTGCTCTGGCTTCTTTTGCAGTGATGTTTGGTGCGGCCTCGATGCTACCGCCCATCTGTCTTCAATTGTCCCCGATTGCAGTCTTTTTTCTCTGCCTTTATTCGTATACCAAGCGATTTACCTGGATGTGCCATTTGGTGTTGGGTATTTGCCTTGCCGGCGCTGCTCTCGGAGGCTGGGTGGCTGCGGCCGGGCAGATCTCCGGCCTGGCACCATATGTGCTGGCACTAGCTGTAGGATCTTGGGTCAGCGGTTTCGATATTATCTATGCATGCCAGGATAGAGAGTTTGACCAGGCAAACAAATTGCACAGTATTCCCCAGGCTTTTGGCCTCGTCAGAGCCTTGCAAATATCTACCGCACTACATGTAGTGACGGTTGCCATGCTAATATTGCTTGGCTTAGAGCTCAGCCTTGGTCCGATCTATTTTGCAGGCGTGCTGATTGTCGCGGCCATGCTGATCTACGAGCACAGATTGGTATCGCCACAAGATCTAAGTAAGGTCAATGCCGCATTTTTTACTGTCAATGGCATCGTATCGATAGTGGCCTTTGCGATGATCCTTGCTGATCATGCTATGCGTCTAAAATAGACAGGAAAATCCCATGTCCGAAAACCCAGAACAACAGCTTCAATTTAGCATGCAGGCCTTTAAAGACCAAATGGCGGCACTGAACGGTTTTATCGATAGCGAAGGCCTGGATCGAGATGATCCGAGTCTCTGTGTCGACTACAGTCATTGGCCGCAGCTCTACAAAGCAACAAGAGAAATGCTGGAGATCATGGACAAGATGGACAAGTCGGGTCAGACCGAAAGTCCAGAATGGGATGAAGTATCCGATCTGCTTTTGCATGCCATTGCTTGCGATACCGATATGAAGACTATTCTTTGTGCACTTACGAGCGATCAAGCCATATCGCTCGCCGAAAGATCGCTTAGTCATCCTGCTTCCTGGCAAGCTAGACTCCAACTTGCTTTTGTTCTCGAACGGCACAGGAGTCATGCGAAATGCGAGCAATTGCTATTGGCCCTGGCTGGAGATGCCAATCAAAATGTTTCTCGACAGGCCATCATGGGCCTTGCCGAGATCGGCTCGGCCAATGTTTCTGCGCTGGCTCTGGATCACTATCAAAAGTTTGATAAATCCAGCAAAATCGCATGCTTGCAAGCCCTTTTCAAGGCGAAGGCGCCGGAACTCCCTCGTCTAATTGCTCTAGCGCGCAACGATGCCGACCCAGAGGTGGTGGCAATGGCTGAAAGAGTAGAAAAATTTGCCAAACAGCTGGACGGGTGATCAGGATTTTTTGAGGTCGAGACAATTGATCCGGCCATCGACGGAGCCTATATAGAGCCGACTATCATCCAAGTAAGGAGCAGCCTCGCAGTCTTTGTGCAAAGCAAATCTCATAGCTACTTTTCCGGTTTTGTCCTCGAAAAGCTGCGCTTGCCCTTGTTTAGATATGGTCAGGATCTTTTCATTCCAGATTTGTAGATTGCTGCCACTAGGTCCGTCGCAAGCAGATTTCCAGCGTAGTTTGCCATCGTATTTTTCGCAGCAATAAAGCCATCGATCGTGGCTGGCAAACAAAACGGATGTAAAACTAATGACACCACTATGCAAAATGGCTCCGTTGGTCTGATACTCCCAGATGATACGGCCGCTTTCTGCATCTAAAGCAAAAAATGTACCCTGCTGAGTACCTAGATAGACCGTATCGACAGAAGCAATTGGCGTAGACACAATGCGACCGTCAGCCACTTGACGCCATTTTTGCCTGCCTGTTTTGAGATTGAGACAAAAAACATGTCCTAGTTTGGTGCCAAAATAGACCGAATCACCATGAATGCGAGGAGCTGCAAGAATTGGTGCATTTGCATCAAATTGCCAGACATTTTTACCATCATTTGAATCCAGTGCAAATAATCTTCCGGCCTTGTCTGCAACGATCAAAAGCCCGCCACTAGCCACAGGATTTGCGATGACAGGATGATCCATGGATCTCGACCAGACAATATTTAGATCGGATTGAGATAACGCCCTTATCCGACCGCTTAAATCGGCTACATAGACCTTGTCTCCTAGGCACAAAGGACTGGTCAGTGCAGGTGCCTCTAGATCATAGCAATGGAGAAGGGCACCGCCCGCAATATCATTGATATATAGTCTACCATCGCTAGAAGCGGTGTAGATCAGTTTAGGATCGCGGCCCTTTACTGGTGAGGATTGCCAACCGATCGGTCCTTTTGTCGCAAAAGTCCAGCGCAGGCTCACCTTGTCGCTGCTATTATCGACCTTTTCGCTACCAGGCTTGGCCCCCTTAGGCATTGCCTGCTGCACCGGCGGAGCCAAGGGCATATCCAGGGCCTTGGAGGATTTGTCCTTATTAACGATCTTATTTTCGTCATCGGCCGTTTTGGCCTGCGTCGCCTTAAAAGTCCCGCTCGGATTGAGCCCCATGCGCGCTACGCGCATCTCAAAAATGAGATCGTCCAATAAGCCTAGAACATCACTCATTGCACCATATCTTTCATCCGGCAGCTTGGCCATCATCTTTGCAATGACGCGATCCAAAATCTCTGGTATCGCCGCGTTGACTCTGCGCGCGCTGGGGATCGGGGCATTGGTGTGCTTCATAGCCATCTCGATCATGCCGTTGGCTCTGTAAGGCAATTGTCCAGTAGCCATCTCATAAAAAAGAATGCCCATCGAATAAATGTCCGATCGATAGTCCTGAGGTTCGCCCTTGCAGAGTTCGGGAGACATATATGCAGGTGTACCCATGCCCTTGGTCGAACTATTCATATAGACTCGACCGACGAGCAATCTGGCAAGGCCAAAATCGCCGATCTTGAGGTCACCCTCATTTGTGATAAAGATATTGTCGGCTTTGATGTCCTGATGCACGACACCGCGTTTATGGGCAAAACTAAGTCCCGATGCGAGCTGCTTCATCCAATTGAGAGCGTGCTCGATTGGCAAGGGACCACCAGCCAGTTTTTGGGCAAGATTGCCGCCAGGCAAGTATTCCATGGCAACAAAATGATGCTCCTTATCGTTTTTGGATGTCACACCGACATCAAATACAGTGACAATATTTGGATGCTCTAGCTGCGCTGCCAGTCTTGCTTCTTCTTTAAATACTTCTATGTTTTTCTTATCTGCGGTCAAGCTGGGCAAGAGCAATTTGATCGCTACATCGCGCAGCAAGAGTTCGTCTTTGCAGTGGTAGACGACACCCATTCCGCCCACTCCGATCTCATCGTGCACTGTATAGTGCCCGTCTTCGAGTTTTTCGCCTTTAATAAAGATCTTCGGAGCCATATTTATGAAAATTTTCGCATTTTCAGCCAATCAAATCATAGGAACGATTCTAATAAATTATTGAGGAAACATAGGAGGAGGTTTCAAAGAATCTCGCCTCAAAAGAGTTAAAATCAAGCAAAATGCTTTCATCCGATCAGGAGATGGACCTTGAGCAGTGAAATAAGTCAGGCAGTGGATCAAGTAATAAGCCAGGCAGCGGCCTGTACGGGCGATCAAAACGATTTTCAGCCTCCTTCTCATATCCTAGATCACGCCAGGCAAGTGCTCAAGACAGAGGCAGACGCGATATTGCGTGTCTCGGACCGATTGGGCAGATCCTTCGAAGAAGCAATCGTCCTATTGTGGAATTGCACCGGGAAAGTGGTCGTCACTGGGATGGGCAAATCTGGTCATATTGGTAGCAAGATTGCCGCTACGCTAGCATCCACTGGCACCCCGGCGTTTTTTGTACATCCTGCCGAGTTGCGCCATGGCGATTTTGGTATGCTCGAAGAAAGAGATCTGGTGATTGCTCTGTCCAGCTCGGGCGAAACCACTGAGATCAAGCTGGTGCTTGAGCCAATCAAGAGACAGGGACTAAAGCTTATCGCCCTGACTGGCAATCTCAACTCGACTCTGGCCCGCAACGCTGACGTCACCATTGATGTTTCAATCGAAAAAGAGGCCTGCCCCCTCAATCTAGCGCCCACTACTTCAACCACTGTCGCCCTGGCTATGGGAGACGCTCTGGCAATGGTCCTGATGCAAGAAAAGGGCATCGAACCTGAAGACTTTGCGCGCAGCCATCCCGGCGGCAATCTCGGCGCCAAATTGATCACAGTCGAGTCGATCATGAGGTCCGGCATAGATATACCGATAGTTGCCTATACCAGCACACACGCCCAGGTCTTGGAGGAGATCAGCCGCAAAAAGCTAGGCTTTACGGCTGTCTGCGAAGACGACGGTCGTCTCAGAGGGATAATCACAGACGGCGACCTGCGCAGAGCCATGATCAAGCACCGCGATCAGGTATTTGACCTCAAGGCTTGCGACATGATGACGGCCAATCCCAAGACCATTTCGTCCGATTCGCTTGCAGCGCAAGCGCTCAAACTAATGGAAAAACACTCTATTTCCGATCTCATGATCGTCGACAATCGCCACAGGCCGGTTGGACTGATCGACCTCAAGGACCTTTTGCGCGCTGGTATTATTTAGGGTCTAGCAGCGCCTGCTCCTCAATACGCCTTTTTTCGATGTCTTGACGGTCAGCGCTTAGGCTAGGGTCTTTAAATGGGATCAGAGATTTGGGCTTGCTGAGATCGATTGAGACGAGCTCAAAACTCGCATCGAGGTCTGCATCTGCAGGTTTGTACGCCATCAATGCTGGTGGCTTCGTACCCACTGCCGCAGTCTTGTACAAGGTAAAACCAGCTGCCAAAAGACCGCCCTTAACAGCATTAGCTGTAGCATAGGTAAACAGCGCTCCACCAGGCCGCAAAGCTGCAAAGTATCGATCAAAAATCTCCTTGGTCCAGAGATGCTGCATTTTTCGTGGCGAAAAAGCATCATGAAAAATCAGATCAAGACTATTTGGCAAAAGCTCCTGTACGCTTTTGCGTAGATCCTCTTGCTTGATATCGAGATCCAGGCGCGGTGTGGCATCTGATTGCTCATCATCTTTAATGCTGGCAAAACAGGGTTGGGACAGTATCTGAGGCACCAGTGACAGTGGCTCGTCATCCAGCTCGATCGCTGTTACTTTGAGGTGCGAGATCTTTGGATGAGTAGCGTGGCGCTCAAAGCGGAGAGCTTGCAAAAAAGCATAGGTGTTGTAACCAAGGCCGAAGCAGGCATCCAACAGATGCAAGGTCTCATCGTCTCTATCTAGTCGTCCCTGAGACTTTAAGAGCGCCAGAGCTGGCAAAGCGTAGTTTTGCCTGGCCTCGAGATAGGCTCCTGCAGGATTGTGAAATCTTTCATCAAGATCATCTGCATGGAGACTGGCGCTGCCATCACTGGTAGTGACGAGTCTAAACTTCAAGAACGACCTTGCCAATATTGGCATTGCTCTCTAAATAAGCATGAGCCTCTCCTGCCTGATCCAGTCTAAAGACCTTATCTACGACAGGATCGAGGAGGCCTCTGGCAAATAAAGGCAATACTTGTTTTTCAAAAGCTCTGACCACTCCGGCTTTTTCAGCCAGAGATCTCGCTCTCAGCGTGGTTCCTATTAGACTGATGCGTTTTGATAGTATCTTGTTTATCGACAACTGAGTGGTTCGGCCAGCCAATAGACCGACCAGTACAATGATGCCTCGATCTGTCATTAGATCCAGGCTCTCCTCGATATAATCGCCGCCAGCGAGTTCGAGCACCAGATCGAGAGCACCATTAGCGGTGCCACTCAGAGTCTCAAGATAGGATCTGACGCCAGGTGCAAAACCAGGTAGGGTGCGACCATTTATCTCTGTGCTTTTGCAGACTATGGCCTTATCGTAAAGATCTGCCAACTGAGTAAGCTTTTGTGCATTACGAGTAGTGCCTATGCCCGTCCCATGCCAGGCTTTGATCAATTGAGCAGCAGCCACTCCGACGCTGGACGCAGCAGCCGATACAAGAACCCGATGACCTGGACGCATCCCTCCCTGCAAGACGAGGGCATCGAAAGCTGTAATGTAAGCCTCAGGTATGGCTGCGGCCTTGATAAAGTCATATTGCTCAGGAATGGGGAGGACTAGAGACTCATCTATAGTCAGATACTCCTGATAGGTGCCTCCTGGCATCAAGCCCATCACACGATCTCCGACCCGATGATCCAAATGGCACCCGGGTCCAAGGGATTGGATTTGTCCTACAAACTCTAGGCCCGGCACATCTTTGACACAGCCGGCAGGAGCAGGATAGAAGCCCATCCGCTGCATAATATCGGCGCGATTGACCGCAGTGGCGTGTACTTTGATCAACAAATGCCTGTAAGGAGCCTCGGGTTTTTCTCTTTCCTCTAAAACGAGGGTCTCCGGCCCGCCTGCACCATGTATTGCTATTACCTTCATGTTTTAAATCATAACAATTTGCTCAATCACTCTCAACAAGACTCGACAGGCCCGCTTGTCAACTGTATCTTTAAGGCGTGAGGTGTATCGTGTCAGTCGATCTTTTAGAAAAAAACAGCTCAAAAACAAATACAAAAGGCATTGAGTCGGAAAACGCAATCAGCAATGCGAATCCCAAGCCACCTAAGGATGTCTGGGATAAATTGGGTGCAGTTGCGCCAATCATCTCCGGCGTCTTGATGTTTGCCGTAGGCGGCTGGTTTACCTTTACCTATAATCAGCAACAACTCAAACTCCAAGAATTGCAAACCATCGAAAAGTTTATCCCTCACCTGATGGGTTCTGATCAAAGCAAGCGTGCAGCCATTCTTGCTATAAATCAATTGACCAATCCCGAATTGGCATCCCGCTTTGCCGAGATTTTTGCGAGCCCAGGCACTGTCTCTGCTCTCAAATCGATCTCTGAATCGGGCAATCAAAAAGAAAGAACCTTGGCTGCAGGAGCGATCGAGAAGGCATTAGAAAATCTAGCAGCCAGAGAAAGCAAGCTCTCAGAAATCGAAGATAGCGTGCAAGCAGCACTGGACAGCCAGACCACGGATAAGCCAGAGCAAATGGATGATCCAGAACTGGTAAAACGTCTGGCAATATTGCTCAAAGAGCGAGGTGACCTCCCCAAGGCTGAGCGTATGATGCGCAAGGCTATTGCTCTCAGGCACAAGCAAGTTGGCGCTCAAGACAGCAAAATACAGTTGGATGATCTAAAAAAACTGGCTGAGATGCAACAAGCCCTGGGTATGGGCCAGGAGTCACTCGAGACCGACAAAAAAATCCAGATGCTCGAGGCAAGGCAGGGCGCCACCACAGGCACGCCCACCGAAAGCAGGGCTGAAAACAGCGATCAGTCTAATTCTTCACAGGCAACGGTAAGTCAGCCATCTAGTATTAAAGCGCACG
>Ga0233423_10001889_pt1 | contig 10341 bp, 12 predicted proteins | sample Watercolumn_Mata_FD_180713 | JGI IMG/M metagenome (GOLD analysis project Ga0233423, IMG submission 180713) | Freshwater microbial communities from Lake Matano, South Sulawesi, Indonesia - Watercolumn_Matano_2014_112_MG | ecosystem: Environmental > Aquatic > Freshwater > Lake | place: Indonesia... | reverse complement strand
TGGACATGGACTTCCCCATGTTGAAGGCGGACAGGGTCCTTGTCGACCCTCCGTGCTCAGCGCTAGGGGTAAGACCGAAGCTGTACGAGGATGCAACGGTGGAGGAGGTGTTTGGCTGTGCCAAGTATCAGAAGCAATTCCTTAGGGTCGCAAGTGCCATTGTAAAGAGGGGAGGGACCGTAGTTTACTCCACCTGCACGCTCACCACCGAGGAGAACGAGGATGTGGTCAGGTTTGCTGTGGAGGAACTGGGGCTGGAGCTGGAGGATCAGGGGATCAGGGTGGGCGAGCCGGGCTTTGGTGACCCAATCTTCGGGAGGGTACAGAGGTTCAGCCCGGATCTCTTGGAGATGCCGGGATACTTCATAGCCAAGTTTAGGAAGAGTGGTGAGAGTTAGGTTTGACGACGGTTAGTATAAGGATAATTCCGACAAGTAGCCTCCCTCAGGTTGACTTGGATTTCGCCCTGGGCGTGTATATGAGACGTTTCAAGGATTATGCCCATGCGGAAGTATCAGGGAAGGTTCTGAACTTGGAGGAGTTTCCATATAGAACAACTGCTTTTGGAAAACAATATTTAGCCGATGCCCTCCTCCAAGCGGGGCTCCAACAACGCGAGGGAGACATAGTTGTTGTATTAACATCAGTTGACATCTATACGGGCGGGACTAACTACATCTTCGGCTTGGCCACATTCGGGTCAGCCTTGGTCTCATCGGCTAGAATAGACCCAGCCTTTTGGAAGGGGATCCAAGAGATCTTTCGCTATACCAGCGAGGGAAGACCGTTCTTCGAAAGGCAGTACGCGAAGGTTCTCATTCACGAGCTGGGTCATGCCATTGGCCTGCCACACTGTGAGGATTGGGATTGCGCCATGCGCTACTCCAACTCTCCCATGGAGCTTTACAGAAAGGGAGAGGAGTATTGCGATGCGTGTTGGAGGAGGTTTCTGTCGAACATCCGAGAGATGAAGGAGGATGTTCGCACATAAGACTTTATGACCGGCGTCTCAATAGCCTTGTCAAGCGTTGGTGATGTGCTTCTTGCTGTAGACCTTCCGCTTTAGGGTGTGGCCACATACCTGGCAGATGCTGGACTTGGACTGCTTGTAAGTGGCTCCGCACCCAGGGCAGTAAAGGAACCACCAGAACTCCTCCGAGATGCCCTTGGTCATCATGGGCTTGAAGCCTATATTGAGTTGGGTGCAGACGTTCTGAAGGCTGTAGTCGTCGCTGATCACGACTGGATCCGCGCCCTCGTCCTTGAGCTCCAGCGCCAGAGCCACGACCTCCAAGTCGGTCTCAGAGAGGACGGATATGTCCCCACTCGAGCCGGCACGCGTGCGTGCAACTTCCTTGAAGAATTCCTTGGGGGCGCGAACCTTCAGACTTCCTGAGGATATGGATAGGTCAGTGATGGTCTTGGTCTTCCTCCCGAGGAGCTCCGACATGACGCGTGGGGTGATAAAGTTGTCGCCATCCACAAGCTGGGGGTTGAACCCGTATATTATAGCAGAGGTGTCCAAGACAAAGGTTGGACGCTTTTCCACTGACATTGTCAGACCTCAAGACCCAGCTTTATCTTCTCTCTTATGCGTTTGTAGAACTCTGGCGGGTTGACCTTGACGAATATCGCAGACTTGTCTGACCTCTCTACGAGGACTGGAACGTCGTAGTCCATGGGTGCGGTAGTCTGTCCATCGAGCACAACAATTCCGGATGCGGCTTCAGGGAGTATTCTTACCTCTATGGTGCTTGAGGATGGAAAGATTATGGGCCTTAGCCCTGCCGAGAGGGGGCATAGGAAGACGACCTCCATGACGTCCAGTTGCGGGTCGACGATAGGTCCGCCGGCTGACAAGGCGTACGCGGTGGATCCCGTGGTCGTGGAGATGATCACGCCGTCGGCCTTTCCCCGGTGCAATGGTGCCCCGTCCTTTAACACTGAGAGGGATAGGATCTTTGAGGGTTTTGAGGTCGTCACGAGGACCTCGTTTAGGACGTCCGGGAGGTTCATATCCTTGTACTTTACCTTCAGCTTGGTCTTGTGCTCCAGATAGAACCTGCCGGAGAGGACCCTCTCCAAGGCATCCCTCACCGTTTCAGGTGTGGTCTCGCAGAGGAATCCCAGCGCGCCGACCTTCACCCCTAAGATCGGGGTCTCGCCGACCTTCTGTGCAGTGTGCATGACCGTGCCGTCGCCCCCTACTGCCAGAACTAGGTCTACCGCCATTTTTTCTATCGGAGTTGCCTTCTTCCCGGCCATGTGGGCAGGCTCACCTGCGTAAAGGACTTCAACCCCCTTTGCTTTCAAGAATTTCCCGATATCCAGAGACACCTTGGAGGCTTCGGGGGAGTTTAATTTTGCAACCACTCCAACACGAGATATCTTCAAGAGTAGCCCACCATATTCTGGAAAACCGAGTTATACGTTTCAATATATCTGCCTTTGTTTTAAATAATTACTTATCGCTTCATCATGGAGGGTGGTTTCGTAGGTGATATGACGCCTCGTAAGCGTGTCCTTCAAAAAGCAAGTTGCGTCCACCATTTACTGATAAGATTTATTTACCTAATCCTGTTTACACTCTTGAAAGGATGAATAAGCGATGTCAACTAAACCGGTGGAGATCGGCGATCTGAAGGAGGGCAGCTTTGTTGTTATAGACAACATCCCCTGCAGGGTTGTTTCGATGGACAAGTCAAAGACGGGCAAGCACGGATCTGCCAAGGTCAGAATCGTTGCAATGGGTATCTTCGACGGCATAAAGAGGAACATCCTGGCGCCGGCAGACCAGAGGGTCGACGTGCCGATCGTGGAGAAGAAGTCGGCTCAGGTCATCGCGATCATGCCGGATACGATCCAGTTGATGGATCTTGCGAATTACGAGACCTTCGAGATAAGAAAGCCGAAGGAAGAGGAGATCGCCGCAAAGCTGGCATCGGGCGTAGAGGTCGAGTACTGGGACATTCTCAACGAGAAGCACATAGTAAGAGTCAAGTGACGACTATTAAAAGCCCATTCCGATTTTTATTTCATGATAGAACGTTTTTTAGGGAGCAGACCCAGATTCTCTTCTGATTGGGTGTGTTAGATGGTTCTAGACAGCCTGAGCGGCTCCATTAGCAACGCCATCAAGAAGCTCCTCAAGGCTCCGGTGGTGGACGAGAAGGTCGTCAAGGAGCTGGTGAGGGACATCCAGAGGGCCCTCCTTCAGTCGGATGTGAATGTCAAGCTGGTTTTTGAGCTCTCCAAGAACATCGAGAAGAAGATCCTCGAGGAGGAGCTACCACCAGGGATAACGAGGAGGGAGCTGGCTGTCAAGGTCATTTATGACGAGCTGACGGCGTTATTGGGCGGTGAGAAGGCGCACCTACCAAAATACCCAAAGGGCAAGTCAACCGTGGTCATGCTCGTGGGGATACAGGGATCGGGAAAGACTACCACCGCCTCCAAGCTGACGTGGTACTTCAAGAAGCAGGGGTTCTCAGCGGGGCTTGTGTGCGCGGACAACTTCAGGGCCGGCGCATACGACCAGCTCAGCCAGCTTGCCGGGAAGGCTGGGGCCGAGTTCTACGGCGAGAGGGAGAACAAGAGTGCCGTGGAGATCGCCAAGAACGGCATGAAGAAGTTCAAGGAGAAGGGCATTGAGCTGATTCTGGTTGACACTGCCGGAAGGCACAAAAACGAGAGCGATCTGCTGAATGAGATGCGCCAGATAGCCGAGGCGATCAACCCCGACGAGATAATGCTTGTGCTGGACGGCACCATGGGGCAGCAGGCCATGCAGCAGGCGGAGGCGTTCAACCAAGCGACGAAGATAGGCACCATATTCCTGACGAAGCTTGACGGCTCTGCGAGGGGAGGCGGTGCCCTCTCGGCGGTCGCTGCCACCGGGGCGCCGATAAGGTTCATAGGCACCGGGGAGGGGATCGAGGAGGTAGAGGTCTTCAACCCTCCCAGGTTCGTGGGAAGGCTGCTGGGCATGGGGGATATCGAGGCGCTTGTGGAGAAGGTAAAGGAGCTGCAGATCGTCGCTCCGAGCAAGGAGACCATGAGCGCCATGGTCTCTGGGAGGTTCACGCTCAAGGACCTATACGCGCAGATGCAGACGATCAGAAAGATGGGCCCCTTCAGCAAGATCCTCCAGTCGTTTCCAGGACTCGGGATGAGTCTGCCAAAGGAGACGATGGACGTTACGGAGGAGAGGATGAAGAAGTGGATGGTCATAATGCAGTCCATGACGGAGGAGGAGCTTACGGAGCCCCACATAATAGACGGGTCGAGGGCCAGAAGGATAGCCAGAGGGTCCGGGACTACGTCCAAGGACCTTAAGGAGCTTCTGGACCAGTACAAGATGAGCAAGAAGTACATAAAGCAGATAGTCACGAAGCAGAAGAGGCTACCAGGAATCAAAGGCGGATCCTTCACGAGGTAGGATCCTTGCGAGAGATCGTGCTTCTAACACCCTCGTCCGCGCTCTTGTCGGAAGAGGCTGGCTTGATAACGAGGTTTGTGGTGGGTGCGTTGCTACTTTCGCATGGCGCCAGGACGGACGTGAGGGTTATCGTCCTCTTTGATGGCGAGAAGTGCGTCAGCTTTGAGGGGAACAGTATGAGAAACGTCAGACCGGACGAGCAGTCCCTCTCAGGCATCCTCAGGGCAGGGCTGAAGAGGCTCGGGGGCGCAGGATCAGGAAGGGTGATGCAGGGGATAAACGCCTACTCGAGGCCGTTTGAGGAGTACCTGAAGGAGGCGAGGCGCACTAGGTTCTTCTACGGGGGCGCCGGGGGGAAGGCTACCAATTTTAGTTCGGACTTCGTTGCGGTCTTCCAGTACCCCATCATGAGCAGGCAGATGGAGGATGAGTTGCGCAGGCACGGGTTCTCGCCCGTGCGTCTCTCCGAGAGGGCGTTATCCGCCGACCAGGCGGTCGTCGTACTCAACAACATGGTTGATAGGAGGGTGACCGCCAGTCATAGGCGCTAGGACAGAAGATCACTTTTAAGTATGTTTGCGCATTCCCTTCTTAGGGCGCTTCATCGGGTGGTAACGTTGCTTTTGGACGACGTCAAGAAGATTCTGTCAAAGTATGCCCTGTGCGACAACTGCTTGGGAAGGCAGTTCGGCGGTCTCGCTAGAGGGGTTACCAATAAAGAGAGGGGCTATGCCTCGAAGCTGGCCCTGACGCTTGAGGCGCACATGGCTCTGAGGAGGGGCGACAGTGCGGGTGAGGCGGTTCTCAAGGTTGTAGCCTCGAATGGGGGGCACACCCCTGCCGCCAACGTCGTGGGCGGTGAGCCGGGCAAGAAGACCTGCTACCTCTGTGGGGGGATGCTGGCGGAGGTTCAGGAGTACGCCAAGGAGGTGGCAAAGAGCCTTGAGGGGTACAGCTTCAACAACTTTCTGATGGGAGTGAGGATCTCCGGAGAGGTTGCAGAGAGGGAGGACAAACTCCGGGCAGAGTTCGGCATCGAGTACGGCGAGTCCCTAAAGATGGAGTGCAGCAGGGAGATAGGCAAGGAGGTCTCGAGGCTTACCGGAAAGGAGGTAGAGTTCAACAGGCCTGACATCGTGGTGACCTTGGATCTTCCGGGTTCCAAGATACACGTAAGATCCATGCCGCTCTATATTCTGGGCAGGTACAGGAAGATGGTCAGAGGAATCCCGCAGTCGAGGTGGGACTGTGTCCACTGTGGGGGCAGGGGCTGTGAGGTCTGCCACGGTACAGGAAAGATCTACCCCATCTCGGTGGAGGAGATCATAACGGGACCGGTATTGGCGGCCACCGGCGGGATCTCCACCAAGTTCCATGGCGCCGGGAGGGAGGACGTGGACGCCATAGTCACAGGAAATGGCAGACCCTTCGTTGTGGAGGTGAAGGAGGCCAAGAACAGGAACCCGGACCTGAAGGCGCTGGAGAGCACCATCAATGAGAACGGAGGGGGAAGGGTAGGGGTAATGAAGTTGGAGTTCTCGGACAAGAAGACCGTCAGGAGCCTGAAGGAGAAGGCGAAGATCGCCGAGAAGACCTACAGGGCGTTGGTGGAGACCGAGCGCAAGGTCACTAAGAGGGACCTGGCGAAGTTAGAGAAAAGCTTTAATGGATGTCTTATAAATCAATACACCCCCAAAAGGGTAATGCATCGGCGCGCCGATAAACTGAGGGTCAAGAGGGTATACGAGATGCTGGCAAAGAAGATCGGTGATAAGAGGGTAGAGCTGGTGGTTCGTTGCCAGGGCGGGCTCTACGTGAAGGAGCTCATATCTGGCGATGAGGGAAGGACGAGGCCAAGCGTCTCGGATGTCCTAGGTTTTGGCGCACGGTGTGTAGAGCTGGATGTAACTTCCGTAAATGAGGCGACTGAGAGATGAAGCATTCGGTTGGTTATAGAAGCAGAACGAGATCTCTGCTCAGCAAGAAGTCTAGGGAGGTGGGGCTCTCCCCGATAAACAGGATACTAAGGGACTATGCCGAGGGGGAGAAGGTGACCGTGAAGATCGATTCCTCCACCCTGAAAGGCATGCCGCATAGGAGGTTCCAAGGCAGAACCGGCGTTGTGGTCGGCAAGAGGGGCAGGGCATACGTTGTAAAGATGTACATGGGCGGATATGAGAAGACGATAATAACAAGACCCGAACATATACGTCCTCTAGAGGGGCAGTAGATGCCAAGAGAGATTGTTAAAGAGGAGGAGGTAACCCTCCCTCAGGTCAAGAAGTTATTGGAGCAGAGGCAGAAGGAGGGGGAGCTCAGCTACCTGCAGAGGCTGACTTTTGATTACACCGTAAAGTTCTCCAAGCTGAGCGCTGAGAAGGCCGCAGGATTGCTGAAGAGGTTGAAGGAGGAAGGGATCTCCCCGTCGGTGGCATTCCAGATTGTGAACATAATGCCGACCAGCGTGGATGAGTTGAGGACCGTCTTCGCGGGGGAGAGCAAGCCTGTTCTCCCCTCGGAGCTTGAGAAGATTCTGAGCGTAGTGAACTCCTTCAGAGAATAAGAATTTTTTACCACCCACCCGCAGAAAGCCCACATTCTTTAGTGGTGGGATGAATGCGAACTTTTTTAAGCATTTTAAGTGTATGCTCAATTATGCGTAAGGCGTTCCGCTATAGGCTCTACCCTACCCCTTCCCAGCAGACAGTAATGGCTGATACATTGGAAATATGTAGGTGGGTCTATAACGAGACGCTGGCGATAAGGAGGCACTCGTGGGGGCAGGATAAGAAAAGCCTCTCTCTATACGAGACGAACAAGCTCCTTACGCAGTGGAAAAGAACCAATGATTTCAATGTATTTTCACAGGTATTGCAGGAGGCACAACAGAGGGTCGATCTAGCCTTCAAGTCCTTCTTCAGGCGTGTGAAAAACGGTGAAAAGGCAGGCTACCCCAGATTCAAAGGAAAGAACCGTTACGATTCCTTCACCTATACGCAGTTTGGATTCAAGCTCAACATAGAAACAAAATCGCTAACGCTTTCAAAGATAGGCTCGGTAAAGGTAAAGCTCCACCGCCCCATCGAAGGGAAAATAAAGCGGGTAGCTATGAGACGTTACCCGACTGGGAAATGGTTTGCCTCATTCGTGGTTGAGTGTAAGCCTGTTGCAGTTCAACCCAAAGATGCAGTCGTTGGGATTGATGTTGGGTTGGAATCCTTCGCCACGTTATCAACTGGCGAGAAAATAGACAATCCACGCTTCTATCGTGAAGAGGAATCCAATCTGGCAAAGGCTCAATGCAGGCTGTCGAAGCTGAAGGACAAAAAAGGAACAGTGGAATGGTTCAAATCGCTGAAGGTAGTACGCCATATCCATGAGCGTATGTCAAACAAGCGTGCTGACTTCATCCACAAGGCAAGCCGCAGTGTCGTCAATCGCTTCGGGGTGATAGCCTTCGAGGATTTGAACGTTAAGGGTATGCAACAGAATAATAATAAGGGTCTTGCGAAGTCTATTGCTGATGCCTCTTGGGGCATGTTCATCAACGCAACCATGAACAAAGCGGAAGAAGCTGGTTCAAAGGTCGTGTTGATAAATCCTAAGTTGACTTCGCAAGTCTGTTCAAGATGCGGTTTAGTAACACCTAAAAAGCTTTCAGAACGCATCCATCGGTGCGGATGCGGGCTTGAAATGGATCGAGACTTGAACGCATCCATAAACATCCTGAGACTGGGGCTACAGTCTCTCGGCTTAACCGCCGTAGAAGCTCAACCCCTTTAGGGGTGGGAGTAGCCACCTAACTTAATATAGTATATTCCATCTAATTTAGAATGGTGGGACCCATGATGCCTGAAAACAGGGAGCCCCAGAGGAAGTTTGAGGAGTTCGCATACGTGCTGGAGAACCTGCAATACGGGCATCCAAGAGACACCAGGCCGCTCTACAAGAGGGAGCCTGTGGTTCAGGCGGTGGGTGAGGACTTCTTCACGTTGCTAGAGCTCATACCCGTCCCAGGAGCGCCCTTCCAAGCCGGGGAGAGGATCGCCATAGGGAAGTGGGGCAGAGAGAAGATAGACCACGTCAAGAGGAGGATGGACTACGAGGATTTGACGCAGAACGCCAGGGACGAGCTCCAGATTGTTGTGGAGGATCTGGTCAGCAAGAACGAGGGGAGGTTTGTCTTCTTCTTTAACAACTCTGGGCCGGTCACCACGAGGATGCACTCGCTGGAACTGCTGCCGGGCGTCGGCAAGAAGGCGATGTGGCAGATACTGGAGGAGAGGAAGAGGGGGCCCTTCACGAGTTTTGTTGATATACAGAACAGGACCCACATAGCAGACCCAAAGAAGATAATAGTGAAGAGGATCCTCATGGAGATAAGGAACGAGGACAAGTACTACATCTTCTGCAAACCTCCGGTAAAGAAGGAGATCTGATGGTTGAGCGGGCAAGGTCTTCTCAACAGAACCCTCCGAATACTTGAAGAGTACGGCATAAGACCCAGCCGGAAGATGGGGCAGTGCTATGTCGTCGACCCAGAGCTGATGGCTTGCGTTCTGGATTCTGCTAGGATAGGGCGTGAGGACGTTGTCCTAGAGATTGGCGCAGGGACAGGCAACCTCACCACAAGCCTGGCAGAGGTCGCGAGGAGGGTTATAGCTGTCGAGAAGGACGTTAATGCCGCAAGGGCTCTGCGGGATCTATTCTCAGGAAGAAGTAACGTTGAGGTTGTTAACGACGACATCCTTCTCATGGATCTGCCCCGCGTCGACAAGATTGTCTCCAACCTTCCCTACTCCATCTCGACGCCCATCACCTTCAAGCTTCTCTTTTACGGGGATTTTGGGTCGGCGGTGCTGACCTACCAGAAGGAGGTTGCTGACAGGCTGGTGGCCAAACCTGGAGGGAGGGACTACTCCAGACTGAGCGTGACGGTGTCGCTCCTGGCAGAGATAGAAAAGGTCATGGACTTTCCCCCCGACTCGTTCTATCCCAAACCTGTGGTCGAGAGCACCGTCGTGGTCATGAGGAGGAGGAGCAGGGGGGAGTTTGACTGGAAGTTCTTAGACGGCACCTTAAAGATGCTCTTCTCTCAGCGCAGGAGGACCTTAAGGAAGGCATTGGGGACCTATTCCAAGATAAAAAAGGCGAGGTTTGAGGACGTAGCGAGGGTCGTTGATGAGGGGCTGATGGATGCCCGCATCTTTGAGCTCCAGCCGTCAGATTTCGTGCGGATCAGCGAGAGCCTGAAGAAGGTGAGTGGGGCGCCCGCCTAGGATTGTTCCTACGGGGCGGTGCTGACCGAACCTGAGATGGAGGGCATCAGATGAGCAGACTGAGGCTCAAGGGGAAGGACGTGATCGTCTTCCAGGGAGTCTACCCTCCATCAGAGGACACCTTTCTGTTGATTGACGCCTTGAGGTCAGGGGCGGCGGGCAGGGCACTGGAGCTCTGCTGTGGTACAGGTGCCGTAGGGTTGAGCGTCGCGGATAAATTGGACTCAATAACGGCGCTGGACATAAACCCGGTTGCGGTCAAGAACACGCGCCAGAACTACGTGAACAACGGCCTCTCAGAGAAGCTAGACGCCGTCGTTGGCGACCTATTTTCCCCGCTTAAGAAGCAGGCCTTCGATCTGATATTTATGAATCCACCTTATCTGCTCGACGAAGAGGGAGGGCCGGAGGATCTCTCTTGGAGCGGCGGTGAGGGGGGCAGGAGAATAATTGACAGATTTATTGAGGGTTTGGGAGGGTTTCTGGGGGAGAAAGGGAGTGCGCTCTTCGTACAATCGACACTGAATGGCGTTGATGAGAGCCTTGATATGATCAAGGGAGAGGGCATGGTTGGAAGGGTCGTCAGTGAGGTGAATTTTCAGTTTGAGGGTCTGGTGGTAATCG
>Ga0233423_10001888_pt1 | contig 10342 bp, 8 predicted proteins | sample Watercolumn_Mata_FD_180713 | JGI IMG/M metagenome (GOLD analysis project Ga0233423, IMG submission 180713) | Freshwater microbial communities from Lake Matano, South Sulawesi, Indonesia - Watercolumn_Matano_2014_112_MG | ecosystem: Environmental > Aquatic > Freshwater > Lake | place: Indonesia... | reverse complement strand
TTTTAATACCGGCAGCAAGGCCTCCGCCAATTGCAGGTCTTCCGGGGTGGTAATCTTCAGATTAAAGGCAGACCCGGGAAGGACCACCACCGGCTGGTCGATCTCCTCCAACAGGGAAGCCTCGTCGGTGCCGTAAAAATCCCGGCTGTAGGCATCCACAAAGGCGCGCCACAACAGGGGCGCCTGAAAAGCCTGAGGAGTCTGAATCTGCCAGACGTCTCGGCGGTCCAGGGTTTGGCAGACCTCTCTCTGGGAATTGACCCTTTTCAAGGTGTCCTGGGCGGGGCAACCCAAAATGGCTCCCCCGTGCCGCCGGGCCGCCTGGATGACATTCCGGATCTGGTCTGAGGTGATGAAGGGGCGGACCCCGTCATGCACCAGGATAATCTCCAGGTCATCCTCTCGATGCAGGGTCTTCAAGGCATGATAGACGCTGTCCTGGCGCTCCTTGCCGCCGGGCACCAGGCGCAGCACCTTCTTGAAATTAAAACAAGCAATTACTTTATCCTGGCAGAGGTCCAGGTCATCCGGGTGGACCACCACGGTGACTTCCTGGACCTCCGGGGTCTTTTCGAAAACCTCCAGGGTATGGGCCAAAATAGGTTTGCGGGCCAGAGAAAGATAGGGTTTGGGAGTCTGGCCCCCCATGCGTAGACCCACGCCGGCGGCGGCAATAATGGCCGCGACCCTCATAGGGTGCCCTCCAGGGGCCCCTGGCACCAGACCCGCCCGGCCCGGCCGGGGAGACGCCGGTCACTTACCTGGGCCACCGGAATGTCCAAAGGGCGTTGCAACAGGTCCCGGGCCCAGTCCTCCAGACGAAAAAATTGCACCCCCCGCTCTAGGCAGCGTTTAAGCAGCCGGCTGAACTCCTCCTTATACGGCCCCCCCTCCACTTCGGCGTGCATGGTGAGCACCTGGGGGCGTCCGCTCTCCAGGCGGGTCAGGACCAAGGCGGTAAAATCCTCCGGACGACAGCCGTTGAAACCCAGAAGCTCGTCCAGGGTAGGCAGGGTGGTGGGGATTTCCAGGGTAAGGGATACCTGATGGCCGAATCGGGGAAAGTAAGGGCTGTAACCCCGGGTGTCGCTGGCATAAAGAAAACCCTGGGCGGCCAACACGGCCCGGGACCTGGCGCTGCATTGCCAGCCCGGGGCCGCAAAAGCTTGGGCCGGCCTTCCCAACAGGGAGGTAAAAATTTCCTGGGCCTTAGCCACCTCCCGGGCTACCTCCTCCAGCCCCAGGCGAACAAGCTGGTCGTGCCAGCGCACATGGTCATAACCGTGGAGCCCCACCTCATGGCCGGCCGCGGCAATGCGGGGCAGAATCTCCGGAGCCGCGGCGCCGATGAGGGGCGCAGGCAAGAGGGTCCCATAACACATGGTCTTGAAGCCATAAAGGGCCGGGGCCCGGGTGCGCCACATCTTCTCCAAAAAGCCGGGCTGCCGAAAGACGCGCCAAATGGCCTTGCCGGAATTGTCCGGCCCCAACGCCAGAAAGAAACTAGCCTTGACCCCGTGGACGGCCAACACCTCCAGGAGCGCGGGCACCCCCTGCCGCAACCCCTCCAGGGTGTCCACGTCCACCTTCAAACCCAACCGCGGGGTCAAAATGCCTCCTTAAGGATTGTTGCATGGTATTTGGGGGAGGGGGCCAGGGGTCGCAGACCCGCTTACAATCCTCCCCCAAGCCCCCACCCCCAACCCCTTAAGGTGTAAGTTGGCCGGTAATAGGCGGGGCCGAAGGCCCCGCCTATTACCGGCCCCTTAAACGGGTTGGGAGGGGGGTGTGGGGGGAGGGCAGGGAGTTTAACTCCCTGGCCCTCCCGCCACAAATTCTATCCTCCCACCTCCATCTCCCGGGCTTCCGCGAGGAAGGAGTCCAGGGTGATTTTCAGGGAGGTGATGAGGTCGGTCTTGGGTTCCCAGTTTAAAAGTTGCCGCGCCTTGGCGATGGAAGGTTTGCGGCTGACGATGTCCTGGTAGACCCGGCCGTAATAAGCTTCGTGGGGAATCTCCACAATTTTCGAGTAAGCTCCGTCGTTTTGGTGGTCCGGGTGTTTCTGAAAAAGGTCCCGCAGCATATGGGCCAGTTCCTTGACCGAGGCCTCGTTGGCCGGATTGCCGAGGTTGAAGATCTGGCCGTCGGCCGCGCCTTTGGGGTTCTCGATAATGGTCATCAGCGCGTCGATGCCGTCTTCCACATAAGTGAAGCAGCGTTTCTGGTAGCCGCCGTCCACCAGGCGGATGGGTTCTTTCTGGAGCAAATTAAGGATGAACTGGGTGACCACCCGGGAGCTGCCTTCTTTGGCCGCGTCCAGGTCGTCCAGCTTGGGGCCGATCCAGTTGAAGGGGCGGATCATGGTAAACTCGAGAATCCCCTCCTGGCCGTAAGCCCAGATTACCCGGTCCAAAAGCTGTTTGGAGCAGGCGTAGATCCAGCGCTGTTTGTGGATGGGTCCCAGCACCAGGGTGGAGTCGTCTTCGGAGAACTCCTCGTCCGGGCACATACCGTAAACCTCGGAAGTGGAGGGAAAGATGATGCGGGTGCCGTACTTGACGCACTGGCGCACCACCCGTAAATTTTCTTCGAAGTCCAGCTCGAACACCGTCAAAGGTTTTTTGACATAGGCCATGGGAGTGGCGATGGCCACCAGGGGCAGGACCACGTCGCACTTTTTAATGTGATATTCGATCCATTCCTTATTGATGGCGATGTCGCCTTCCAGGAAGTGGAAGCGGGGGTGGTGCAGCGACTCGTCCAGTTTGTTGGAATGGAGGTCCATACCGAAGACCTCCCAGTCCCGGGTGTTGAGGATGCGCCTGACCAGGGCGTTGCCGATGAAGCCGTTGACTCCTAAGATGAGGATTTTCATGGTTTATCCTGTAAGGTTATCCATCCTGCAGGTCATTTTAGGTTCCCAAGCTCTCCCCCACCAGGTGTTCCCAGGTGGCCAGCACCGGGCCTAAAAACTCCGGTTCGCCATCCCATTGGGCCCGGTTGATGAGGAAATGCCCTTCGGCGGTGGCCACCAGCAATCCCTCCCCGGGCAGGGCGCCGATAATACGGCCGGGGGGATAGGCCGCATGAACGGAAGCGGGCGGGGCCTTCATGGGCTGCCCCCCCCAAATGAAAAGTTTGCGGCCCTGGCAATGGGTGAAGGCGCCGGGATAGGGATAGGTGACGGCCCGCACCAGGTTATAGACCTCCCAGGTCGACTTGTGCCAGTCAATCAAACCATCTTGCGGGCGGCGGCCGCCGAAATAGGAGGCCTGGGTGTGGTCCTGGGGCAGGCGGGGGGCCTGGCCGGCCCGCAACAAGGGATAAATTTCCCGCATTAGATCGCCGGAGGCCGCGGTCATGCGGGCAAACAGGGTCAGGGCCGTGTCCGCCACGGCGATGGGCACGCGCCTGGCGGCCACCATCTCCCCCCGGTCCGGCTTTTCCTCCATGTAATGCAGGGTGACTCCGGTTTCTTCCTCGCCGTTGATCAGGACCCAGTTCAGCGGACAGCGGCCGCGGTAGCGGGGCAGCAAGCTGCCGTGCAGGTTCAGGGCCCCCAGCCGGGGCAGCTTCAGCAGCGGCCCTTTGAGCATGTGGCGATAATAGCACGAAAACAGGAAATCCGGGGCCAACTTCGTCATAGCCGCCACAAAGGCCGGATCATTGGGGTCATCGGGCTGATAGTAGGGCAGGTAATGGGCCAGGGCCAGTTTTTTAACCGAGGCGAACCAGATATTTTCCTTAGGGTCATCGCCATGGGAGACCACGGCCACGATCTCGTCGCCTAAAGTGCGGCACAACTCCAGCAACGCCTCCAGGCAGACATGGCCGATATTGTGATAACCCATAAAGATAAGGCGCAAGTTTAACCTCAGCAAAGGCTTTTTAGGGGGAGGGCAGGGGGTTTAACTCCCCGGCCCTCCCTCCACACAAACCTTAATCTCTGGAAGCCCCAAGGTCTCCCGAATGACGTAGCGGGGCCTTTGGCGCACTTCCTTATAGATGCGGCCCACATAGGCGCCGATGAAGGCCAGGCCCAGGGTATTCAGGCCCACGAAGACAAAGAGGATGGCGAACAGGGTGAAGACCCCCTCCACTTCCGGGCCTACAAAGAGTCGGCGGATGAACAGAAAAAACCCGAAGGCCAGGCCCAACAGGGCGATGGTGACGCCCATGAGGCCCACCAGGTGGATGGGCAAATTGGAGAAGCCGGTCATCAGGTCAAAATTAAGGCGGATGAGCTTGAACAGACTGTATTTGGACTGGCCCCGCTCCCGCTCTGCGTGGCCCACGGGAATTTCCGCCACCCGCCGGGCATAGAGGTTGGCCAGGGCCGGGATGAAACTGGAAGATTCCTGGCACTGGTTGATGCTGTCCACCACTTCCCGGCGATAGGCCCTAAGCATACAGCCATAGTCCCGCAGTTTGACCCCGGTGACTTTGGACATGAGGTAGTTGACGCTATGGGAAGGGAGTTTTCTAAACCAGGAGTCCTGGCGGTTTTCCCGCCAGCCGCCCACGGTGTCATAGCCTTCCTCTATTTTGGCCACCAGCTTGGGGATTTCCTCCGGGGGATTTTGCAGGTCCGCGTCCAGGGTGACCATCACCTGGCCCCGGGCGGCCTGGAAGCCGGCGAAGATGGCCTGGTGCTGGCCGAAATTGCGGTGAAACCGCAGGGCGCGAATATTTTCCGGAAATTGCTGGTGAAGCTGGGTCAAAAGCTGCCAGGAGTTATCCGTGGAGCCGTCGTCCACCAGGATGATCTCGAAGGCGCGGCCCAGGCCCTTCAGGGCCTGCATCAGGCGCTCCCCTAATTCCTGGAGATTTTCTTCTTCATTGAATACCGGAATAATGACGGAAATATCAGGGTCTTTAAGTAGGGTTCTGGACGCGGCCGCCGTTTGGGGCATGGGTTAAATTCCTTTCGGCGGCCTGGTTAATGGCCCGCCGGCATATATGGCAAAGTAGCCCCAAAGAGCCGCGGAGCAGGCCGTAAGCCGAGTTCTGTGCCGGGTTGCCCCGGTGATGATCATTCCTCTAAGGCCCCGGTTGCCCGAGGTCTTAAGCGACCTACCCGGGAGCCTTGGGCGGGCCACCCTCAAACGCTCCCCTATTTGGTCTTGCTCCGGGTGGGGTTTTCCAAGCCGGCGGTGTCGCCACCGCCGCTGGTGAGCTCTTACCTCACCTTTTCACCCTTACCGTGGGCGTACCACGGCGGTCTGGTCTCTGTGGCACTTTCCCTGGGGTTGCCCCCGCTGGGGGTTACCCAGCACCCTGCCCTGTGGAGCTCGGACTTTCCTCCCGCCGTGTTTAACGGCCGGCGATCATCTGGCCTACTCCGCAGCCTCTGGGGTTGTCAATGGGGTTTAGGGGAGGCGGCTTAACCGCCGCCTTCCTTAACCTGACCCCTAACTATTATTTTACCGCGCTTAGGATTTCAGGTCAATGGCCTCGTTGGCCAGGGCGTCGGCCCGTGAATTTGCTTCCCGAGGCACATGGGAGATAGCACAGGCCTCAAAGTTTTGCAACCTTTGCTTGGCCTCGCGCCACAAAGGGAGGAGATGGGGAGTTTTAACCCGATAGCGGCCGTTCATCTGGTGCACCAGCAGTTGGGAATCAGTAAATACCTGGATTCTGGTTACCCCCAGTTTTTGGGCCAGTTCCAGGCCCCGGACCAAGGCCTGGTATTCCGCCACGTTATTGGTGGTTTCTCCCAGGTACCAGCCCTTCTGGGCCTGGAGTTCACCCTGGGGGTTGTAAAGGGCCAGGCCGGCTCCTGCGGGGCCGGGGTTTCCTCGGGAAGCGCCGTCGCAGTAAAGGGTCCAAAACCCCAGCTCCCGGCCCTGGTAATAGTCGGCCGCCTCCTGAAAGAGCTGACGCAATTCCTGTGAGCCTAATTTAAACTTTTCCAGGACTTGCGCCAGGTCCAATCCTTGGGCCAGGGCGGCAAAGATGGCCGCCCGGCTAATGGGGCTATCCACATTTAGCCTCAAGAAAATCTTTAGTGAGAGGCCGCTTCTTCGGGCTCTTCCCCCAGCCAGTAAAGGATGCGCTGGCAGTGGGGGCACTGGAGAATTTCCGTCCCTTTCTGCAAGTCAATGAACTGCTGGGGCAGAATATTCATATGGCAGCCCAGGCAGACGCCCTCCCGCACCGGCGCAATGGCTGTGCCGTTGCGTCGCTGGCGGATGAATTCATAGCGTTTCAACAGCGTGGCCTGCAGACCTTTGCGCAATTTTTTCCGTTGGGTCTCCAACACGGCCAGTTGCGCCTGTAACTTCGCCATCTGCACTTCCAGGTCCATTCGTTGTTGGGCGAGCCGGGCCTCTTGTTCCTGAGTTCTTTGTTGTTGGGCGGCGATAACCTGACTCTTGGCTTCCATCAGGTCCATGAGCTCCAGGATTCGGGTCTCTTTTTGGTCGCGTTGGTCCTCTTTAAAGGCGATCTCTTTGAGCATGGCTTTGTATTCAATATTGCTTTTGATTTCCATCAGGCGCTGGCGGCTTTTCTTGATGCCCGCCTCCATGTCCGCCATTTCCGTTTCTGTCTCCCGGCGCTGTTTTTTCAGGTCTTCCAGGTCCTGGAGGAAGGCGGCGTGCTCGATTTTAAGCTCCTCTAAGGCTTCGGCCTGGGCCTGGAGTTCCTCCGGGAGCTTCCCCAGCCCCAGGGCGATCTCCTGGATCTCCTTGTCTAATTCCTGCAAATCAACGAGCTTTTTTAAATCCGCTATCAAGATTGGACCTCCGTAAATTGCGGGTTATTTATTGGGAACCATTTTCACCAGTAGCTAAAGGGCGAGGTTTGGCCGACGGCTACCTCTACCTGCACCGTCATTCCCGCCTGGTCAAACAGGCCTCGGAGTTGGGCGGCCCAGGGCTCCATAAACACGGCTTCACTGGCAAAATGGCCCACCTCCAGCACGGCAAAATCTTTTAAGGCCCCTGCCGGCACCTGGTGGTGCCGCACTTCCCCGGTGAGATAGACTTGGGCCCCTTTCTCCAGGGCGGCGCTGATAAGCTCGCCGCCGCTACCGCCGCAAACCGCCAGCCGCTGCACCGCGGCCGGTGGCTGGCCCCAGGCCTTTACTATTTTGACGCCAAACAGTTTCTTTATCTGGGACAGCACCTGGGAAAAAGGTTTGGGCTGGCGCCAGCGGCCCACCCGGCCCAACCCCCGCGGAGCGCCGGGATTCTGCAAGGGGTAGAGGTCATAGGCCGGCTCCTCATAGGGGTGGGCTTCTTTGAGCCGGGCCACCGCCGCCGCAAGAAGTGACTCTGGCGCCAGCACTTCCAGGCGCACCTCCTGTACCCGGGAGAGTTTGCCCGTCTCCCCCTTAAAGGGCCGCGCCCCCTTAAGGGGCCGATAGGTGCCCTGGCCCCGGGTGGCAAAGGAGCAGTGGGAATAGCGGCCGATGAGGCCCAGGCCCGCGTCGCTCAGGGTGTTCAGCAGCCGTTCTTCATAACCCACCGGCACCATGACCGTGAGCTTGCACCAGGGGTCCCGAGCGGTGGCCGACAGAACTTCCACTTCGGTCAACTTGAGGATTTGCGCCAGGTAGTCATTGAGGCCCCCGGGGGCTATGTCCAGATTGGTGTGGCACGAGACCAGGGCGAGGCCGGCCCGCAGCAGGGCCGCCAACAGCTCGCCCGCAGGCTGATCTTCCCGCACTTCCTTGAGGGGCTGGTAAAGCAGGGGATGATGGGTTAACAGGACTTGGACGCCACGCCGGGCCGCTTCGGCCACCACTTGCGGGGTGGCCTCCAGGGCCACCATGATCTTCTCCACCGGGGTCTCGGGGTGGCCCACCTCCAGCCCCACCCGGTCTCCGGGCACCGCCCAGGTAAAGGGATAGCGGCTGGCCAACTGGGCCAGGATGTCTTTGAGCCGCGTGGTCATAGGACATAAAAAGGGGGTGCGCACAGAGCACCCCCAGGGTCAGACCCCTGATATGTCAGGCTTTGGTATCGCTTTCGTAAAATGGTGGCTCTCCTGGTAAACCTGGTGGGCCCACCCGGATTTGAACCAGGGACCGTCCGGTTATGAGCCGGTTGCTCTGACCGCTGAGCTATGGGCCCGTTAATTCTTATTAGCTGTGGAGGGAGGGCCAGGGAGTTGAACTCCCGGCCCTCACCCCACATCCTCCTCCCCACCCGCAAAAGGGGAGAAAGGAGGTGGAGTAAGTGGTAAAAGCTTATGCTGCTTACCTCCCGACTCCCATAACCTGGTTGCTGATTTATTTTAACCCTTCCTCCCCCCATGTTCAAGAGTTCCCCATCAGGAGGTGATAAAGATCAACTTTCAATAAAGCTTTTCAGCCGGGTGCTGCGGGAAGGATGCCGCAGCTTCCGCAGGGCCTTGGCCTCAATCTGGCGGATGCGCTCCCGGGTGACCTCGAAATCCCGGCCTACCTCCTCCAGGGTATGGTCGGTCTTTTCGCCGATGCCGAACCGTTTGCGCAGCACCTTCTCTTCCCGGGGAGTGAGGGTGGAGAGCATCTTGCGGGTCTGGTCCGCCAGGTTGAGATTGGCCACCGCTTCCATGGGGGTGGAAATCTTCTTGTCTTCGATGAAATCTCCCAGGTGGCTGTCCTCTTCATCCCCGATGGGGGTCTCCAACGACAGGGGCTCCTTGGCGATTTTTAACACCTTGCGCACCTTTTCCAGGGGGAACTCCATCTTATCGGCAATTTCCTCCGGGGTGGGTTCCCGGCCAATTTCCTGGACCAGGTAACGGGAGGTGCGAATCAGCTTGTTGATGGTTTCAATCATGTGCACCGGGATGCGGATGGTGCGGGCCTGGTCGGCGATGGCCCGGGTGATGGCCTGGCGAATCCACCAGGTGGCGTAAGTGCTGAACTTGTAACCCCGTTCATATTCAAATTTTTCCACCGCCTTCATCAGGCCGATATTGCCTTCCTGAATGAGGTCCAAAAATTGCAGACCGCGGTTGGTGTATTTTTTGGCGATGCTGACCACCAGACGCAAGTTGGCCTCCACCAATTCCCGCTTGGCTTTCTGGGCCTGGTATTCTCCCTTTTCCGCCTTGGCCAGGGAGGCCAGCAGACGAGGGCCGGTCACCCCCATCTCTTGCTCCATGCGGCGCAGACGTCTTTGCACCTGGGTCCAGACCGGCTCCAGATCGGCGAGGAGTTCCGAGGCTATTGCCGGCTGAGGATTATCCGCCCCCCCCTTCTTCGCTTCCCGCAACAGGCGGCGAAACTTGGTGGCCGAGACCCCGGTAACCGCCAGGCATCTCTCCAGGATATGCTGACCTTCCCGCACCGTGTAACCGAAGCTCCGCAGCCGGTCTAAAATATCCTCCAGGTGATGCCGGTCCAGACGCAAGCCCTTTAAGAGGTCCGGCAGGCGGCGGCGCTGGGTAACTATCTTCTGCTCCACCTGAACGCGGGCTTCGCTCTTTCTAGGCAGGGTCGCCGCCTCCTTCTGAAGTTGGCGAAGGCGTTCTTCCACCTGGCGCACTTTCTGGATGATCTTGAGAACCCTGGACTTCTGAGTGGTCAAATCCAGGGCCGGGTCCTCTTCGTCAAAATCATCCGGCGTGCTATCCGGGGAGAGCTTCTCCTGCTCAACCTTATTGGCCAGGGCCATGATCTCTTTCAGGGCGTGGGGCACTTCCAGCAAGGCCTGGAGCACCTCCTTTTCCCCTTCCTCGATGCGCTTGGCGATCTCCACCTCCCCTTCCCGGGTAAGCAGCGACACCGTGCCCATCTCTTTGAGATAGAGGCGCACCGGGTCGTCCAGCTTGGCGGCGCTTTCCGCCTCCAGGCCCAGGTCACTTTCCCCCTCCCCCAGTTCCAGGGGGGTGGCCAGGGCCATGGTGCTAGAACCCTCGGTGGGAGAGAGTTCGATGTCGTTAAAAATGAGGATGTCCTTCATCTGTTCATTCAAGAGGCACTCGGGAGACAGCGGGTCATTGAGGTCATCCACAGCTATCAGGCTATCATCATCCCCCATGGGCATAATTTCCGGAAAACCGTCCATTCCCATTCCCTTGTTCATCCATTATCTCCTTCTGCTGTGGACCTGATTTTTAAAGCTTCCAACTGCCGGTGAATCTCTTGCTGTTGGACCAGCAGGGCTTCCAGGTCTTCGCTCCCCTGAGCGGCGGTGGCGGTCTTAAGCCTTTCCTTCAGGGCCTGCCGCGCCTTCTGCAACCTGCGAATCTTTAACTGCCGGCGCCAGTCCGCGGCCAGGAGCTCCCCGGCGGGGCTGCTGAATTCCTCCTCCCCCAGGGCCAGGGCACAGATTTGCTGTCTTAAAGGCTCGGCTTCCACTTGTTGAATCAGGAGGCCGTGGTCCAGCCCCCCGTGTTCCCGATA
>Ga0233423_10001885_pt1 | contig 10350 bp, 9 predicted proteins | sample Watercolumn_Mata_FD_180713 | JGI IMG/M metagenome (GOLD analysis project Ga0233423, IMG submission 180713) | Freshwater microbial communities from Lake Matano, South Sulawesi, Indonesia - Watercolumn_Matano_2014_112_MG | ecosystem: Environmental > Aquatic > Freshwater > Lake | place: Indonesia... | reverse complement strand
GTAGTCTTAATTACCGACGGTCGTTTTTCCGGAGGTACTAAAGGTCCGTGCATCGGACATATCTCTCCGGAGGCTGCTAGCGGCGGGCCAATTGCAATTGTTAAAAATGGTGATACAATAAAGATCGATATTCCTAACCGTAAGATCGAAGTTAAGTTAAGCAAAACAGAAATTGAAAATAGATTCAAGAGCTGGAAGCCGGTTGCGCCAAAGATTAAAACCGGATATTTATCCCGTTACTTAAGAATAGTTAGTTCTGCAAGCGAAGGAGCAGTGTTAAGGTGAATATAACAGGTTCCCAGATACTTTTAGAGTGTTTAAAGCGCCAAGGAGTAGAGGTGATTTTCGGCTATCCCGGAGGCCAGGTTCTTCCTACGTTTGATGCTTTATATGATTTCAAAGGGCTTAAATTTATACTCACCCGCCATGAGCAGGGGGCAGCGCATGCTGCAGACGGTTACGCTCGTGTAACAGGCAAAGTCGGGGTCTGCCTTGCTACAAGCGGTCCAGGGGCGACGAATCTGGTTACCGGAATCGCCAATGCGTTTATGGATTCTATCCCCATAGTTGCTATTACTGGCCAGGTTCCCACTGCACTTATCGGCAACGATGCTTTTCAAGAAGCGGATATTACCGGAATTACCCGTCCGATTACTAAGCATAATTATCTGGTTAAAGATATTAAGGATTTAGCTGGTATTGTTCGAGAAGCGTTTTATATTGCCTCAACCGGCAGGCCTGGTCCAGTACTCATTGATTTACCTAAAGACGTGCAGGTTGCCCAGACTGAATTTATTTGGCCCGAAGAAATAAAATTGAGGAGCTATAATCCAAGATATACCGGTCATCCCGGTCAGATTAAGCGTGCGGCAAAGCTGATTATGGAAGCTAAGAAACCGATAATCTACTCCGGCGGAGGCATTATTAGCTCAGGCGCTTCGCTTGAACTATTAGAATTAGCAGAAAAAACCGGCTGCCCAGTAACATGGACATTAATGGGCATTGGAGGTTTTCCTTCTAAGCATAAACAGTCATTAGGCATGCTTGGTATGCACGGTACTGCCTATGCCAATCACAGTATTATGAGCGCTGACCTTATTATCGCCTTAGGGGCGCGTTTTGATGACCGCGTAACCGGCAGACTAGATGTCTTTGCGCCCGGCGCTAAGATTATTCATGTTGATATTGATCCTTCTTCGATAAGTAAAAATGTGCATGTCGATATTCCGATAGTCGGCGACCTCAGGCAGGTGCTCATTGAGCTTTTAAAGGAGGTAAAACATGCGCCTGCGATTGAGGAATGGCTTAAACATGTAGAGGATTTGAAGAAACAACATCCGATGGGCTATAAAGACAAGGATAAGATTTTGCCTCAATATGTTATTCAGCAGATAGATGAAGTGACCCAGGGAGATGCAATTATTTGTACCGAGGTCGGCCAGCATCAGATGTGGGCTGCACAATGGTACAATTATAGCAAACCGCGTACATTTATTTCATCCGGCGGATTAGGTACCATGGGTTTTGGTTTTCCTGCTTCAATAGGGGCAAAGTTGGGGCGGCCGGAGAAAATTGTTTTTGATATCGCCGGCGATGGGTCCATACAAATGAATATTCAGGAGCTTGGAACATGCGTGGCAAACAAAATCAACGTAAAAGTAGCTATTTTAAATAACGGTTACCTCGGCATGGTTCGGCAATGGCAGGAGCTTTTTTATAAGCGCCGTTATTCTTATACCCCGATAACTAGTCCGGACTTTGTGAAACTTGCAGAAAGCTATGGGGCGGTCGGTTTCCGCGTTACTAAAAAAGAAGAAATAAGGCCTGCTCTGGAACGGGCGATTAAAACAGACAATACTGTTTTTATTGATTTCCATGTCGAAGAAGAAGAGAATGTCTATCCGATGGTTCCGGCAGGCGAGGCGATCAACAACATCATCGGAGGGCTGGCTTAATGAAGCATACAATTTCAGTGTTGGTTGAAAATAAATTCGGGGTCTTGGCGCGCGTTGCGGGATTATTTAGCGCCAGAGGTTATAATATTGCGTCTTTAGCTGTAAGCGAGACGCTGGATCCTAAGATATCCTATATGACAATAGTAGTTGAGGCTAAGGATGAAAAGGTGTTAGAGCAGATCAATAAGCAGCTGAATAAACTAATCGACGTAATCACGGTCACAGATTTTACAAAAAAAGAATATATCGACCGGGAGTTAATCCTGGCAAAAATAAATTATACGCCGAAAGATAAACCTAAGCTTGATGCAATTTTTAACAAATTCGTAGGTAAGGTAATCTTGCGTAAAGACGATACCGCCATTATTGAGGCAGTAGGCGACCAGCAGCAAATCAAAGTGCTTTTGGATGAACTGAATAAGTTCGGGATTAAGGAGCTGGTAAAGACAGGGAAATTAGCAATCAGCAACTAAAGGAGGGTTTAACAGATGGCCAGGATTTATTATGATAAAGACGCAGATTTAGGCTTACTGAAGGATAAGACGGTAGCAATAATCGGTTATGGCATACAGGGCCGTGGTCAGTCTTTATGTTTGCGTGACTCGGGAATACGAGTGGTAGTTTCTGAGATAGAGGGAACTGCTAATTTTGAACAGGCAAAAAAAGACGGATTTACACCGGTAAACGCTGCCCAAGCAGCTAGGTCAGCGGATATTATTCAAATACTTACCCAGGATCATATGCAGGCGCAGGTTTATAAAGAATCAATCAAGCCGAATTTAAAGAAAGGCAAAGCACTTTGTTTCTCTCACGGTTTTAACATACGCTTTAAACAGATTAAGCCTCCGAAGAATGTAGATGTCTTTATGGTTGCTCCAAAAGGACCAGGGGCCTTGGTAAGAAAGATGTATGAAGAAGGTAAAGGTGTGCCTTCGTTAATTGCGGTTTATCGGGATGCAACAGGTCAGGCCAAGAGTTTAGCTCTTGCTTATGCTAAAGCCATTAAGGCAACTTGTGCCGGAGTAATTGAAACAACATTTGAGGAAGAAACAGAAACCGACCTTTTCGGTGAGCAGACGGTGCTTTGCGGCGGAGTGAGTGAATTGATTAAAGCCGGATTTGATACTTTAATCGCAGCAGGATATCAGCCGGAGATTGCTTATTTTGAGGTTTTACACGAGTTAAAATTAATTACCGATCTAATTCAAGAACGCGGCATTTCCGGCATGCGCAGGGGAGTTTCCAATACTGCCTGTTACGGTGATCTTAGTCGTGGTCCGAGAATCATTACGAAAAAGACACGTAAAGAAATGCAGAAGATCCTTAAAGAAATTAAATCCGGAAAATTTGCTCGGGAGTGGATTAAAGAAAACCAGTCCGGACGTAAGAATTTCGATACTCTGCTTAAAGTTGGGGATGACCATCTGATTGAAAAAGTCGGTAAGCAATTAAGAGAGATGATGCCGTGGATGAAACAATAAAAATATAATGGAAAAAATAATTATATTTGATACAACTCTAAGGGATGGCGAGCAGGCGCCAGGTGCTGCATTGACCAGTTTCCAAAAGCTTGAAGTTGCCACGCAACTTGAGAGACTTGGGGTCGATATAATTGAAGCAGGTTTTCCGGTTGCCTCACCTGATGATTTTGCGGCAGTGAGCGCTATTGCAAAATTAATTAAGAAGGGGATTGTTTGTGCTCTTGCCCGTTGCGTTGATAAAGATATTGAGCGTGCGGGTCAGTCTTTGAAAAAAGCTAGGTGTAGCCGCATACATCTTTTTCTGGCAACCTCCAAGATCCATCTAAAGTATAAATTCAAAAAAGCCGAAGATGAAATAGCCAATATTGCCAGAGACTCTATCAGGCGGGCGAGGAAATTCTGCTCGGATATTGAATTTTCTCCAGAGGATGCCACCCGTACGGAAAAAGATTTTCTTTTTCGCATGGTTGAGATGGCTATCAATGAAGGCGCCGGCACCATAAATATTCCAGATACTGTTGGCTACAGCTACCCGCAGGAAATCTATTCTCTGATTACTGATATTACAAATAACGTTCCCAATATTAATAAGGCGGTTATTGCAATCCATTGCCACAATGACTTGGGGTTGGCTACGGCCAATTCATTATCCGCAGTTTTAGCAGGTGTCCGTCAAGTGCATTGCACGATCAACGGGATAGGTGAGCGCGCAGGAAATGCCTCGCTTGAAGAGATAGTCATGGCGATGAGGACGCGCAAGGATGTTTTCGGAAATTTTTATACTAACATTAACACAAGAGAAATTTACCGCACTTCACGCCTGGTAAGCAAGCTTACTGATTTTGTAGTGCCCCCGAATAAGGCGATTGTAGGAAGAAATGCCTTTGCCCATGAATCCGGTATCCATCAAGACGCTGTTTTGAAAAAGCGGATTACTTATGAGATTATGGACCCGCATGATGTAGGTGTTGCCTCAAGCCAGTTGATTCTTGGTAAGCACTCAGGTAGGCATGCCTTAAGGGAGAGGCTAAAAGCTTTGGGATTTGTGCTTAGTGAAAAACATTTAAATAGGGCATTTCAACGTTTTAAGGAGGTTGCGGATAAAAAGAAGGATATATTTGATGATGATTTAAGGATTATTGTCGAGGATGAGGTGAGGGTATCTAAGCCCCTTTGGTTGCTGGAAAGTTTTCAGATTAATTCCGGAACGAAGATTAAACCTATGGCTCAGGTAGCGTTAATTAAGGCCGGCAAGAAATTATCCGCTGTTTCCTCTGGCGACGGACCGGTAGATGCTTGTTTTAAGGCCATCGACAAAATAACCGGATATAAAGTAAAGTTAGAAGATTTTCACCTGGAGGCTGTTACCTCGGGCAAAGACGCCTTAGGTCAAGTAAGCCTTAAGCTAAAAACAAAGGGTTCTGTTATCAGCGGCCGAGGCGCAAGTACGGATATTGTAGAGGCGGCGGTTAAGGCCTACATTGATGCCGCTAATAAGCTAGGAATCAAATGACCTTAAAACCGAAACTCTACGGTTTAGTAGGTTTTCCCATCACGCATAGCCTATCTCCCTGCATGCACAATGCCGCTTTCGCCAAGCTGAAGATAAAAGCCAGATATAAGTTATTTGAGCTAAGGCCTGAGGAATTAGATAATTTTTTATGCAATCTAAAAAAAAATAATATCTGGGGTTTTAATGTTACCTATCCCTATAAAGAAAAAATAATGTCCTATTTGGACATTAAATCTTGGGGCGTTCGTGAGATCGGTGCGGTTAATACTGTTGTTCTCATGAATGGTGGTAAATTGAAAGGTTTTAATACGGATTTTTCCGGTTTTAGCAGGCATTTAAAAGAATTAAAAATCAAGCCCAAAAGAGTTGCATTAATAGGCGCAGGCGGAGCGGCTAAGGCCGTTAGTTTTGCTTTAGGAAGAATTAAGGCAAAAGAGATATGCATTTATGATATTGATGCCTACAAAAGTCTCAGTCTTATTAGTAAATTTAAGGATATCTTTACTGAAACTAAGTTTACGGCAGCATCCAGAATTGATGAGCTCAATCTAAAGGATAAAGATTTACTGGTTAATGCATCTGTTGTAGGTATGCGTGCAGAAGACCCCTGTTTAATCGATGATAAAATGTTTCATAAAAACCTTTTTGTCTATGACCTTATTTACAGCCCGTTTGAAACAAAGCTTTTAAGCCAGGCGAAAAAAACAGGCATCTCTTCTTCTAATGGATTAGGCATGTTATTGTATCAAGGCGTGCTGGCTTTTAGCCATTTTAGCGGCAAGAATCCTCCTGTTGAAGTAATGAGGAGTGTTCTCTTGAAAGGAGTGAAGAAAATATGATTGCCAAAATAATTGTTTTTATCTTTGGTTCTATCGTAGGCAGTTTCCTAAACGTATGTATCCACCGTATGCCTAAGGGCGAATCCGTAGTTTGGCCGCGCTCGCATTGCCCGAAATGCCAGAAGAGGATACCCGGCTATGACAACATTCCATTTATAAGTTTTATATTGCTCAGAGGGAAATGTCGTTTTTGCGGGGAGAGAATTTCCTGGCGTTATCCTTTAGTAGAATTATTAACAGCTATTTTAATGGTAGCGCTCCTTAACCGTTTCGGTCTAAATTATGCTTTCTTTTTGTATATGGTCATGGTTTGGGGTTTAATTATCGCTACTTTTGTAGATATTGACCAGCGTATCATCCCAGATGAAGTATCTGTTGGTGGCATGATTATAGGTTTTATTATGGTTTCCATAACCGGTTTTACTTTTAGCCCGTTGAGATTTAGTTTTCTGCCTATGCTGCGCTCTGCCTTAGGTATGATTATCGGCGGCGGGATTATTTATTCTACCGGCGTGCTTTTTGATTTGATTTATTTTAAAATTCTTAAGCATCCGGCAATTAACGGAGAAACCGAGTCTATGGGGGGAGGAGATGTAAAACTCTTAGCCATGATTGGCGCCTTTATGGGCTGGAAGTTGGCCATGTTTGCTTTTTTTCTCGCCCCATTTCTGGGGATATCATTCGGTATCATAAATTTAGTTAGCAAAAAAGACCACACTATACCGTATGGCCCGTTTCTTTCATTAGGGGCATTACTGGGTTTATTTTGGGGTAATAGAATACTGCAGTTCATCCTGACCCTTTAGATAAATGAAATGCCTGATTTAAATCTCCGAGACTATCTCTCTCAAACTATATCCAAAGATAACTGGAAGAATGTCGGATTTAAGAGGCGCGCCGGAGTATTATTTCCCTTATTTACTGCTTATTCGAAGAATAGTTTCGGCGTCGGTGACCTTGGCGATTTAAAACTTATTATTGATTGGGCAAAATTAACCGGTAATTCTATTATTCAGCTTTTGCCAATGAACGAAGTCGGCCCGGTTTTCTGCCCCTATGATGCCTTAAGTTCCTTTGCTCTTGAGCCGGTTTATATCTGCCTAAGAGATTTCCCCAAGTTGGCTAAAAAAAAATTTAACTCTATTAAAGACAACCATCACCTGGATTATACGGTAAAAAATGAGAAACTGCATTTGCTTTGGGGTGTTTATCTGGCGCAAGATTTAAGTGAGACTTTTGATTTCGAAGAATTTCAACGTAAGAATTCATATTGGCTGGCAGATTTTGCGCTTTTTAAAGAGTTAAAAGATTACCATCAAGGAAAGCCTTGGTATGAATGGGAAGAGCAATTTAAGAACCGTTACAAAAAAGCATTGCAGGATTTCAAGCACGATAACATTGAAAGGATAACATTTTGGATGTGGCTGCAGTGGATTCTTTTTAAGCAATTTAAAGCAGCTTCTAGCTATGCGTCTAAGAACAATATTCTTATAAAAGGAGATTTGCCTGTTTTGGTTTCCCGGGACAGCGCAGATGTCTGGAGTCATCCGGAATTCTTTAAACTGGGATTTGCCTCCGGGGCCCCTCCAGATATGTATTGCGCTAAGGGGCAACGTTGGGGAATGCCTACTTATAACTGGGAGAATATTGCTCAAGATGGCTACCGTTATATAACAGAGAAATTAAAATACGTCCAGGAGTTCTATAGTATCTTACGCGTTGATCACGTAGTCGGGCTTTTTCGCATCTGGAGTATTCCTTATGATGACCCTGAGGAAAATCAAGGGCTAAACGGAGTTTTCGACCCGGTTGACGCCAGACTCTGGCGCAAGCACGGCCGGGAAATTCTGAGTATTCTTGTGAAAAATACAAATATGTTGCTTTGTGCGGAAGATTTAGGGATGATTCCTAAGTGTTGCACTGAAACTTTGCTAGAGTTTGGTATCTGCGGTAACGACGTTCAACGCTGGGCCAAAGATTGGGACGTTAAGCATAATTTTCTTATGCCCGATCAGTATCGCCAGTTCGCCGTAGCCATGCTTTCTACCCACGATACGACTAATTGGAAGGCCTGGTGGCAGTATGAGGCAGGTACAGTGGATCGGGGGTTGTTTGAAAGAAAATGCGATGGACGTAAAATAGATTTTGCAAAAGTTAATTTAAAGCTTTTTGACCCAAGCCTCTCTTTTTACGGTCGGCTACGCTGGAGGAAAGAAATTGATAGTTGCGATAAGCTGCTGGGGGAGTTAGGTAGGCAAAAAGAAGAGGTAGGAGATTTTATCGAGATTTATAAAAATACCTATGGAGAAAAAGAAAAGCTCTGGGAGATTTTAAATTGCTCTGGTCCGATGAGAGAAGAGGCTAGCCGGGAATTATTAACTAAGGTAGTTGAGTTTATCCTAAACTCTCAGGCGATATTCTGCATTAATTCAATAGTAGATTATTTAAGTATGGCAGATTTATTTAATGGCGATCCTTATCAATATCGGATCAATATCCCGGGAACAATTAGTCCGAAAAACTGGTCGCTTAAGCTTCCGCTTAATCTTGAGGAGCTGCTTGCGCATCCGCTGAATCAGCAAATCAACAAGATGATAGCTGATTCAAATAGAGTTTAACAAATATTTAATTTTCGTTTAACGCACCTGCCTTCTGACGAACAAGTATTGGTTATAAGAAGAATATGAGCAAGTTACCGGGAGTAGAATATTATATCTCTAAGGGGATGGGTAAGGCGATTATGGATTACCAGATGATCTCAGCCGGCGATAAGATCCTCGTCGCAGTTTCAGGCGGAAAGGACAGTTTGACCTTGTTGCATGTTTTAAATGACCGCCGCAGTTTTGTGCCGCTAAAATATGATTTATTGGCTGTGCACGTCGATATGGGTTATCCCTGCCAGCACCCTAAAATTTTAGCTGAATATTTTAAAAAGATGGGTGTGGATTATCATATTGAAAAGATCGATATTCTTAAAGGAAAAAGCCGAAAGGAGATCAGTTGTTTCTGGTGTTCTTGGAACAGGAGAAAAACATTATTTGAAACTGCCGCACGGTTGGGCTGTACTAAGGTCGCCCTGGGACATCATATGGACGATATAGTAGAGACAATTTTGCTGAACCTGTTTTTTCAAGGGGAATTCTCTGCCATGCGTCCTAAGCAGGAGTTATTCAAGGGTAAGATTACGATTATCCGTCCCTTGGCATACGTAGAGGAGGATTTAATTCGTAAATTTGCCAAAGGTTTGGATTTTCCGCATCACAAATGCATCTGCCCGAACTCCGTTACCTCAAAACGCACTAAAGTCGAAAATATTATCAAAGATTTGGAAAAAATTAATCCAGACATAAAAAAGAACATTTTTCGTTCCACAAAACGGATAAAACAGGATTATTTGCTTTAATCATCAAACTTACAGTGGTATAATATTTTTATGATTCTGCTTATCGCAGTATTATTTCTAATAGTGGCCGCATTTATTGTGGTTGTGGCTTTAAAAATCTCAGCGGCAGTCAATGATCGCCTGAACCAGATGAACCAATCCATTCAGGAGGCCAATAAGATTATTGGTCAGAATTTAGGCAGCGCAACATCTGCTTTTGGTAATGTAAAAGAACAATTAGGGAAACTAGAGCAGACCAACCAGCAGATTATCGCCATAAGCCGCGATATCTCAAGTCTCCAGGAGCTATTGCGCGCCCCTAAATTCCGTGGCTTGATGGGTGAAACATTCTTGGAAAATTTACTTTCTCAAGTCTTGCCCAAAGACCATTACCAGGTGCAATACCGCTTTAAAAACAGCGATGTCGTAGATGCGGTGATAAAGTTAGGTGAACGTCTTGTTCCCGTTGATGCTAAATTCAGTCTGGAGAATTTCCGGAAGATGCAGGAGTCATCCGATGAGCAGATTAAAGATTCTTTCCGTAAAAAATTTATCCAGGATATAAGAAACCGCATTAACGAGATCGGCTCAAAATATATTTTGCCTGCGGAAAATACTTATGATTTTGCTTTAATGTATATACCGGCGGAAAATGTGTATTACGAAGTAATTATTAAGGAAGACGTTTTCTCTTACAGCATGTCCAAGAAGGTTATCCCTGTTTCTCCGAATACGTTTTATGCGTACCTGCAAGTAATCTGTTTGGGTCTGCGCGGTCTTAAAGTCGAAGAAAACGCCAAGATGATCTTAAAAAGCTTAAGTTCTCTCACCGTTGAAGCAGATAAATTTAAAGAAGAGTTTAATATTCTAGGCAACCACCTGGTTAATGCGAATACTAAGTATTCTGAGGCGCAGAAACGATTCGAGAAAGTTTCTGAGCGCTTGGTGAATATTCATGACACAAGACAGATAGAGAATAAATAGAGATTGATAAAAATGATCCCTTATAATCCTCTAGAGAAATATGGGATAAGTCTGGTTACTGCTGCCTTTAGCAGGAAGCAGGATGGGAATATGTCTTTATCGTATGGCGATACCCGGAATTCCTTGGAGAACCGCAAGCAATTTCTTTCTTTTTTAGGTATCGATTATCGTAATCTGATTTGCGCCAAGCAGACAC
>Ga0233423_10001884_pt1 | contig 10350 bp, 12 predicted proteins | sample Watercolumn_Mata_FD_180713 | JGI IMG/M metagenome (GOLD analysis project Ga0233423, IMG submission 180713) | Freshwater microbial communities from Lake Matano, South Sulawesi, Indonesia - Watercolumn_Matano_2014_112_MG | ecosystem: Environmental > Aquatic > Freshwater > Lake | place: Indonesia... | reverse complement strand
TAAAAGGTCCGGCAGGGCTCCGGGCTCCACCTCATAGGCCCCAAAGCCCTCGAAGGACACCTTGATGTCGGTGAGCAGCGGGTTGGCGATGTACTGGCGGAACCTGGCGGCCTGCTGGGCCGCGTCGGCCCGGTTCAGGACCACGAAAGGCTCCCCCAGACCGGCTCGGGCCATGCCTTCGATGAGGTGGCGGTTAACCGCGGTGCCGATGCCGAAGGGAAACAGGTTGGCGGCCCCCAGGTTCTGGCGGATCATCTCAAAGACCTGGGGTTCCACGTGCACGTAGCCGTCCGTGGCCACCACCACCGTGCGGGAGGTGCCGGGCGTGCGGGGCAGCGCCAAAGCCCGCCTCAGGGCCGCCAGGATTTCGGTGCCGCCGCCCCCGGGCTGGGCCTGGATAAAGGCCAGGGCCTTTTGCTTGTGCTCCGCGGTGGCGGGCAGCGACCCGGACTCCGAGAGCACCGCGGCGTCGCTTTCAAACAAAAGCACGTTGAGGAAATCCTGGGGCTTGAGGCCGGAGAGCAGGTCTTGCACCAGGGCCTTGGCGGTGTCCAGGGGGTAACCGTGCATGGACCCCGAGACATCCACGATGAAGATATATTCCCGGGGCAACACCGCGTCGGCCGCCACCCGTGCCGGCGGCTCCAGCATCAGCAGAAAAAAGTTTTCCTCCTGGCCGGGATACAACAAAAGCCCGGTGTCAATTTTGTCTCCGGCTAGCCCGTAACGCAGCACAAAGTCTTTGGTGCCGGCCCGGGCTTCATCCTTGAGGCCGACCCGGGCCGCAGTGGGACTTGAGTAGGTCACCGAGATGTCGTGGCTGGGGCTGGCCAGCTTCGCCAGGGGCACCCCGGTGTGGATTTCCAACCCCAGGCCAAAGGTGTAGGAAGGGGCCTGGCCTTCGTGGAGATAGGGGTTTTGCACCCACTTTTCGGTGTCCGGAGCGCCGGCGGCGGGCATATTGGAGTAACGCGGCCCCACCACCGTGGGCAACACGAACTCGTACATCTGGTCCTGGGGGGTCAGCAGCTCCAAATAGGTCAGTTCCACTTTAATTACGTCCCCCGGCAAAATATTGGCCACATTCATCTGAAAGACATTGGGGCGCTGCTGCTCCAACAGGGAGGTGGTCTTACCCTCCTGTTTGGCCTGTTCGTAAGTTTCCCGAGCCTTTTTTCTTTCCATGATCTGGGCCTCCACCACCCGGGGGCCGATGGTCATCCGCAGGGCGTGGACCGCGGCCCGGGTGGAGGCCGGAAACACATAGATGGCCTCCAGGGTTTTTTGGCCGGTGTTCTGATAAACCTGGGAAACCTTGACCTGGGCCACCACACCGGCGATTTTGACGTCGGCCCGGGTGCTTTTCAGGGGCAAGGCGTCCACCGTTTTATCGTCGCTTAAGACCACAAAATAAGGGGACAGGGTCTGGTCCGCCGCCTGGGGGCGGTCGGGCCTTGTCTGGGAAGGCAGCGCCGCCGCGGTGGTCAAAACCACGGCCATCAACAAAATTAGGACTGGGGTTAAAAAGGGCTGGCGCATAAACTCCTCCGGTTCTGAGGCGCGGGGTTGGCCAAGTATGGGTCTGCTTGGTTGTTTAATCTAACGATTAAGTCGGTTATTTTCTCTAAATCATTAAGCTCTTGAGCATGAGGTCGCGGTTGCTCCTTACTTTTCTTTAATTATTTAGAGAGGGTGCCGGTTTTTTCGTTAAGGGGAGCTGGCGGTGCTTTTTACCAGGCCGTAAAGTTATCTGGCTGCCGTCTTGTGGTAACCTCGGGGTGGCCGCCGGGTTGCCCCGGCTCCATGACGAATAAATTAGGAATAACTTTAGGTTAGCCATAGGGCTTGATTTGGCTGCCGGCGCGGTGGCCGGAGCCGCAATTTTGTTTGACACAGAAGGCTGGGCTTAATATATTTCAATAATAGTCGGCGGTGTAGCTCAGTCGGTTAGAGCATGCGGCTCATATCCGCAGTGTCCGGGGTTCAAGTCCCTGCACCGCCACCAAAAATTTAAGTCCTTATTTAAGGGGAGGGATGCTTCATGAAAAAAATCTTTATTCTGGTGACGGTGGGGGTTTTTGTATTGAGCTTCCTGGGCGCGTCCCTGGCTCAGGAGAAACCCAAGGCTCCGGCCACTCCGGCTACTCCTGCGGCTCCGGCGGTAGAAAAGGCCCCAGCCCCGGCGCCGGCGGCGCCGGCGGCCCCCGCGGTGGAAAAACCCGCGCCGCCCAAGGCGCCACCCGCGGCGGCTAAGGAAGAGGCCAAGGAAGCCAAGAAGGCCGCCAAAGAGGCTAAAAAAGCCAAGAAAGCTGAAAAGAAAAAGGCCAAAAAAGCCGCCAAAGAAAAAGAAAAGGAAGCTGTGAAATAGCCCGACGGCATCCGTCGGCCTAAATCCGCCGTGCCTGGGATTCGAACCCCTCAGGGGTTCGAATCCCTAACCCTTAGGCTGGTTTTCAAGTTATCGCTTGTGGAGGAGTCACATGAAGAAATTAATTGTCCTGGCCACGGCGGGGATATTCTGCTTCGGCCTGGCGGGTTTCTCCTGGGCCCAGAAAGAGGTGGCGCCCCCATCGGTGCCCCCCATGCTGGAGGGTCAAAGGCCTTTAGAGCGTCCGGAGGCTAAGGAGCCGGCGGCGCCCAAGAAGCAGGAAGAAGAAAAGGTCAAACCCAAGAAGGCCAAGGCCAAGGAAAAGGCCAGCAAGAGGGCCCAGAAAAAGAAGGAAAAGGCGGAAGCCAACAAAAACCAGGGCAAGAAGAAAGTCGCCAGCGCCCCTAAGAAAAAGGCCACCAAGGCCAGCAAGAAAAAACGGCCGGCGGAGGAAACCAGGCAGGCAGGCCCCGACGAGGGCTGAGCCCGGTAAGTTCACCCAGAACTCTGCCATGCCAAAGGGAGAAGACTCATGAAAATAAAGGGAAAGGTGTCTGTCCTGGCTTTAGCCATGCTTGTCGCCCTGGCCCCGGGGGTTCTGGCCCAGTCGCAGCAATTGGCCTGGGATGGGACCCAGTGGAAAGAGCTTACCCAAGAGATTAAAGTGGCCTATATCAAGGGTATGGGCAACATGGCTTCCTTTGAAAATACCGTGGGTGGAGGCGGGCGGGCGGCCTGCATTTCCCGGTCTTTTGTGGAAGAGCTCAAAAACAAGACGGTGGGGCAGGTCATCGGCGATGTGGATAAATTTTATCAAGAAAATCCTGCCAAACTTAAGACCCCGGTGATTGAGGTGGTCTTAAGACAATGCACCCAGATCTGTCCGGCGGAGCCCCCAGCCGCGGAGAAGAAGAAATGAGACCGACGATTATCCTGATAGTAGGGCTGGCGCTGATATTCTCCCTGGCCAGCGGCTCTCTGGCCCAGGAAAAAGGCCAAGCCTTTTTGTGGAATGGCACTCATTGGGCCCAGGTGTCCACCGAGGGCAAAGCCGCTTACATTTTTGGTGTCGGCAATTTGGCCGACTTCGAAAGAGGGTCCAACCCTCCAGGCAGACTGGGCTGCATCTCCCGAGCCTTTGTGGATGAACTGAAATCCAAGACGGTGATGGAGATCGTCCAGGTAGTGGACAAGTTCTACAAAGAGAATCCGGATAAAATGCAACGCTCGGTAATCGAGGTGGTGCTGCGCCAGGCTACCTCGGTCTGCCCCCCGGAGACCGGCGCCGCTGGGAAGAAAAAATGACCAGGACGGTCATGCTGGGGTTAATGGCGGCCTTACTGGTGGGCGGCTGCGGGGGAACGGCCGCTACTGACCAGCGGGTGGCCCCCGGCCGCGCCCCGGCAAGCCACATCGGTCCGGCAACTGCCTGGGCGAGCGACTGTCCGGGGTGCGGGGTGAATTTAGGCGGTGGCCCCGGCATGTTAGGCGGGGGAATTTACGAAACGGTCATGCCATCTCACGGCCGGCCTTAGGGCGGCGGCACCGCCTTAAGCTTGCGGCCCAGGAGAAGATCACATGAAAAAGACGGTCATTCTGGTATTGGTGGCAGCCTTGCTGCTGGGGGGATGTTCCGGAATGTCCTACACTGAGCAGCGGGTGTTGAGCGGCGGCGCCATGGGCGCCTCCGGTGGGGCGCTCATCGGCTGGGCGGCGGGGTCGCCGGCGGCCGGGGCGGCCATCGGCGGCGGCGCCGGTCTGTTGGGCGGTTTTCTCTACGACCGTTACGAGAAATACCGTGGCCGACCTTGAGTATTTTTAAACTAGTGGGGTAGAGGGCGGGTCCGGGACTTTTTTACATGGCCCCGGCTCTCCTGCCGCACCTGCCTCCCGCCCGAATATGGGGGGCGGCAGGTAGCTCCTCTGAAGTAGGCTTGGTGGCCGCCAACCGGCGCGAGCCCGGGCTCCCCAGGTCAAAAACCCGCAAGTGCCAACCCTGGAGGAACGGGTGGCAGGCCCATTTCGCCTTGGCCTGCAGAGAATTTTCCGGGGATTTTATTAGCCACATGGTCCAGTGCCCCTGACGGCAAATTGAGATTGCGAAGAGAGGAAAAAAGATGAAGAAGGTGGCTGTTCTGCTGGTGATGGCGGTCTGGCTGTCAGGGGGTTGTAACGGGCTGGCCACTAATGAGCCGCGACCCATTAGCGCCGGCAGCCCGGTGACGGGCTGGGGCGCCACTTGCGCCACCTGCGGCGCCCTGGGTGGCGACTATTTTTTCCAGACCACCGAGAAAGCCGTTGGTCCAGGCCAGGGCTGGTGACCGACTCATCGGTGGCTTAGCCTCCTCCCGCAAAACGCTTCAGGTACACCAGCAATATCGCCAGGGCGGCTGGGGTCACTCCGGAGATGCGCCCGGCCTGGCCCACCGAGCGCGGCCGCACCTTTTTCAGCTTTTCCCGCACTTCCAAGGAGAGACCCGGGACCGCGTCATAGTCGAAGTTTTCCGGGATACGCTTATTCTCCCCTTGGGCGAATTTTTGAGCCGCCTCCTCCTGGCGCTTGATATAGCCTGCATACTTGTACTTGATTTCCAGTTGCTCCACCACCTCCCGGGGCACCGGCGGCTCTTCGGCAGCCAGGCGGTAGAGGGTGGCCAGGTCCAGTTCCGGCCGCTTTATCAGGGTCAAGAGGGGGGTGGGCGCGGTTATAGGCGCGGTGCCCCGGGCGGCAAGCTCCTGGTTTACCACGGCCGAGGGGAAGAGGCGGCGGCCCTTTAGCCGGGTCTCCTCCGCGGCCAGCAGACGCTCCTTTTCCTCCAGGCGGGCGGCGGCCGCCGCCTCCACCAGGCCCAGGTCATAGCCCCATTTCAGCAGGCGCAGGTCGGCGTTGTCCTCCCGGAGCAACAGGCGGTACTCGGCCCGGGAAGTGAACAGGCGATAAGGCTCCCGGGTGCCTTTGGTCACCAGGTCGTCCACCAGCACGGCCATGTAAGCCTGGGAGCGGTCCGGCAGAAAGGGCGGACGCCCCAAAACCTGGCAGGCGGCATTGACCCCGGCCCACAGCCCCTGGGCCGCGGCCTCTTCATAGCCCGAGGTGCCGTTGATCTGACCGGCCAAAAACAGGCCCTGGATTAGCTTGGTCTCCAGGGTGGGCTTAAGCTGCAGGGGGTCCACGTAGTCGTATTCGATGGCGTAGGCCGGGCGCATCACCTCGGCCTGCTCCAGGCCCGGCACGCTGCGAAACAGCTCAAGCTGGACTTCCACCGGCAGGCAATTCCCCAGGCCCTTGGCATAGATCTCCCGGGTGTCCAGGCCTTCCGGCTCCAGGGTCACCTGATGGCTGGGCTTTTCCGGAAAACGCATCACCTTGTCTTCCAAAGACGGGCAGTAGCGGGCGCTCACGCCTTTAATCACCCCGCTGTACAGGGGCGACAGGTGGATGTGCTCTTTAATTAGACGGTGGGTGGCGGCGGTGGTCTGGGTAGTGTAGCAGGTGACCTGCTCACTCTTAAGCCCCGGGGTGCGCCAGGAGAAGGGGCGGGTTAAGGGGTCCCCTTCCAGGCGGCCCATGGCGGCGAAATCAATGGTGCCGGCCCGCAGCCGGGGCGGGGTGCCGGTCTTCATGCGCCCCATCTTAAACCCCAGCTTCTTAAGGCAGGCGGCCAGGCCGGTGGAGGCGAACTCCCCGGCCCGCCCGGCGGCCATCCGGCACTCGCCGATGTGGATCAGGCCGTTCAAGAAGGTGCCGGTGGTGATGAGCACTGCCCGGGCTCGGTAGGTCAGGCCCAGGTTCTCCACCACCCCGGTCACCCGGCCGTCCTCCACCAGGAGGCGCTCCACCATGGCCTCCCGCAAGTCGAGGCGGGGCTCCTGCTCCAGGCGGGCTTTCATGGCCAGGCGGTAGGCCTGTTTGTCGCACTGCACCCTGGTGCCCCTGACCGCCGGGCCTTTGGAGAGATTCAAGGTGCGGAATTGAATGCCGGTTAAATCCGCCAGGTACCCCATGATGCCGCCCAGGGCGTCAATCTCCTTTACCAGGTGGCCCTTGGCCAGGCCGCCGATGGCCGGATTGCAGGCCATGCTGGCCATGGTGTCCAGATTGAGATTGAACATCAGCACCTTGAGACCCATACGGGCCGCGGCCAAAGCCCCCTCGCAGCCGGCATGGCCGGCGCCGACGACGATGAGGTCATATTCTTTGGGATAAAAGGCCATGGGAAGAATATTCAGGGTTGAATTACCCCGGATGGATGATTATCTTGTCAGGCAATCCTAAAGCCCCGGAGGACAAAATGGTTCACCGCACTTTTAAAACTCTCGAGCCCAAAGGGGAGGTCGCTGTGGCCCAACGCCCCGAGGGCGTGCTCAAACTGGTGATTTACACCGGCAGCGGCGCCAAAAAAGAGGAACACTTCGGCATAACCCTCGAACGCCACGCCGCCTTCGACCTGGCTATGGAAATCCTGCAACACGCCTACCGTCTGGGCGCGGCCGGACAGTAAGAGAGGAGGTTGGGGGAGGGCAGGGACTTCAAGTCCCTGGCCCTCCCCCCAATACCTTTAGCCCATCAGAGGCCGTTACCCTCCTTACCGGTCCCACTCCACTTCCCGGATGAGGTCGATGAATTCCGGGGACTCGCCGTAGGCTTTCAAGGCCTTTTGGTATTCCAGCCAGCGCTCCCACAAGTTCAGCCATTCCCGGTTGTGCCAGTAATAGGGACTCTCTTCCCCTTTCTCTTTGACCCGCACGAAGTCCTCGTATTCCTCCTGGCAACTGGAGCAGAAGCGAAAGGGGCCTTTGAAGCGCTGATACATTTCCTGGGTCTCGAACTGGACGCCGCAGCGGGCGCAGCGGGCCAAACAGCGGGTGCACTGCATAACTTTGCGCACCACTTCCACCTTTTTGGCCTTGGCCACCTTGGCTTTTTTCTTCTGCTCCAGTTTGAGCCGGTCTTCAATATCTATGACCTTGGACATGGCTGACCTCGGTTTAACGGGGGGGGCCGGTGGGGGTGGGTTCAAACCCGCCCCAGACGTCCTGGCGCTCCCCCGCTCATGATATATAGAATAACAATCGCTAAGGGGCTGGTCAATAGGGGCCCGAAGGGCCTGGAAGCGCTAGTCCTTGTCGTTATAGTCCTTCTGGCGGTCTTGATCCAGGCGGAAGAGGCGCCGGATCAGGTCCAGTTCCCGGTGCGGCTTTTTGGGGTGATGGTTGCGCTTCAGGAAGATGATGGGGTCGTGAAGGAGCTTGCCGGTGATGGCGTGAGCGAGGGCGTCCAGGGCCTGGCGCTGCTCCGGGCTCAAAGGCCCCAGCTGGGGCAGGGTTTTTTTCAATTCTCGGGCACAGATGCGCTCCGCCTTGTCCTTTAAGGCGATGATGGTGGGGTAAACCTGCAGAGTGTCCAGCCACTCCAGGAATTTCAAGGTTTCCGCGGCCACCAGGCGTTCGGCTTTGGCGGCTTCCTTCTGGCGGTGTTGCAAGCCCTGGGCCGCCACCTCCTGCAAATCATCAATATTGTAGAGATAGACATTGTCCAGGTCATTGATGGCCGGGTCCAGGTCCCGGGGCACAGCGATGTCGATGAGAAACAAGGGGCGCTGCTTGCGCCGGCGCATCACCGCCTTGACCTGGTCCCGGGTAAGGAGGTGCTCATCACTGCCGGTGGAACTGATAACAATGTCCGCGGCCAGCAATTGGGCCTCCAGCTCCTCCAGGGAGACAGCTTCGCCGCGGAAACGTTCGGCCAGGCGGACGCCTCGCTCCAGGGTGCGGTTGGCCACCACGATTTTGGCCACCCCCTGGCCTTTAAGGTGCTCCAGGGCCAGTTCCGCCATTTCTCCGGCCCCTAAAAGCAACACGGTTTTCCCTTCCAGGGCGCCGAAGATCTTGCGGCCCAGGGCGATTGCGGCGTAGCTGACGCTTACCGCCTGGTCGCCGAGGCCGGTTTCCCGGCGCACCCGTTTGGCTACGGAAAAGGTCTTGTGCAGCAGGCGGTTCAAGATGGGGCCGGTGGCCTGGCTTTGGGTGGCCTGGCGATAGGCCTCCTTCACCTGGCCCAGGATTTGGGGTTCGCCCACCACCATGGAGTCCAGGCTGGCGGCCACCCTGAAAAGATGCTGCACCGCGTCCTGGTCCCGGTGGATATAGAGAGAGTCGTTCAGGTCGGCGGCGGGTACCTCGGGGTGGGCGGCCAAAAAGGCCTTAAGCCGCGCCTCGGCCGCGGCGGGCTCCTCGGTGACGCACAGCAGCTCCACCCGGTTGCAGGTGGTATAGAGCAGGACCTCCATAAGCTCCGGATGAGCCTTGAGGCTCAGGTAAGCCTGGGGCACATTAGGGATGAGGCCGGCCAGCTTCTCTCGCAAGGCCACCGGGGAGGTTTTATGGTTGACGCCCACAAGCAGCAGGTTCATGGCTTCAAGAAACTGGCGAAGCTGTGGTAGCCGGAAATCCACAGGTTGGCGCCCACAAAGGCGAAGACCAGGACTAAAAAGCCGCAGATGGCTAAGAGTGCCGCCCGCCGGCCCCGCCAGCCTACCGTCAGGCGTTCATGGACCAGCACGGCATAGATCAGCCAGGCCGAAAGGGTCAGAACCTCTTTGGGGTCCCAGCTCCAAAAGCGGCCCAAGGTGTGTTGGGCATAAAGCGACCCGGAAATGATGCCGCCGGTGAGCAGGGGGAAGCCGATGGTGAGGCACCAGTAATTGAGGGCGTCCAATTGCGACAGGGACGGCAGGCGGCGGTAAAAAAAGCCGAATTTTTTCCCTTTGAGCTGGCGCTCCTGGACCAGATAAAAGATGGCTCCCAAAAAGGCCAGGGTAAAGGCGGCGTTGCCCAGCAGGGCCAGACTGATGTGCAGGGCCAGCCAGAAGCTCTTGAGCAGGGGGGAGACGGCCCCTTTTCCCGGGGGCAGGATCAAAGCCCCGGAGACCATAAGCGCGGCCAGGGGCGCGGCCAGCGCGCCCAGAACCTTGATGGGAAAGCGCCAGTTGAGCAGCAAAAATACGGCCACCAGGGCCCAGGCAAAGACCAGCAGGGCGTCCCCGAAGGTGGCCACCGGCAGGTAGCCGTGGCTTAAGGTGCGCCGGACCAGCTCCAGGGTGTGGCAGGCCAGACCGCCGGCCATAACCCAGGCGCCGGCGCGGCACAGGCTCTCCCTTTGGGCCAGGAAAAAACCCAGCCACAGGGCGGTGGCCCCAAAATAGGCCGCCAGCGCCAGATATAACCAGAAATCGCCCATAGTTATGAAGGTTGTGTCTTGGGGGGAGATTGTAAGAGGAGCTTAGCTCCCTGGCCCTCCCCCCAATTCTCCCGCGGCCACTACCTCCGCCAGGTCCGAGGGGTTCAAGGCGGTTCCCAAAATCTCCTCAAGCAGCCTGCGGACCTCTTGCCGCTGTCCCTGAGCCAGGGCCTCAAGCAAGGGGGAGTCCACCAGGCGCTGAAAGAGGGCGGCATTGTCCGGATGGCCCCGGCGGGCCGCCAGCAACTTGGCCCGCACCGCCTTAAGCAACGTTAGATAAGGGCCGTATTCCGGGCCGAAATGATTTTCCAGTCCCAGGCGCAGCTTGCGGGCCAGGGCCGGAGAGGCCCCGCCGGTGCTGATGGCCACGGTCATCTCTCCCCGGCGCACCTGGGCCGGCACGATAAAAGTGCAGAGCTCAGGCGCGTCCACGATATTGACCCAGATACCCTGGGCCTGGGCCGCGGCGCTTACGCGGGCGTTGACCCGGGGGTCGTCGGTGGCCCCAATCACCAGGACCATGCCGGCCAGATGGCCTTCGGCAAAATCTTCCTTAAGGTAGCGAATCTCGCCTTTAGCTGCCATTTGCGCCAAGGCGGGGGTAAGGTCGCGGCTGACCACGGTCACCCGGGCGCCGGCCAGGAGCAAGTCCTGAACCTTGCGCTCCCCCACCGCCCCACCGCCTACCACCAGACAGGGCTTGCCGACAATTATGGCAAAAACCGGATAAGTTTGCATGAGT
>Ga0233423_10001883_pt1 | contig 10351 bp, 9 predicted proteins | sample Watercolumn_Mata_FD_180713 | JGI IMG/M metagenome (GOLD analysis project Ga0233423, IMG submission 180713) | Freshwater microbial communities from Lake Matano, South Sulawesi, Indonesia - Watercolumn_Matano_2014_112_MG | ecosystem: Environmental > Aquatic > Freshwater > Lake | place: Indonesia... | reverse complement strand
GGTTGTCGAAGCGTCATAGTGCAACCAGTATAACACACTTCTGTTAGATGAGCGTTAGAGAAGCGTTAGAGTTGTATTAGACATAAAACCGAGGTGAGTAGTTACTACCAGCTTAAGGGTGGTGGAGTAGTCCAGGTTAAGATCATACAGGACAACAATTGTCCCAATCTGGCCTGTCCTGTAAGATCACACTGTCTTGAAGGTTGCCGCAGCTCATTGCGTATCAGGCTGGACGGTGTTCTACAGCCCTGCGGTGTGCGTACTGACAATGCTATTGACATATTTGCGCCCACGACCACTTCTGCCAGAATACGAGAGGCTCTAAAGAGTGGTGGAAAGCTTTGACCAAGGGGCATTCTATGCAGAAAAGCAAGATGGACAAGAACAAACATTACCTTACGCGGGCAAAGTACAATACTTACCTGAAGGAGATTGAGTACATGGAAGGCGAGGGTGCGAAGTTATTGGCCAAGCTACTTGCGTCCTCTCCAGGTAGTGGAATGGGGCGCCCACTTGACCTGCCTGCTCATCAGATAGCGCGAGAGTACCAAGGGTATTTGCAGGAGATTCGAGCAATCGTGAAGTCTGCGGTCATCATAGATGATCTGCGTGACAAGGTCAAAGATCTGGAAGAAGTTGCGATAGGGTGTACTGTAACAATCAGATACGAAGACAATGGAGTGGAGGAATACACTATTCTCGGGAGACATGAGGTATACATCGAGCAAGGCAGAATATCGTTTCAGTCACCCGTTGGGTCAACTCTTCTGGGAAGCCATAAGGGCGATACAGTATTGATCCGCCCCACAGTGAGAGTAATTATAGAGGAAGTAAGGAGACTATCACTAGACTTTTACTATCCATCGACTATCTGGAAGAAAAGGTTGGAACGTGCCTTGATGATCTTTTCGTAGGGCACGTACTTTTGATGCAACCACAAATGAGGCACGGTTATCAGGAGTCATTCTTCGACTACCTAAAGGGCTTCGGAGCCGTCATACTAGTCCTTTGGTTTCTGGCCTGGATTTTTGGCGGCGGTGGAGGTTCTGGAGGGTCAGGTGTCCCGATGCACGGAGATGAGAGCCATTGGTAAACAGGCGTCTGAGCAAGTATATCAGGGAAGAAATACTATACAGTAGCCTTCGGACTACTCACGTTTTTGTCGCAAGGAGGAAAGTGCGATGAAACAGAGACGCTTTAACGCAACTCTCACAATTGCTGCTCTAGCCATCCTCCTCATCCTCACCATCCTGCCACTTGCCGGCATCGCCGCTCAGAATCCCGAAACACCAATTGCTAATCCTGAGCCCATGATCGCACCGCAAGCATCGGTCAGTTTGCCTTGGAACAGAAGGCCTGATGGTCTATCCGACGCTCCCTTGCGTTCGCATGCAGAAGGTAATGCTGCGTGGCAAATTGAGTGCGTGGACTGCCCTAAGAGCTTCGAGTCTATGACCAACCGGAGCTTGGCCTTGGACGCCGAGGGTCATCCCCATATTGCCTATGGCGTGGACCATCTCTATTACGCTTGGCATGATGGTAGCGTTTGGCATTATGAGACAGTGGATGACAGCCCGGGTGTCGGTCGGGAGGCCTCCTTGGCACTGGACGGCGCCGACCATCCCCATATCAGCTACCTTGATAGAATTAACCAGCATCTGAAATACGCCTACTACGATGGGAGCACCTGGTACGTAGAGACGCTGGGAAACGTGTTGCCGAGTTACGCTGTCATCTCTCTGGGGGTGGATAGGTTTGATCATCCCCACATTAGCTATCACGACAACTATGGTAACCTGAAGTACGCCTACCACGATGGGAGCACCTGGCATACAGAGATGGTAGATAACGAAAAATATGCATTCCACATTTCTATAGCACTAGACGGATTCGGCCATCCCCACATCAGCTACTTCGATCAGTTCCACAAAGAGCTGAAATACGCCCGCCACGATGGGAGCACCTGGCATATCGAAACACTGGATACCGAGGGAGATGTGGGTTTCTCCACCTCTCTAGCACTAGACGAAGCCGGCCATCCCCACATCAGCTACCTCGATATTACCACCACCTACGACGTAAAATACGCCTACCACGATGGGAGCACCTGGCATACAGAGATAGTAGATAGTATAGGGAGTAGTCGTGGGGATATCTCCCTAGCACTGGACACAGCTAGTCATCCACACATCAGCTACAGAGACGGTACCACCTTCGACGTAAAATACGCTTACCACGATGGGAGCACCTGGCAAATCAAAACAGTGGATTATAGTAATGGCTACTCTACCTCACTAGCGCTGGATGTAGCTGATAATCCTCACATCACTTACCAGCAAAGTTACTGGGACTACGACCTGAAGTACGCCCGCCACGATGGGAGCACCTGGCATGTAGAGACAGTGGATAGTGCAGACTGGATATATGGGCCTACCTCCCTGGCCTTGGACGGATTCGGCCATCCCCATATCGGCTACTTAAGCTACCGCTATGGCTGGCCCCAGGACCTGAAGTACGCCCGTCACGATGGGAGCACCTGGCACATCGAGACAGTGGATAGGTACGGCGGGGATGCTTCACTGGTGCTGAATACGTTGAATTATCCTCATATCAGCTACTACAGTTATGGATACGACGAACTGAGGTACACCTACTATGATGGGAGCACCTGGCACATCGAAACAGTGGATACTGTATGGGATGTGGGCAATTTTTCCTCCTTGGCGCTCGATGAGAATAACTATCCTCACATCAGCTATTTCGATCAGTCCCACACAGATCTGAAATACGCGCACTACGATGGGAGCACCTGGCACATCGAAACAGTGGATAGTGAAGGGAATGTAGGATATTGCACCTCCCTGGCGCTAGATGGAGCTGACCATCCCCACATAAGTTACTGGGATGAAACCAATGATGGTTTGAAATATGCCCACTACAATGGGAGTACCTGGCACATAGAGATGGTGGATAGTGAGACTGTGGGTGGGTACAATACCTCTCTGGCATTGGATGAACTCGATCATCCGCACATCAGCTACTTCGATCAGTCCAACACAGACCTGAAGTACGCCCACTACGATGGGACGGCCTGGCACATAGAGACAGTGGATAGTGAGGGGTACGTGGGTGAGTGGTCCTCCCTGGCACTGGATGAGTTCGATCATCCTCACATTGGCTACTACGCTCACACCAACCGCAACTTGAAGTACGCCCACTACGATGGGACAGCCTGGCACATAGAGACAGTGGATACCGAAGAAGGCGTGGGCTCATATACGTCTCTGGCGCTGGATGGAAGTGGCCGGCGTCATATCAGTTACTACGACTGGGGCAACTACGACCTGAAGTATGCCTGGCGCAGCGGCGGGCCAGAGCCTACCTACTCCATCTCTGGCCAAGTGACCGATGCTGACGGCAATCCCATCTCCGATGTGACTCTCTCCGACGGCGCGGGGCATACCGCCACCACTGACAGCAATGGGAATTACACCATCAGCGACTTGTCGGCTGGCACCTACACCCTCACGCCATCCAAAAGTGACTACACCTTCTCGCCAGCCTCGCGCACGGTGAGCGTGCCGCCAAGTGCAACGGGGCAGGATTTCACAGAGGCGCCCGCGCCACCCCCACCCCTCGACAAGCCACCGGTGGTATTGGTGCATGGCCACCGAATCGGGCCGGGGATCACCCGATGCAGTGCTGGAGTGTGGAGGTGGGAGGAAGGCTCTAACCTTCCAGAGACCTTTGGCGAGATGGCTCGTTGGCTCAAAGAGGACGGCTTTGACGTGTGGGTTGCCCATTACGACACTGGACTCCTTGGCACACCACCATTGGAGAAGAACGCCGAGTGCCTCAAAGACCAGATAGCGTACGTCAGGCTAGTGACCGGGGCCCAGCAGGTGATTCTTATCGCTCACAGCATGGGCGGGCTGGTCAGTCGGGCTTATATTGAGGGCCCTGACTATCAGCATCGGAACGACGTCCGGGCCCTCATCACTCTCGGCTCTCCCCACGCAGGGATTCCCTACAACTGGCTCAGGTTTTTATTCGGCCCCATGCTTCTCCCCTCCGTCTGCAAGGGGCACGAAGGGTTGTGTCAACTGGAAGAAGGAAGAATGGAGAAGTGGAATCAGGAGCATGGTCCGAAGTCACGGGAAGTTGCCCCGCTGTACCACCTCATCGGCGGTGACAAAAGTGACAGCTTTCTGGGGCGGAATCTGAGGCGCTGGGCTGATCCCAATGACGGGATCATCGGTACTCGTAGTGCTCAAGCCGGGACAGATGGGAATCCAGCAATTCAGGGTAGTGTAAAAGGACGGTACCAGACCCACGAGACGCACAGCAAAGGGGTCGGCTACCCCTCGTACTTCCAGGCACCAACAGGGCACAGCCAGTCCTATCAGTGTATCCAGAATGTGATTCTGGATATGTCCAATCCATGCGCAGAACCCAGTGTTGCTGCCATGCTTGCACAAGCCGTTCCCAGCTTAACCGAATACACCAGTGACGTTCCTGGTCACCTCGACACCGGAGAGACAGCGCAACATACCTTGCAGGTTGATACCGATGGTGCCAGCCTTTTTTATCTTTCATGGGTAACCGGCACGTTAGGCTTCACGCTGACTAACCCGGTCGGAACGGTAATTGACCCGGCCTACGCCGCAGCTAACACGGACGTGGTCACTTACACCACCAGCCCCGGCAGCGAGATGACGCCTCCCTTCGCCTCTTATTCCTTCACCACCACCGTGCCCGGGCTCTACACCGCGACTATCACCGCTGGCGACGTGGGCATCACCGGCACCGATTACCTGCTCTTCGCCGCCATGGAGACCACCCGCACCTTGTCGGTCGCACTGGACAGCAACCACTACCAGATTGGCGACACGGCGGTGCTGACCGCAACCCTGGAAGGGGCTGGTGGCGGTATCACTGGTGCGACCGTCCAGGCCACCTTCAGCCGTTCCGACGCCATAACCGACACGCTGACCCTCACCGACCAGGGAGACGGCACTTATCGGGGGACGTACGCCATCCCCAACGCGCCCGGCTATCTCCATCTGCGCGTCACAGCGGAGGGGAGCGACGCCGGGACCCAGTTCAACCGGCAGGTGGACCGCTTGCTGACTGTGGCTTCGCCAGCGGTGCAACTGACGGGGACCTACGCCGACCGTGCCGATGACGCTGACGGCAACGGGCGCTACGAGACTCTGACCGTGGACGTCGAGGTCCTGGCGGCGGGGGCTGGAGACTTCACCTTCTCCGCCGACTTGGTGGCCGGCGAGGGCCAGTTCGTGGCCCACGTCATCACGCAGACGGCCCTGATCACGGGCACCCAAAGCGTGTCGCTACGTTTTGACGGCGAGCTCATCCAGGACGGAGGAAGCGACGGGCCGTTCACGGTGACGAACTTGCTCATCAGCGACCCGCAGAACGCCGGTATCCCCTCCGTGATGGCCGACGACGTGTGGACAACGGCTGCCTACGACCACACCCAGTTTGGCCGGATCCCCGGCGACATGAACGGCGACTGCATCGTGACCGTCGTGGACATCATGTTAGTAGCCAGCCGTTGGGGTACCCACATCGGCGACATCCGTTACGACGGGCTCTACGACCTAGACAACAGCGGCAACATTGACATCGTGGACATCATGATCGTAGCGACACACTGGAGGGAGAGGTGTGAGCGGTAGTCCAGACCCTATCAAGCCTTGAGGCGTTGCTGGGGATTTCAGTACTGGCGTTGTTGATGTTTGCCTTGGGCAATCGCATGAGTCGCTAGTTTCGTATAAGCTTGTTAGCCCGCCGCTCCAAAGGCTGTGATCATGGTCGAAGGAGGTGGATATGCCTCTCAAGCCGCCGAAATACGTTGACACGGTGCGTCGCCTTATCTACTGGCAGTACGCTCAGCTTATCGCCAAGGCTGCTGGTTTTGAGGGCAACTACGGCTTTGTGATTTCTCGTTACAAGAAGCTCGAATCGGGTGAGATGAGCTGGTCCTCATCCATTCGAGACTACGAGAAGGAACTAGAGAAGGGGAGGGTTTGTGTTTACTGTGGAGCCACGGGCAGTCTGAGCACCGACCATATCGTCCCAGCCTCAAGAGCAGGTGTTGACCCCAGGATTGCCGCTCTCCTTGACTCGGCCGATAACTGTGTCTGTGCGTGCAAGAAATGCAACTCGAGCAAAGGGGATAGGGACATCTTTGAGTGGTACGGGTCTGAGCGCCTGGATGATATTCCCAAGCTCGCCCTTTCGAAGTTTCTCAAGCTGGCCTATCGAATCCATGAAATGCAAGGCACGTTGGATCTAAAGGATCCTAACATGGATGGGGTGCTTGACATTTACGATCTGGGAGTTGTTATTACCCATCTCATTTCCAAGATTTCAGAAAAGGCTCGAAAGGGAGAAAGTCCTCCGCCTCTGCCAAGGAAGGGTGCGGCGGGCTAAACACTCGCTGGTATGCGATCAGGGAGGTCTATTCTGTGCCGAACATCACTGAAGACAAAGAATTGCTGGCTTGTACTCCTGTGCCTGTGAATCCCGATTTCTTCAATCCGAACTGTACTCTTCCTTATGGTCTGACATTGGAGCACATTCGTCAGGCTATGGAAGAGTTCATAGATTTCCTGGGTTTCATCAACCAGCAGCTTCACGCCAAGGGAATCCCTCGCCTGGAAAGTTTCTTGATGCCAGCCAATTTTAGCAGCATGGTTGGCGAGTTCATGAACATCAGCATCCCAAGGTATTGCTCTAGCTTAGTGAAGAACCAGTATCACAATGGGCATCCTGATTTGCTTCCAAGTGGGATGTTTCCTGGCAATGCAGTGCAATATGCACAAGAGGGTATCGAGGTTAAAGGGTCACGTCATGCCAGCGGATGGCAGGGACACAACCCGGAATCTGTCTGGCTTATGGTGTTCCATTTTGACAGCAATACATCCCGTGACCAAAGAAAGGGCATTGCTCCGAGGCCATTTCGTTTTAAGGGAGTGTACGCTGCCAGGCTTGAAAAAGAGGATTGGACCTTTGCAGGGCGTTCGGTCACCAGCCGACGGACAATCACGGCCAGTGTGAACAGAAGCGGCACAGAAAAAATGAGGGCCAATTGGGTGTATGAGGACTCAGGTGAATAACAGACTCAATTGTGCTTCTTTGGTGTTTAGGCTGGCTAACGCAGGAATAGCTTGCTGACTCATGGCGTAGTATTCTTCGTAGCGTTCCACCCCGATACAAGAATAACCTACTGCCTCGGCAGCAGCAACTGTGGAGCCAGAGCCCATGAATGGATCCACTACAATGCCTTCGCCGAGTGGCAAGGAGACGTAAACAATCTGTCGCAGAAACGACTGCGGTTTCAGGCTGGGATGATTGGCTATTTTGCGTTCCCTTTGTGGGGTGCGTTCACTTTCAATGACATCTTCAAAGGGGTTACCGTCTGGTTTTCGACGTAATCCCCCTGTTTGGAACTCTTTCAGGCAGTCACTAACAGTCATGCCATTCGGAATGGGTTTTCGAAAGATTCCCCACGGCTCGTGACAGCCTCGTGGCATAGTGCAAACGTCAGGGAACTCTTTCTCTGCATTCTTAGGCCTATCGCCACCCCGCAACGTTTTTACTAACCGGATAACCTGGCCGCGAAATTCAAACCCTGCATCTGCAATGGCTGTAAAGACAGTCTGTGAAAGGAAGACATTGGAAGCAAGAAAGATGTGACCTCAAGGGCGCAATATCTGCAGAACAAGCCTGGCCCACTCGGAGAAATATCGTTGTAACCGATCTCTTTCATTATCATTAAGTGCGGTGAAGCGTGGTAGAGGAGAGCGGTCGTGCCCATCAAAAGAAGGGGGAATGCGCCAAATACCACCGTTTCCATTGGCTCGTTTTTCTAACTGATCGGGATCATACTCTTTGACGCCATAAGGAGGATCTGTTACAATGGCATGGACACTCTCCGTCGGTATTCTGGTCATCCATTCAAAACAATCGGCCAGGATCACCACAGACTTCGTGAAGGAGTGGAACTTGTAATCTAAGGCATAAAGCCGCTGGAGTTGATCAATCGTCATGGTTGTCACCTATTGCTTGACTGTCTCCCCAAGGTTGTAAACTGGGCTGAGTTCTCGAATTACATTTCCTATTTCTTTTCTCTCGATTTCGTTAGCGGTCAGTAACCTCTCAAGGTCTGACAAACTGAGCAATATGGCCTGCGGTGTGTCTCGGCGCTTGATCACATACCTGGTGCCATTCTGGATCACATCGTCAAGAATACGACCAAAATTGTTTTGAGCTTCGGTTGAAGGAATCGTTTTTGTAGTCATGCCCACCTCCAAATTGGTTACATTAGCTAATCTAGCCATATTATACCACAGAACAAATGTTTTGTCAAGAGGCAATTCCCAAGTGACTGCGCCGCCCAACAAATCGCTGGGTGTGCCCTGCAAAGCTGTTGTCTACTAACCGGTGTGAGTCCGGTCGTGGCAACTGCCAGGAGGCAGGCAGCTTCGACGGCTTGGGCCGGACTGCGGAAGCGAGTATTCGTCGCCTCAGAGATGCGGCCCCCGCTGTTTGTAAAGAGAGTGATCACCACAGAGGAGTAGAAATTGCAAGTGCGGATTGACGAACGTCTGGTTCAACGGCGGCTGAACGAAAACGAGGGCCAATACCTGGAGTTCAAGAGCACCTACGACCGCTCCGGCGGCCAAGTGCGGCGCCGTTTGTGGGGTGAGCACTAGCATAAACAAACATAGGATAATTTTTCCGAACATGGATATGTTTTTTTATGGAGAAACTGGCGCCAAAACCGAGAGCGGCTTGCCCAGGATTACCCATCACTTCAACATCCGAGATCTGCCCAAGGTATTGCTCTAGCTTGGTGAAGAACCAGTATCACAATGGACATCCTGATTTGCTTCCAACTGGGGTGTTTCCTGGCAATGCAGTACAATATGCACAAGAGGGTATCAAAGTTAAAGTTACAATGGCGTGGACACTCTCCTTCGGTATTCTGGCCATCCATTCAAAACAATCGGCCAGGATCACCACAGACTTCGTGAAGGAGTGGAACTTGTAATCTAAGGCATAGAGCCGCCCAATAAAATCTGGAGGTGACGTGATGAAGAAAGCACTTTTACTAGGCGTCCTGGCCTTATCACTGGTCGTGATGGCAGGTTGTGCCCCTGGGCCGAACGAGCTGGCCAACACATCGAGTGAGAAAGGGGATATCGCTGGTTTCTGGCAGGGTCTATGGCACGGGATCATAGCACCGATAACCTTCGTCATATCGCTTTTCTCTGACAATGTGCATATGTACGAAGTTCACAACAACGGGGGTTGGTACAACCTTGGTTTCATCCTGGGAATGGCGATAATCTTCGGTGGCGGGGGCCGGGGAGCAGCAGCGGGACGTTCGCGGCACTAAAAGGAGGAACACACAGGAGAGAATACGCTTTGAAGCTGGAGGTTGGCCTCAAACCTTGAGACCATACCACCGGTGATGCAGGTAGACGAATGGAGAAAGCCTATGCCCGAGTGGGATGAAGGGGTAAGGCATTTCATGACGTACTGGTTTTCTGGATTGATGAACGGGCTCGAAAGCGTAGACGAGCCCGCACGAAAGGCAATCCTGCGGGAATGCGGGAAAGCCTGCGCCGAGTCCTACACCGTCGAGGTTTTCCAGGACGCCAGAGAACGAAGTGCTGATATGGAAGCCTTTCTTGACGTTCTGGCTGCCAGGTTTCCAGAAGCGATTTATGAGCAGCTTACCCCAGGCACGATCCGGGTACGCTACACCAATTGCGCATGTGATCTGGTGAAATGCGGGCTGGTTAAGTCGTCGTTGATTTGTGAGTGCTCCGCGTACAATCTGCAAGAGAACTTCGAACGTGCCTGGGGAATCCCTGTGAGCGTCACACTTGAAACCTCGATTCTTCAGGGCGCGCCCCAGTGTGTTTTCTTGGTTTCACTAGAGAGCCCACTGAGGTAGGCGCATTGGGGCGGCGGCTAACTCCGGGTCGTTATGCAGCGGCTCTCACAGTTCTGGAGCACTTGGAACGTTGGCTGAGGAAAGGTGAGAAGATGGCAAGGCCGAAGGTGCGGGTAAGAGAGGCAACCGAAGCGGATGTTGCGTCCGTAGTAGAGTTGAGTTCTGCTCTGTTCCAAGAGGACGGTGGTCAGAGAGACCCCTGGATGAACCTGGATTGGCCGAAGCAGGAGGGTGCAGCGTACTATTCAGGGCACATTTCGGGTGAGGATAGCCTGTGCCTGCTGGCCGAGGTCGGGGATAGGGTAGTAGGATTCCTGACTGGCTACGTGAGGGGATGGAGCAATCTGCGACCGATTCGAC
>Ga0233423_10001879_pt1 | contig 10363 bp, 8 predicted proteins | sample Watercolumn_Mata_FD_180713 | JGI IMG/M metagenome (GOLD analysis project Ga0233423, IMG submission 180713) | Freshwater microbial communities from Lake Matano, South Sulawesi, Indonesia - Watercolumn_Matano_2014_112_MG | ecosystem: Environmental > Aquatic > Freshwater > Lake | place: Indonesia... | reverse complement strand
TGCCTTACAAGCAGGAGGTCACTGGTTCGATCCCGGTATCGCCCACGTGTTTAAGCCCTTGATCTTAATAGTCAAGGGCTTTTGTATTTTGGGATTAAATCGAGGCTCAAATTTCTGAGGAATGGTGCATTTTTTAGGCACGGAGGACCAAGGGGTGCATGCACATTTGACAGCAAGTTGAGTTTTATCTGGAAGGTCTAGTATGGCCGGCCCATCACAACGGCCGAGGATATTCCGGACGATCAATAATTCATGAATAATACGTCATGACCCGCGTCAATACGTCATACCCGTCGAGATTGAGGACGTCCTTCAGGCATTCAAGGGCCGGATGGCTTTCAGGGAGGATCTGGTAATTCCGTTTCACGGAACAGATGACCGTGTTGAGGCCCAGGGGCATGGCCAGGGTCAGGAAGGCGCTTTCGAGCGGCCCCTTGACCGGCGAGCCGTCCGCGCGTTTGGAGGGCAGCATCACCGTGAAATTGCTGAGCCCGACCGACATGTTCACACCCGCGAGCTCAGGATCTTCGTGTATCATCCGCATGGCTTCCATCAGGCGCTTGAAATTTCCCTCCAGATCGCTTCCGATCGGCGCAATGCCGGAATCGAGAATGACCTGATTGTTTGAGAATCCGGCCATCCTTTCCGAAGCGATCCGGACGAGTTCGGCTGCCGTGCGATGCGTTTCTTCACCCGTGCGGTTCATCATGGGCTTCCCGTCCGCGTCCACGCATTCCGTGGCCAGCAGGATGGGGATGAAGGGCCTGATGCGGCCCAGATCGAACATTTCGAGACGGGTCCGCGAAATGGAATTCAGGACCGGCTTTTTTCCGCCCGCGCGTCCGGGGTCGTAGACCTCCAGGCCGGCTGCGGCTATTTCCGGATCCGGCGTGTCGATCGAAAGCGGCTTCGACGTGACCTGCTGTATCCTCCGGACGAGATCCGCCATGAATGCGGGGGGGCGCTTGCCGATGTTGACGTCGATGTAGGCGGCTCCTTTTTCATCCTGTACCTTTGCCAGTTCCAGGATCTTTTCGATGTCCCCGTTTTCAAACAGCTCATGGGTCGAGGGGACGGAGTCGTTGATGGATTCTCCGATGATCGTCAGGTTGGGGATGGGCATGGGTCTCTTCCTGTTTTTGTAACAATTGTGGAGAAAGCGAAATCGTCCGTCACAAAATACAAAAGGATTCACAGTTAATCAAGTTCAACCTGCATGGGAATTGTTTTGAAGTGCTTCAACTGGTCAGAAAGCTGGGTCGCCGCAGGGCTGCGTCCCGGGGCGCAGGTCATAAAGGACTTCGCCTTCCAGTTGGGGTCCAGCCCTGTAAGGGATAGGTCCAAGGATTGGAATCCCGGGACCCTCAAGCAGGAACTGTTCCGTTCCAATCGGTTTGGGATATTTCCTTACTTTCTGTTGGATTGACTTCCATCCCCCTGGGATTTCTTCTTGACATTCATGATATTTTTCCTGATTTTGACCGTATCAGCAGACACGTGATTTAATCCCTTGAGAACTTCTGTTCAAAAAGATCGAATCCGACAGCGAAAAGAAATCCGGCCGGTCGTGGTCACCCAACGGAAAGAAGACTTGATGCTGCTCGCCCGCCCATCCGGATGTCGGGGTTGTGAGGGTAGGCTTCCCTCCTGTAAATTTGTCAAAATACAGTCCGCCTCAAAACCTTTACAAACAAGCGTCAGGCACGTGGTCGAGGCGCATGATTGATCAGGATAAAAGGGGTGTTCGTCCGAACCCTTTGAAGTTTTGGAGGACTCCATGAAAAAGGACAAAATCGTTTTGCGGAATAAAAAAAGGGATCTTCAGAAGCTCGTCAGGCTCATGAATCAGCAGAACAGGAGAGCCTTCCCGCCTTTACCTTCGCTGCTCAACACGTTTGATTACGTGCTTGCGGACGGGGAAATCGACCTTCTGCTCCGGTTGGGTACAGAGTTGCACTCCCATGAGCATGCACTCGCAGTGAGCGGTATGAATGCAGGGGAATTCGGAGCCATGTTCGAATCCCTCAGGCAGAAGGGTTTCATCGGGACGAAATACACGGAAACAGGCGAGGAGAGATACGCGCTTCAGCCCATCATCGTCGGATGGTTTGAGGCCCAGACTTCGTTCCTGATCGGCAAACCCCAAGAGAAGGAATTCGCCAGAAGGTACATGGAATTTTTTAATACAGTCCGGAAGTATAATATCCTTCCTGTCCGGAGCCTGATGAACTGGAGGTCCAGAAATTCCCCTGTGAGCCATCAAAGCGTCGGGATCGTGGATGAGTTTAAAAACGATAAGGGGAAATCCATCATCAATATCAATCGCGCCATCCGCGTGCCGGACTCAAAGATCTATCCGACCCATTCCGTGAACGATTTGATACAGGAATACGGGAGCAAGAGCATCATCGGCCAATTTCAATGTATGTGCCGTCGGATCCTGTCGAATCTCAACGATCCCTGCCGGCTTGCCATTCCGGATGACGGCGGGTGCCTGGGTTTTGGCGACATGGTCAAACCCTATATTCATTACGGGCAGGCACGGCCGATCAGCAAAGAACAGGCGTTTGAGGTCATCCAAAAGGTCAGGGACAAGGGCGCCGTCCATACCGTTTTCCATGAAAGGGATGACACGAATCTGCCTCAGGTGGCGATATGCAATTGCTGCTGGGACTGCTGCGGGATACTCCGGTCATACAACATGGGCGCTTCACCGTTGCGATACAGCAGCTTTTTTATGGCGGAAATCAAGGCCAGCGCAAAATGCACGGGATGTCAGAAGTGCGAAAAGCATTGTCCAACAGCCGCCATCACCGTGGCAGAAAAAAAAGTTTCCATCGATGCCCGGAAGTGCATCGGCTGCGGGCAATGTGTGCATCAATGTTCCAGCTCCATGATCGGACTTGTTGAAAACAACCGTACGGCTTTCCTCCCGATGCTGAAGAAATCCGAGGCGAGAATCAGGATATAGATTGGAGCTGAGAGGGATTCCCTTTCAGGGAGAGGGTTAATCACCCAAAATGATTTCAATCCGACCGTGCGCGCCCATGACTGTGATACGCCTTCAAGATGCGTTGCAGTAAAAAAGGGCGGGTCGACGATTCCCCGACGGTTGCGCCTGCAGGCCGGGGCCCTGGACGGTGATTTCCGGACCATCCATTTGAGGCGTGATCTTTCACGCTTCCGCTGATTCTGCATGCCTGCCTGCCGGATGGATTTATCCTTGACATTCATCATAAATTGATTAAGTTTGACCATGTCTTGAAAGATTTTCGGGTGATCTGTTCTCTGTCTGACTTCATAATCGGGAGGTTCGGAAATGTTCAGGGAAATCGGGGGAATGTTCCTCGCCGCAGCTGCCTGCTTGTTTGTTCTTTCATGCGCGGGCCGAACGGAAGCTTCAGAAAAATTCGCCATCCGGACGGGCGTCAATGTCAGCCACTGGCTTTCACAGAGCGAGGCGCGGGGCCCGGAGCGGGCAGCCTACATCACGGAAGTGGATTTTAAGAAAATCTCGTCTTCAGGATTCGATCATGTCAGGATCCCGGTTGACGAGGTGCAGCTCTGGGATTCGCTCGGCAACAGGGAGGAGGAGGCATTCAAGCTGCTCCACCAGGCCATCGGCTGGGCGTTCGCCAACAGGCTGCGCGTGATCGTGGACCTTCACATCATCCGCTCGCATTATTTCAATACGTCCTCCAATGCCTTATGGACAGATCCTGCGGAGCAGGAAAAACTGGTGGACCTGTGGCTGCAGCTTCAGAAAGAGCTGCGTGCCTATCCGGCCGGAATGCTGGCATACGAAATCCTGAACGAGGCGGTTGCGGACGATCCGGAGGACTGGAACAAGCTGATCGCCAGGGTGATCACCGAGATCCGGAAGCAGGAGCCGGAACGGGTGATCGTGGTGGGATCCAACAGATGGCAGATCCCCTCCATGTTCCCGGATCTGAAAATCCCGGAGAACGATCCGAACCTGATCCTGAGTTTTCATTTCTACACGCCCATGGCCCTGACGCATCACACGGCTCCGTGGACCGCCATAGCCGAATATTCAGGTCCGGTCAACTATCCCGGGCAGATCGTGGACACTCTGAATTACAAAGGACTGTCAGAGAAGACCCTCGAAACCATGCGGAGTTATGCCAACGGCTATTTCGACAGGGAAAGGCTGGAGCAGGAAATGGCTCCGGCGATCCGGATCGCAAAGGAAAAGAACCTGCCCCTTTTCTGCGGGGAGTACGGCGTGTACCCGACCATCCCGGATGAGATCAGATACAGGTACTACCAGGATCTGTGCGGGATCTTCAATGCCAACGGCATCGCCTACTGCCACTGGTGCTACAAGGGGGATTTTCCGGTGCTGGATGAAATGGGCGAACCGGAAATGCGGCTGGTTTCCATATTGACGGCGAAATGAATGTAATCCTTCATCCCACCGGGTCTCTCAGTATGTGCATTTCCCGGAGCCTCACCCGGGATATGCGGGCGGAAATAGCTCTTTTTTTCCGTACAGAACAAAGCTCTCGGCGGCAAGCTGCAGGACATAACCGCAATCTGTCAAGCGGAAATGACGGCCGCCGGCGGATTCCATACTCTGACCGAGGATTCGGCGAAATGATGGATACAATTTGGCGCAGCCCGGAATCATGAAAATATGTTTTTCTGGAAATTTTCTTGATTTAATTAAAATATATGCCTATTTTCAAGAAAAATCGAAGCAACAATTCGAATTTTCATGAAGATTTGATCTTATCATGATAAATCGTCCATATGACATACAGCAGATCAGGCATATGCTGGATTTGTTTCGTGTCGTCTGCATTCTCGGCCCACGCCAATGCGGCAAGACGACACTTGCCAGACAATTCTTTACCTGCGATTATTTCGACCTGGAAAATCCCGTTGATTTGAGCCGTTTTGAAAATCCCAAACTGCTCCTGGAAGACAAGAAAGGCCTTATCGTCATCGATGAAGTTCAGCGAATGCCGGATCTTTTTTCTTTGATCCGGTATCTCGTTGATTACCATCCCGAACAGAAATATCTCATTTGCGGAAGCGCGTCCAAATCCTTGATCAGGCAGTCATCCGAATCGCTCACAGGCAGAATCGGCTACTACCATCTCGGCGGATTTCATTTTCAGGATGTACCGTCCGTCGATGTGGACAAACTTTGGTTGCGGGGCGGATTTCCATTGTCCTTCCTCGGGAAAGACGATCCGGCCAGCCATTTGTGGAGAGAAGGCTATATCACCACTTTCCTGGAAAGAGATCTGCCACAGCTGGGTTTCCAGATTTCATCCGTGACGTTACGAAGATTCTGGACCATGCTCGGACATTATCACGGGCAGATGATCAATTATTCGGATATCGGACGTTCCCTGGGATTTTCCGACCATACGATTCGGAATTATCTTGAAATTCTGGAAGGCACCTTCATGATCCGTGTTCTCCAGCCCTGGCACGTCAATGTTGGCAAGAGGCTTGTCAAACGACCCAAAATATATTTCAGGGATTCCGGAATATTCCACTCGCTCATGACCATCCAAAACAGGAATCAGCTTGAAACTTTTTCGAGATTGGGAGCTTCATGGGAAGGTTTTGCGCTTGAATCCGTGTGTAGAATGATTGAACCATACGGCGCCTCCGTTAATTTCTGGAGTACCCATCAGAATGCTGAAGTCGATCTGTTCTGGCAGTGGGGGGGGAAGAACCGGGCCGTTGAATTCAAATACATGGACGCGCCGAAAACGACCAAATCAATGCGTATGGCCCTGGACGACCTGGATCTCGAACATTTATGGATCGTCTATCCGGGGAAGGAACTGTATCCGCTCGATCAAAGAATCACGGTCATGCCGTTGAATCAGATAAACAAGGATCTTTTTCTGACATAAGGGAGAGACTTCAATCTATCGGCCGTCTCAAAACCGGTGACTTCACAGCCAAGAAACTACGACCATGCGTGATTGATCTATCGATTTGATTTTCAGAGTTAAGCTTCAATCAAAAAGCGCCCGGGTCGATAAAATTCCGGGTGATGGGCAATGCCCTTCCGGGATACCCCTGAATCTGACAGCGGGCGCATTTCCCGAGGCTTGCCGCTGGGCCTGCCCCGGGCTTTGACCCGGGGTATGCGGGCGAATATAAATGTCATTTTCCCTATCCGGATGCGTCAGAAACAGAAAGGCCATGAATATGAAAAGGACTTTTCTTCTCGTAATGTTTTTCTCCATCCGGGCTTTCCCCCAGCTCCCGGAGGGCGTCACCCTGGATACATCCGGCTGGATCCCTTTCCCGCTTTCGTCCTATGGCGAGATGAAAGGCACGGTGCTCGACATGTCCCGGCTGCTGGAAGCGCCGGCCGGCAAGCACGGATTCCTGACGGTGCAGGGAGACCGGTTTGTGTTCGAGGACGGAACCGTCGCCCGTTTTTGGGGCGGCAATCTATTCGGTGAGGCCAATTTTCCGGATAAAAAAGAGGCAGAAAGGCTGGCCGATATCATCGCCCGCTCCGGGGCCAACATCGTGCGCATGCATCACCTGGACGTGGTGAAGCCCTGGACGGACAAAACCGTGCGGCGCAGTTTTTTCGGCGGCCAGATGCCGGAAACCACACGGCGGATTGATCCTGTCATGCTGGACCGGTTTTTCTACCTGTTTCACTGCCTGAAACAGCGGGGCGTCTATGTTTTCCTGAGCCATCTGTCGTCCCGCTTCATCATGAAGGGGGACGGTTTTCCGGGCGGTCCGGATGCATTCGAGGATGTGGATCAGGGATTCAAGGTGGAGGGCATGTTCGATCCCTTCCTCATCGGATTGCAGAAGGAATACCTGAAAGGCATCCTGACCGTGGAAAATCCGTACACCGGCGTTTCCATGGCCGGGGATCCGGCCCTGGCCATGACCGAGATCATCAACGAGAACTCGCTTTTCTGGATACAGCCGGACGGAAGCTTTGGAATCAATTCCGCCCATTATCAGAAGATGCTGAAAGCCATGTTCGACGTTTGGCTGCTCAAGAAATACAAGGACGAAAGAGCCCTGTTTGCCGCATGGTCCCAGGAGAGAAAAACGGCCCTGTTCAGCGGGGAGAAACTGGGCGATGCGACGATCGCCGTCCCTCACATCTATGTGAATGACAACGATTGGCCTGTCAGCGATCGCCGCAAACAGGACACCTACCAATTTCTTTATGATCTGCAGGACGGTTATTATCAGGAGATGCGTTCGTTTCTGAAGGGCCTGGGACTCAAATGCCCGGTGACAGGCAGCAATCATTGGTGCGGAGATCTTGCGGACCTGCACGTGAACGCCAGGATGGATTACGTGGACCGCCACAGCTACTGGACACATCCTGAACATGAATTCAATTACATCAAAGGCCAGGGCATTCAGGCGAAACCCATGGTCAGAAACGGCTGGGGAGGCCATATCGGCGAGGATGCCATGCGCCGGATATACGGCAAGCCCTACACGATTTCGGAATGGCACAATCCGCTCCCCAATCCCTACCGGGCGGAGGGGACGCCGGTCCTGGCAGCCTACGCCAGCCTGCACGGCTGGCACCCCATGCATTACGCCTACTGGGGCGGCCGTCCGGCTGAAACGGATACCATCAACTCCTTCGAAGTGATGTTCGATCCGACGCAGATGAACCTGATACCGGTTTCCGCGCTGTTTTTTCACCGTCAGGATTTCAGGGAGGACCCGGCCGGATACTTCGAGATCATCACGCCCGATCAGGCGATGGATCCCCCCAGGCGGCCGGAGCGCAGGCCTGAGGTTGCGCTTGCCGGGAAATACGGGCTCGCTTTCCTTGATCAGGCGGTGCCGGAATGCAACAACGTTCTTCATTACAAGAAAGCCCTGGAATCCGGCGGCAGATATCAATCGGTCACAGGCGAGTTGTCCTGGGATACGGAAAAGGGCCTGGTGATTCTCAATTCGCCGCGCACCCAGGGAGTCATCGGCTTCATCGGCAATGAAAAGGTGGAAACACAATCCATGGTCTTCGAAATGAGCAGCCCGTTCGGTGTAGTCGTTGCCTCTTCGCTGACGGATGAACCCCTCGGCCGGTCCGGGCATATCCTGATTTCAACCTCCGGCGATGCCCGGTTCACGGGAGTCAAAATTTCAGATGACTTCAAACGGATCGAGAAGACAGGCCGTTTCCCGTTTCTGATGCAAACCCTGGAGGGGAAGGTGACGCTTCAAACAGAAATTCCATTCAAGGTCTTCAAACTGTCTCCGGGCGGCAGCAGGAAAGGAGAGGTCCCAACCGCCCGGTGCCGGAGCGGCTATGCATTCCTGTTGGATGCAAAGAACAAGGCCATGCATTATGAGATTGTAAAAGAATGAAACAGCCGGGATCACGGGAATTGAATCTCCCCGGCAGCGGGCTGCCGAGGATCTTCGATCTGTCGGGATGCATACTTTGGGATTTGCCCGCTTACTCCGGGTCGAAGCCCGGGACAGGCCCCAGGACATGACCCGGCGCAAGCCCCGCGGAATGACCCTACTGTCAGGTTCACCCCCCCTGTACGGACTTGTCATTTTACCTAAAAAAGGCTATATTCCAAATAACATCAAGTGATTGTTGATAGGGGAAATCCGGGATTTTAGTGACGGTTCGGTTGATTTGTGGATTCTTAATTTCCATTCAGGCCTGCAGATCCTCATTCAGTCCTGATGGTTCGACGGGTAGTTGAAAGTCGGCAGTTTCATCTTTCCTCTGAGGGAAGCTGGTCCTATCGCCTTTACCCGCCCCGATCTCTCCGATCTGAGTACCGGTACAAGGGTTCCCCCAACCAAAAGGAACAACAACCTGATGAAGAAGCACCTGCATATCTTTTTGATGTTGACGGCAATGACGCCGATGGCCGCCCGCAGCCAGAAACTGATCTTCGATCCTCCGCGCGGATTTTATGAAACCGCATTCGACCTGACCATTACATCGCCCGTTGAAGGTTCGGTGATCAAGTACACGTTCAACGGCGAGGATCCCCGGACCAGTTCATCCACGAAGTCCGCCGCGTCCCCGGCAACGTTGCGCATCGATCCGGGCAGCACGGCAGGCCGCGACAAGGCGCCCGGCGTATGCGTCCGCGCCATCGCGCTTGCAGGCGGCCAGGCCGTCACGAACCTGTCCACCCACACGTATCTCTTTGCCAGCCTGATCACCCAATTATCCCCGGACAACGCGCGGCCGGGCCCGAAATGGCCGGCACCCGACAGCCCGGTGAACGGCCAGGAGATCAATTACGGCATGGACCCCGACGTCTATAACCATTCCCGATACAAGAATAAAATCCTGCAGGCCATGCTGGCAGTCCCCAGCTTCTCCATGGTCATCGACCTCGACAGCTTGTTCAGCAGCGCAGAAGGCATCTATGTGAACGCGGCCCAGCACGGGGAGGAATGGGAGCGTGCCTGTTCGCTGGAACTGATCCATCCGGATGGTTCCGACGGTTTCCACATCAACTGCGGCGTCCGCATCCGGGGCGGCTACAGCCGCGTGCCCTGGAACCCGAAGCACGCATTCCGTTTCTTCTTCCGCAGCCGTTACGGCGAGGCGAAATTGAGGCATCCTCTTTTTGAAAAAGAAGGCGTGGACGAATTCGACAAGATCGACCTGGCCTGTCCGCAGAATTACTCCTGGTCCTACGGGAACGACGACCCCGCGCAGAACACCTTCCTGAGAGACCAGTTTTCGCGTGACCTGCAGAGAGACATGGGACAGCCCTATACGCGCAGCCGTTACTATCATCTGTACATCAACGGCACCTACTGGGGGCTTTTTTACACGCAGGAACGCTCCGAGGCGGACTATGCAGCCAGTTATTTCAGCGGCGCACCGGAGGATTTCGACGTCATCAAGGTCGACGCGGGGCTCGGCAGGCCTTATATCATCGAAGCAGCGAACGGGAATCTCGACGCTTACAACGGATTGTGGCAGATCGCCGGCCAGGGTTTCGGAGGCAACGACGCCTACACCCGCGTGCAGGGGCTGAACAGCGACGGGACTGTCAACCCGGCGTTTCCGAAGCTGGTGGATTTGGACAATCTCATCGATTACATGATCAACACCTTCTGGGTCGGCGATTTCGACGCGCCGATATCCAATTTTCTCGGCAACAATTCTCCCAACAATTTCTTCGCGCTTTACAACCGGGTCTCGCCGGATGGATTCAAATATTTCAGGCATGATGCCGAACACATCATGAATGTCGGATGGGGTGTCGATATCGACCGGACAGGACCGTATCCTGCAGGGACGTACCAGGAGCATTTCAATCCGCAGTGGCTGCATCAGAATCTGTGCGATCACCCCGAGTACCGCCTGCGCTTCGCGGACCGCGTG
>Ga0233423_10001878_pt1 | contig 10363 bp, 10 predicted proteins | sample Watercolumn_Mata_FD_180713 | JGI IMG/M metagenome (GOLD analysis project Ga0233423, IMG submission 180713) | Freshwater microbial communities from Lake Matano, South Sulawesi, Indonesia - Watercolumn_Matano_2014_112_MG | ecosystem: Environmental > Aquatic > Freshwater > Lake | place: Indonesia... | reverse complement strand
CGCCTCAGGGCAAGCGCTCCCAGACCAGGCTGACCACCCCTTGGACGCCGCCGAGGACCAGGGGACCTTTCAATGTCAGATATTTCCCGTCGAATTCGAAATCGCGCCGCTGCTCCGTCCCCACCCAGTTCGGGATGAGGGCAGCCTCTACATGATGCACAATGATGCGCTCGCCTTCATTCACCGAGTAGGATCCATAGTAGGCAGCATAGCCATCGAATGCGGCCCGCACTTCGGATTCAGACGTGCGTAGCAGGTCGCCCGAGGCGAATCGGGGCCGGTCCGGGTTCATTAATTGGACCATCATACGCCCATTCGGTTCATAGATGAGCCTGCCTTGGGCCTTCCTGCCGAATGGGTAACCAGTCTGCCCGCTTGGGTCCTGGGCATAGAAAGATACGAGATTCCAGGCCCCGATCAATTTGGGTGCCATATTATCGCTCATATTGTGGTCCATTTCTTTTGCACAGGAACCACATAAGAGCAACAAGATCAGCACCGGAGCAATGAAAATTACTGTTCCACATGGATAAACTTTTTTATTGACCGATTTGAGTGCCATATCGCTGCTCATGTTGTGGTTCAAAGTCGAAAAAGGGAAACCCCGGGATGGGACTCCTACCCCCCCTCTATCGGTAAGCCTACCGCCTTCATGAGATATTCCGGCCAGTGCTGGCGCAAGGCCTGAATCATCTGGGCAGCCTAAAACGGTAGCTTCCCCCTGGTACTGAGCCTGATCCGGTATATCGCCGTGTCGGCGGCGATGTACAGGACGGAGCCGTCATTGCCCCAGGCGCAATTGCCGGTGGCGACACCCAAATCGATATTACCCAGGAGGGTGCCATCCGGAGCGAGGATGTAAATGCCACCCGGACCGGTGGCAAAAATATTGCCCTCCCGGTCCACCTTCAGGCCGTCCGGCGCGCCTTTTCTGCCTTTGCTCCAGTCAGGAGTCTGGAAGAAGACGCGGCCGGTGGCGATGCTGCCGTCATCGTTCACGTCGTAAGCCATCCAAATAGCCCGGTCTGGGTCAGAGTTGGAAACATATAATGTCTTTTCCGAAGGGGAGAAGGCGATGCCGTTGGGCGCCCGTAGTTCCTTGGTGAGCAAGGTGAGCTCGCCCCGGGGCGTCAGGCGATAGACGCCATTGAAAGCCAGTTCTTTGCCCGGGTCGTCAAAAATCTGGGGCAAACCGTAGGGCGGGTCGGTGAAATAGAGGTCGCCGTTGGCTTTGAAGACCAGATCATTGGGGCTGTTCAGCCGTTCTCCTTGATAGCGGTCGGCCAGGACGGTCTTCCTGCCGTCGGCCTCCAACCGCGTAATGCGTCGGTCGCCGTGCTCGCAAAGCACCAGACGCCCCTGGGAGTCGAAAGTCAACCCGTTGGAGCCGGGCTCCCGGCCGGTAAAGGGCACCGCGCCGGTATAGCCGCTGGGTTTCTGGAATAATGAAACGCCTTGGCTTTCCTGCCATTTAAAAATGGAGTTATTGGGGATGTCGGAAAACAGCAGATAACTGTATCGCCGGTCCCAGACGGGCCCTTCCGTCCAGGCGAAGCCGTCGGCCACTTTTTCCACTACGGCGTCCTTGGGAACCAGGCGATCCAGGCGCGGATCCAGCCGGACAATCTTGCCATAGCCGCCAGCTGAACTCTGGGACTCAATCATGTTGAAATTACCCCACTATAAGGTTTGAATTTAACACCAGAAACCCTAGGGTTATTGCTTTAGCGGTTTAGGACCCATCTATTCATCCGCCCCGGGCAAATTCTGGATACAAAGTCATGCCGCCGTCCACGAACAGGGTGGTGCCGTGGACGTAATCGGCTTCATCCGAAGCCAGCCAGATGGCGGCATTGGCAATGTCGAGGGGTTCACCCAACCGTTTATAAGGGATGAGCGTCAACAGCTTTGCTTCTGCTTCTGGGGTTTCCCAGGCCGGCCGGTTGATGGGAGTTTTGATGGCCCCGGGGGCGATGCTATTGACGCGGATTTTATGGGGGGCCAGTTCCTGGGCAATGGTCTTCATAAGGATCATGATGCCGCCCTTGGAGGCGGAGTAGTTGGCATGGCCGGCCCAGGGGATGACTTCGTGCACGGAGCTGATGAAAATAATTTTGCCCGCGGCCTTAGATTTCTTGGGATCGACGCCCTGCTTCATGAACTGCTTGGCAGCCTCCCGGGCGCAGAGAAAGGCACCGGTGAGGTTGATATCCAGCACCCGCTGCCAGGATTCCAGGGACATTTCCTCAAAAGGGGCGTCCTTCTGCACACCGGCGTTGTTTACCAGGATTTCCACGGACCCGAACTGCTTCATGGTTTCCTGGAACATGGCGAGCACCTGGTCCTCATTGCTCACGTCGGCTTTGCAGGCGAAAGCCTTACCCTTGGCGTCGCGGATCATTTTCACCACTTCATTGGCGCCTTCCGGGTGGCCTGAATAATTCACCACCACGTTGGCCCCGGAGAACCCCAAACCTTGCGCGATAGCCGCGCCGATACCCGAGCTGGCGCCGGTCACGATGGCGGTCTGCCCAGTGAGCAAAACCCGGCATTCCCCCTGGGTTCCCATACGATCCTCCTTCTTTCTAATGTAGGAAAGTAACGGTGGTTAAAAGCCGAATTTAGCGACCATGGGCGCGTCCCGCTTGCCTAAACCTAGATCTCGCGCTGAGATTATAAAGCAGGCAAAACTCCTAATCGATTATACTGTAATCTCATGGACAACCTCAGATGGATGTGTATTATTAATCCAATTGAATGGGAAAGGTCAACAACCGGTTTCTCCTATGCAAAATCTCCTCACCGCAGATATCGGCGCCACCAACAGCCGTTTCGGTCATTTCCGGCTTGATGACCAGGGAGCCCTGGAGCTGGTGGAAACCATCTGGCTCCCCACAAGCGAGGTTTCATCATTCGGCGAGCTTCTCAATCACTTGACCGTCCAGGGGTTTTCTCTAACCCCAGCCCAGGTCGATCTGGCCGTGTTGGCGGTGGCAGGGCCGGTGGAGGGAGGCACATACAGCGCTCCCCCTTATATTGCCTGGGATATCGACGTGACTCACGCCCGGGAAGATTTTGGGTTAAGGAGCGTTTTCCTCATCAATGATTTTGTGGCGCAGGCTTTTGCCTGTGCCTCCCCCATCATGGCCTCCGCCCAGCAAGTGGTAGCCGGCCGAATCGATGCCGCCGCAGCCAAGGCCGTGATCGGGGCCGGCACCGCCCTAGGGCAGGCGGCGCTGCTGCCGGATGGGAAGGGCGGCTATTTACCGGCGCCCTCCGAGGGCGGCCATGCCAGCTTCCCTTTCGAATCCGACAAGGAATTTGCTTATCTTGCTTTTCTCCTGAACGAAGTGGGCGGCCCCTATGTGACCTGCAATACCGTAGTCTCGGGCCGGGGTCTGAGCTTGGTGCACCAGTTCTTGACCGGAGAAAAATTGACACCTGCCGAGTTGGAGTCTCGCGCCCATCCGGACTTGGAAACGGTGCAGTGGATGGCCCGCTTCTATGCCCGGGCTTGCCGCAATTACGCCTTGCAAGTCCTGGCCATGGGCGGCGTTTACATTACCGGAGGCGTGGCGGCCAAGCTGCCCTGCCTGGTGACCAATGCGGAGTTTACCCGGGAATTCCGCCGCTCCAAGACTATGGCCCGGGTGCTGGAAAAAATCCCGGTATTTCTTAATACCAATGAAGAAAGCGGGCTCTGGGGCGCAGGCGTGGCGGCTCAACAGTTTTTAAGAACTGGCTCCATAGTCTGATCCGGCACCAGGATAAACCATTGGTCCAAACAGAGAAAAGCCGAGTGAATGCAGAGAAGAACCACCTGGGGCGCAGCTTCGGCCCGTTGAAGGGAGCGCAACCCCTCCAGGCGTTGCTGCAGGGTGCGGTTGTATTGCCGGGTGATGGCAAAGGTGGTGTCGGTATTCGCCCCATAGACGCCCGGGTGCAGGCTCTCGAAGGCGGTGCGAAATTGCGAGGGGGCCAGATTCTGAATTTCCGCCAGGATCTGGGCGATATTGCCGGTGGGATTAGCGGCCAGCAGTTGATCGAGGTATCCGCCTACCGCGGTCTGAGTGGAGCCGGTGGCCACCGTGGTATGGCTCTTGACGTGCGCCGCCGATGCTCTGGGCATAGATGCCGCTGGCCTGATTCCCCCAGGTGGAGATGACGCCGCTGTTGGTGACCTGAACCGTGCCGCCGTCGCCGCCGGCGCCGCCGGTACCGCCGATTTCGAACGTACCCGGCATGGTTGCAGAAATAATCATAGCCCGCCCAGGCGCACCGCTTGGGCGGTGGGGGGCGGGGGTAAACTCACAGGGATTCATAAAACATAAGTATCAGTCACCAGAAACTGAATTACTGGATTTCGCCGATGGCTTTGGCGCCAAGTTCCCTGATACGGGGCGGCAGGCTGCAGAACCCCAGGCTTTCAGAATGTTTCTGGCCGTCCGTGATGCCCCATTTGACGAAGTCTTTCAGGACCCCGCCGTTCTTTTGATCCGGGTAATTGCCATACAGCAAAATCCAGCTATAGGTCACAATGGGATAGGAATCCTCACCTGGCGGATCGGGAAAGAACATGCGCAGATTTGCCGGCATGTCGCTTTGGGTGTTGGTGAGGGTGGCTTGGCCGAATTTAGGCGACGGTTTGATAAATTTGCCGGCTTTATTCTCCAGGGCCGCCATACCTAACCCCGCGCGTTGGGCATAGCCGTATTCCATGTAGCCGATGGCGCCGTCCGTAATCTTGATCCGCCCCGCCACCCCTTCATTCCAGCGCGCAGACATGGCATGGGTTGGCCAGCGCACGAGCTTGCCGACGCCGGGGCCGCGGTCCCGCCAATCTTTACTGATGGCGCTCAGGTGGTTGGTGAAAGCGAAGGTTGTACCGCTGCTGTCCGCCCGGGTTACCGGGATAATATTGAGGGAGGGCAGTTGCAGTTCCGGATTGGCTTGTTTAATCCTCGGATCATCCCATTTTTTAATATCTCCGGTGAAGATGGCCACATACACCTCCCGGGGCAGCTTTAAGACACCGGTTACTCCTTTGAGGTTATATGCCAGCACCACAATGCCTGCGGTCGTGGGGATCAGTTTCGCTTTCCGTTCGACTTTGGCCATCTCTTCATCGGACATGGCGGCATCGCTGGCCCCGAAATCAACTTCCTGCTTCACAAATCGCCTGACTCCCTCGCCGCTGCCCACCGGCTCGTAATGGATGCTCACCTCCGGATGCGCCTTTTGATAGTCTTGAATCCAGACCTTATACAAAGGATAAGGAAAAGTGGCCCCCGCGCCGGCGACCCTGATTTTCGGGGGTTTAGGTTCGCTGGCCGGCTGGCCGCAAGAAATCACCAGCACCATTGCCACGATCATGATGAAAGTGAGCATTCGCCTTGGCAACATGGGGATACCCCTTTAACTGAATTCGCCGCTGACGTACTTCTGGGTCAACTCCTCCTGGGGAGCGGTAAAAACCTGGACGGTGGGACCAAATTCCACCAGATAACCGGTTCGCCCCCCTTGGGAGATATCCACCGAGAAAAAGGCCACCTCATCCGCCACCCGGGTTGCTTGCTGCATGTTATGGGTGACGATGGCGATGGTATAATTCTCTTTCAATTCCAACATTAATTCCTCGATTTTACGGGTGGCAATGGGATCCAGGGCTGAGCAGGGCTCGTCCATCAGCAGCACCGTAGGCTCGGTGGCAATGGCCCGGGCAATACACAGGCGCTGCTGCTGGCCGCCGGAAAGGGAGAGGCCGTTATTTTTGAGCTTGTCTTTGACTTCGTCCCAAAGACCTGCGCGTTGCAGGGCGTGTTCCACTTTTTCGCCGAGATGGCCTCGATAACGGTTTAATCGCAGTCCAAACGCGACGTTATCATAAATGCTCATGGAAAAGGGATTGGGCTGCTGAAACACCATGCCGATATGCCGGCGCACGCTCACCGGATCTATGGAGGAATCATAGATATCTATCCCGTGAAACAACAGGTGTCCTTTAAAGCGGAAAGACCGGATCAGGTCGTTCATGCGGTTGATGCATCTGAGAACCGTGCTTTTGCCGCAGCCCGAAGGGCCGATAAAACCGGTGATGTAATTTTTTTTGATATTGATATTGCTGTCCCGGACCGCGAGGAAATCCCCGTAATACAGTTCCTCGATTTTGCATTGGATGGCCACCTGGCACTGGTGGGTTTTGGCGGCGGGGGATTTCCCGGATTGAGCTGTTTTCCGTTTGAGTGTCATGAGGTTTCTCCTTGATCCGGTTTCTTGCGGATCATTTTGCGGATGACCATCAGCATGGTCACGATGGAATTCTCACGTTGGGATATGGCTCTACTGATAAGGTTCAAAACCAGGATCATAAAGACCAGGAAGAGCGAGGCCGTCCAGGCCAATTCAATCTGGTTCTCGTAAGGCATTCCGGAAAAGTTGTAAATCAAGACCGCCAACGAGGCCGTGGGCTGCATAATATCGGCTTTTCCGCCCTGAAAGAGCCAGTACTCGCTGAACAGCGCCGTAAATAGGAGGGGGGCGGTTTCCCCTGCTGCCCGGGCCACGGCCAGAATCACTCCGGTGATGATCCCCGGCATGGCCGTGGGCAAGATCACTTTCGTCACCACCTGGGAAGTAGTGCAGCCGATACCGTGGGCCGCGTCCTTCATAATTCGGGGCACCATCTTCATGGCCTCTTCCGCGGTTAACATCACCGTGGGCACCATGAGCAGCGCCAAGGCAATGCCCCCGGCCGGAGCCGAATAGCCGCCGGTGAGGAGAACCACGGCCGCATACGCGAAAACACCGGCGAGGATGGAAGGCAAACCGGTGAGAGTCTTGGCGGAGAAACGGGCGATGGCGGCAATCCTGCTATCCGGCCCTAACTCCGCCAGGAAGACAGCCGCCAGAATCCCCAGGGGCACGCTCAGCACCATGGCAATGCCCACCATGACCACGGTCCCCAGAATGGCGTTGCCGAAGCCGCCGCCCATTTCAAAAGCCGTGGGCGGCAGTTCGGCGAAGATCGACCAGGACAGCCGCTGGCTGCCCTTGATAATCAGCCTGATCAGCACCGAGAATAAGGGCAGGCAGGCCAGAATGGCCATGGCCCAAGCCAGGATGGTGAGAATGTTGTTGAACAGGGATCTGCGCACGAAAAAATTCTTTTCCAGCTCCCGGATGGTCACCTCTTCAGGCTCAATTTTGATGGCAGTGGCCTGCTTCATTTCAAACGCTCCGATGCTTGCTGGTCAAGGTGATGATGGCCTGCCCCACCACATTGACGATGAGGGTGATCACCAGGAGGACTATGGCGGCATACATGAGGGCCTGGGTTTCACTCTTGCCTGCTTCCGGGAAGTTCAGGGCCAGGAGGGCCGCCAGGGTGTTCGCCGGCGAAAAAAGAGAGAGGGTGATCTGGTTGGAGTTGCCCACCAGCATGGCCAGAGCCATGGTTTCCCCCAAGGCCCGGCCCAGACCCAGAACGAGGGCGCCGAAGATGCCATGGGAGGCAGTGGGCAGCATGACTTTGAAAATCGCCTCCCACCGGGTAGTTCCCATGCCATAGGCCGCTTCCTTGACCTTGTAGGGAATGGCCAGCAGCGCGTCCTGTGAGACCGCGGCCACCGTGGGCAGGATCATAATGGCCAGCACCAGGGCCGCCGGCAGCATCCCCGGCCCCGCCAGGGTGGTGCTGAAAAACGGCAGCCAACTAAAATGACTGAATAGCCATTCACAAAAAGGCCGGATGAGGGGAATGAGGACGAAAATCCCCCATAAACCGTAGACCACGCTGGGAATCGCGGCCAAGAGCTCAATGATATTTTTGAAGACTGCTTGCAGGGTCGCCGGCAGAAAGTCCTGGGTGAGAAAGATGGCTACCGTCACCCCAAAGATGCCGCCGATGAGCAGCGCCAGGAAAGAACTATACAGAGTGCCCCAGATCTGGGGCAGTATGCCGAACTGGGCCTTATTGGCGTCCCAGGTTTGGGAATAGAGAAAACTCAGCCCGTACTTGCCCATTGCCGGCAGGGCCTCTTTGCCGATTTGGAACAAAATGTAAAATAATAACAGGATAATAGCCAAAGTGCAGAACCAGGTAGTGCCTCTAAAGGCCTTATCCGAGAATATTTCCCATTTTGAGGGCGGCACTGATACCGAGTCGCCTGAAAAGACGATTCTCACAAATTGTCTTTTGGCCATGAGGGCTCACCTATGTTGATTCTTAAAAATTTGTTGGTCGTCCCAAATTTTACAGCTTGCCGGGTTCATTGTTCAGGCCGGAAAGATGGAGGTTTCCAGAGACGTCCGGCGGCCCTCGATTCTTTGAAGGCCGCCGTGGTTCGGGTTTTATGAGACCGGTCGGTTGCTACTGGATGTTCTGAGCTGCCTTGGAAACCGCTTGGACTACATTCTCCGGTAACGGGATATAGCCCATTTTGTCGCTGATCTTCTGTCCCTCTTTCAGACAGTAGTCAATGAGCTTCTTGAGGGCCTCGGCTTTTTTGGGATCAGCGTATTTCTTGTAGAAAATCATCCAGGTGTAAGTGGCAATGGGATAGGAGCCTTCTCCTTCCGGGTCCGGCAACCAGACGCGCAAGTCCGCGGGCATGGCGGCCTTGGCCAGGGCTTCCGCGCCGCTTTTTTCCGTGGGCATGACAAATTTTCCGGCTTTATTCTGCAATTCCGCCATATTCACTTTGGCCATCATGGCATAGCCATATTCGATATAGCCGATGGCGCCGGGGGTCTGTTTGATGGTGGCCGTGACCCCGTCATTTTTGGGGGCAGCCACAATCTTATCGCTTTCCGGCCATTTCACCGTGGTGCCAAATCCCCGCTCTTTTTTCCAGGTGTCGCTGACGGCGCTTAAATGCTGGGTGAACACAAAGGTCGTGCCGCTGCTGTCGGCCCGGCGCACCACCGTGATATCCAAGTCAGGAAGTTTGAGGTCCGGATTGTCCTTGGCGATCAGCGGGTCGTTCCATTTCTTGATTTCGGCGTTGAAAATCTTGGGATAAACCTCTCGGCTCAGCTTCAAACCCTTGGGATTGCCCGGCAGGTTGTAAGCCAGGACCACGGTGCCCGCGGTCATGGGCAGCAACTGCACGCCTTCTTTGACCTGGGCGATTTCCTCATCTTTCATAGCCGCGTCGCTGGCCGCAAAATCCACCGTTTTGTTGATGAAATCTTTAATGCCCGCGCCGCTGCCTTTGGCCTGGTAGTCCACCAGGATATCCTGGTTGGCCTTGCTGTAGGTCTTGAACCAGGTGGAATAAAGAGGGAAGGGGAAACTGGCCCCGGACCCCACCAGCCGCAGTTGCTCAGCCCAAACCGTTGAGGCGGTAAACCCCATGATCAATGGCAAAAACATCAGCATTGTTAAGAATTGTAAGGCGTTGCGAAAACACTTCTGCATGGATTCCTCCAATCCCTCTTAGATTCATTGCCGATAAAAACTACGCCCAAGATTGAACAAAAGCAGCCATCCCCCTGCTGGATGACCCGTCTCGCCAGGGGAAGCCAACGCCTTTGGCGGCAAGCGCCGTGCCTTACCAGGCTGCCCAATATTTGGCCAGCACACCCTATGATTTCATCTTTATGTTAATTTAGTACCAAGAAGATGTTAGAAAAAGGTTAATTCTTTATTGAATGAATCTTGGATAATGCCGCAGGGAAAGATGAATATGCATAACGGTTTAATACAAAAAGAATAAAATATTATTTCGGGGGTCTTCAAGATGCTCGGTTGTTATAGGCGATGCCGAAGCGCCAGTCCGGAGAGATTCCCCCGCCGGCGTCTTGTCTGATGCCTATTCGCCCTGGGGCGATGCAATCAAACCAGAAGGTTAGAGATTGCTCATCGAAATAGAAACCTGGTGAGATGGAGGTTGCGCTGAAAATATTCCGGTTCAGGGAGCTCTCCATGCCAGTTATGGATGATGAGGGGCACATCTGCCTCGTACAGCGAGCCATGGGCGCGGTAGGTGTCCGGCAGCCTCTCCTCTTCGGTTTCCAGGTCCCCGAAGACCGTCTCCCGGTCCCCTAACACCATGATATCGCCAATATATTCACCGGGAAGCCGGAATCTTTGTACGGCCTCCTCCCTGGTAAGCACTTCTTCCACTCCTGCCAGGCTCCCGCAAATCTCACGCACCGTGTTAAGGTCTTTAGGTTCCTCAAGCCAGACCCATCCCGAGCCGGCAAAATTTCGGTGGTGCTTGATATAATAGTCCCGCTCGGGGGACAGCGCGAAACGGACCGGCGTACCTTGCGCGGCGCAGGCCCGGGCCAGGTCCCGGCAGCGCCGCTTGGCGTTCATACCGTGGTCGGCGGTGATGAAAAACGAAGCATCGGGAGCGGC
>Ga0233423_10001877_pt1 | contig 10366 bp, 7 predicted proteins | sample Watercolumn_Mata_FD_180713 | JGI IMG/M metagenome (GOLD analysis project Ga0233423, IMG submission 180713) | Freshwater microbial communities from Lake Matano, South Sulawesi, Indonesia - Watercolumn_Matano_2014_112_MG | ecosystem: Environmental > Aquatic > Freshwater > Lake | place: Indonesia... | reverse complement strand
ACCGTGTCCATCAGTTCTGCCGAGGCGTCCCGCAGGATGCCGATGCCGGTTTTCAGAACCAGCAGGGCCACGATCGCCCCGGCCGCCGGATCCGCCCAGATCCATCCGAATCTCCCCAGGGATATGCCTGCCGCAACTCCGACTGCGGAGAAAATGTCGTTCCTGTGATCCGAAGCGAGGGCCAGGGCCGCCGCATTGTCCGTCCGCCTGCCCACTGTGCGCGTATACATGAAAAGGATGACCTTGATGATGATGGTGAGAAGGGCGATCCAGAGGGTGAACATCTCGAGACGATGCCAGGCCGATGCGCCGCCGGAAACCAGATCGAAAAGGTCATTGACCGCGTTCCAGAAAATGGCAAGCCCTGTGGTGACCACGAACGCCCCAACCAGAAGCGCCGCAATGCTTTCCATCTGATGATGGCCGTAGGGGTGCTCCCGGTCCGCGGGCTTTCCTGCATGGCCGGTGAATATCTTGACGGCGACGTAATAGGTGACATCCGATGTGGAATTGATGCCGTCGGCGAGAAGGGCCTGGCTGTGCCCCAGGATTCCGGCCAGGGTCTTCACGACAGCCAGAAAAATATTGGTTGCCAGACCCAGGTTGACGGCCCTGCTGACCAGGCGTTGCCTTTCCTCCGGGTTCCCGTATATGGAAGCTTGATTCAAGCGCTCTCCATTTGCCGCAAGGACAGGGTGAAACGCGAAAAAGCTACCGGTTCCTTGCTTTTCGCAGCCTGAAAAGCAGGCCGGACCATGTCTCGTCCACGGAACAGATTTTGAAATCCACCAGGCCGTTTGCCAGGCCTGCTTCACGCACGACCTGCTGGCTCAGGTCCGTTCTTATCCCGGAAGCCTTTTTCTGCCACAAGATCCATAGGGATCCGCTTCCGGTCTTTCTGGCCATTCCGGAAATCCCCGATTTCAGGATTTTTCCTGACCGGACAAACCAGAGGATGAGATCAGCCGGACCGGATTTCCGGTCAATGATGCTCGCATCTGCCGGGAGGCTGCCCAGCGCATGCCTGAAATCACCGGGTGCATCCAGCAATAGAATCCTCATCCCCTTCTTGATTCCCAGCTTGGCTGCAAGCGGCTTGCCTGCATATCCTGCAAATACCGAGCCCGGATCCACAGGTTCCGGCAATGGATTTTCAACGGCGCGGCGCAGGTCCGCTTCGATCCGTTCCCAGGAAGTGAAAACCGCATCCGGAAGCAATTCCCGTATCCGGTCCGTTTTCTCCGGATCGCCGCCGACGAACACGATCGGGATGCACCGCGTTGATTTCTGATGCCGCACACCCAGCGCGATGTCGCGGCCCGCTGAAGGGACTCGGCTCAAATCAATGACCAGGGCGGAGGGCAACTCCTCCCGGAGGTTCTTTAAAAACTCCGGGCCGGCTGGGATGCGGCTGTCCGCCTTGAACCCCGCGGACCGGAGCTGCTTCGTCCTTTCGTCTGCTTCTGACTCATTCCAATGAATCAAGCGGATGGAACAGGTTTTCGTTTTATCCTCCTGACAAGGCTTCCGGGGAAAACGCTGCGCGGGCGGTCTATGAACCGCGCCTGCAGGGATAAAATTTCCCTGCATCGTGAGGGAAGGGACCTTCGCCCGCATTTGGTCATATTTAAATCCTCCTGAATCCTGCAACCGATCATGTGCCGGCCAGAATATCCTTGACCCTTTCCGCCTGGTTCGGATACAAGTCCTGAGGCACGGTTTTTCCCTTGATGCGGACCTGGTAGCGCGCGCAGGATATGAAATCGTCCCTGCAGTATTTGTCCTTCATCATCTCGGCCAGGGACGGCATGTTCGCCATGATATCGTTAAAGAACGGGCATTTCTCCAAAAATTCGCATCTTTTCACGGGCGTGCTCCTTTCCTTCTCATGCAAAGGGGATTCGATTGCTTATGTTTTCATTTTTGAATCTTCGAACCTGCTCACATATACCGCTGCCGTCAGGTCGCCCGTCACATTCAGGACCGTGCGGCTCATGTCCAGAAGCCGGTCCACTCCGATGATGATGCCGATGCTCTCGGTCGGAAGCCCGATGCCTGCCAGGATCATCATCACGGCCGGCAAAGAACCGCCGGGTACTCCGGCTGTCCCGATGCCTGCCATGACTGCAAGCAGGACCACGAACACCTGGCGGGAAAAGGGGAGCTCCATGCCGAAACACTGGGCCAGGAACAGCACGGTGACTCCCTCGTACAGGGCGGTTCCGTTCTGATTCGCCGTGCTGCCGACTGTGAGCACGAACCGGCTGATGTCCCGCGGGAGCTTGAGCTTCTGTGTGGCGGCCTGCAGGGTGGCGGGAAGCGTCGCATTGCTCGAACTGGTGGAAAACGCCATGAGCATGACATCCGCCGTATTCCTGAAGAAAAATTTCGGATCCATCTTCCCCAGAAGCTTGAGCAGGACGGGGTAAGTCACGAACTGGTGTAGGGCCAGCCCGAGCAGAACCACCAGCACGTATTTGGAAAGGATGAGGATGATGGAGAAACCCATTTCCGCGCAGAGGCAGAAGAGCATGGAGGCCACGCCGAAAGGCGCGAGCTTCATGGCCATGCCGATGATTTTCATCGTCACTTCATAGACGCCCTCGAGGCAGCCTTTGAGCGTTGCGGTCCTGTCCGGGTCCGTCATGGAAAGGGCGATCCCGATCATCAGGCTGAAGAAAATGACCGCCAGTATGCCCCCGCCGGAATAGGACGGGTCGAATGCGCGGACCATGTCCTCCAGGGGATTGCGCGGGACCATGCGGACCATCGCTTCCAGAATGCCGGCATTTTCCGCTGAATCCACGCCGGCTGACAGGGATGCGGGCAGAGGGTAATTCCGGATCAGCTGTTCCCGCTCCAGGCCGGAGAGGCTTCCGCCCGGTTGCAACAGGGTGACGAGCGCGATGCCGATGAACACGGCGATCGTCGAGACAAACACGCAATACCACAGGGTGCGCAGGCCGATCCTGCCGATTCTGCGGATGTCGCCGATTTCAGCTATGCCCAGGCTGAGCGCTGAGACAAGGAGGGGCATGAGCGTCATGAAAATGACGCGCAGAAAGACATCCCCGACAGGTTTGACCCAGCGTATCACGGCCCCGATCGTATCGGGCGAAAATCCCGCAAGCCGGATGCCTATCCCTGCCGCAATCCCCAGCAGCATGCCGAGGAATATCCTGTTGTGAAGGGAAATTCTCAGGTTCATTTTCTACTCGGAATTGGCCGTGCGGGCCCTCCCTACAGCCCGGCAACCTTGAAATCCGTCACAAGCGCGGCCGGTCGGCCCTGCGCGTCAAGGCCCCAGTAAGATGCGAACTCGCCCCGGCCCCAACCGGATGAAAACAGGACTATACCGAAACCCCCGGATCCCAGATTCGCCCAGGACCAGGCAACCCTGTTGTTTTCTTCGAGAAGGATTTGGACGGAATCCGCGAAGGATGGATCCATTTCCATCCTGTCCCTGAACAGCAGGAACCCCGCCCGGTCCGAAAAACAGCCTGTACCGGAATCCACTGCATAGAGTACCGTTGCAGCCGAATCACCGGTTTCGATATCCGCCGGGACCCATCGCTTCACCCGCTGCATTGAAAAAAGCACGCGGCTGAATGCCACGCGCTCCTCCTCAGGGAAAAGGGCGACGCAGACATCCACGGGATAACGGCCTGCAGGCACATGCCTGTTGAACGGACCGCAATCCCCGTTGAAGGGATCGCAGGCCGTGATTCCTCCTGATGCCAGATCCAGAAGCCCCAGGCTCTTAATCATGCAGATGCCTTTTCCGCCATCCCCCGATACCTCCACGCCTCCCCGGAACGCGAGATCGAAGCGATGCGGCTTCCGAAAAGGCTGTTCCATCAGCGCGAACCTGGACGTGGCTGCAGCGAAGAGCAGAAGGAACAGGATGAACAGCTTGCGGGACATCGGTACCTCCGCATCAGTACGAATCTGCCAGGCTCGTCCATTTCAGCTTGGACCCGATGTCCGCGGCGCGGTCCCGGGTCCGGAATACAATCCGCATCTCCTCTCCGGGCAGCAGGTCGAAATAATTGTCGGAGAAAAACCCGTCCATGCATTCGGCAGACAAAAACAGGTTCTTGGCCAGCCGGTCCGTCTTCAGCCTGACTGCAAAACCCTCCTTCACGGGCGTCACTTTCACGTCCACGGCCGGCCGCTGCAGATCGAGATCCTTTGAAGGGACAAAATAAAATGGATGGGACGACTGAACTCCCGGTCCGCTCAGGCTCGCCCTGAGGAACACGCGTTTCAAGTCCAGACCCTGCATGAAACCGTCCGCCTTTTCCCTGAAGCAGAGAGTGCTGGAATTCGGCGGGATGGAGACTGCAATGCTCCGGTTCTTCAGGTTTTTCCCGCTGAAATCCAGGATATCGACGGAAAGGACCCCGTTAAAGGATTTCAGGAGATCGGAAACGACCGTCACTTCCAGATTGCCTTGCCTGACGAACGGGGAAACAATCACACCCGCATAGGCCTTTTTTGCGAAGTACTGCAGGGCCTTCCACTCCCCGTAATAATCGATGCTGGACCAGGACGCGACAGGCCAGCAGTCGTTGATCTGCCAGAACAGGGTGCCCATGCAGTACGGCTTGTTCCTGCGATGCGCCTCGATGGCCGCCTGGATGGCATCCGCCTGCATGACCTGGCTGACGTACAGGGTGGACGCGAAATCCTTGGGCTTCCGGTGGCAGAGGTCCATGTATTCCATGATGCGCCTGTTGCCGTAGCCGCTGCGCTGATGGCTGCGCATCACATCGGACTCGATGTTCCAGTCCTCCGGAACCGCGAATTTTTTCACCGCCTGGAGCGACGGGAAAGACTGGAAACCGTACTCGCTCATGAAACGGCCGATATAGTCCTGGAATTTCTCGAAACGTTCCAGCCCGTGCCAAACGCCCCAGTAATGGATGTCCCCGGAAGTGGAGCTGTAGGAGGCGCGCGCGTCGTAATCAGACAGTGGCGAGGATGGCCAGTAGGAGCGGGACGCATCGTTTTCCGACACAGCATCGGCGATGATCCGATAAAAAAGATCCCGGTAATCGTCCCACAATTTTCCCTGGATTTCAGCAGAGAATTTTTCCTTCCAGCCCCACCCGCCCCACGTGTCATGGGACCAGGCCGTGTCGATCTCGTTGTTGCCGCACCAGAGCGCGATCGAGGGATGGTTTCTCAGCCTCCGGATGTTCTGCGCCGCTTCCACGCGGACATTGTCCAGGAAGGCATCGTCGCCCGGATACAGGGAACAGGCGAACATGAAATCATGCCATAAAAGGATGCCGTAACGGTCGCAGAGGTCGTAGAACAAATCGTTCTCATAGATGCCTCCGCCCCAGACGCGCAGCATGTTCATATTGGCTTCACAAGCGGATTTCACGATGTGTTCGTATTTCTCAGGAGTCACTCGCGTGAGAAAATTGTCGTTCGGGATGTAATTGGCGCCCTTGGCGAAAACCGGCACGCCGTTCACCTCGAAATAAAAGGTCTTCCCGCGCGCGTCCTTGTCCTGTACCAGCCTGAGGGTCCGGACCCCGATGCGCGCGGACTGCGCGTCCATCTCGAGACCGTCCCCGGAGACCGTGGCTTTCAGATCATACAGGAAGGATTCTCCGAGTCCGTTGGGCCACCAGAGCCTGGGCTTTTCAACTGCGAAATCGATGATTTCCCTGTTGAGGCCCGGTTTCAGGACACAGGTGCGGGATGCCAGCCTTTTGCCCTTCCCCTCCATCTCGATTTTAACGACCGATTCCATTTCCCGCGTCGCCTCGACCTCCACCACGGCCGTGTACAGGGCCCTGTCCTTTGTCAGGCTGTCGAGAATGAAATGGACATTCCGGATTTTCACGCTATCCCATGCCTCGAGCGACACCGGCCGCCATATGCCGCTGGTCACGAATCTCGGCCCCCAATCCCAGCCGTAATGATAAGGCGCCTTGCGCGCGAACACGCTGATTTTCTTGCTACCCAGCCCGCTGATCTCGCTCTGGTCGTTGACCGCCGGCAGGTCGTATCCCAGAGCCGCGAGTTTCGGCAGATCGGTTGAGACAGGCGAATGGAACTGGATGCGCAGGAGGTTTTCCCCGAACCTGAGCAGGGGCTTCGCCTCCAGGCGCCACTCGCGGAACATGTTGTCCGCGCTGAGGACCAGGGATTCATTCAGGTAGACGTCCGCGTACGTGTCCAGGCCTTGGAAAACCAGCTCGATTCTATCCTTCAGCAATGCATCAGCGCCGAGGTCGAAAGTTGTCCGGTATTCCCAGTCCGTCTTGTCAATCCACTGCTGGTCGCGTTCGTTCAGGCGGAAGAAAGGCTCCTGGATTTTCCCGTTGGACAACAGATCCGTGTGCACGCATCCCGGGACTTCCGCGGGCAGCCATCCGGATGCGCCCGCCTGCCGGAAAGACCAGCCGCTGTCCAGGTTCAACACATCCGGGCCTGCGAGTCCCGAGCCGAACATGGCAGCGAGAACAGCGAAAACGATGAGTGTCCGGTTGATTTTTCCAATTTTCATTTTCTTGACTCCTTGCGTTCCAGGGACCCCGGTGTGGACCCCGGGGTCGTGATCAATCCCCGTATTCGATTTCAATCCTGCCGATTTCGGCCGGGCAGGGCCATTCGATTTTCAAGTAAGAATGCCCGCCGGATGATTCGCCGTGAAACCGCACGGGGATCCAGTACCCGTAATCCCCTTTGCCTCCATCCAGGCGCGCCGCCTTCGCCGTAACAGGTTCCAGGCTCTGATCCGTTTCGGACGAGTAGTAAAGGAAATCAGGGCCCGGTTCCGGATAGAAAGTGTAAACCGTCCAGGATTTGATGGCCCCAGGAACATGGTACAGGATCCAGGCGCCTTTTCCGCTTTTCAGCCTGTGCATGTCTTCCCTGAATTTCCGGGATTCGCGCGTATCGATTTCGAGCCTCTTGTTGTATGCATAGCATTTGGATACGCCGTTCATCTCGTCAACCAGGATGTGCGAACCGGCCCTGACCGGTCCGACGACATTGGAAGGCCCTGACTGCCCGGCCCGGTTCCTGGCAAGCACCCTGTAAAAATAATCCCTGCCGGCCTGCGCCTTTTCGTCGTTGAAAAGCGGCCGGTACTGCAAATCCGCGTCCGAAATGCCAGCACCTGCAAGGATCCAGGGGCCTCCGGCTGATTCGGATCTCTCGACATCATACGCCTGCGCTCCGGCTGATCCCTTCCACGAAATGCGGGAAACGTCGCCGAATGGCAGGAGTACAGGCGCGGCCGGGACAGCCGGTTCCGGAACAGCACCTGACAGGGCATATGCCTTTTCAGCCATCAGGCCCAGCAGGTTCGTTTCGTCGTACTTTTCTCCGGACGGGAAACCCGGCCACAAATAGGCCTTGTACAGGTCTCCACCGAACGGCTCGGAATGCCAGTAAAAACCTCCATCCCTGTTGTGGAAGCGCAGGCTCCAGATCAGGGCTCCGGAAACGCCGTCTGCGATGGTCTGGTCGAGAAAGCGCCTGACCGCGTCCGTGGGCACGAAGCCGAATTCTCCTACCACGTAAGGTTTGATCCCCGCTGTCCTGTCCCTGTTCCTACGCGTTTCAGATAGCAGGTCCTCGGGATCGGCCGGATAATGATGAGAAGTCACGATATCCACCAGAGGCTCGCTGATGGATTCGTCCCTCAGTATGGAGGTGAAAAAACCGTCCATGACGAGATGATTGGGGTCCAGCGATTTGATGAATCCCGCGATCTCGCGTGTCCACGCAGCCGGGCATTGAAGTTCGTTCCCGGTTTCCCATGCGAGCACGGCCCTGTCTTCCCGGTAAGGAATCCCGGTGATCGTGTTTTTCCGGTTGATCACATATGAAACAGTCCGTTTGAAATCCGCGATGACCTCCGGATCGTTCCAGAATGCCTCTTTCGGTTTGTTCCGGAAAGACGCATACTCCGCGATCCCCCCCCACCAGGACCAGTTGTCCACGAACGGAATGATGAGGCGTATGCCTGTCTCATTTGCGACTGCCAGAACGCGGTCGAGTGCCAGGAAAGCCTCCTCGTTGAACAATCCGGGGCCGAGCACATGACGCGGTATCCCCTCCAGATCGTCCTTCTTCCGGACGGACAGGGTGTAGATGCGAACCGCGCGCCCTCCCGCCTGGCGCACGGATTCCAAGGCATCGCGTATCTCGAATTCATCCGGCAGCCGCCAGGGATGGACCGCATCGTATGCCAGGTTGTCCTCGATGTAATGCAGGTTCGGCACGTTGAAGGAGATGAAACGGAATTCGCGGTTTCCCTCCATCAGCCTGTCGCCGGAACGGGTGATGAAATGTTCAAAACCTGCGGCCTGTATGGAGGCGAACAGTGTCAGGCATGACAGGATAATGAAGTGTTTGATCATTTCAAACGGCTCCTTGTTCGGGATCCGGTATTAGGGGATAGGGGCCGGGAAAAGATCTGAGATCGTTAATCTGCAATCTGAACTCTGAGATCAGCTACTTTTGCATCGCCATCTTCACGGCCCGCATTTGCCGTCCGCCGGAATTTTCCATCGTCACCCTGGCGATGTAAATCCCCGAAGGGGCGGGATTGCCGATCTCATCCAGGCCGTCCCAGTCCGACTGATGAAATCCCGATTGCACGGGCCCCATGAACAGCGTGCGGATTCTGCGTCCAGCGGGATTGAAAACCGCGATTTCCACATCCGCCGGAACGTCCAACGCGTAGGTGAGGCGCGTCGCTCCATTGAATGGATTCGGGAAATTCTGATTCAAGATGAAGCCCGAGGGCAGTCCGGAACGCTGCTGTATGGATGTCGCATCATGCCCGCGGAAAAGCTCGATGCCCTCGCCCGTTCCCAGGTTCCGCGAATACTGCTTGTCCTCCGGATTGTTCCAATGCTAGTGGACTCCGAGGCTCTGAAGCGGAGCGCCGTCCCCCTCCGGATCGTACACCGTACCGGACGGGGGATTCCCGGCCTGGGCCGCTTCATGGAGATAATTGTCCACAGTGCCGGCCACGACCTCCATGTTGGAATTGATTCTGTTCTCATACCTGAAAAAATCCACTGAGACGGACTCGAGCGCCACTTCATCCTGCGATAAAAACAGGCTGGAGGTCCAGTCGTTGTTGAAGGGGGACATCAGCCACCTGGAGGCAGGCGCCACCTTGTCATGCTCGGTCTGCGTCGCGTACATCGCGTCCGCCATGAACAGCAAGGTCTTCCCGCCGAGCTGGCTGTGCCCCATGAGATCCACAAGCGCGTTGTACGTGCCCATGGGCCGCTGCTCGAAGCTCCACTCCGGACTGCCGGAGAAATAGATGCTGTTCACGGTCACATAGGGATGCAGGCCCGCAGACTTGGGAGCATTGGAGGATTCGGATCCGTTGTCATTGTCGCAGCTGATCGTACCGAAATGGTTCTTGGCGCAGCTTGTGACCCCCACATAGCGATGGGCCTTGAAACTGGCCAGGTTGATGAGATACTCGGCCTGCGTCACTGCTGTCGGCAGGTACGCAGGGTGTCCCCCGCCGATTTCCAGAGTGAGCTCTTCGGACCATTGCATGATCCAGTCCGTGTCACGCACGAACTTTTCCCTGCCGTTCAGTTTGCTCCGCCCCATGAAATGCACATCCGGGAATTCCGCCTTGCATTTCAGGTAAATTGCGTCCGGCACGTACTTGCCTGTGTCGTAGAACGTAACATCGCCCGCAGCCACGCCTGCCTCGTTGACGAGCTGCCTCAGGAGAGCCAGCACCACATGCGGGGACGGGAACGAGGTGTTCCTGGGATTTCCGGAATCCGTGACATCCACCAGGTTGAACTTGACTGCGATTTTTTCACCCGCCTGGTACCCCATGCCGCCCTTGCCCCGTCTCTCTTGGTTGTGGTACCGGAACAGCACATCCCAGGCCTCCGCGTCCGTTGATTCGCCCGTAAGCGCCTTCAGGGACCTGGACAGCATGGCATCCACTTTCTCCTGGCTGTTGAACCTGTCTTCCCACCAGTATCCGGTCTTCCCGTCCCAGTTAGCTGCCGACGAATCCCAGTCCCATACCACCCGTCCGGGGCGGATGCCGATGGGCAGGCCCATAGGCGTATTCGGCGGGTCAATAGGCACAAAATCCTCGTATGCGATCCGGACATCGGCATAGGAACGGTCCCATGTTTTCAATACAGCGAACATACCGGCGGAGAATCCCAGGATAAAAAGAAGTCCTGCCAGAAGCGGCTGCCTGTTCCTGGCGAAAACCGCCATTTTCCTGAAGGAAACGACTGCAGCGAAAAGGCCGGCCACATAGAGGATGAATCCCGAGGCCATGGGAGCAGCAGCCTTCACGCACGGATACTGGGCGCGGCTCGGTTTGGTTATGACG
>Ga0233423_10001876_pt1 | contig 10369 bp, 10 predicted proteins | sample Watercolumn_Mata_FD_180713 | JGI IMG/M metagenome (GOLD analysis project Ga0233423, IMG submission 180713) | Freshwater microbial communities from Lake Matano, South Sulawesi, Indonesia - Watercolumn_Matano_2014_112_MG | ecosystem: Environmental > Aquatic > Freshwater > Lake | place: Indonesia... | reverse complement strand
GACCGTCCAGGCGAGGCGCAGGGGCGGGGGGGTCATCGGCGCAAGGTCATGACGGGAAGGTATTGGCCCACCACAGCCGCGCGCGCAGTCCCCATTTCGTCGTGTAGCCGACGACCCGGAAGCGGATGTTGCCGGCCGCGTCTACGACGAAGTGCGCGGGGACGGCGCGCACCTTCCAGACATCGGCGATGTCGCTGTCGTCGTCGGCGATGGCCGGCACCTTGAGGCCGCGCTCATCGAGGAACTCGGCGACTTCCTTGAGTTCGCCCGACTGCATCGCGACGGTGATGACCGGCCAGTCCTGCGCGATCGCCTCGATGTTGCCGGCCTCGGCCCTGCACACTTTGCACCAGGTCGCCCAGAACACGACCAGCCGTGCCGTCCTGTCAGAGCCGAGTTTCACCGTGCTGCCGTCGGTGCGCGTGCCGGCCAGTGGCGGCGCGACGCCGTCGGCGAGGCCACTGTTCTGCCAAGTAGTGATGCCGGCGACGATGACGATCAGGATCAGGGCTTCGAGCGCCCAGCGCTTCCAGCGTTTCGGATCGCGCAGGGCGAGCTTGATGGAGTCGAGATTCATGGCGCGAGATATTATCAGCGGAACCGTTTGAGATTTCCGTGATCGACCCGACATAACGCCCTGGTATAGGAGCGGATCATGGTCAATATCCATCGTGATGAAGTGGTCAATGTCGCGCGCAGCGTCGAGCGGCTGGTGAGTGGAAAGGAAACTTCGGATGGCGCCGGCGTGCGGCTGACCCGCGTGCTGACGGGAGATCTCCAGCGCCGCCTCGATCCCTTCCTGATGCTCGACGCATTCGGCAGCGACGATCCGGACGACTACATCGCCGGTTTCCCCGATCATCCGCATCGCGGCTTCGAGACGATCACCTACATGCTGGCCGGACGCATGCAGCACCGCGACAGCGCCGGCCACGCGGGCCTGCTGGAGAACGGCGGCGTACAGTGGATGACGGCCGGGCGCGGCGTGATCCATTCCGAGATTCCGCAGCAGGAGCAGGGGGTCATGGAAGGCTTCCAGCTCTGGCTCAACCTGCCGGCCGCCGAGAAGATGTGTCCGCCCTGGTACCGCGACTTCGCCGCCGCCGAACTGCCGTGCTTCCGGACGTCCGCCGGCGTCGAGGCGATCCTGATCGCCGGCGAAAGCCATGGCGTCACGGGCGCCGTGACGCGCGCAGCCACCGCGCCGCTCTACCTCGATCTGCATCTTCCGGCCGGCGCGCATTTCATCCAGTCACTGCCGGCCGGCCATAACGCTTTCGTGTATGCCTATCGGGGCACCGTGTCGATCGCGGGCACGGAGGTTCCGGCCGGTCGCATGGCGATCCTGAGGAACGAGGGTGACGGCGCCGTCGTCGAGGCGCTCGAGGATGCACGCGCGATTCTCGTCGGCGGCAAGCCGCTCGACGAACCGATCGCGCAGTACGGCCCGTTCGTGATGAACACCCAGGCGGAAATCCAGCAGACGCTGGCCGACTACCGCGCGGGACGCCTCGCCTGAAACGCGCCCGCAGCGGGGAACGGCAGCCGCTGCATGCTAGAATTTCCCTCGATTTCAACCAGTTCCGTCGTTCCCCGCCGATGCAACCTGACCGCTCCAGCGAGCTGCGCGACCTGCTCGCGCGGCGCATTCTCATTCTTGACGGTGCCATGGGCACCATGGTGCAGAAACATGGTCTCGGCGAAGCCGACTATCGCGGTGCGCGTTTCGTCGATCATCATATCGACCTCAAGGGCAACAACGACCTGCTCTGCCTGAAACGGCCGGACGTGATCGGCGGCATCCACGCTGCCTACCTTGAAGCCGGCGCCGACATCCTCGAGACCAACACCTTCAACGCCACGCGCGTTTCCCAGGCCGAGTACGGCCTCGCGGACCTCGCCTACGAACTGAACGTGGCTGGCGCGCGACTGGCGCGCGAAGCCGCCGACAAGTATTCGACACCGGATAAACCCCGTTTCGTCGCCGGCGTGCTCGGCCCCACCTCGCGCACCTGCTCGCTCTCGCCGGACGTGAATTATCCGGGCTTTCGCAATGTCACTTTCGACGCACTGGTGGCCGATTACATCGAAGCCGCGCGTGGTCTTGTCGAAGGCGGCGCCGACATCCTGCTGGTCGAGACCATCTTCGACACGCTCAACGCCAAGGCCGCGCTTTACGCCATCGAGAAGTTCTTCGACGCAGCCGGCCGGCGCTGGCCGATCATGATCTCGGGCACCATCACCGACGCCTCGGGTCGTACGCTTTCCGGCCAGACGGCCGAGGCCTTCTGGAACTCGCTGCGCCACGCACGGCCACTGTCTTTCGGCCTCAACTGCGCATTGGGTGCAAAGGAACTGCGCCAGTATGTCGAAGAGATCGGCCGCGTTGCCGATTGTTTCGTTTCGGCCCACCCGAACGCCGGCCTGCCGAATGCCTTCGGCGGCTACGACGAGACGCCGGCGATGCTCGCCGACGAACTGGCGCAGTGGGCGCAGGATGGCCTGCTCAACATCGCCGGCGGATGCTGTGGCACTTCGCCCGATCACATTCATGCGATTGCCGAAGCGCTGAAAGACATCCCACCGCGCCGCATAAAGGAAAAATCGACCAGCGCCGACTTTTCGCTCAGGCTGTCCGGCCTCGAACCCTGCAACATCGGCGCCGGCTCGCTGTTCGTCAACGTCGGCGAGCGCACCAACGTTACCGGCTCCCGCGCTTTCGCGAAGATGATCCTCGAAGGCCGGCTCGACGACGCGCTGACCGTCGCGCGCCAGCAGGTGGAAAACGGCGCGCAGATCGTCGACATCAACATGGACGAGGCGATGCTCGATTCGCGGGCGGCCATGGTGCGCTTCTGCAATCTGATCGCCAGCGAGCCGGACATCTCGAAGGTGCCGCTGATGTTCGATTCCTCGAAGTGGGAGGTGATCGAAGCCGGCCTCAAGTGCGCGCAGGGCAAGGGCATCGTCAATTCGATCTCGATGAAGGAAGGCGAAGCGAAGTTCCTCGCGCAGGCCCGCGAGGCGCGCCGCCTCGGCGCCGCAGTGATCGTCATGGCCTTCGACGAAGCCGGTCAGGCCGACACCTACCAGCGCAAGATCGAGATCTGCAAACGCGCGTATGACTTGCTGACCGCCGACGGCTTCCCGGCCGAAGACATCATCTTCGACCCCAACGTGTTTGCCATCGCCACCGGCATTCCCGAGCACGACAACTATGCCGTCGATTTCATCGAGGCCTGTCGCTGGATCCGCGCCCACCTGCCGCACGCGAACATCTCCGGCGGCATCTCGAACGTTTCGTTCTCCTTCCGTGGCAACGAGCCGGTGCGCGAGGCAATCCACACCGTCTTCCTCTACCATGCGATCAAGGCGGGCCTGACGATGGGCATCGTCAACGCCGGCCAGCTCGGCGTCTATGACCAGCTCGATCCGAAATTGCGTGAAATGGTCGAGGACGTCGTACTCAATCGCAAACCCGGTGCCGGCGATGCGCTGGTGGAGTTCGCGACCTCCGTCAAAGGACAGGCGAAGGAGCAGGTGCAGGATCTCGCGTGGCGCGAGTGGCCCGTCGAGAAGCGCCTCGAACACGCCATGGTGCGCGGCATTACCGAATACGTGGTCGCCGACACCGAGGAATGCCGTGCCGCGCTGGCCGCAGCCGGCAAGCCGCCGCTGGCGGTGATCGAGGGCCCGCTGATGGCCGGCATGAATGCGGTGGGCGACCTGTTCGGCGCCGGCAAGATGTTCCTGCCGCAGGTGGTGAAATCGGCGCGCGTGATGAAGCAGGCGGTCGCCCACCTCGTGCCCTACATCGAGGAAGAAAAGCTGCGCACCGGCGCGGCGGCCAAGGGCAAGATCGTGCTCGCCACCGTCAAGGGCGACGTCCATGACATCGGCAAGAACATCGTCGGGGTGGTGCTGGCCTGCAACGGCTACGAAATCGTCGACCTCGGCGTGATGGTCGCCACCGACAAGATTCTCGCCGCTGCCAAGGAACATCAGGCAGACGCGGTGGGCTTGTCGGGGCTGATCACGCCCTCGCTGGAGGAAATGAGCCATGTCGCCAGCGAGATGCAGCGCCAGGGCTTCAGCGCGCCGCTGCTGATCGGCGGGGCGACGACCAGCCGCGCCCATACCGCGATCAAGATCGCGCCCAACTATCAGGGCACGGTGGTTTATGTGCCCGATGCCTCGCGCGCCGTCGGCGTCGTCACCAAGCTGCTGTCGATCGATCAGGCCGCCGGCTTCAGGGACGAGGTCGCCGCCGACTACGCCAAGCTGCGCGAGCAGCATGCCGGCAAGCAGGGCGTGAAACTGCTGACGCTGGCCGCCGCGCAAGCCAATAAGTCCAAGCTGGAATACGCGCCTTTCAAGCCGCGCCGGCCGGGCATCCGCCCGCTGTGCAAGATCGATCTCGAGACGCTGGCGCGTTATATCGATTGGGGCCCCTTCTTTCAGACCTGGGATCTGGCTGGCCGCTATCCGCAGATTCTCGACGACGCCCGCGTCGGCGAACAGGCGCGTCTGGTATTCGCCGATGCGCAGGCGATGCTGCAGAAGATCGTCGACGAGAAGTGGCTGGTCGCCAACGCGGTGTTCGGCCTGTTTCCGGCCAACTCGGTGGGCGACGACATCGAAATCTATGTCGATGAAAATCGTGACAAAGTGTTGATGACCTGGCATGGCCTGCGCCAGCAGCATGAACGCCCGGCTGACCAGCCGAACCTGTGTCTGGCCGATTTCATTGCCCCTAAAGTCGGCGCTGGCGGGACGGCAGTTCCGGACTACATCGGTGCCTTCGCCGTCACCGCCGGCATCGGCATCGAAGCCAAACTTGCGGAGTTCGCCGCGCAGCACGACGACTACAGTGCGATCATGCTCAAGTCGCTCGCCGACCGCCTCGCCGAGGCGGCCGCTGAATGGCTGCATGAGCGCGTGCGCATCGACGACTGGGGTTATGGCCGCGATGAAGGCCTCGATCTTGACGCGCTGATCGCCGAAAAATACCAGGGCATCCGCCCGGCGCCCGGCTATCCGGCCTGCCCTGACCACACCGTCAAGAAGGCCTTGTTCGACTTGCTCGACGCGCCCACCAACGCCGGAATCGACCTCACCGAGAACTTCGCCATGACGCCGGCGGCCTCGGTGTCGGGCTTCTACCTCGCCCATCCGCAGGCAAAATACTTCGCCATCACGAAAATCGGCCGTGACCAGCTTGAAGATTGGGCGAAGCGCACCAATTACCCGGTTCCAGAAGCCGAAAAATGGCTTGCCCCCCTGCTCTGACCCCGTACAGGAGACAACCGATGACAGACAACAACGAAAATGATGGCCGCCTTTCCTTCAAGGAAGCCGTGGCCTATGTGATGCAACGCCAGCAGGCGGCGTTTTCCGCCATGCCTGTCTTCGGCGACCGCACTGACGACGAGGAGCAGACCGCCGAGGGCGCGCGCATTTTCATCATCGAGTCGGACGGCGATGGCGACTGGCAGTTGCGCTTCATCGCCGGCCCGTTCTTCTCCGCGGCGTATGCGGCCAACGAGGTCCTGACGCCCGAGGAGGTGCCCGACAGCGTGCGCGACTTGCGCTTCCTGCCGACGCGCAGTGTCGATGACTACTATTCCGAGCAGATCCAGGTATTGATCCAGAAACTGGTGCAAGGCAGCGGCATCGATGCCCAGTTGCCCGACTACGAGAGCATGCCGGCCCGCAAGGCCGAGGATCAGGTGGTATTCCCGGTCAACTTCATCGGTCGCGACGGCAAACCGTCACACTGAGGGCGCGCTGAACCGACCCCTCCGGCGGCGTTTCAAACGCCCCAGATGACCGGCTCCCTTGCCTTCAGGGATTCCTTCAGCATCTCCAGCAGGGGCAAGGCACGTCGCGTCAGGCTGACGTGGGGACGCTGGTTGCCGTCCGGGTCGGCTTCCTTCGTTTCGTCGGCGAGCAGGTGTTCGCGATGCAGCAGCCGGTCACCGGCGATGGCTGCCTCAAGCCGTGCGATCGCTTCCGGCAGTTGCTCGACGGTGACGATGCCCTTGGGGTCGGCATCCTTGCCCATGAACCCCATCAGGCGTTTTGCGACATCGCCGAAATAGATCACGTCGGCGCAGGCGGCGGACTTGAAGGTGACGATCATTTAGAGCAACTTGTCGGCCGAGTAAGCGAGGTGGCCCTCGGTGAGCGTGTAGCGCACTTCGCCCGGCAGCTCGTGGCCGAGGAAGGGCGTGTTCTTGCCCTGGCTCTTGAGCCGCTCGCGGCTGACGGTGAATTTCGCGGCCGGGTCGAAGATGCAGAGATCGGCCACCGCCCCGGGGGCAATGCAGCCACAACCCTTCGTCAGGCCGAGAATGCGCGCCGGTTCGCTGGTGATCTTTGCCAGCGCCTGGGCCAGCGGAATCTGCTGTTCCATCGCCCATTTCAGCGTCAGCGGCAGCAGCAGCTCGAGGCCGGTGGCGCCGGCTTCCGCCTCATCGAAGGGCTGCTGCTTGGCATCGTCGTCGACCGGCGTGTGATCGGAACACAGCACATCGATGCCGCCATCGGCAAGGCCGGCGGCGAGGGCATCGCGGTCGAGGGTGGCGCGCAGCGGCGGGTCGAGGCGCGCATGGGCGTCGAAGAAGCCGATGTCACGGTCGCACAGGTGCATGTGGTTGATCGTGATGTCGCAACTCACGGCGAGCCCGTCGGCACGGGCGGCGCGCACCAGCGCCAGACCGGCGGCGGATGACAGGCGACGAATATGCAGCCGCGCGCCGGTTTCGCGGGCAAGCTGCAGGATGGTCGCCAGCGCCACGGTTTCCGCGACCACCGGAATGCCGGCGAGGCCGAGCCGTGCGGAGACGGCGCCATCGTGGGCGACGCCGCCCTTGGTGAGGTGCGCGTCCTGCGCCTGCAGCCAGACCGGAAAATCGAAGGTGGCTGCATATTGCATCGCGCGCATCAATACCTGCGTATCGACCACGCTGACGTTGGCCTGGCCGAAGGCGATGCAACCGGCCTCGGCCAGTTCGGCCATCTCGGTCAGCCGTTTGCCTTCGAGGCCGATGGTCAGCGCGCCGACCGGATGCACCTGCGCGAAGCCCGGCTGGCGCGCGCGGTACTTGAGCATTTCGACCAGACCTGGTTCGTCGAGCGGCGGATCGGTGTCCGGCGGGCAGACCAGGCGCGTGATGCCGCCGGCCGCCGCGGCTGCCATTTCGGATTCGAGCGTGGCACGGTATTCGAATCCCGGCTCCCTGAGCCGGGCGGACAGGTCGATCAGGCCGGGGCAGACCACGCAGCCGGTCGCGTCTAGCACGGCTTCGGGCTGGAAGCTGCGCGGTGCCGTCTCGCCAACGCCGACGATCTTGCTGCCGGCGACATACACGCTGGCCGGCTGGTCGAAGCCGCTGGACGGATCGATGACGCGGCCATTCCTGATTTCGATCTTCATTGGCTTCCTCCCGCCAGCATGCTCATCACCGCCATCCGTACCGCGATGCCGAAGGTCACCTGCGGCAGGATCACCGCCTGCTTGCCGTCGGCCACCGCGGAATCGATCTCGATGCCGCGGTTCATCGGCCCCGGATGCATGACGATCGCATCGGGCTTGGCGAGCGCCAGCTTGTCCGCCGTCAGACCGTAGGACTTGTAGTATTCCTGCGGGCTGGGCAGCAGCGCGCCCTGCATGCGTTCGTTCTGCAGGCGCAGCATCATCACCACATCGACACCGCGCAGGCCGTCGGCCAGGTCGTGGCAGACACGCAGGGGCGCGTTGTCGATCATTTGTATGGCAGCGGTTGGCAGCAGGGTCTTGGGGCCGACGAGACGGATGTCCGGCACGCCGAGCGTCGCCAGCGCGTGCAGCTGGCTGCGCGCGACGCGCGAATGCAGGATGTCGCCGACCACGGCGACGGACAGACGCGTGAAGTCACCCTTGTAGTGGCGGATCGTGTACATGTCGAGCAGGCCCTGCGTCGGGTGCGCGTGCCGGCCGTCGCCGGCATTCACCACGTGGATGTGGCTGCGCTGCGTGGCGGCGAGGTGCCGGGCGATCAGGTAGGGCGCGCCACTCGATGCATGGCGCACGACGAACATGTCGGCCTGCATCGCCGCGAGGTTGTCCACCGTGTCGAGCAGGCTCTCGCCCTTCGCTGCCGAAGAGGTGTTGATGTTGAGGTTGATGACGTCGGCGGAGAGGCGCTTGGCGGCGATCTCGAAGGTGGTGCGCGTGCGCGTCGAGTTCTCGAAGAACAGGTTGAAGACGCTCTTGCCACGGAGCAGCGGCACCTTCTTCACCTCGCGCTCGGCCACCGCGGTGAAAGGTTCCGCACGGTCGAGGATGCCGTGCAGGATGTCGCGGGGCAGGCCGTCGAGGGACAGCAGGTGGATCAGTTCGCCATGGCTGTTCAGTTGCGGGTTGTTCATTTTTCCCCCAGGCTGAAGCTCAGTTGACCGTTCGCATCCCGTTGCAGGTTGAAGCTCTGGCTGGCGGGCAGCGGTTTGGATAGCGTGTAGGCACACCAGGTGGCGGCAATCGGCAGCTCGCGGCCGCCGCGATCGACGAGCACGGCGAGATCGACGCGGGCCGGCCGGCCATAGTCGAACAGTTCGTTGAGCGCGGCGCGGATCGTGCGGCCGGTGTAGAGCACATCGTCGACGAGGATCAGGTGCGCGCCCTCGACATCCTCCGGCAGATGCGAGATGCGTCCCCCGGCCCGGAGGCCGTTGCCGAGATGATGGTCGTCACGATGGAAGGAAACATCGATGCTCGCCAGCGGCGTGGTCAGGCCGAGTGCGGCGTGCAGGGACTCCGCGACCCAGACGCCTCCGGTATGGATGCCGACCAGGACGGTTGCCGGCATGACATGGGGCCGCAGCTGGGCGACCAGTTGCTGGATCAGCTCAGTGGCTGGCGGGATGGTTTGCATGACGTTGGTCGAACCAGGCTTGGAGAATGACGGCGGCCGCCTCGGCATCGAGACGGGTCTTGTTTTTCCGTTTGTCACCGGACATCCGTGCCTCCGCGATCGCGGAGCTGTAGCGCTCGTCGGCGAGTTCCACGGGCAGCTGGTAGCGTCCCGCGAGCTGGCGCGCGAAACGTTCGCAGCGGGCGGCGAATTCATGGGGTTCTTCACGGTCGGCATGCGCCGGCAGTCCGACGACCAGGCGGGCGGGCTGCCACTCGGCGATCAGCTTGCCGATGGCGGCGAAGCGGCGTTCGCCGGCTTCTGCCTCGATCGTCTCGAGCGGCCGGGCGCTGGCGAGCAGGGTTTCCCCGATGGCGATGCCGATGCGCTTCTCCCCGAAATCGAATGCCATGATGGTTTCGGAATGAGTCGTCCCGCTGTCAGGCATGGCCGGCGACATCGGAAAGCCGGGCGAAGTCGATGCCCAGCAGTTGCATCGCGGCCGGCAGGCGTTCCTCCGGCGGCAGGGAAAAAATGATGTCCGGGCTGGCGGCGACGGTCAGCCAGGCATTCTGCGACAGCTCCCATTCGAGCTGCCCGGCCGCCCAGCCGGCATAGCCGAGCGACACGAGCACATCGTTGGGTTCACCCTCGTCGCTCATCGATTGCAGGATGTCGCGCGAACTGGTGAGGCCGATGTTCTCGGTGACGTTCAGGGTCGATTGCCAGCTGCCGGCCGGCCGGTGCAGTACGAAACCGCGGTCGGTTTGCACCGGGCCGCCGAAATAGACCGGCAGATCCTTGTATTTGGCCTGGCTTTCGCCTTGCGTCAGGGGCACGCTGATGCGCTCGAACAGCGAGCCGAGATTGATTTCGAGCGGCTTGTTGATGATGATGCCCAGCGCGCCTTCGGCGTTGTGCTCGCAGAGATAGGTCAGGGTGCGCGCGAAATTCGGATCGGTCATGGCCGGCATGGCGATCAGAAAATGATTCGCGAGGCTGACGGGTTCGATGGTGGCGGCACTCATGATGGCGGAGTCCATTGTAATCTCTTGGCGTTTAATTTATGACCTCTCTGATGACAGATTCCGCACTGGTCTGGTTCCGCCGCGATCTGCGCGATTTCGACCACGCCGCGCTCGCCCGCGCGCTGCGCGGACACCCGCGGGTGTTCTGCGCCTTCGTCTTCGACACCGCCATCCTTGACCGGCTGCCCAGGCAGGATCGGCGCGTCGATTTCATCCTGCGCGCGGTGCAGGAACTCGATGCCGCGCTACGAAAAGATGGCGGCGGGCTGATCGTCCGGCATGGCCGGGCGGCCGATGAAATTCCCAGGCTGGCGGCCGAGTTGGGCGTGGCTGCGGTTTATGCCAACCGCGACTACGAGCCTTTCGCCCGCGCGCGCGATGCGGCGGTCGCGGCACACCTCGCAGCGGATGGCTGCGCCCTCGTCGATTGCAAGGATCAGGTGATCT
>Ga0233423_10001875_pt1 | contig 10369 bp, 9 predicted proteins | sample Watercolumn_Mata_FD_180713 | JGI IMG/M metagenome (GOLD analysis project Ga0233423, IMG submission 180713) | Freshwater microbial communities from Lake Matano, South Sulawesi, Indonesia - Watercolumn_Matano_2014_112_MG | ecosystem: Environmental > Aquatic > Freshwater > Lake | place: Indonesia... | reverse complement strand
TCGGGCATGCCAAACTTCACCTCCATCCTATCCTTCATGTCTGCCCCATTCACTCCGATCGGAACCTATAACTGCTACGTAGTAGGGACGGCTTGCAACATCACGCGCAGCGTCGGCGTCTACATAACGGTAGCCCAGCAGTTCTACACCCTTAATATACAGTCAGAGGCGAACGGAACAACCTCCCCTCCACCGGGGACCTACAGCTATCCTGCTTGGGCGTCCGCGAGCGTGGAATCCATACCTGATCAGGGCTACGTCTCCGGCGAGTGGTTGCTGGATGGCGTGCCATACTCTTGGCTCAATCCGGTTACCATCATAATGAATGCCAACCACACGCTTAAGGCGACCTTCGTCCAAAGCCAGCAGCCGCCTCTGTCCTCCATCACATTCGACGTGAGGTACTGGAACGACCTCGCATGGAGCCAGGGCGACTCCTATCCATATGGGCTTACGAAGCTCTCGGGGGACCTCTCAGGCTGGGTCTTGTCATTTCCGGCGACCTACTCCGTAAGGGTTGGTGATACTGCCGGGTTCCAATTCGTACCAAGGAACACGAACGGTCAGCTCGTGGATACTTGGGGTGGAACGCCGGTATCCAAGGTTTATTCCGCCTCATTCACGGTGGGAGACGGCGGGACGACCGACCTCGAACCATACGAGATCACCTATCCCAGCAAATACGACCTCCTCATAACGACAACCTCCCCCTACACCGTCAGAATTAACCTGAAGTGGGTTGACTACACTGTCCACATCTACGCCAACGCGCCCAGTTGGGGGTACGCGGTGGTCTCTTCCGACTCGCCTAGCTTCACGCTCTACCCCTCGTACCCTCACGGCTTCGGCACATACCATGTGGATCACGGATACAGCATTAGTGTAAGGGCATACCCCTACACAGGTTACTATTTCGACAGAATGGTCGTGGACGGTATAACGCACTATTCGGACCAGCTCCTGATAGAGGATGTGAGGGGGCCGCACGAGGTATCTGTTTACTTCTCCGCAACCCCGCCGACCTTCCTGCTGAATATATCTGCCACATATGGGGGGACAACGATCCCCTCACCCGGCGTCTACATGGTGCCCAAGTACTCATATCAAACCGTTACCGCTCTGCTTACGGATCCTAAGTATTACTTCTCGAACTGGGTGCTGGACGGCTCGCCTAGCGGTGCGGCAAGCAACATCACCGTGTACATGGACGCCGACCACAGCCTCTCTGCCATCTTTGACACTGAATACATCAACCCCGACAGCATAACGGTGGCACCATGCGACGTGGAGACTGGTCTGATCTTCAAAAGGGCTATAATCGGGGAGTATCTTGGTACAAACATTACAGGAAAGCTGCCGGGGATCTCCTCACCGACGCCGATCACCGTGACCGCTTGGCTCGATCAGGCTGGTGCCTGGTACTGGGACGGGGTATCCCAAGAGATACTGACCGATGGCACTCTGAAATTGAGTGGCGAGATCACGACGAACTCCTCGGGCTGGTTTACCATGAAATTGGGCTCCATGGATGACATGTGCTGGGTGGGAAGGGACGCCCAGCCCGGATCCTCCTTCCTTGCATACGCAGAGATCAAATCGGGATCTGAGGTCTACTATCTCAATGGCTCTTGGCGCATCGACAACGTGATGACGAGCGTCGAGTTTGACTACGACCTCTCTGGGATAAATGCCTCCTTCCACCTGCTGTTCACGGATGGGACCTCCGTCAAGAACAGGGCTGGAAGCTTCATCACGACATTCAAGGAGGTGGATCTGGGGTGGTCGACAAGTTCTGATGAGAGCGGGGTCACCCTGCTTCGGATACCATACTTCAAACTCGAGGGATTGCCCTATAGGGAAGGAACATGGACCGTGGCCACCTATACCAATCGGACAGGGTCGCCGTCGCTGATGACATGGTTCAAGCAATGCGACGTGAGATTTACCGAGCTGGCGGTGCAATTCCTGATGCACAACGAAACGCACCTCGCAGTTGAGGTCTTCGATTGGGGATCCCCCTACCACCCCGACGTAGCTGGAGTGTCTGCCTACCTCTGGTGGGACAGCGAGCTCCATCCTTGGGACGGCAAGAGGGGTGTCATACCCTGCTCCCCCTTCGGTCCCTCTAGCTCGACTCTGCTTGAGAGATACGGCACTGATTGTTACCTGAAGGATTCTAACGGCTCGCTCTGGCGGCTCGGAGACACCGTTGACTTGCCCGATGCTTGTAGCTACATCGAATCTGCCATCTTCATCACCCACCCGAACGTATCCTCGCTTCTTCAAGATCCGAACGGTCCAGAACTCTTCTACCTGCGCCTCGTTCCATCGCATAGCACCAACGTGCTCCACAGTCCTGCAAGAACAGGAACGATCCTTCTTGCTGCATCAATCAGGCCCCCCGCGGGATGGTGAAAGGGATGGAGCATGCCTTAACAAGGATTATGGTCGCCGTTGCCGTCATAGCGGTCGTCTCCTATGCTGCGACCTACGCCGTATACTACATCAGCGGGGCTCAGGACATCAATTCAGGGAATATACAGGAGAGGGGTCTGCAGCTTGGGACTGCGCTCTACGACCTAACGCCTAGGGTAATCTACGGCGTATCTACGGGCTCAAGGGTAATGGCGTCCGCCCATCTCGGCACAAACAACGTGTTGGTAAACGTTACGGGCGACGTCATCTCGTGGTCCTCCCCAAAGAACGCGATCGTGGTGAGGGGGATGAAGATAGCCGAGCCGCCTTCCTCCGAGTTCTCAGTCGAGTCTCCAGACCTCATGTTGATGTACTCCCTCGGGGACGTTTTTTACATGCAGCCCAAGGTGCTCATCCGCCACTCCTCTGACTCCGCGGACGTGGGCAACGTCTCTGCGCACCTCCTCTCGATCCATTCCTGTTACCTCTCGGACTTCACAGCCTCGGGGCTCTTCGACCTGCTGAAACAGAACCTCAACAGAACGAGCAATCTATATGAGAGGGACTGCCTCTACGACGGCACTGTGGTGGTCTACGTCAACGGCGTTGCTGCCCTCTCCTTTGATGCCCGAAGGGGGGAGAAGATCTTCATAGACGCGACGCACTATAACGTCAAGCTCACGCCGTTCATGAGGGGCTAGGCAGGTGGGATCATGGACAGAGTGTTGGTGGAGATCATGATAATAACCGCCCTCTTTGGGCTCGCCGCGATCACGACCTCCTCCTTTGCCGCACAGTATGAGATCATGGCGCAGTCGATCAATGAGTTTGCATTAAACAGGGCCATCTACTCGGCGGCCTCGACAATAACCGCCGCCACCGCAGAATCAGCCCTCTCAGGCACGCAAACCAGCGTCCTCCTGACGTTCCCTTTCCCGCTGACTCTGAGGGCTTCTGAGGGGTCAATCACGGTCTTGACAACAGAGACAGCTCGTACCATCCCACTGAATGTGGATGCGCGGGGCGATGGAACTGGAAGGATCTTCAACGTAACCGCGTTCGCGAATAGGACGGCGATCTTTACCACTCTTGGTTAGCAACCTTCAGCCAGCAGGAGCGCTCCGCTTAATCCCTGCGTCTCGTGGCGAGCACTATGACGTTCTCGGCCACGAGGCATATACCTACCAACGCGATAATGTAACCGACAAAGACGTGCCAGCTGATCTGTCCGGTCATAAGTATGCTCACGATCCATGCCGCGCCCAACCAGAAGATTATACCAGTTCCAGTACTTGCGGTCCTTCTAGTAATGTCTTTTAAGATCAATCTGGTTGCCAGCATCGGGATCTGGAGAATGCCAAAGTAGAGGCAGAACTGGTATACCGCCCCGAAGACGACCGGGTGATCTTTGCCAAGAACCGGAAGGAACACGTTGGGTGCCACCTGTTCAAGTTTGAAGTCGCGGAAAAAGTCTGCAACCCCGTCAACCAAATTTGGTGTTGTTGCAAAAATTATGCCTATGAGTACCAAGAAGAGGCCGAAATTCGCCACCCCTAATATATCTGCCCCCTCTTTGCGCTCACTTAAGCTCAGAACCCACCATCAGATGTGGTAAATGTTTTAACCTAATCTATTGATCTATCTTTTGGTAATTGACTAAGGTAGATGTGTTTACGTGCGAGTCCTATTTGTGGAGCCGCCCAAGGAATTCTGGTTCGTTATGGGCGAGTACCTCCCTCCGCCTCTAGGGATACTCGAACTGGCTGCCTACCTTGAGAGGAGGAACAATGGCTTCGAGATAAAGGTCCTTGACTGCCAAGCAGATAAGGTGGACTGGTACGGGCTGGAGAAGCAGATAGAGTCTTTCCAGCCGGATGTGGTCGCCCCCAGCTCCCTTTCTACATGCAATGCGTACACGGTGCTTCGAGCCGTGGAGGTAGCGAAGAACGTGGATCCTGATATAGTGACCGTGGTCGGAGGTCAGCATTTCACAGCAACCGCTCAGGAGAGCCTTGAGACGTACCCAGAGCTGGACGTGATCGTCCGCGGAGAGGGCGAGGAGACCTTCGCAGATCTCGTTCAGACAATTGAAAATAAGGGTCACCTCTCAGAGGTTAAGGGCATCTCCTTCAGGCATGACGGAGAGGTCGTTCACACGCCGTGCCGACTACCCATAGAGAACTTGGATGACCTGCCCCTCCCCGGCTACCACTTCGTAGAGGATCACATGAAGAAGTACCACTTTACGATGATGGTCGGTCCAAAGACGCCCTACGCCCTCGTGGAAGGCTCCCGGGGATGCCATAACCACTGCACCTTCTGCTCCCAGTGGCGGTTTTGGGGAGGGGCATTGAGGGCTAAGTCGCCAAAACGCATAGCCGACGAATTTGAATACTGCCACCGTGAGTTCGGTAGCCAGTTCCTCTGGCTCGCCGATGACAACTTCGGGCTCGGTCAGAGGATGGACGAACTCTGCGATGAGGTCATCCGCCGGGGGCTTGCGGACGACATACTCTGGTTCATGCAGGCCCGATCCGACGACATCATCACACACCAGAGCGTACTGCCAAAGATGCGAAGGGCGGGAAATCGCTGGATAATGGCCGGCTTGGAGAACAACAGCCTGCAGACGCTTGAGAGGTGGCGCAAGACGATAAAACCCTCAGACGCAAAAACTGCCATGAACCTCCTGAAGAAGAACGACATCTTCTCTCAGGGAACGTTTATCATGGGAGAACGGAAGGACACCCACGAATCCATAGGGGTGCTGAGGAACTTCGTGGACGAGGCTGATCCAGACCTCGCGATATTCATGCTATTGACCCCTTTTCCAGGGACAGAGATATACGAGGTCGCCAAACGGAATGGGTGGATAGAGGATACCAACTGGGCTAACTATGATATGGTACACGCTATAATGCCGACAGAAACCCTCTCGAGGCTGGAGGTCCAGGAGGAGCTTTATGAGTGCTATAGAAGGTTCTACGGGTCCATGAAGAGGCGGATAACGGGCATATTCTCCTCGAATAGTTTTAAGAGGACGACCTACCGCTACATGGCAAGCCAAGGCCTATTAAGGGCCTTAAGGGATCTGTTCTGAAGATGCCGCCAAAGACCCCCGACAGGCTTTCAATGATCTTATTTGGCATATCGCTACTTGGTCTGATCCTGCTTACCGTGCTGACATTTAGCATCTCGGTTACCCTAGTGATCCTCCCACAGCAGAGGTTGCTGACGGGCTCGGTCTTTGTGGCGATCTGCGTCTTAGGTATTGTTGCAACCTTAAATCCTTCTACGTGCTCAGGAGTGCTCCGATTCGGGAGAGATCAGGACGAGCGCCCACATGTAAAAGGTGCTGGCACAGGGAAGCCCGGAGTAAGGTTTGCAGGTCATCATCCTACATGTAGCGGGTTCTCCTCCCACGTGTTTCGTATAGGGGGTAAGACGCGTTGCGCAGGATGCACTGGACTAGTTGCTGGAGCCGTGGCATCGATCGCCGGGAGTGTTGTCTACTCCTTCGTCAGTTTTAATTTGGGGGGTGCAGGGGCACCTATTTTCTGGGCAGGGTTTGTAGGGGTCGCCTGCGGCCTGCTCCCGCACAGTCTGCTTGACCATAAAGGGGCTTTCGTGCGCCTCTCCCTCAATTTTGTCTTCGTATTTGGCGCATTTCTCCTTCTTGTCGGGGTGAACGAGGCAACGGGCAACCCTGTTGTAGCCTTCTTCCTTCTGGCTTTGATCGTCTACTGGATATATGCAAGAATAATACTATCTCGACAAGAGCATAGGAGGACGTGCGCGAACTGCGGATTGAAAGAATGTCCTTATTAAAAAAAGGTTGTTGTTACCGATACCTGCGCCTTCCGTAGATCGCTCCAGCGACTATCAGCACCCCTATTATGATGATTACTGTAGGCCAGAGCCAGTTCCAGACGTTCAGTCCGAATACCATCCCTAACCCAATGAGTATGATGAACAAGCCGACTATTACACCCGCAATCGCACCACCATAAGGTAGCCCGAAGCACTCCTCATCCATGTGTCTCCTCGAGGGGCCTGCATGCGCCTCGGCGCGCTTCTCTACGGTCTCCCCTTTGTAGAGGTCAGCTCCGCACTTCTTGCAGAACTTTGCATCGTCCTCGTTCTGCGTGCCGCATTTTGGACAATAGACCATCTCAATATCGCCTTCTATACATCTAATGATTGGCGTTTTAAACCTTTTTAAGGTATGTAGGGTTGCCCGCTTCCACCATCAACGACCGGTGCGTTCACTGCCCGCCTTCCGCCCCTCTGCGCCCCTTGCGCCTGAACGCCAGTCTCGCCGTCATTATTCTCTCTGTGCTGAACACCCTGGCCGCTATGTAGAGCGTGGCGAAGGTGAAGACAGCCATGTATACGAGCCCGAGCAGGATCGGTCCGTAGTTGCCGGTAAAGAGCGCCTGAGAGGCAAGCACAGGGTAGGTGAAGGGTATCAGATAGAGCACCCACTGTATTGCGGCAGGAAGGGTCGAGATGTCCCCCATCATCAGAAATATGGTCGGCAGGAAGACCGGCACAATGATAATCCCTATGATGGACTGTGCTCCCCTGACGTCCTGCGAGAGCGTTCCGAGCGTGAGTGCCAGGGCTAGTGCCGAGATGAGGGCTCCGAAGAGGGTAAGTCCCAGGACGAGGTAGCCTTGAACGGAGGGAACGAGGCCCAGACTTACGAGGTCCGCTCCCCCAGCGCCGGTGGGTATCTGGCTGGTTATCGCCCCCATGTAGTACGTAAAGGCAAGGACGTTTGCGATGGTGGCCAATAGTGCTATCGTGACCGACCCAACGAGCTTCCCAAAGAGGATGCTGAGCCTGCTGACGGGTATGGTCAGTAGGGTCTCCAGAGTCTTCGCCTCCTTCTCAACCGCCATGGATGTGGCAGCTACCTGCATGGCCAGTATGAGAACGATCATTATCACTAGGGGCCCCATCAACCCCTGTAGCCTCACCACGCTCTGAAGAAGTGCGGGGCTGATGGGCTGAGCTATGCCTTTGATCACCGACTCGTGTTCAACCGATATCGGGTTCAGCACGGAATTCGGATCGCTGCCGGGTATGCTACTCTCCACCTTCTTCTTGATAACGGCATCCTCAAAGGCGCTGATCAGGTCGCTAACCCTCTGCGACTTTATGAACTCGACTATGGAGAACTCCTTGAAGTTGGTGTAGAGGATGAGGTTGCCCACAGTATTCGAGGTCACGTTCTGGGAAACCAGCGGGCACGTATATGATGGTCCCTCCCCCCTCTAGGGTCTTTACCAAGTCAGCTGGATTACCACTAGTCGCTGTCAGGTTGATCCTGTTCTCGCTGGCGTACCGCTGTAGGTCGCTGGCCACCGACCCACCGTCATCATCAATTATGTAAGCGGTCAGATTGCCCGAGGCTATCTCCATGGTGGACCCGGTGGAGACGTTTATGGCAGTCCCCATCAGGGGTAGCAGCAGCGCTGGAAAGAGTATCATCCCTATGAGTATCTTCGGATCCCTGAGCAGGTCCTTGACCTCCTTCGCAATGAGCAACCTGAGACCCTTAGGCAACCCTGACCACCTTCACGAACGCCTCTTCCAAGTTGGCGGCGCCGTGCCTCGACTTCAGGTCTGAGGGCGACCCGACCTCCACGATCCTGCCCTCATTTATGAAGGCCACCCTGTCGCATAGGCACTCGACCTCCAGCATGTTGTGGCTTGAGAGCAGTACGGTCATATTGTGTTCCTTCGAGTAAGACTTTATCACGCTCCTGAGATGGAACGCGTGGGTCACGTCGAGCCCTGAGGTCGGTTCGTCCAGTATCGCCAGCCTCGGTCTGACCATAAGCGTCCTAGCGAGTAGGAGCCTCCTCCTCATGCCCTTGCTGTATGTTGAGGTCTTGTCCCTCATCCTGTCGCCCAGACTCGATATCTTCTCACCCTCGGCCAGGACTGCCTTGATCTCGCCGCCGTTCCCGTAATAAAATGACACCATGAACCTCAGGTACTCGTATCCGGATAGATTGGGGTACGCTCCCGCCTCCTCCGGCAGGTAGCTTATGCGCTTTCTTGCTGCTCTCTCCTCCTTCACGATGTCCCTCCTGCATACCTCCGCGTACCCCGAGGTGGGCTTGATTATTGTGGACAGGATTCTTAGAGCAGTGGTCTTACCGGCACCGTTCGGCCCGATGAGCCCGAATATCTCCCCTTCATTGATCTCAAGGGAGATGCCATCCAGCGCCCTCCTGCCCGAGTATTCCTTTACAAGATCCCTGATCACAACGATGGGTGCCATGCGAACCTTCAGAACGGGAAGTTTATAAAACCTTTCGATTTCCTGTGGGTTCTGAAGAACAATGATTTCATAACATTAGGGATTCCTCCAACCCTCCCTCCTATATGCCATATCCCAGAACATCAACTCGTACTCGCTACTTGTAAGGAAGACGGCTCCAGTCCTCTCCTTCTCTCCCTTGGTTGCGGTGATGCCTATTCTATCAAGGACCCCCAAGATCCTTGAGACCAGCCGCGCATAACCCTCCGAGGTATAGGTCTTTACCCACTCGTCATAGACGGGATCCGCTGAGCCCTCAAAATGATCTCCGATCTCCTTATAGCTCCAATAACAAGGGGTTATCGATGATAGTATCTCAGCGAAAGATCCAGAGAGGGTGGTGCACAGCAGATGTCTGGTATAGGCGTAACACGCAGGGGCATAACTGAGACCTTCGAACGATGTTATCCCTACACGCTCCCCCAGCCTGCGGATAGCCTCCAACTCAACTCCTGTTGACGAGGCGTGCATCTCAGATAACAGTCTGGTGGCCTCCTCGTCTGAGGACTTAGTCAGGGCCAGGGCGAGGCACCTAGTCATGTCCTTCAAAAAGATATAGTCCTGAGCGAGAAAGAATTTGAAGGACTCCTTTGAAAGAGTCCCATCCCTCAACTCCATTAGGAAAGGGTGCCTCAGTATATCTCTCCATATTGGGTTCGCCACCCTTCTGAGCTCCCTAGAGAACCTCATAAACCCTCCTGAGCGTTGTGTACACCATCACCGTAATTACGAATGACGGCAACGTCGCACCGATCTCGGGTAGGACCTGCTGAACCAGGAAGTAGGAGGACACACCTATTATCCATGAAACGATGGAGACCAAGCTTAAGCCCCCTCTGTACCAGTAACCCCCGAACTTATTGTAGAGATCTTCCACGCTGTAACTCCTCCTCCTTATCATGAAGTAGTCGACCACGACCACGGCGAAGAGGGGAATGAAGACCGCGCCTATCAGGTAAAGGAACTGGACGAATGCGTTGAGCCAAGGGAGGAACGCTATTATGATCCCTGCCCCACCGGTTATCAGGCTGCCCTGCCACTCCTTCACCTTCGGGAAGATGTTTATCATGGATATGTTGGCAGAGTAGATATCCAAGAAGGTCGTTGTTATGGTTCCGAACCAGATCACGAAGAGCGCGACTACACCGAATACAACCCCTCCTACCTGCGTAACGTAGATCGTGGGATCGTATACTCCAAAGGAGAGGGCGCACGCTAGACCGGTTATGTAGAACCAAGAGTTTACACTACCCTGTCCGAAGAGGGCGCCGAGGAAACTCTCCTTGGATGACTTAGAGAAGCGCATATAGTCCGCCGCTAGAGGTGCCCATGAGAGTGGCATTATGAGGGCTAGGTCAAAGGCGATCCCAGGGGCCATCCCCCACGATGGTCTTGAGGCTAGGTATCCCCATCCGTAATTTGAGAAGACCAAAAAGTTCATGGCTAGCGTCGTAATTATGAGTGCGGTTACTGATGCCCTCGTGAACAGTTTCCAGCCCCCTGCCCCGAAGATCGCCAGCACTGTGCATAGCGCCCCGCATATCACGATCCAGTACGGAAAGCCGGCGAATCCGAAGAGTAGGGTGCCGACCTGATCCGCTGCAGAGGCGTTGATGTAGA
>Ga0233423_10001874_pt1 | contig 10373 bp, 6 predicted proteins | sample Watercolumn_Mata_FD_180713 | JGI IMG/M metagenome (GOLD analysis project Ga0233423, IMG submission 180713) | Freshwater microbial communities from Lake Matano, South Sulawesi, Indonesia - Watercolumn_Matano_2014_112_MG | ecosystem: Environmental > Aquatic > Freshwater > Lake | place: Indonesia... | reverse complement strand
AGCAGACATAGTCCGAAGAAACCAGTCCAGAATAGTCAGCAAGCTAGGAGTAGAACATATAATTAACGCTGCCGATATACAACGCAGGAGGATTTATATCAAACAAAATATAAAGGCTTGGCTTAAGAAGCCACACTTAGGGATGATTCCCTTATTCATGGCCGGAGATAAGCCTGTAGAATATTATGTTACTAAAGTAGCAAGAAAATATAAAATTAAGCTGATTTTTTTATTTCGCGGCAATGAACTGGAGACGACAGAATATAAGTTCGGTTTCTTAGGCGTAAAACACAGTGAACCGGCCGGAGTTATGCATGAGATGCCCGTTAGCTCAAGACTAAAGCTCGCTTTGGCAGCCTTAGGGCAGTATATTTTAAACCCAGCCTATTTTAATAATTCTATATGGGATATCTTATTTGCATATTATGTTACTTGTATAATGCCCCTAAATTTTTTTTACCTGTTGCATTATATTAGATGGGAAGAAAATGAGATTGTAGCAACACTTAAGAATGAATACGGATGGGAGACAGAGAAAGATACTGTGCTTACCTGGAGGACGGATGACGGCACATCTGCTTTTTATAATTATATATATTGTACGGTAGCCGGTTTTACCGAGAATGACGCATTTCGTAGCAATCAGATAAGAGAAGGCATGCTTACCAGAGATCAGGCATTAAAAATTACAAGAGAAGAAAACCAGCCCAGATATGACGCTATCAAGGATTATCTGGAGAAAATCGGGCTTGATTATTATGATGTAATGGAGAAAATCGAAGCTATCCCTAAGCTTTACGGATAGATACGAAAATTCTGATAATATAGATGAAAATCCTACTTATAAATCCTCAGCTTAAACAAGTAATTAAATCTAATTTTCCGGATGAAATCGACAAAAAGGTTATGTCATTACCGCCCTTAGGTATTCTCTATATATCCGCTTTTTTAAAGAAGAAAGCAATACATGCCGTGAATGTTTTAGATATGGCGGCAGGGAATATCAGCGTGTTAGAGCTAGAAGATATTATTATAGAGAAGAGGCCAGCACTTATCGGAATATATACCAGTACATTTAATTTACCGGATGTATTTTTGACGGCGCAGAGAATAAAAAAAATTGATCCAAATATCCATATTACTTTAGGGGGACCGCATGTAAATATATACCCTGAGGAAACTCTACTTAATAGCGATATTGATTCTATTGTTACCGGTGAAGGAGAGATTGCTTTCAGCGAACTGGCCGATGCCCTAGAGAATAATATTAGTTTAAGCAACGTAAAAGGGATTCTTTATAGAGACAGAGTAAGCGTAATAAAAACATCTCCTCCAGAGTTAATTGAGAATTTAGATATCCTTCCTTTCCCCGATCGAAAAAATCTTTATTTAAAGCGCTATTACAATACCTTGAGCCCTGATTCTATTTCGACCACTATGATTTCCAGTAGAGGCTGTCCCTATGATTGTATCTTTTGTTATCATGCCCACATGGGCAAAGGCGTCCGATTCCGTAGCAGCAATAATGTTGTCTCCGAAATGGAAGAGTGTGCAAGTTTGGGCATAAGAGATATTTTTTTTATAGATGACGTATTTACTCTAAACAAGAAAAGAACATTTGAAATCTGCAATGAAATCATAGAAAGGAAATTAAATATTAAATGGAGTATCAGGACAAGAGTAGATAGCGTAGACATATCCATGCTTAAAAAACTCAAAGCGGCTGGCTGTGAAAGGATTCAGTTTGGCATTGAGGCAGGAACCTCACAGATACTGTCCATATTGAATAAAGAAATTACCCTTGCTCAAGCAGAAGAAGCCTTCAGATTAGCTAAGGAGGAAGGCATTGAAACATTGGCCTATTTTATGATTGGTTCACCGACAGAGACTAGGGATCAGATATTGGAAACAATTGATTTTGCAATCAGATTAAATCCCGATTATGCTCATTTTTCCATAACCATGCCATTTCCCGATACAGAATTGTATAAAATTGGCTTAGAGCGCAATATCTTTAGAAATGATTTCTGGAGAGAATTTGCTAAGCACCCAAACGCAACATCTAAGCTTTATTATTGGGAAGAATGCCTTTCGGAAAAGGAGCTATGTCTGCTTCTAAAACATGCGTATAAGCGCTTTTATTTTCGCCCCGTTTATTTTTTAAAGCTATTATTAAAACCGCGTTCTTTAAAGGACTTAAGAAAGAAAATCAAAATGGGGATAAAATTATTTGAATATGCTTTTAGCTAAAACAGAGAAAGATAAAGATACTAAGCTTGCATTATTGTTTATCGTTATATGTGCAGCCATCTTAAGGATTCCCAATGTGTTTAACGGATTGCCATTTTTTGTGCAAGTCGAAGAAGGCTTAGTCAATAATGTTATTTTGAACTTAAGTATTTCTGACTTAAATCCTCACGATTTTATATACCCTGGGCTTATATATTATCTCATGCTCCCGATATTCTCATTTTTTAGATTTATTTTCCCTCACGCAATGAGCGGTTTAAATCTGGGAGAATTCTTTAGTTATATACTTTTAGGCAGAATTGTTATTGTTTTCCTGGGATTATGCAGCATTGTCTTTCTCTACCGTATAGGTAAGAGATTATTTGACCCTTACACGGCTCTTATTGCCGCCTTATTCTTGGCGACAGATCCTATGTATGTAGCCTGGTCGTCTATCTTTAAACCAGACATGTTAATGTCTACGTTAATCATAGTAGCTTTTTTATTTATTTGTAGAATAAGCAATACTACAGACACCAAAAGGACAGACTATATATTCACTGGTTTGTTTATCGGCTTAGCAACAGCAGCTAAATATAATGCACTTATAACAGTAATACCTTTTCTCCTGGTCCACCTCTTTAATCTAAAAAATAAAGCGCACTTTATGAATAAAAACCTATTTTTAGCCCTATTCTTTATGTGTCTAGGGTTTTTTATTTTTAATCCTTTTATCATATTAGATTCTAGTACCTTCTTAAAAGATATTAAGAGCGAGCTTTACAGGGCCAAATGGGGATTCCCTTCAGATTTTATATCGGATTACCGGGGCTGGGTTCGTTATCCGCTAATTGTGACTAGTGTTTTGGGTCCCGGGATGCTTACTTTATCGATATGCGGATTGATTTTAAGCATGTTGCGCCATACGAGAAACGGTATCCTTATTTTATCTTTCCCTTTAGCTTATTATCTTATAATGGGCGCCTTCAGAAATAGTCCTGCGCACTATGCGTTGCCGATTATTCCGTTCATTCTGTTATTGGCAGCCAAATTTTTAAAAGATTTAATATTTAGTATTAGTAAAATGGGTTTATTTAAAAAAATTAAATCTACAACTGCCTATCTTATTATTTTGGGTTCTATCTTACCGAGTCTTTATCGCTCTATTTACTATATCAAATGGATTAACCAAGAAGACACTAAAATCCTGGCAAGAGATTGGATGCAGGCTAATATACCAAGCGGATCAAGGGTTCTTGCTGATATATTCAGCCCCGATAATCCTGCGGGGATTCCTGGGGTAAAAGCCAATTGCAATATAAGCACAATTAAATGGCGCGAGAAATTAAATTACAGGGACTTTTTTAGCAAAAATAATTTTGATTATATTATAATTGTCTGCATTGAAGACAGACCATTAAATGAGCAACAACTATATGATTATATAAATCAAAGATTTTTGCTTATCAAAGAATTTAAGCCTCGCATAAAAAGGCCGACTTCGCATTTTATGTATAGCCCATTGTATCACTCTACGATAAGAATATATGATGGCAGAAAGCAGAAAATAGCAAGATAAATATTGTAACAGATTAAGGCTTAACGTTTTGCATTGCTGACAGCAAGACTAATAATTAATAAGAAAGAAAATTTAGGCAAGATTTTAGTATGTACCCATGATAAAATTCAGTATTCCTGTTATCTGTTCGGACGACCGCTTATTAAGTTTGGTGAATACGGATTATATTGATGAATTCTATGATGGTGCTGATGATTGTATCGGTCGCAGTTTCTTTTGTTTTAACCCTTCGATGTTTTCCAAATCGCAGTTTGCTAGTTGTCTTAAAAAAATTCATTATAGAGGGTTAAAACTTAATTATATGCTGGATGCTACTTGTATTGGAAATCAAGAGTTGACCATCCGCATGCAGAAAAAAATAAAGCAATTGCTTAACTGGATTATAGATAATAATATTGATGCCGTTACCATTGCTGTGCCGTATTTATTAGAATTCATAAAGTATAATTATCCCAAGCTCAAGGTTTATGTATCGATAGCCGCAGGTGTAGACGCCCTTGAAAGGGCAGAATATTGGGATGAGCTAGGAGCAGACAGGATAACCTTATCGGCTGTATCTGGCATCAATCGTAATTTCAAGCTACTACGTAAAATTCGAGACAACATAACATGCCAGTTAGAATTGATTGCTAACCTTTCTTGTTTAAATGAGTGTCCTTTCTGGACATATCATTCCAGCGTGTTTTCTCATATTTCGCAGCATTCTTATCTAGAAGGAAAATCCAGGCCCGATTATTGTTTAGCAAAATGTAATTATATAAAAACCAGAGATCCAGTGGAATTTATACGTTCCGGTTGGATCAGGCCGGAAGATCTGCGCTATTATGAGGAATTGGGAATTAACCGCATAAAACTAGTTACCGAGAACTCCGATAGCGCAAAGACAATCAGGGTATTGAATGCTTATTATAACAGGTATTATGAAGGTAATCTGTTAGATATTCTTTTTGACGGATTAAAAGGTGGTTCGGTGATATATATCGACAATCAAAAATTAAACGGTTTCTTAGAGTATTTCATAAACGAAAATTGCAATCAAAAATCTTGCCAGAGTTGCGATTACTGTATTTCGATCTCGAATCAAGTTACAAGAATTGATGATGTAAAGCGCCTAAGTTTATTATCTAAATATGAAAGGCAATTCAATGAGGCTGTCGGTACCCTTTAATGGAGAAGACGATTTGATCCCGCAGTTAAGCAAATATCCCGAAGTGGAAGAGCTTTATGGAAAATTAACCACTGATTTTGTTGGCGGAGGAAAGCATTCTTTCCAGACCCCTTCTGTATCAAGAAAGGAGATTGTCAATGCCATTAGAAAAACACATGAATATGGACTGGAATTTAATTATCTCTTAAACACCAGCTGCCTTGATAACAAAGAATGGACTCCTAAAGGGAAAAGAAAGATAATCCAGTTTATTGAGTGGATTGTTAACTTAGATACAGACTCGATTACAGTAAGTACCCCTTATCTTATGGAGCTGATAAAGAAATATTTTCCAAAAGTCAAATTGTACATTTCTACTCTCGCAGGTATTAACACGGCACGCAAGGCGCGATATTGGGAAGATTTAGGGGCCAGCCGCCTTACCCTTCTTAATGTCGATATCAATAGAGATTTCCCTATGATTAGAGAAATTAGGAGAAATGTGAAATGCCAGCTGAAGCTTATTTTGAATTCAAACTGTTTAAATAAATGCCCTCTCTATAGGTATCACGCCAATGTTGCTGCGCATGCCTCTCAATCAACCCATCTCTCTAAGGGATTCGTTATTGATTATTGCCGTATACAATGTCGTTATCAGCAGATTATAAATCCGGTCAATTTTATTAATAGCACTTGGATAAGACCTGAAGACGTCTGTCACTATGAAAGGTTAGGTATAGATTATTTTAAAATAATAGATAGGGGAATGAGTACAGAAAAAATATTATCCATTGTGAAATCCTACGCTGCCCGGAGCTACGAAGGCAACTTGCTGGATTTATTCCCCATGCCATTAAGAAATAATCTGGCTTTAAACGCTGATCTTTTGCGTAAGATTAAATATTTCTTTCGCCCATTTACTGCCAATATCTTTAGATTAAGAAAATTAGCTGAGTTAGTTAACAGCGCTGTTTATATTGATAATAAGAAATTGAATGGCTTTATAGAGCATCTAATGCAGATTGAATGCTCTAAGCTGTCTTGCCGACAATGTGGTTATTGCGATGACATCAGCTCAAAAACTGTCTCTGTTATAAACATAGACCTGAACAGAAGGACTAGGGATTCTTATAGGGATTGTTTGGGAGATATTGTTTCAGGAAAGATGTTTAAGTATTTTTAAAAAATTATTAGAAGGTAGCTCTATGAAGATAATGTTGATAAATCCATTGTCTGATTTAGCCAGGTCAAGTACTTATTTTCGTTCTGTTACACCTCTGCCGCCGCTTGGGTTGGCGTCTTTGGCGGCAGTATTAAAAGATGCCAGGATGAATGTGCTTGTAGAAGACCAGTATGCCAGTTGCATAAATAATACAAACTTGATCAGGAAAATATCCGATTTCTCTCCACAGATTATAGGGTTCTCTTGTCTTACAACGGCTATGAGCAACGCAAAAAGACTTATTAATGGGATAAGACAAACAGGAATATCAGCGCATATTGTGTTGGGGAACATACACCCGACTATTTTTGCAGAAGAGGTGTTGAACAATGGCTTTGCAGATATTGTTGTTAGGGGGGAAGGTGAAGAATCTTTTTTGGAGACAGCTATTGCATTGGACAAGGGTATGAAATTAGAATCCGTCAGAGGTATAAGCTATCTAGAAGATGGAAAAATTATGCATAATCCGGATAGGGAAATTATAGGGGATTTGGACGAACTACCATATCCTGATTGGCATTGCTTGAATCTGAATTATTACAAAAGGTATCCTATGTTAGGGATTTATAACAGCCTTGTTTTGCCTGTACAGGCATCACGCGGCTGTCCTTATAATTGTCGATTCTGTTCGCAGGATAAATTTTATAAAAAGCCGCGGTACAGAAAAATAACTAAGGTGGTCGAGGAGATAGAGTATCTTTGTAGCGAATTTAATATAAAATACATAGGATTTACGGATGCCTATTTCCCTTTTTCAAAGGATTCAGGTCTAGAGTTTTGTGACGAATTTATCCGCCGCAATTTACATAAGAAAATAAAATGGTTTACGGAAACGCGCGTGGATATGGTTGATTCGGAATTAATGCACCGTATGAAAGAATCCAATCTTTACTTGGTTATGTACGGTTTTGAATCAGGAAACCAGGATGTGCTTGATTATACTGGTAAGAAAACTACCTTGGAACAGGCCAGAAGAGCAATGGAATATACGAAGAAATACAATATTCGTAGTCTAGGCTTATTTATGCTTGGTCTTCCTCCCGATACAATAGAAACATGTCGTCAGACAATCAGGTTTGCAAAAGAATTAGACCCAGATTTAGTTAAATTTAACATAGCGGTTCCTTTCCCAGGGTCTGTTTTTTTTGAAGAGAATAAAAATAAAATGGGAAATATCGATAAAATAGATGATAAATTCACCAGTTGGTATGATTGGTCGGGCTCCAATAGTGAAATAATTTACAGTTCCAAAGCTATTACTAAGAAGGAATTAATCGACCTGCAAAGAAGGGGTATGTTTAATTTTTATATGCGGCCCAGGATTATTCTCAAACATTTAATCCAGGGCACATTTTCTCCGTCCGACTTAGTCTTTGGAGCTTTTTTATTATTTAAGAATTACTTAAAAACCGGAACCCGAATGAATTAATTAAGAATCGCCAGCTAAGCCCCTACTTATATTAACGGTAATGGCAACTTTAGGCAACTGGCGAGACTTTAGGGTATATCTCATATACATTGGTTTACCGGAAAAGTCGCCACCATAACAGTAATAGTGGAAAGTAATATAAATCTATTTAGATGAAACTAGATTGTTTATTAATACACGTTCCGAAATTAAATAATTACTATGATTTATTTGGGAAGCATATGTACTGCATGTTTATATCAATGGGTTTATTTGCTATCGCAGATTATATAAACAAGAATAATTACAAAGTCCAGATTTTGCATCTGGGATTAGAGCAAATAAGTAATAAAAAATTTTCCCTGCAAGAATACCTGCGTGAGACTACTCCCAAAATCGTTGGTTTAAGTCTACATTGGCATCATCAGTCTTTTGATATTATTGAGGTAGCTAAAGCAATAAAACGCATTAATCCGGACACCTTTATCGTTTTAGGAGGTTTTACTGCCAGCTATTTTCATTTAGAAATAATGGAAAAGTTTACTTTTGTCGATGCGATTGTCAGAGGCGATGGAGAAATCCCATTTACAGACTTGTTGATTAGGAAATCTAAAAATGAAGATTCGCTTTTCAGCATACCCAATCTTACTTGGCGTAATAGAGAAGGCCGAATTGTTAAAAATGAGATTAAATATATTGCGAAAACTGAGGATTTGGATAAGCTCAACTTTGTTAATCTTAAATTATTAAAGAACTATGAATTATATATCAAATACGCCAGGGATCCTTTTATTTGGATAAACGGTGTGAATAAAACGATAAATTCAATTCTTTTAGATAAAGACGGTTATTTTCCATTATCTATAATGAGAGGTTGCGATGTAAATTGCTCTTTCTGCGGTGGCAGCAAAATTTCTAATATGACAATAAGCAAAAGATTGAATCAAGTTTTTCTTTCAGTTGAAAAAGTAGTAGCTTCACTTGAAGATTTAAAGGCCTATGGATATACATCGGTTTTTATAGATTTCTCTCCGTTAGTTGATCCTCGTTATTTAGATAATTTGCTTGCTAAAATAAAAGATAGAAAAATAGAGATAGGCTGCATTGCTGCATTCAGAAGCTTGCCTTCTAAGAAGCTCCTAAGCATGTTTGCTGATACCTTTAAACTTAATAAATCTAAGATTTTCCTTTCCCCGGAAACTTCTTCCGAGACAGACAGGTTATTAAATAAAGGATATTATTTTAGCAACGAAGAATTGCTCGAAACAATTACTCATAGTACAAATTTGGGGATTCGTACGGAAATATATTTTGTTTTAGGTTTACCCTTCCAGACGCTTCAGTCACTCAAGGAAATTAAGAATTTTCAAAAATTATTAAGAAAAAGATTCGGAAAAAGAATACGCATATATACAGATTTCTTAGCATTAGAGCCAGGCTCTCCTATGTATATTGATCCAGACAAGTTTGAGATAATTAAAACCCGGAATTGTTTTATGGATTTCTATTACGGCCATAGTGGAGAACGTAGTCATTCTTGGCCAGATTTGGGTTATTATTCAGAGAATTTCCTGCCTGAAAATGTTTATAGTACAAACGTAAATAAAGATTACGCTTTTAAAAATGAATTAAAAAAAATATATTGTAAAGATTTCTGTAAATTAACCGATTTTTTTAGATCAAGCATATTTATTGGTGGCGAAAATAGCTTTTCGGTGAATGCGGCTTCAATCCTTTCCAGGCTTCTATGTAAAATCGTGGCTTCTTATTGGAAGCTCAAAGAAGACTTACCGGCTTGGTAAAACAGAGATGTTCTATTCCTACTGTGTGAAATGGAATCTAAACAGTCTTATTATTTAATTATATCCGTTATCGGATTAATTTATATAGGTTTTATTTGGTTCGTATCTGATATAACCAGGGCTGCAACTATAGACAGGGTCTTTTTGTACTATGTCGATGATATATTCAGGTATTGTTATATAAAATCTTTGTCATTTAATCCAATAATTGCTTTGAATTTTTCTTTAAAAATTGGGTACGCATTGATTGCGGCTATTTTTTACCATATCCTTCCCATTGGTATATCATCGCTTAGAGTTATGAATGTATTATTTTCTTGCGGCATATTTTTTATTATTTATAAGTTAACTCAGCAGCTCTCTCTGCCGAAACTTTATTCATCCATAACCATTATATTGACAGCCACATTTCCGATATTTTTCCTTACATCTTTGACCACGCTATCCGAAGTTATGTATTCATTTTTTATTGTCTTGGCTATTTACCTATTATGTTCCCAAAAAGTAAATCTTTCGTTTTTTATAATAGCCTTCTTGCCCCTAATTAGACAAGAAGGATTATTATACGTTTTAATTTGGATTTATCTTTTGCGCAAAGAAATAAAGATTAAGTATTTGCCTTTGCTTTTGTTACCCACTCTTTTTTGGATAGTCGCGAATAACATATTTTTAGGACATAGTCTTATCAAATTTATTTTTTATCTTCCTGCCAAAGATCCGCCTAACTCTATGGCCACACTGGATCTTTTGCTAAAGTTAACGCATATTCTTATTTATCATCCGATTATTATGCTATCATTCATCGGGTTAATAATTACCTGGAGCGATATAAAATACCGGATTTTAAAATTATGTTTTATCTCACATATGATTTTTATTTTATTTCTTCAAATCGTTCATTTTTTCGATTCTTGTGGTATGTTTTGTAGGGAGATAAGGATTATTATGCCCTTGGTTCCTATAATTGCTTTATATAGCGGAACCGC
>Ga0233423_10001873_pt1 | contig 10376 bp, 9 predicted proteins | sample Watercolumn_Mata_FD_180713 | JGI IMG/M metagenome (GOLD analysis project Ga0233423, IMG submission 180713) | Freshwater microbial communities from Lake Matano, South Sulawesi, Indonesia - Watercolumn_Matano_2014_112_MG | ecosystem: Environmental > Aquatic > Freshwater > Lake | place: Indonesia... | reverse complement strand
ACCGGAAGATGATCCGGTAGGATTATCCGGACGTCATCTACAAGACCAAGGACGAGAAATACCGGGCGGTGGTGGAGGAAATCAAGGACTGCTATGAAAAGGGCCAACCCGTGCTGGTGGGCACCACCAACATCGAGACCTCCGAACTGCTGAGCCGCTTGCTGAAGCGGGAAGGCCTGAAGCACGAGGTGCTGAACGCCAAGCACCACGAGAAAGAAGCGGAAATCGTGGCCAAGGCCGGGCAGATGGCCATGCTCACCATCGCCACCAACATGGCGGGCCGGGGCACGGACATCGTTTTGGGCGACGGCGTGGTGGACCGGGGCGGCCTGCACATCCTGGGCACCGAGCGCCACGAGTCCCGGCGCATCGACAACCAGCTCCGGGGCCGGTCCGGGCGCCAGGGCGATCCCGGCACTTCCCGGTTTTACATGTCGCTCGAAGACGACCTGCTGCGCATCTTCGGCTCCGACCGCATCAAGGGCATCATGGGCCGCTTAGGCATGGACGACGGCCAGCCCATCGAGCACCGGCTGGTCTCCAACGCCATTGAGAAGGCCCAAAAGCGGGTGGAAGGCCACAACTTCGAGATCCGCAAACACCTCCTGGAATACGACAACGTCATGAACAAGCAGCGGGAGGTGATCTACGCCCAGCGCCGCCAGATCCTGGGCGGGGAGAATCTCCGGGAGGATCTCCTGGAGATGGCCGAGGAGCTGGTGGAAGACCTGGTGGAGGAATACACCGGCCAGCGGGTTTCGGAGGAATGGGACCTGAAGGGCCTGGAGGACGGGTTCTACCGCCAGTTCGGTTTCCGCCTCCCCTTGAAGGAGGAGATGGACGGGGACTTGCAGGAATACCTGACGGAGCGGGTGCAGCAGCGCTTCGCGGCCAAGGAACATGAGATCGGGTCGGAGTTCTTCGCCCATCTGCAGCAGATGATGATGCTCCAGGTGGTGGACAACCACTGGAAGGAACACCTGCTCTCCATGGACCACCTCCGGGACGGCATCAACCTCCGGGGCTATGCCCAGCAGGACCCGTTGCGGGAATACCAGCGGGAAGGCTACGACGCGTTCATGAACCTGATCCACCGCATCAAGGCGGACAGCGTGGGCGCCATCTTCCACCTCCAGGTGCGGGCCCACCAGGAAACACAGGTGGAACAGGAACAACGCAAGGCCCAGCGCCTTTCTTTCAGCCACGGCGACGGCAGCGCCGCCCAGCAGCCCCAGGAGCGCACCCAGAAAAAAGTGGGCCGCAACGACCCCTGTCCCTGCGGCAGCGGGAAGAAATATAAGAAATGTCATGGTAAATAAAAAAGATTAACCACAGAGGCACAGAGAGCACAGAGGTACACAGAGAGATATTTTTTGCCTTGGCGGCTTTGCCGCCAAGGCAAAAATTTTCTCTGTGGCCCTTTGTGTCCTCTGTGTCTCTGTGGTAAGGTTTTAAATTTTAAGAGGCTGACATGATTATTCCAGGATTTAAATTTGCCGCGGCCATGGCCGGTATCAAGAAGGCCGGGGTGTGGGATTTGGCGCTGATGGCCGCAGACGCGCCGGCGGCGGCCGCGGGGGTGTTTACCACCAACCGGGTGAAGGCCGCGCCGTTGCTGATCACCAAAAAGCGGCTGCGGTCGGGGAAGGCCCAGGCCATCCTGGTGAACGCGGGGAACGCCAACGCCTGCACCGGGGATGCGGGTCTGGACGCAGCCCGGGAGACCACTGCCAGGGCCGCGGAACTCCTCAAGATTAACGAACGCCTGGTCCTGCCCGCGTCCACCGGGGTCATAGGCCTGCCCCTGCCGGTCAACAAAATCCAGGCCGCGCTTCCCGATTTGGTGGCCGGACTCAAACCTGATGGCCTGCCGGAGGTGGCCCGGGCCATCATGACCACGGACACCCGGCCCAAGACCGCGTCGGTTAAAGGAAAGATCGGCGGCCAGGAATTCACCCTGGCCGGGATGGCCAAGGGCGCGGGCATGATTCACCCGGATATGGCTACTCTCCTGGTTTTTATCTTTACGGACGCGGCCGCCACGCCCCAGGTGTTAAAGGGTCTTCTGCGCCAAGCCCTGCCCGTGAGCTTCAACCGCATCACCGTGGACGGGGACACCTCCACCAATGACACCATTCTGCTGCTGGCTAGCGGCAAGGCGGGCAATCCGGTAATCGGGGCACCGGGGCCGGAGATGACGGCCTTGGGGGAGGCTTTAAATCAGGTGATGGGCGATCTGGCCCGGCAGGTGGTGGCCGACGGCGAAGGGGCCCGGCATCTCTTCCGGGTCCAGGTCCAGGGCGCGGCCAGCCCCAAAGACGCCCGGAACGCGGCTATGACAGTGGCGCTGTCCCCCTTGGTGAAGACGGCCATGGCCGGGGAGGACGTCAATTGGGGCCGCATCATGGCCGCGCTGGGGCGCTCCGGGGCGAAATTCCACCCGGAACGGGTGGACCTCGCCTTCGGGGAAGAGTTGGTGGTTAAGAATGGTCTGGGTCTGGGTCCGGCCGCGGAAGCGAAGGCCCAGCAGGTCCTCAAGTCCGGGAATTTTACCCTGAACATCAACCTGAACGCCGGGGACCACGCGGACTACTACGACACCTGCGACTATACCGAGGATTATATCCGCATCAATGCGGATTACCGGAGTTGATATTCGATACGTTGGTAAAATGAAGGTGCGTAAGACGCACCCTACGACACCTGCGACTACACCGAGGATTATATCCGCATTAACGCCGATTACCGGAGTTGATGGCCACTGCGCAAGCCTTCCCCTTTGTCATTCAGATCAGAATGACAAAAGAGAGGCTTTCGCAGAGGTTCCAACTTTGATTTCAATCCCCCTTGGGCCTTTAGCCCATCCATAAAGTATGAAAAGATGGTAGGGTGGGTGTCCCGGCCGCCACAATAGACCTGCTTTTAACTTGGAACTTTTAACTTGGAACCTGGAACTTTTTATCGCTAGGCGGCAAAGGAGTGATCCTTGTTCTTACTGCTTACTGCTCACTGCTAACTGCTCACATCTCACTGGCCACTGACCACTGACCACTAACTCATGCGTCTCGGCATCGACAGCGGCGGCACCTTCACCGACTTCGTCTTCCTGGGAGAAAGGGAGGGGAGGGTGCATAAAGTGCCCTCCACCCCGTCTGACCCCCTGCAGTCCATTCTCACAGGGATAGCGGAGCTTTGCCCGGATGGCCTTAACGGCGCGGAGGTAGTCCACGGCACCACCATGGGCACCAACGCCTTTTTGGAGAGAAAAGGCGCGCGGGTGGCCCTGCTCACCACCGCGGGCTTTGAAGACGTGATCTTCATCGGCCGCCAGACCCGGCCGGAGCTGTTCAGCCTGATTGCAGCCAAACCCAAGGAGATTCTGCCCCGGGAGCAGGTCCTGGGAGTTAAGGAACGCCTCGGGGCTGACGGCAGCATTCTTACCCCCCTGTCCCCGGAGGAAATCTCCCGGCTGCGCGTCCAGGTCCGGGAGCTGGCCCCGGAGGCCCTGGCCGTCTGCCTGCTCCACGCCTACGCCTACCCGGAGCATGAAGAGCGCCTGGGCCGGGCCCTGGCCGATTTGGGCCTGCCCCTCTCCTTATCCAGCCGGGTGCTGCCGGAAATCCGGGAGTATGAACGCACTGCGGCCACGGTGCTGAACGCCTATCTGGGACCGGTAATGGAGAATTATCTGGCGGACTGGTCCCGGCGGCTCCCCGGGGCGTCTCTCTTCATCCAGCAATCCAACGGCGGTTTTCTCCCCGGGGCCCAGGCCGCGGCCTGGGGCCTGCAAACCATCCTCTCGGGACCCGCGGGCGGCGTCTACGGCGCCTGGCGCCTGGGGCAGGAGGCGGGGCTGGATCATCTCCTTACCATCGATATGGGGGGCACCTCCACGGACGTGGCCCTCCTGGCCGGGGAGATCCCCTTTACCCGGGACTATCTCCTGGAGGGCTTCCCCCTGGGCATCCCGGTGATGGACATCCATACCGTGGGCGCGGGCGGCGGCTCCATCGCCTTTAAGGACCGGGGCGGGGCCTTGCAGGTGGGGCCGAAGAGCGCGGGCGCGGACCCCGGGCCGGTCTGCTACGGCAAAGGCGAGGAGATCACCGTCACCGACGCCCAGCTCTTTTTAGGCAGGATCAGGCCGGAAAATTTCCTGGGGGGGCGCATGCCCCTGGACGCGGCGGCCGCGGGGAAGGCCATGGCCCACCTGGCTGGGGCTTTCGGAGTTACCCCCCGGGAACTGGCCTTAGGGATTATCCGGGTGTCCAACAGCCATATGGCCAAGGCTCTGGCTGCCGTGAGCCTGGAGCGGGGCTTTGATCCCCGGGGATTCACCCTCTGCTGCTTCGGTGGCGCGGCGGGTTTACAAATTTGTGAGTTGGCCCTGGAACTGGATCTCAAGCGCATCCTGGTCCCCGCCCAGGCCGGGGTGCTCTCCGCCTTGGGCATGGCCCGGGCGGGCCTGCGCCGGGACTTCACCAGGACCCTGCTCCTGGCCGGCCCTCGATTGACCTGGGATAGGCTGCAACAGGAACTTCGGGCGCTCAGAGCGGAAGGGCTCTCCGAAATGCGCCGGGAAGGCTGGCCGGTGGCGGACCTGACCGCGGCCGCGGAGCTGGAGGCGCGCTACCGGGGCCAGAGCGACACCCTCACCATTCCTTTTGTTCCAGAATTTCTATCAACCTTTCACGCCCGGCACCGGCGTCTCTACGGCCATGATTTTCCCGCCCGGGAGGTGGAAGCCGTGAGCCTGCGCCTTAATTTCCTGGCCCCGGCCTTTCCCGGAGAATTACCCCGGCTGCAGCCGGTATCTTCCTCCCCCCAATCCCTGCCCCGCCGGGGAGAGGTCTGGCTGCCGGAGGGCCCGGCCACCATCCCCTTTTATGATCGCCGGGAGCTGCAACCCGGAGCTGCCTTTTCCGGCCCGGCCCTGGTGGCGGAAGATTACGCCACGCTCCTGGTGCTGCCGGGTTTTAGCGCCAAAGTCCTGGCCCGGGGACATTTGCTTTTGAGCCGTTGAAAAGAGGGGGAAAAGGGGAAAATAAAAGAGGCGAAAAGGGGAAAAGGTTAAAAGGGGAAAAGGGGAAGAACATGACGAAAATAGAGTGAGGCGAAATCAACCCAATCCTTTTTCCTTTTCCCCTCTTCCCCTTTTCCCCTCTTCCCCTTTTCCCCTTTTTCCCTCTTCCCCTTTTTCCCTTTTCCCCTTTTTCCCTTTTCCCCTTTTTCCCTTTTCCCCCTTTTTAAAAAGATCGGTTCAAATACTTAGAGAAATTTGTTGATTTTGGGCCGCCAAAGTAAAAAATCTTGAACCAAATATGGGCGGGGAGAAATTTTAGTCATGGTTAACTTAACGTAATTACACATATTTTAATAGCAGGTTTGATTGGCACACATACTGCATATTTAAAGTGCAAGTATGTGAGCCTAGATAAGGTATCCCATCCCCCCCTTAATCAAAAGTTCATATACCAATTTCTCCTTTCACCTGACTGGCCGGGTACCTCCCCCACCCGGCCAGTTTTTTTTTGGGTCCAAGATTTTTTTTAAACCTGAATTAGGCAGCAATATTGGGGAGATATCCTGTGGCCTAGCCGTCTTCCCTCTTTGGCAGTATAAATTATTGAACCAGACTGGCTACAGGGAGATCGGGGGCTGCTGGACAACATACTGATATTACGCCAAAATAACTTATTGTTGGGATTGGCATGGATACTGCAATAACTGATAGCGAGTATATGACCCAAGTTAAGGTACCCACATCCCCCCCTTAATCAAAGTTCATATACCATTTTCTCCTTTCACCGACTGGCCGGGTTCCTCCCCCACCCGGCCAGTTTTTTTATGCCCCCTCGGGAGCAGTCGTTTCCTGGGGCAGCTCCATGATCTTCTGCTGGCATTCCCCGGCGCTCAGCCGCTCTGCCAGGAAATCCTTGAGAATCAGCAGGAGGGGGTCGGTGGCAAAAAACTCCTGGAGGCCCACCCGGTCCCCCAGGCTGGGAAATTTTAGGGGGATTTTGAAGTTTTCCGCCAGGTCCTGAAAGACTTGCAGTTGCAGAAATTCCGCCTGGCGCATCTGGCCTTCGATCTTGAAGAGCAATTTCCTGAGTCTCGCCAGGTAGTCTTCCCGCTCCCGGTATTCCCGGCGCTTGTGCTCCAACAAGTTGATCTGGTGCTGCCGCGCCAGTTCGCGGTAAGGGATGATCTTGCCCATTTTCTTCCCCTCCGGCTCGAATAGAAGGCTCACGCAAAGATGCCAAGGCGCAAAGCAAGACGCGAAGAGATCAAATGAAGATGAATCCTTGGTTCCGCCATGGCTTTAAAACCCAGCTAGTTGATGCCGCGCTCCTTAAAATTTAGCATCCAACCTTGCAGATTTAAACGAAAAAGGATAGTTTTTCTAGTTATGAATGAGAAAGTGGAGCTGAATTTCAGCAAAATGGGGGGCCTGATCCCCGCCATTGTCCAGGACGCGGCCTCCGGGGACGTCTTGATGCTGGCCTTCATGGACCCTCAGGCCTGGGACCTGACCCTGGAGACCGGAGAAGCTCACTACTACAGCCGCACCCGCAAAAAGGTCTGGCGCAAGGGCGAGACCTCGGGCCACGTGCAGCGGGTCAAGGCCGTCTATCTGGACTGCGACGAGGATACGGTGCTCCTGAAGGTGGAGCAAGTCGGCGGGGCCGCGTGCCATACCGGTTACCGCTCCTGTTTTTACCGCCGCCGGCAAGGGGAGGGCTGGCAGGCGGAGGGTTCCTTAATCTTTGATCCCCAGGAGGTATATCGGGGTGGATAAATTGCGTTTGGGGATTCCCAAGGGTAGCCTGGAAAAGGCCACCATTGAACTTTTTCGCCGTTCCGGCTGGCATATCAAGGTCAACGGCCGCAGCTATTTTCCGGATATCGACGATCCGCACATCTCCTGCTCCATGTGCCGGGCCCAGGAAATGAGCCGCTACGTGGCCGACGGCACCCTGGACTGCGGCCTCACGGGTTTGGATTGGACCATGGAAAACGACTCCAACGTGGAGGTGGTGGCGGATCTGATGTATTCCAAGTCCAGCCAGAACCCGGTGCGCTGGGTGGTGGCGGTGCCCGCGGACTCCAATATCCGGGCCTTAAGGGACCTGGCCGGCAAAAAGATCGCCACCGAACTGGTGAATTACACCCGCCGCTACTTCACGCAGCGGCAGATCCCGGTGAGCGTGGAGTTTTCCTGGGGGGCCACGGAGGCCAAAGTGGCCGCGGGGCTGGTGGACGCGGTGGTGGAAGTGACGGAAACCGGCAGCACCATTAGGGCCCACGGCCTGAAAATCATCCACGACCTGTTTCAGAGCAATACCCAGTTCATCGCCAACCCCAAAGTCTGGCAAAACAACCCTGTCAAGCGGGAGCAGATGGAGAACATCGCGGTGCTCCTCCTGGGGGCGCTGCGCGCGGAGAACATGGTGGGCCTGAAGATGAACATCCCGGAGAAGCAGTTGCCGGACATCGTCGCCCTGCTTCCCAGCCTGTTGGCCCCCACCATCGCCTCTTTGTATGAGACGGATTGGTTTTCCGTGGAAGTGGTGGTGAACCAGTCCGAGGTGCGGACCCTCATTCCCCGGCTGATACGGACCGGCGCCCAGGGGATCGTGGAGTATCCGCTGCATAAGGTGATTTAGGGATGGGAGAAGTCCCAAAATGAAAAAAGATTCACCACAGAGACACAGAGAGCACAGAGGTTCACAGAGAATAAAAGGAGGGTGGGCCAAAGGCCCAATCCCTTTATTGTTTTCTCTGTGTAACTCTGTGTCCTCTGTGTCTCTGTGGTTAAGTCTTTTAACTATGATTTTGATCTTTCCGGGAGTTTCACGGGCTCAAGGCCCGGGGATGGGTATCCGGGCTCAGGACACCCCCCAACAGGCCGATAAGTCTTTCACCCTGGAACAGAAAAAGAAACGGCAGCAGCAGTTGAAGAATCGACAGCAGCAGTCCCAGCCCGCCAAAAAAGACGCCAAAAAAGAGAAGAAACCCGCCAAGCGCACCCAGCCCACCGAGCAGCCCATGCGGGGCGGCCCCATGGGCCCGGGGAAGTAGGGAGCTTAATCTTTTTTCCCTTATCTTTCCTTCTTCAAGAAATCACCTCAACCTGCCAGGTGCCCACAAAAGTCCCAATAGGCTCTTCCAATTCCATTGTTTTCAAATAACCGCGAATTGCTTCCTCCATATTGGCAACCAGCGACGGTAAGTCCGGCGCTTGGGTATAACAGCCGGGAAGTTCTACTACTTCCCCCACCAGCCAATTGCTTTCTGGGTCCCGTTCAATGACCATAGTAAATGATTTTTTCATTTTTTGTGCCTCAAATTATTCATCCGATTCGTTTTCAGATGAAACAAATCTGTAATTCCATATTATTGACGATCTTTTAACGCAAAACGCAAAACGGAAAACGGAAAACGGAAAACGAAAAACGGTTTCTACACCGAGCACTGCCGGCATTCTTCCGCGAATTCGTGGGCCAGGGTCAGGGCTTGCGAATGGGGGGGAAGGCTGAGCACCTGGCCGGGCTTGGAGCCGTAGCGGTAGACGGTGATGCCTTTCAGCCCCAGTTGGTAGGCCAGCTTAAAGGCCCGGGCCACTTCCGCGACTCCGGCTTCCGGGGCCAGGTTGATGGTCTTGGAGACCGCGTTTTCCACGTGGCGCTGAAACGCGGCCTGCATCTTAACCTGGTAATCCACGCTCACCTCGAAGGTGGTGGGAAAGAGGCGGCGCAGCTCCTCGGGCAGTCCGGCCAGGGGCCGCACCCGGCCCGCGGCCAGAAGCCGGGGAATCCATTCTTCTTCCTTGAGGCCGGTTTGCCTCAATTTCTGCCAAAATAACGGATGTACTTCATCAAACTCTTCCCCCTCCAGGGCCCGTCGGCGGTAGGCCACTGCAAAGAGAGGCTCGATGCCGCTGGAGGTCCCGGCAATGATGCTGATGGTGCCGGTGGGGGCCACGGTGGTGACCGTGGCGTTGCGCCGGGGCGGCCACCCGGTCTGGTGCCAGCGGCTGCGGTAGAAGTTGGGGAAGGGGCCTCTTTTTTTGGCCAGGGTCTCGCTTTGGGCCACGGCCGCGGCCCGGATGCGGGTCATGATCTTTTCCCCCAGCTCCAGGGCCTCGGGGGAATCGTAGGCTATCCCCATCTGGATGAACATATCCGCCAGGCCCATGATTCCCAGGCCGATTTTGCGGTTGGCCCGGGTGATGGCGGTGATCTGGGGCAGGGGATAATGGCTCTGGTCGATGACGTCATCCAGGAAAGTGACTCCCAGGCGGGTGAGCCGGTCCAGCTCCTCCCAATCCAGGTCGCCGTCCTTGACCAGCCGGGCCAGGTTGATGGAGCCCAGGTTGCAGGATTCATAGGGCAGCAGGGGCTGTTCCCCGCAAGGGTTGCTGGCCTCCATGGGACCCAGGTCCGGCGTGGGGTTGGCCCGGTTGACGGCGTCCAGAAAGATCAGACCCGGGTCTCCGGTCTTCAGGGCATATTCGCAGATGACTTCGAAGACCTCCCGGACTTTGAGGCGCTTTACTTCCTGGCGGGTCCGGGGGTTGATGAGAGGATAGGTTTCCTCGGTCTCCACCTGGTCCATGAAGGCATCGGTGACCGCCACCGACAGGTTGAAATTGGTGAGCATGCCCAGATCGGCTTTGGTGGTGATGAACTCCAGGATATCCGGGTGGTCCACGTTGAGGATGCCCATATTGGCCCCCCGGCGGCGTCCTCCCTGCTTGACCACCTCGGTGGTGACGTCGTAGATGCGCATAAAGCCCACCGGCCCGGAGGCGACGCGGCTGGTGGAACGCACCGGGTCCCCCTTGGGCCGGAGATGGGTGAAACTGAATCCGGTGCCCCCGCCGGTCTGGTGGATGAGGGCCATGTCCCGCACTCCCTCCAGGATGCTGCGCATGTCGTCCTGCACCGGAATGACGAAACACGCGGCCAACTGGCCCCCGGTGATGCCGGCGTTCATCAGGGTGGGGGTATTGGGCAGGAATTTCAGAGAGGAAAGGGCCTCATAAAAGGCGCCGCTCTGCCGGGATACCACCTTGGCCCCCCCGTAGCGGGCCTCAGCCGCGGCTACGCCCCGGGCCACCCGGCGAAACAGCTCCTCCGGGGTTTCCAGCACCCGGCCCTGGGGATCGCGGCGCAGGTAGCGCTCTTCCAGGACTCGCAGAGCAATGGGGCGGAAGGAGATGGGGGACTGAGCAGGCATAAATTAGATAATGGGGGTATGCACTTCACTCCCGTATATACTAAATGTTGTGTTTGACTCCGCCAATAATCTTACTGGCAGAAACCGGTTCAATGGCAACCGCTTGTTGAACCAGGCGGTAAAATAATTTTCCT
>Ga0233423_10001872_pt1 | contig 10379 bp, 7 predicted proteins | sample Watercolumn_Mata_FD_180713 | JGI IMG/M metagenome (GOLD analysis project Ga0233423, IMG submission 180713) | Freshwater microbial communities from Lake Matano, South Sulawesi, Indonesia - Watercolumn_Matano_2014_112_MG | ecosystem: Environmental > Aquatic > Freshwater > Lake | place: Indonesia... | reverse complement strand
TGTCGACGACCACCGAATGGGTATCCAGTTCATCGAAACAGCGGTCCAGCATGACCAGATGGATGTGGTCATCCTGGAGTTTCCTGATGTGGTCGTACCGCACACCGACCGGCATGATGATGAATCCGTCCACGGCCTTGCTTCTCAGGAGTTCGATCTGTTCGATTTCCGTCGAAATGTCTTCATCCGTGTTGCAGACGATCAGGCTGTAGCCGGCCTGATAGGCCGTTGTTTGAATGGTCTTGGTCACGCAGGCGAAGAAGGGATTCGAGATGTCCGGGATGACCAGGCCGATTGTTTTCGTTTTTTTCAGCCGAAGGCTTCGAGCCAGAATGTTGGGCCTGTAATGCATCTTTTCCGCAGCCCCGAGTATCCGTTCCGCCGTATTCCCGCTGATGCGGAACTTCTTCGCCTTTCCGTTCAGCACGCGTGAAACCGTGGTCGTGGAAACTCCGGTTTTCCGTGCAATATCCTGGATCGTGACGCTCATCCGGTCGAACTCCTTGCGGGCTCAATCGTTTGCGCCAAGTTAGCAAAACAGAGGTCTTTAATCAAGCATTATCCCAATAAATGTTCTGTCGGCGAGATATCCTTTTCCGGGAACCAGAAACCGCTTGCCATTGTACACTCAGATCATTATCATTTGACATCAAACAGAGGAAAACAGATGAAAAAGAATTTAGGTTCGCTGGACAAAGGGCTGCGGTTCGTTGCCGCCGGCCTTCTCGCGGTCCTGATCGCAGCGGGGGTGCCGACAGGAGCATGGGTTTGGATTTTTGCCGCCATCGCAGCCATGTTTCTCGTGACCAGCCTGATCGGCTTCTGTCCGCTTTATGTCCCGTTGAGGATTTCAACCATCCCGAAAAAGAAAAAAGAATAATGCGGTTACAGAGCACGAAGGGCAATGGCGGATCCCGGGGGCGGTCCCTCCTGGTTCGGCCCATGTTCGTTCACATCCCTTTTGAGGCGGGCCTAATGGAGCCTGCTTTTTTGAACATTCCGGTTGGCATGAACCTCTTTGCCCGCCAAGGGATGGAAAGTTTATTCCCCTCCCTCAACATGAAAGAATAGAAGGGATCGCGATCTGAAAAAATCATCAAGAATGCGCTGACGGGCATCCTGGCCGGATGCACTGCTTTTTCTTCCCTGTACGCCGGAACCGGATTTGGAATCCATGCGGGCCCGCTCCTGTCCGGCCAATGGAGCCCCAGGGACGACGATTGAAGCTCCCCGCCGCTTGCGGCGGGGAATCTTCGATCTTTAAGGAAGAAAACAATTATATTCGCTCGCTTACCCCGGGGCAAGCCCCGGGGAATGCGCTCGCTGAAAGATTCATGCGGAATTCGACCTGAACGACTGGCTCTCCTTCAGGCCAGGATTTTCCTACATTCAAAAGGGCGCCAGGCACGACATCTCCATACCGGATTTTCAATTCGGAGCGATTCACGCATATTACCAATATGACTATCTCGAATTCCCCCTGATGCTCAAGGCCTCCCCTTTCCGGTGGGAGCCTGTGCGCCCCTTCTCGACCGGAGGGTTGTACATGGCCAGGCTCGGAAAAAGCAGCTACCGGGCGGACATCGAAAAACTGGGGACGATTGAATCAGAAATGCAATCCATGGGGAAATGAGACTGGGGGTTCACGTTCGGCTACGGCCTCGAGGCGCGGTTTCTTCCATGGGTGATGCAGCTGGAATACCGCTATTCCATGGGATTCGTGGACTTGACGCTGCCGACCGGCCCCGGTTTCCCGGAGGTCCGGCTGCGGAACATGGTACACGCGTTCAACGTGGGGATCGGGCTGCGATGATACACATCCTTTAAAGAACAGGGGCGAACACATCGGTCCGCCCCGCTCGGCATCTCCCCCCTCACGAAATAGATATCTATTTCATCCCATCCTGCGAAAGTAATCATTCCCCTGCCAGTCCAGCCACCCGGTAATTGAATTCATAGGACAAGGCGCCGCTCCAGGCCTCGTCGTACACGCCCTTGTACCGCGTGCCGTCAACCGGCCCGACCGGCTTGCCGTAGGTGTAGTACCAGTTCACGATCGGGCTGCCGGTGAATCCGAGCCCGATCCAGTAGCGGCCCGGAGAAAGGATGACGTCCGATTTCGAAAAGTCGAAATCCACCCAGTCGTATCCCTGCTTCTGGCGCACCTGAATCAGTGAAAGGAAGTCGCTGGTGGCCAGCACCTCTGCCGGCATGCCGCCCGAATCCTTCATGAGATCCACCCAGAGCTGGCCGCTGCCCCCGAAATTGTGCAGCGCGAGGCCCACGGCAGCCAGCTTGATCGGTTTCTTCAGCACGAACACCTGGGCATACTGCGTCATCTTGGTGGTGACGTATTCCGCGGTCTCCACAAGGAAATTCTTGCGCATGGAAAACTCGTCTCCCGCACCCGCCTCGGCAGGCCCGCGCGTGTCCATGAAATTCGCGCCCTTGGGGAAATCCAGATTTCCGAACAGGAATTTTTTGACGTATTGCAGCTGTTTCAGCTTGTCCTCCGGGATCTTCTGCGGAGGAGGAGGCGGCACGACCTTGACAGGCGTGAACTTCGCCTGCACGGGCGGCAGGATCAGCATGTTGCGCGGCCCGTAATTCTGCTTTTCCATGGCCAGGCTCACGCGGTCCGCTGCAAAATCCGCCTCGATGACCTCCTGGAAGGAAGGCTTCCCCGAAGCGCCGCTGGACTGCTGCCATTTCACCATACCGTCGTTGACTGTCTCGTTGTTGTCTACCCCGACCTCGATGCGGATGAACCGGTTGGACACGAAAAGCTCCGTCTGCTGGGGATCAAAAGGCACCCATCCCAGGTCCGGGAAAAAGACCTCAATCCAGGAATGCCTGCCCTGGCCCATCTTGAACGTGAATTCTCCCTCGGCTGTTTTCACCGTGTACGGCTCCTTCAGCGTCACGCCGTTGACGATGCGCACCGGGATTCCGGCCTCGCGCATCAGGGCCGCGGAAAGATGGGAATAGTTCTGGCAATTGCCCTTGCCGGACTGGAAGCTGTAGATGGCGTCGTACTGCTCCGGCGGCGTCACGTACCGGACATGGTCCACCACCCAGGCCAGAATGCGCTGAACCGCGTCGAATTCCGTTTGCACGCCGGATGTCAATTCCGCCGCTTTTGTCTTGATGCGCACGTCGTCGGACTGCACCTGCGCGGTCGGCTTCAGGTAATCCTGCATGGAGGAGGACAAACCGGTCAGGGGGAAAGGCGCCGAGGACACGAGCTGCCTGAGTTGGGTCCGGTTGGCGGCCGTGAAATGCATGGACACGTCCACGTTGCCGGAGGGATTCTTCCACTCCGCGCGGATGACCTGGTTGCCGCGCTTGTCCCTCTCCTCGGAACGGTTGGAAGGCGGGGGATTCATGTTCAGGCCGAAATTGGAAATGACCTGGTTGTAGGTCGGCGACTCGAAGGATTCCGGGACAACGAAACTCAGCTTGAGGACCTTGACCCCGCCTGCCGGCACCACCTGCTGGGTCAGCCGGTACTGGATGGTGGATTCCTGCCCCCCGTTCATCAGGTAATTCTCCGCTCGAAGAATGAAGGCGGATCCCAGCGTCAAAAAAACGATGAGCCTTGTTTTCATAACGGACTCCTTGTCAGAGTTGCTTCAGAATAAACTCGGTCATGAGATTGATGGAATGCGCCCGGTAACCGGCTCCGTGGATGCCGTGGCCCTGGTTGGGATAAACCATCATGCTGAAGGGTTTGTCGGCAGCCTGCAGCCTGCGCGCCAGCTGCATCGTGTTTGACAGATGCACGTTGTCATCCGATGCGCCGTGAATAAGCAGAAGCCCGCCCCGGTAAGCCGGGACAAAGTTCAGAGGATTGGACGCGCGGTATCCGGCCGGATTCTCTTCAGGCAGCCCCATGTAGCGTTCGGTCCAGATCGTGTCGTAGTTGGAAAGATCGGTCACAGAGGACACCGCAATGCCCGCCTTAAAAATCCCGGCCGCCTTGGTCATGGCCAGGCAGGTCATGTACCCGCCGCCGGACGCGCCCCAGATGCCGATCCGGGTGGAATCCACATAGGGCAGGGTTTTCAGGTATTTCGCCGCGCGTACCTGATCCTCCAATCCCTTCGAAAGGTCGCCGTACACGCGGTTCTGGAAATCGTCGCCCAGGAATGCGGTGCCCCTGTTCTCAACCGCAAAAATGAGATATCCTTTTTGAAGGAGCATCTGATGCCAGAGATCCCCCTTTCCGGAATACCAGTTGTTCTCCACGATCTGCGTGCCTTTTAAGTCGACCGGCACGCCGTAAACATTCATCAGCACGGGATATTTTTTATCCGGGTCAAAATCCCGGGGCTTCATGATGAAGGCGTTGAGCCTCAGGCCGTCGTCCGTGTTCAGGTAGAAAAATTCCGGTAAGGGCAGGCGGAAGCGCTTCAGGGATTCAATCTCACCTTTTTCCAGAACGCGCATCTGGCGCCCGTCGCTACGATGAAGGGCCGTGCGCGGCGGCGTCTCCACGTTGGAAAAGACATCAATGAAAAAGGAGGCGCCCGGTGCCATTTGTATGTCGTGGGTGCCCGGATCCCGGGTCAAGCGCTCGAATCCGGTTCCGTCGAGACGCACCCGGTACAAATGTCTCTCGATGACCGATGCCTCTGTGGCCATGAAATAGACGTAACCCGACTTTTCGTCCACCTGAACGATTTGGGTCACGTCCCAATTGCCTTGGGTCAGCGGCTGCGATTCACGGCTTGAATAATCATCATAAAGATAAATGTGATTCCAGTTGTCCCTCTGGGACAACCACAGAAATCCGGGCTTGTGCTTGAGGAACACGGGATGCTCCTGCACGTCCACCCAGCCGTACGGGTCCGTTTCGGTCAGCATCACGCGTGTCCGGCCGGTTGCAGCGTCCGCCTCTAACAGATCCAGCCGGTTCTGTTTCCTGTTCAGCCGCTGCACGGCGAGGCGTCTGGAGTCCGGGAACCAGATGATTCTCGGGATGTAGATGTCCTTTTCACTACCCAGGTCCATCCAGCCCGTCTCTCCGCCGTCCGATGAAACCACTCCGATCCTGACGAGCGCGTTCGGATCCCCTGCCTTGGGATAACGCAGAGGCGTCACCGTGTTGTGAACGGGCTCGAAGTCCACGACGGGGAATACCGGCTCTGGGGATTGATCCAGCTCGAAGTAGGCGATCCTTCTTGCATCCGGGGACCAGGCGAACCCGGTCCGTATGCCGAATTCCTCCTCGTAAACCCAGTCGAAGCGGCCGATCAGCATATCCTTTCCGCCGTGCTGCGTCAGTTGGATTTCCCTGCCTGTTGCGACATACAACCGGCAGAGATTGTCGTTTTTCAAATAGGCCAGTTTTTTGCCGTCCGGCGAAAACACGGGATCTCGTTCCTCTTCGCTGTCCTGCGTGAGCCTTCGGGTGACGCCCGTTTCCGGATCAGACAAAAAAAGATCGGATTCATGGGGAAGGAGAATGGACTCCCCGTCCGGGGACCAGATGTAATTCGGCAGGGTAAACCTTTTCTGGCGCATCTCCCCGCCGAGCTGCCCGGCCGTTTTCGAATCGAGGATCACCGTCCTCTTTCCGGTTTCCACGTCTTCTGCAATGACGCGCCTGTCGCCGGATCCCGGGTCTTTTTCCACGAACGTGAAAGACCTGCCTCCCGGCCGCCATGCCAGGCCGTCCAGGTATTTCGCTGCATGCTTCCGGAAGTTGAACACATCCTCCACGGTCAGCGAATCCTGAGCCGGGCAGGGGCTGCTCAGGAACGGGAGCAGGCAGATCAGAATCCATTTTTTCATGCAACAAATATACCGAAAACAGGGGCGGGATTCAAGATGTTTATAGGATGTATGGACTCCGGGCGTCGGCATCTTATCATCAACCCCGGGGTCCCGAGGCCTCATCCTGGTTTGAAGGGGCGGACACTCGTTCGCCCCTTCAAAGAATGTCTTTCATTGATTTGATGACTGCGATGCAGCTCCCAAGGGGCGTTCCGGCAATGTGTTATGTCTCCCTTTCCAGGGGGGACCGAACCGCCCTTGTTCTCCGGGCGGTTCGAGGGGGCTGGATTAACTGCGACGCACCTTCAAATTTACGTCGCAGTTAATCCAGCATGATGACCTTCGCCACTGCTCGTCCCGGTCCCGCAGTCATGGAGCACAGATAAATCCCCGAAGGCAGTTTTTTCCGATGATCATCCGTGCCGTCCCATCTCAGGTTGAAATCCCCCCGGGATTGTTCTCCTTCGAAAATCGTCTTTTGAAGCCTGCCTTTTGCGTCGAAAATTATAATCCGGACGGTCCCGGGATTTTCCAGATGATACCGGATCACGGTGCTGTCGTTGAACGGATTCGGATGGCAAAAAAGGCTCAGGCGGGCAGGCACCGGGGCGGATTCTCCACCCACATTCGTCTGTGAGGGATAAACCAGACCCGCGTGATTGGCCGCGAATGTCCGGGTCGCGGATCCGAAATCCGCAATGCTGCCGTTCGCATCCACCCCGTTGGAAGTCCAGGGGAATACGCCGCGCCATCCTTTCTCGAACGCCTTCTGATACATCTCGGTCGGATTGAAGAGCAGCACGTCCCTGCCCTGCGTATCCTGCGTGAACATGCCCTTGGCCGGGCATTCGCCTATGATGCAGGGCCTGTCGTTGATGCGGTAGTCCGCAGGCGATTTTGAGCACGGATTCCCGAACCACCTGGCCACCCAGCCGTACCAGTGCGGGGAATAGAAATCCAGGAAAGCTTTGGGATCGTTCAGCTGCGTCTGCAGGGCGGAGTCCTTCCACTTGTTTCCCTCGCCCGGCGAATCGCTGTTCCATTTAACCGCAGCGCTGCCCATGCTGAAAAGCACCGGTCCTGCCGTGTGCACACCGACCGCCATGGCCGCCACCAGGTACTGCAGCCTGTTCCACGCAATGCTCCCGGCCTCCGCGTTTTCGTGATCCCATTCGATCTCATTGCACGCGTCGATCGCGAACAAATAAGGGTTCGCCTGGTAGCGCGTCACGAACGGCACCACGTAATGGTCCACCAGGGATGCGGTTTTGGTATTGTCGTTGAAGCAGGCGCGGAAGGCCAGATAATCGGGATTCCCGTCCTTGGTATGGTCGAATGAAAGCAGGGTGGCGAAGATGTAAATCTCATATTGCTCCGCCAGCCCGAAGAAGCGGTCGAGATCGCTGAAAAAGGATGCGGTGACGCCTATGACTGTCCCGTCGCTGTTGATTCTGATCCCGCCTCCGTTGCAGGAAATCCAGACGCGGATGCAGTTGATGACGTTGTTTCTCAAGACCTGCATGTGGCTGTCCCACCAGGCATGATCGTAATTGCCGGTCCCGAAGTCGTTCCACTGGTTCCAGGGCGTGTTCGCGCCGTTGAGCCAGATCTCACTGCCGTTTGCCAGGAACCGGGTGCCGTCAATCGTGATCCGCTGTGCGGTGGCCTGGACAGCGGCTAGGGCGAAGAGAACAGCCGCTGCATTTTTCATAATTCTGTGACCTGTCATGTGGGATCCCTTCATCTGACAATGCGATAGGATTGAAAGAATATACGTATAAATTTCAAGAAAAGACAACGGGTGCGAGAAGATGGGAGCGAATCAGGGTTGAGGATCAATCTGGATCGCCGCAGGACTGTACCCTGGGGCGCTATCTGGGTTTCGAAACTGCCACGCAGCACTGCGTGGCAGCACTGCGTGGCAGTTTCTTTGCCCCGATCCCGGGATCAATTGTTCTATTGACAATATCCCCCTTTTTTCATAAACTACCCCTGTTCATCCCACGCGTGAAATCAACCAAGGAGGCGGCAACATGAAGATCAAAGTGACGGCATTGATCCTGGTTCTTCTGTTCTCATCGTCGGTTCTCGGCCTGGGCCTGGGACCGCAGGTCGGCATCTACAAGTCCAAGGACGCGGACAAGAGTTCCACGATGTTCGGGCTGGCCCTGCGCACGAAGCTGCTGCCCACCCTCGGCATCGAGGGTTCGATCAATTACCGCCAGGAGAAATACATGGACGGCTGGGTCACGGTGAAAAGCTGGCCGATACAGGCGACCGGCCTGATCTATGTGCTTCCGATCCTGTACGGCGCTGCAGGCATGGGATGGTACAACGTGACCATCGACTACAAGGATGAACTGGAGATCGAGGATGAGACGGCCAGGAGAATCGGCTGGCATTTCGGTGGAGGGCTGGAACTGCCGCTCGGCCCGAGCATGACGCTCGCGGGCGACGTGCGGTACGTGTTCCTCGATTACAAATTCAAGGAAGTCCCGGGATCCGGGGACAAGAAAAACGATTTCTACGTGATCGCCATTTCGTTGCTGTTCGGATTGTGATTGAAGCCCCCCGGCAGCAAGATGACGGGGAATCTTCGATCTGTAAGGAAAACGACGTTGATATGCGCTCGCTTCCCCCGGGTCAAAGCCCGGGGCGGGCCCCGCAGCAAGCCGCGGGAAAGCGCTCGCTGTCAGATTCACCACGGTATCCGCGAGGGTATCAGGCCGGATTCTCACTCTGGGCCTGTCCGGGACGCAAGCCCGGACAGGCCTTTTTCTTGAAGGGTATCTCCATGAGACTGGAACGCCTCTTTTTCGTCACGCTGCTCGCAGCCTTCGCAGGACAGGCATCCCTGCAGGGACAGTCCTTTACAGGCGGATTCTCCTTCACCCTGCCCGCGGACGATACGACTTCAGCAGCCTTTCTCCCCCGGTTTCCCGCCCGGCCCATCGGGCCTTCCGATTTTGTGGGCATCACGGGCGGCCGCTTCTCGGTGAATGGGAATCCCATCCGTTTCTGGGGAACCAATTCCGTTGCCCAGGGCGCTTTTCCGGACAAGGGAAGCGCCTGGTTCGTTGCAGGCAGGCTCCGCAAGATGGGATTCAACCTGATCCGTTTCCACCATCTGGACAATGCCTGGACGGAGAGTCTCTTTGAATCCGGGAAGGATACGCGGCATCTGAATCCCGTCACCCTGGACAGACTCGAAAAGTACATTTCGGAGCTCAAGAAAAACGGCATCTACATCAACATGAATCTCCATGTGAGCCGCACGTTCAACTCCAGGGACGGAGTCAGCCAGGCCGACTCCCTGCCCGAAATGGGAAAGGGAGTCACCTATTTCGACCCCCAGCTCATCGAATTGCAGAAGGAATACGCCTCCCAGCTGCTCGGCCATGTCAATCCCTACACAGGCCTCGCGCTAAAGGACGACCCGGTCATGGCCATGGTGGAAATCACGAACGAAAATTCCATATACCGGATGTGGCGCGACGGTTCATTGCGGCCCGTTTCCGAGGGCGGGGACTTTCCCGTGCGCCATGTCCAAATGCTGGACCAGCTGTGGACCGGTTACCTGCGGGAAAAATACCCGGACACGGACAGCCTGGAAAGCGCCTGGAACCAGGGGATCATCCTGGACAGCAGGAACGAGCAGATCCAGGACGGGGGATTCGAGAACGAGCCCATCGGCAGGTACTGGCAGATGGAGCAGCATGAAACGGCCCGGGCAAATATGGCGCTGGATACGTCGAATCCGTACGCAGGGGCGCGCTGCGGCCGGGTCACCGTGACCCGCTCGGACGGCACGGGCTGGCATATCCAGTGGAAGCAGGTCCGGATGACGGTCGTGAAGGACTCCCTGTACACCGTGTCCTTCGCCGGCCGCTCGGATGCGAACCGGTCCGTCAGCGTCACCGTGATGAAGGACTCCAGCCCGTGGACCGGTTACACTTCCGCGAGCTTTCTCCTGAAGCCGGAATGGCAGGTTTTCGAATTCAGCTTCCGTGCAGTGGAGACCTGCAGCGGCGACACGCGCCTGTCCTTCAATCTCGGGGAGGCCGAGGGCGACTTCTGGTTCGACGACATCCATTTGACCACTGCAGCGGTGCGCGGGCTTCTCTCAGGCGAGTCCCTGGAGCAGGGCACGGTGAAGCGCATCGCGTTCTCGGAATGCGTGAAATTCACGGACAACAGGGTCAGGGACATCAGCGCCTTTTACCTGAAGATCATGGACGATTATTTCGAAGAAATGGCTTCCCACATCAAGGGAAGCCTTGGAGTCAGGGTGCCGGTCGTGGGCACCAACTGGAACGTCGGGCCCGCGGACCTGGCGGCCCAGTCCGGCCTCGACTACATCGACAATCACAGCTACTGGGACCATCCCCAGTTTCCGAACATCCCCTGGTCGTTCACGGACTGGCTGATCAACAACACGGCCATGGTGCTCGATCCGAACGGGGGCACCATCCCGGGAGTCATGGCGGGTGTGGGTCACAGGGACAAGCCGTTCACCATCAGCGAATACAACCATGCATTCCCGAACCGGTACCAGAGCGAGGGGGTGCTTTTCATCGCCGCGTACTCGGCCTTTCACGGCG
>Ga0233423_10001871_pt1 | contig 10380 bp, 5 predicted proteins | sample Watercolumn_Mata_FD_180713 | JGI IMG/M metagenome (GOLD analysis project Ga0233423, IMG submission 180713) | Freshwater microbial communities from Lake Matano, South Sulawesi, Indonesia - Watercolumn_Matano_2014_112_MG | ecosystem: Environmental > Aquatic > Freshwater > Lake | place: Indonesia... | reverse complement strand
ATTTGTCCAATTCTCGTAATAACAGTATTATGGTTTATTTTCAGCTCTCCTTATTTTATTAGGAGGTTAATTCCGTTCCCTTCAACATATTTGGTTACATTTTTTCCGCCATGGAATGCCACATACGGTATGCCGGTAAAAAATAACGCCATGCCGGATATCATAAGTCAAATCTATCCATGGAAGAAGCTTACAATAGATTCATGGAAACAGGGAGAAATACCGCTTTGGAATCCATACAGCTTCTCGGGAACGGTTCACGCCGGCAATTATCAAACTGCCGTGTTTTCGCCGCTAAACATACTGTTTTTCGTTCTCCCGTTTATTGATGCATGGAGCATCATGGTTCTTCTTCAACCATTAATTACGGCATTAGGAATGTATGTGCTTTTACGGTCGTTTCACCGGTCACGTATAGCCTCCTCCCTCGGAGCAATAGGATTTATGTTCTGTAGTTTTATAACTACATGGATGGCTTACGGTACATTAGGATATGCCATAGCTGGTTTGCCATGGGCGCTTTGGGCGGTTTCGAATGATTTTATTAAACGGTCATATTACATGCGGGTTATTCTTTCAGCAAGCATATCCTTCTCTCTTGTTTCCGGTCATTTCCAGACATCAATCTATATGATTACAGCAGTTCTATCTTTTATAATTTATAAGACTTGGGTTTCTCGTAATATAAGGGAGGGGAGTATTCTTGCCTTCTATGTTTTATGCGGAATCCTGCTTGCTGCACCACAGCTACTTCTAACATCCGATGCATACCGCGCATCGACAAGAAGCGCAAGTTTTATAAAAGGAGAAGTTATCCCATGGCAGTATATTGCTACACTATTTTCTCCGGATTTTTACGGCAATCCGGTTACGCGTAATGATTGGTTTGGTCATTATGCTGAATGGGGGAGCTATATAGGCATCATTCCTCTTCTTTTGGCCATTATTGGAATTTCAAGTGGCCTGAGGGGATATAAAAAATTTTTTTTCACCATTGCTGCCGGTGCATTTCTGTTGGCGTATCCCACTCCCGCCACTGACCTTTTATTTCTGATGAAGCTGCCCGTACTTTCAACAAGTGCAGCATCACGAATTATAGTTCTTGCAAGTTTTGCTCTTTCCGCACTTGCCTCGTTCGGCATGGATGATCTTATTGGATATTGGAAAACCAAAAAGATTCGCCAGGTAATATTGCCCACATGCATATTTGCAGTCATAGTTATTTTTCTTTGGGGAATTGTATATTTTATCCGGCCGTTTTCATATGAACATCTTGCCGTCGCGAAGCGTAATCTGATTTTCCCGACACTTGTCGGGATAGTCGGAATACTATGTATCGCAATAGGTTATATAAAAATCCGTTTTTTTCGAACAAAACTTTCATCAGCAGTACTTATGACTGCGGCAGGGACAGTACTCCTTATTGCTCAATGTATCGATTCATACAGATTTGCTGCCAAATGGATGCCGTTCGATCAAAGAATTTATGCATACCCTGAAGAACAGTCTGTGACGTTTCTTCAAAAAAACACAGGGGAAATAGATAGAGCCTTCGGAAATATCGGTGGGGAAGTAAGTGCCACGTTTGCTATACCTGTGATAGAGGGGTACGATGCCATGTATCAGCAGCGGTACGGCGAGTTCATAAACGCTATCTCAACGGGGAATCCAGCGGCAGAGGCACGATCAGTTGTTCAGTTTGATAAATACGGTTTATATAAAACTCAGGCTTTTAAGCTTTTGGGAGTACGTTATATTTACCACCGAGTGAGCGACAAACACAACGTTTGGGCATTTCCGTATTGGGAATATACGGCGGATTCATCAATGAGACAGGTATTTAATGACGAGAAATATCAAATTTATTTATTTACCCATGCGTTTCCGCGTGTGTTTCTTGCATCATCGTACCGTATCGCGAGCGATAAACAGGGAATCATTGATACAATGTTTTCACCGGATATTAATCTTCGTGAAACACTAGTGCTTGAAAAAAAACCACTATTGGAACCGACGACAGGCATTGGTGAGGCGAGCATTACGGTATATAAACCAAATCGTATAGAACTTAATACCCGCGCGGAAACCCCGAAGCTTTTATTTCTGTCCGATGTGTATGATCAGGGCTGGCGTGTAGCGGTTGACGGGAAATTATCAGACATATATCGGGCTGATTACGATTTCCGCGCCGTCGCGTTACCTGCAGGAAGTCATAAAGTAGTTTTTACCTATTTTCCCGATTCGATGCTAAGAGGGATAATTATTGCCGTATGTTCGTTGGTTCTACTGTTTGTTGGCGGTATATGTATGAAATATTATGAAAATCGGCATATATAATCCGTATTTCGATTCCTACGGCGGAGGGGAAAGATACACTCTCACACTTGCGGAACATTGGTCGTTATTACATGATGTATCTGTGTTATGGAATAATAAATCGATGTTAAATAAAGCCGAAGAACGGTTTAGTCTTGATCTTGACAGGGTTCATGTAACGCCTAACTTTTTTTCCTCAGGAACCCTATTTAATAAGCTTATCGAGTCGCGACGGTATGATCTTTTGTTTATCTTAAGTGATGGAAGTATACCGGTAAGCATGGCAAAATGTAATATCTTACATTTTCAGGTTCCGTTTCCACGTATACGATTACCTGTTTGGAAAACATTTAACTATCAGCATGTAGTATGCAATTCGGAATTTACCAGAAAGAATCTTGATCCTTCTATTCAGATACCGACCTCTGTTATTTATCCTCCGGTTGATACAGAAGCTTTTACATATGACAGAAAAACGAAAACCATTTTATCGGTTGGGCGGTTTGATAAAGGATTCGGCGCAAAAAAGCATGGGATTCTCATTGATGTATTTCGTAAAGGCGTGGAAAATAGAGATTTAACCGATTGGAAATTAATTATCGCCGGCAGTGTCCCTCCGCGAAATGAAGATTATCTTAAGATGCTGAAAAAGAAGGCAGAAGGTTTGCCGGTATTATTTTATCCCGATTATCCTTTTTCAGAACTTCGGCGCTTATATGCGAAGGCTTCGTTCTATTGGCATGCTGCCGGTTTTAGTGAAACTGCACCTCAAAACATGGAACACTTCGGTATTACGACGGTTGAAGCAATGGTATCGGGTGCAATTCCCTTGGTATTTGACGGAGGAGGACAATCAGATATCGTTTTTGATAACAGGAACGGTTTTCTCTGGAAAACGAAAGATGAATTATTGGTAAAGACATGTATGCTTATAAAACAACCTGAAAAATATAAAATAATCGCCGAGCAGGCAAGAAAAACAGCTGAAACGTATAGTAAAAAGCAGTTTGTTGAGAGTTTTGATCGTTTACTTCATGATATATGCAAACAATGACCCCAAAAACGATGTATCGGTATCTGGAAAAGCACAAAAACGTAAACGCACTTGCACTGTTTATCATTCTTGTCGGAATATTTTTTTTCAAAACCTTACTTTTCGGAAAATTACCGGTGCCTTCCGATACCCTTGTTGGTCTTTATCATCCATGGCGGGATCTGTATGTTCGCCAATATCCAAACGGTATTCCGTTTAAGAATTTTCTTATAACGGATCCCATTCGTCAGCAGATTCCATGGAGAAAGACCGTTATTGACTCATTACAACAATGGAAATTGCCGCGTTGGAATCCTTATTCGTTTTCCGGAACACCGCTACTTGCCAATATTCAGTCGGGAGCACTATATCCTTTCAATATCCTGTTTCTCTTTTTCTCTTTTGAAATTGCCTGGACAATGATTATTGTAAGTCAGCCTTTATTTGCAGTGATCTTTCTTTTTTTGTTTCTTCGGAATAAGCGTCTATTGATCATTCCCTCATTTGTTGGAGCCGTTATTTTTGCATTCTCCGGTTTTTCCGTAGCATGGTTTACGTGGGGGACAATGGTTTCGACATTCATGTGGGTGCCGTTAATGCTCTATCTAGTTGATAAGATTCATTCGGAAAAAAAGAAACTCCGCTGGAAAGCATTATTTATTGTTTCCGTTGTATTTTCCTATTTTGCCGGTCATATACAGATATTTTTATATGGTATTGCGGTTGTCCTTTGGTATTCATATTGGACATATTGGAGAAAGGGACTTTGCAGACTGAATATGTGGCATGTATATGCAGCAATACTTTGTCTTCTTCTGATATGTAGTCAATTCATTCCGTTTATCAAATTCATTTTACAGACGCAAAGAATTTCTTCTGGTGCGGATTGGACTCATGAAGGCTTTTTTATCCCGCTTCATCATCTTATCCAGTTTATTGCACCGGACTTCTTCGGTAATCCTACTACCTTGAATTATTGGGGAACATGGAATTATGCAGAAATGGTAGGATACATAGGAATATCCGGTTTATTTCTTGCAATATTAGGTATATCTGGCCAAACAATTTTTTGGTTTCTGACAGTTATCATTGCTTTAGTTTTTTCCGTAGCATCACCCATAAGCATGCTACCCTACAGACTTCATATTCCGATAATTTCGTTATTACAGCCGACCAGACTTTTATCGGTTATCGATCTTGCGCTTTCGGTGCTCGCAGCATACGGTTTATCTGAATTTGTGAAGGGGAGAAGGAAAATATCAGGTACGATCATTGTGGTTTTTGTCGGTATTGTATGTTGTTTGTGGATATGGGTATATGCTGGCGGATTTGGTGGACAAACGGATATTGCAGTTGCAAGACATAATCTCGTCATGCCATCGTTTTTTCTTATCGCGGTCGGTATTTGCGTTATAATCCGCCTGATCCTGCCTAAAAAAATCATTCGATATTATTGGACAACGGTTCCTGTTGTCATAATTGCACTTTGCATTTTTGACCTTTTTCGTTTCGGTTGGAAATTTATCCCATTTACGGACCGGACGTATTTTTTTCCGCAAACAAAAATTATATCCTTTCTTCAGACACAGAAAAAACCCTTTCGAATGCTTGCTACCGATGATCGTATTTTACCTCCGAACGTCAATGAATTCTACGGTATAGAATCCATATCCGGTTATGACCCTTTGCATGATGGGAGGTATGAGGAGTTTATTGCGGCCGCCGAGAGGGGAAGTTCTGATATCAGGCCGCCGTACGGATATGAACGGATCATGACACCGAAAAATTATACAAGTCCTCTTATCCGACTTCTTAATGTACGATTTATTCTGTCATTTGATGCTATACAAGGGGCAAGAGAGGTAATGGCTGAGAGAAAAACAAAACTTTTCGAAATGTCCAATATTGTTCCACGGGTGTATCTTGCCGATACAATTATTACAAAAACCGGGAAACAGGAGATCATAGATATTCTTACGTCTTCGACTTTTATTCCCGGATCAACAGTGGTTGTTGAAACTAAGATTCCTGTCCTTTCAGTTCCTCTTACTACACAAGAATCTGTTTCCATCCAATCCTATGAGGATGATATGATACAAATACGCGTCATTGCTGGATCACCAAGGCTTTTGGTAATTGGAAACATCTTTGATCCTGGATGGAAAGCATTGGTTGACGGGAAACCTGTTTCCATTTACAGAACAAATTATTTGTTTATGGGGATTATTGTCCCAACAGGCGATCATACAGCGTCTCTTGTGTACCGTTAATTCGGTTTGTATTGGTCAAGTTTATTATTGATAAAAAGCAAATAGTAATAGAGGTACGAGTTCGGACTGCCTTCAACAAAATAAATATATTCTCCTTTTTTAATTGCATTTTTGACAACTTGCGTGTTTGTAAGTAAGTTACCCTTTGGATAGTTGACGAAGAAAGCCCGAATATTCGAAACTACAAAATATAACCAGAAGACTATAATACATAATTTTACAAAGAGATTTTTTCGGTTAAGGAGCCACACCGTAATGTATGCAAAGATGATAACGGCAAGGTATAACTGAATAAGAAAGTAATAATCCGTTATTTCTCCTCTGTATGTGGAAAAAATAAGCCACGGAACGGCAATCCAAAGAAATGTAAGATAAGGAAGAATGAACTTGTTTTTTAGACGAGTATCATTCCAAGAGAGGAACATAAAGAGTGGAACGTATAAGAAAACAGCCGGACGCAGGAATTTATAAGGGACACCGATAATTGCCTCAAACTCTATGAATGCGTCATGAACAAGCTGAAGAATTCTTCTCAAGTGTAGCCCGTGGTAATAAGTATTAAAATACAAAATATAATTACCGACTGCACCGGTATTATTATCGAAGTAATAGATTATTTGAGGAGTTTGCAGAAGTAAGAATAAGACAAGTGACAGTAATAGAAATTTAAGAGTTTGTGTCGTTTTTGGATACCACGGTAGTGTACAGAGAAAAATAACAGGATAAAAAACAGCAGTAAAATGCATGTGGAATGCAAGTCCCGTAAAGAAAGCTGCCGGCAAAAGATATTTAATATGTTTAGTTAGTGACTCATGGAGGAAATAGAAAATAAGAATGGAGAGAGGAGCGATGAAATTTACGGGCCACTGGTTGTGCTCTGTTCTGATAATGGAAAATGAACAGGTGTAAATAAGGCATGACCAAACCGCAACACGCTTACCGAATAACCGATGTGACACGAAATAAATTGAAAGAAATCCAAAGATAGATGTGCATCCGGCAAGAATTGGTGAAGCTATTGGATTAAGATGCGTTACCCAGTAAAAGAGCGCGACAAGATAATAGTAAAACGGACCTATGTACATACCGCTGTTTCCTTTTGCAATCATTCCAAGGAGCGGATATTTTCCTTCATTGAGAATCCGTATTGCGGCCCATGCGTTATCCACCTGATCCCAACCGTAGACTGCTCGTTCCTGAAGTTTATAGAAGCTAAAGAATATGTGTGCAGCAAAAAGAACAAGAATGTATACAATAAAAGAGTTTGGGAATATTTTTTTCACTGAAGATACTATATCCGATTTTGGATAGAAAAGATAGGTTATACGCTTCTTTGGGAGTGCGGTTTGTGAGATAATGAGGGCATGATACGGAATAACACCTTGACAGTTTCCATTATTATTCCCAATTGGAACGGCGTGTACCTCATGAAAAAACATCTAAGGAAAGTGATCGATGCTTCCCCGGGTACTGAAATTGTTGTATCAGATGATTGTTCTTCGGATGGATCAGTTGAATATATTAAGAAGTATTTTCCGAACGTTATTATTGTAACAAATACTGTACGGCAGGGTTTTGCCGGTAACATTAATATGGGAGTTTCGAAGGCTACGGGTGATATAGTAATTCTTATAAACACCGATGTTGAACCTGAAAAAGGATATCTAATCCCGCTCCTTTCTCATTTTCGCAATCCTGACGTATTTGCAGTTGGATGCCTTGAAAAAAGCATTGAGAATGGCAACATGATACTGCGCGGGAGGGGAATTGCACATTGGGAAAAGGGTTACTACATTCACAGTCGAGGAGACACAGAAAAAAGGGATACTGCATGGGTGTCCGGAGGAAGCGGTGCGTTTAGAAAATCCATGTGGGATACGCTCGGCGGGATGGACAAACTGTATAACCCATTTTACTGGGAAGATATTGATTTATCGTACCGCGCACGAAAAGCAGGATGGAAAACGGTATTTGAGCAGAAAAGCATTATCCGTCACTACCACGAGGAAGGTAAAATAAAGAGAGAATATAGTCCTGAAGATGTAAAAAAAATCGTATACCGTAATCAATATATATTTATATTGAAAAATTTGACTGACCCCCCGCTTATTCTCAAGCATTTGTTTTGGGCACCGATACGGATTATCCAAAGTATATACTTCGGCAATTATCTCCATCCGACAGGATTCTTTTCGGCACTCGGGAGATTATTTCCTATCATCCGTTATAGACTGCGTTGTGTAAAATACAGATATTCTGATAACGACCTAGCGATATGGCGATAAAAACAGGTAAAACCGTCTTTTTCATAGGTATCTGCTTGCTATTCATTCTTGCTCTTTTTATCCGTTTTTGGCATTTTTCTATAAATCCACCCTCTTTAGATTGGGATGAGGTTTCTTTTGGGTATAACGCCTACTCTATACTTAAAACAGGAAGAGATGAATTCGGCACGTATCTGCCTAGGTATATAAGATCTTTAGACGATTATAAAATGCCTCTTTATACGTATCTAACGGCAGGGTCAATCGCCTTATTCGGGTATAATGATTTTGCCGTTCGTTTTTTTTCCGGTATTTTTGGTTTAGGTACAGTTATTGTTCTCTATTTTTTAGTACAAGAGTTAACAAATCGAAGTACGATTGTCCGACAAAAAGTATCAGCACAACCGCCTAGAGTACTAATAATGTTTAGGTTGATAGCTATTCTTTCATCATTACTATTAGCCATTGTTCCCTGGCATGTTCAATTTTCCCGTTTTGCATCTGAGGCAAACAGTGCATTATTCTTTTTAGTATGTGGGGTTACAATATTTTTATACGCGATACGTAAACGTGTTTGGGTGTTACCTTTATCGATAATCATATTCGCGCTTAGCGCATATACCTACAGAAGTGAGGAGGTGATCGTTCCGCTATTGATAATTGTGCTTATTAATCTTTGCTGGAATGAAATAAAAAGAATTACAAACAAAACACCGGTTATTATTGCCGGAACATTATTTACTTTGTTGATTCTGTTAATTGCGTCCGACGCAATTTCTCCTATCGTAAATTTACGGGTTAAAGGAACGAGTGTGTTTGACACCGGAGAAACAAATGCCATATTGTTAGCAAATGGTACCGAAAGATTACTTGATATATCACAGGGGAAAGAAATTATTTCCAAGATATTCCATAGCTACCATTTCTCAATTGCACAAATTATTATTAAAGGTTATTTGGTACATTTTTCACCGACTTTTCTTTTTACTGAATATTCACAAAGGTTATATCATACGCCGTTTGTTGCATTGTTATATTTATGGATGATATTCTTTATACCAATCGGAATTTATTATATTATTCAACATTATCCGAAAAGCATATCGAGGTTTATCTTTTTCTGGTTATTTATATCCCCGATTCCTGCGTCAGTTACCCGCGATGTTCCTCAGCCAGCCAGGGTGTTACCGATGCTTATACCAATAATAATATTTGTTGCGTCAGGGATAATATCAGTTTACGAAAATATATCTAAGAAATATATTGTGCGGTACTCGTATATAGCTATTGTTATTTTATGCATAGTTTTCTCATCAATAAAATATTTTCACCAGTATTCAACACATTTGCCATATGAGCGATCAGAAGATTGGATTTACGGCAGAAAAGAGCTTGTGGATTACGTCGAAACGAATAAGGCTAAATATAATAATATAATTATTTCCACAAGACTTGAATGGCCCCATATATTTTTTCTGTATTATTCAAAATACGATCCGGCAGCGTATCTTCGTCAGGGCGCAACTGTATCCGGCGGCTGGGGTGAACAGAGAAACCGTTATGATTCATATGAGTTCCGGGCTATAAACAGAAGTACGGATTTTCGGAATTTGAACGTGAACAACATTTTATATGCAGGTTTACCCGATGAGTTTCCTGAAAAAATAAAACCTTTATACATTATCCGATATCTAAACGGCAAACCTGCGATTTGGATTGTTGATAAGACCAGTTTCTTATAAAAAAGTTTATTTATGAATACTGTAAACCATACATGGAGAAATCATAGAGGATATATTACTCTTCTTGTCATCGCATTGATTGTCCGGATTGCAATTATTTGGTATGCCGTTGGATATAGGGAAAATACTGATATACTCAGATGGAAAGATAGGGTCAGGATTGCTTATTTGCATAGTATTGCCGATACCTATAAAACGGATTATCTTCAATTCGGAACACTTCCAAATAACATGCCTCCGTTGGGTCATTATATAAATTATTTCATGTATCAGATATGGCTACAACTTGGAAAATTATTTGCATATTTTGGAATACCACCCGGTAGCAACAATTGGGTGAATGGCCCGTTATTAACGCTTTTATTACGAATGCCTTCGCTTGCGGCCGACATTGGCATATCATTACTTTTATATGTTTTCGTGTATCGATTAACGAATTCAAAACGAAAAGGATTGTTAACAACCGGATTATTTTTATTTAATCCAGCAATAGTATTTAACAGTGCGTTTATGGGGCAAATGGATTCGTTAGAAAATATTTTTTTCCTCTTCGGAGTTTGGATGATGTTGAAAAAATGGTATTATGTCGCCGCCGCAATGATATCCTGTTCTTTATTGGTAAAATTTTCTCTTATTTATACTATTCCCGTTTTTTTATATCTTGTATTGTTGTTAACAAAATCCTTATGGTCGTTACTTCTTTCAACGATTGTTGCCGTTATCGTAACTATGATCGGCATATTACCGATATCAAC
>Ga0233423_10001869_pt1 | contig 10382 bp, 10 predicted proteins | sample Watercolumn_Mata_FD_180713 | JGI IMG/M metagenome (GOLD analysis project Ga0233423, IMG submission 180713) | Freshwater microbial communities from Lake Matano, South Sulawesi, Indonesia - Watercolumn_Matano_2014_112_MG | ecosystem: Environmental > Aquatic > Freshwater > Lake | place: Indonesia... | reverse complement strand
TTTCTGGGCCACCCACAGCAGATTGCAACCAATGAAAGAGGCTGCATACACCATCAAACGGCACTGGTCAGGTATTCTACGGTGGTTTACATCACGAATCAATAATGGCGTGCTTGAAGGAATTAACTGCCTCATTCAGGCCGCCAAAGCTCGTGCACGAGGCTATCGTACCAACAGGAATCTGATCAACATGATCTACCTCATCAACGGCAAACTTAATTTCGGCTTACCCACTTGAAACAGCGAGGAGCCGTTTTTCATTTGTAAAATATTTTTTCAAAATAGCCAGAAATCCTGTTAAGTCATTATTATATAATATTTTATATCGGCACTCAACTCTGACAAACAAAGACATTATCAGACCAAAGTGAATATATACTTTTTATTTAATTATGATATATAATGATATAAAAGGAGCCCAAAAACTCGAAGCCCTTTAAAGGAAACATTTCACAACCGGGAACGTCATAAAAGCCTGAATTCAGCACTGTACAGCGATGGTGTCTTCGGCAGGGAAAAGGCTTCAAATGGCCGTCCCGATTCCTGAAAATATCCGTTCAGTGATCTGGTGGCTGAAGATACGGAAAAAGGGCAATCTGGGAGCGCCAAGCTCCTGCCTGGCATCTTATCCTGAGCCTGCGGCATAAATGTGCGGAGCTGGGGCTCCGCGCTCCCGGCTTGAATACCCCTTCCTTGTTTGCATCACTCACGGGAATTCTTTACCATTAAAACCGTGTTGTTTTCCGAAAATTCACCGATGAATAACCATCAGATTGATCCCGACACCACCCGGTCAGTACGATGAACATTGACCGGAACCTCATGCGGCTGCTTGCTGAACAGAAGCGGCCTTTCATATTCTCGGGCCTTTCAGGCGCGGTGGGGGCTATTATGCTTGTAGCGCAGGCATGGGCGCTGAGCGGCATTATCGAAATCATCTTCAGGTCAGCACCGGCCTGGCAGACGATAATGCCACTGGCGGGTCTGTTTGCTCTTTTCAGCACCATGCGCGTGCTCTGCAACTGGGCAGGGCATCACGAGGCAAAAAAAGGGACGCTCTCCATCCGCAAGACACTGACCGAACGCCTCTCCGGCACTGTAGCGGCGCTGGGGCCGTCGTACACCCGCTCGGAGCAGAGCGGGCGCATCGTGACCACGCTGCTCAAGGGGATCGAGTCGGTCGATGCCTGGTTCAGCCTCTACATTCCGCAGCTCTTCCTCGCCCTCATCATTCCGGTGGTGATCCTCGTGGCGATCTTCCCCGCCGACTGGCTTTCGGGGCTGATTCTCGTATTCACCGCGCCGCTCATTCCGGTCTTCATGATCCTGATCGGCAAAAAGGCGAGCGCAGCCACCGAAAAGCAATGGAACACCATGAGCCGCATGAGCGGCCACTTCCTCGACATGTTGCAGGGGCTTTCGACGCTGAAGCTCTTCGCGCAGGCCAAAACGAGGCGAGACGGCATTGCCGAGGCGAGCGAGAACTTCCGCCGCTCGACCATGCAGGTACTCAAAATCGCTTTCCTCTCGTCGCTGACTCTCGAACTGGTCGGCACGCTTGGTACGGCGGTGGTGGCGGTGAGCATCGGCGTACGCCTCGTCTCCGGCGCTCTGCCCTTCCGCCCCGGCCTCTTCGCGCTCCTGCTGGTACCGGACTTCTACCTGACGCTCCGACAACTCGGCACGAAGTTCCACGCGGGCATGGAGGGCGTCACCGCCTCGAAAGAGATGCACGAAATTCTCGACCGCGTCACGGAGATTCCCGAAGCAGGATCGCACGAACTGACCTCCGGTGAGATTTCGGCGCGCTCCATCGTGATCGACAACATGAGCTACAAATTTCCCGGCAGTGACAAACCGGCGCTTGACAGCGTAAGCCTCACGATCGAGCCGGGCACCGTGACCGCCCTGACCGGCCCGAGTGGTTCAGGCAAGAGCACGCTGCTTAACCTGTTGCTCCGCTTCATCGAACCGGGGTCGGGAACGATTTCACTAGATGACAGAAATGCACGGGAGTTCAGCCTCGACTCGTGGCACCAAGAGATCGCCTGGGTTCCGCAGCATCCTTTCCTCTTCAACGCCACCATCCGCCAGAACCTCTTGATGGCGCGGCGCGATGCAAGCAATACGGAGATCGACAAAGCGCTGAAACAGGCCGGTCTCTTCGACATGGTGCGCTCGCTGCCGGAGGGGCTCGATACGATGATCGGCGAACAGGGGGCGCGACTGAGCGGAGGCGAGGCGCAACGGCTGTCACTTGCCCGCGCCTTCCTGAAAGACGCGCCGTTGCTCCTGCTCGACGAGCCGACCTCACACACCGACCCGATTCTCGAAACGCAGCTCCGCAGGGCGTTGACCGAGCTGATGCGCGGACGCACGGTGGTGATGATAGCGCACCGGCTCGAAACCATCCGCAATGCCGACCGCATCGTGGTGCTCGAGCATGGCCGCATCGCTCAGAGCGGAAGACACGAAGAGCTGATGGCGAACGAAGGATTTTACCGGCAGGCGGTGTTCTCGTCGATGGAGGAGGCCGCGGCATGAAAACCTTTCTGCGCCTTGCCGGACTCACTCGCCCCTTCGCCTGGTGGATGCTGCTCGCCGCTCTCGTCGGCTTCATCACCATCGGCAGCGGGATCGGTCTCCTGATGGCCTCGGCCTGGCTCATCACCACTGCCGCTCTGATTCCGCAGCTCTCGGCACTGCAAGCCGGTATCACCGGCGTAAGGCTCTTCGGCCTTTCGCGCGGTGCGTTGCGGTATGCCGAACGGCTCATTTCGCACAACACCACCTTCCGCATCCTCACCAGGCTGCGCGTCTGGTTTTACGACGCTATCGAACCGCTCGCCCCGGCACGCCTCGCGGCCTACAAAAGCGCTGACCTCCTGAAGCGGATCGTGGACGACATCCAGAGTCTCGAAAACATCTACGCCCGCGTGCTTGCGCCACCGGTGACCGCCGCGCTCGTGACGCTGCTCATGTGGTTCCTCGTCGCCCACTGGTCAACCGCCGCCGCCGAAGGGGTGCTCGCCTGCCAGCTCGCCGCAGGCATCGCCGTGCCGCTCCTGACCGCCCGGCTCGCCTCTGGCACGGCACGCGGTATAGCCGCGCTTCAGGGCGAGCAGCAGCTTCTCGCGGTCGATCTGGTGCAGGGCATGAGCGAACTGCGCGTCTTCGGCATGGTTGGCGACTACACCGAACGGCTGCGCGAGGCGGAATCAAAAAAACTCGCCTTGCAGAAAAAGGCGTCGCTCATCGAAGGACTGCACGAATCGCTGACCGGCATCGCCATGAATGGCGCAGTGATCTGGATTCTTTACTCGATGCTGCCTCTGGTGCGATCAGGCGCGACGAGCGCCATAACGCTCGCCTCGGTGGTGTTCGGCGTCATGGCCTCGTTCGAGGCGTTTCTGCCGCTCACCGGCTCGGTGCAGAACATCGAGGCCGACGTCCGGGCGGGCGAACGGCTCTTCGAGATCATCGATGCCAAACCCGAAGTGGTTCCGCCAGCAAAACCGGAAGCCTTTCCCAAAACGACGGAGATCGAGGTCAGCAACCTCAGCTTCACCTACCCCGGATCGGAGCGCCCGGCGCTCGACGGCGTATCGTTCAGCGTCCCTCAGGGCGGACGGATAGCGATTGTCGGCCCGAGCGGCGCGGGCAAATCGACCATCACCTCGCTCATAGTGCGCTTCTGGAACCCGGCAGAGGGCGAAATCTCGATTGGCGGTCGGAACATCGACCGGCTTGATCCCGAGGAGCTGCGCCGCAACATCGCCGTCGTTTCGCAGCGGACGTACCTTTTCGGTCAGAGCATCCGCGAAAACCTGCTCCTCGCCGCACCTGAAGCCACGGACGAGCAGCTCCGCAAAGCCCTGTCGATGGCCGGACTTAGCGGTCTGCAAAGCCGCCTCGACGACTGGGCGGGCCAGCACGGCATGAACCTCAGCGGCGGCGAACGCCAGCGTCTCGCCATCGCAAGGATGATCCTGCAGGATGCTCCGGTAATCGTGCTCGACGAAGCCACGGCCAACCTCGATGCCATCACTGAAGAATCGCTGCTCGATACCATCGACCGCACCAGCCAGGGCCGGACGGTGCTCTCCATCACCCACCGCCTCCACCGCATGGAGCGCTACGACGAGATTGTTGTGCTCTACGATGGCAGGGTGATCGAGCGCGGCAGCCACGAAGCGCTGCTTGGATTGAACGGGTTTTACGCCGGGATGTGGCGCTTGCAGCACGGGCAAGAGGGAATGTAATGTAAGATGTGGACGCCGTGGACTGAGTGGACGAAGAGAAAGACGGAGATATTCAGCGCAGAAAGCGCTGCAACAGAATGTCCTCGACATTCCGGCGGCTATCGATAAAGGAGAGCACCAGCACCTCTCCGTCGGCGATTCGGTACATGAGACGCCACGGAGCGATCACCAGTTCGCGGTACACGGAAATTCCCTCCTGGTGCAGCTCCGGCACAATTCGTCCCCGCTCGGGAAAGTTTTCAAGATCGGCGGCTTTTTGCCTGATTGCATCGAGAAGGTTCCGGGCGTTACCGGGATTTTCTCTGGCAATGAACGACAGCGCCTCGCCAAGATCGCGCTCGGCAACCTCGCTCCACAGAACTTTGTAACGGGCGCTCATGCGCGGCTGTTCAGTTGCTCTTCAAGTCGGCTGAACACCGACTCCTGTTCGGCAACCTGCCCTTTCCGAACCTGCTCCTCACCTTGCGCAAGGAGTTTCAGCAATCCGAGCGCATTGCGCATCTCTTCATAACTTTTCGGATCCTGCAGAACAGCCTTTGGCTCCCCGTTCTGGGTGATAATGACCGGACGGCGGGTGTCATTGATCTGGTCGAGCAAGCTGGCGGCATTTGCCTTGAGCCAGGTAACCGGTTTTATATCGGTAGTAATTTGCATAGTGTACCTCCAGACTGAATATAGTACGAAATTCGATCAGATAGCAAGAGGAAATGTTTTGTTTTATTTCCCTCGCCGTGAGTTTCGCACCCGGTACAGGCGCTCGGTAAATCCGCCGCCCTCCTCGAAAGATTGCGCCAGCGCATGAATCTGCCGGTCGAGCAAAGCGCAGGCTACCGCAATCAGCGCAAGCGCGGCGTTGGCTGAGATTTCCGGTAAAGTTGAATCTTGTTCACCAAGTCCACTTCGTCCACAACGTCCACTTTCGAACTCGTTTTTCACCCAAAGCGCTACTTCGTCGGAGGTGGAGCAGCGCTGGTCGATGAGTTGTTGCCTGCGCGGATCGCGGCGCTCCCAGCGCGAGAGGTTGCGGTGACGCAGGAAATCTTCGTAGTCGAGCTTCAGCTCTTCGAGGCTGGCTCGCGCCACGTTGGTGAGCTTGAGTTCGCTTTTTTTCGAGGTGCCCGAAGCCTTGCTGCCTTCGGCGATATTCTGCACGCCGGAGCGGGCAGCCTGCACCATCTGGTCGTGGGTGCGGCTTTTCTTTTCGACGAACCGGTCGCAAAAGCGCACGGTGACGTCGTAAACAAGCTGCGCGAGCTGGAAGCTTTTGAGATTTCGGTAGCCACCATGCGTCGGAATAAGGGGTTCCGGGTTCATAGGTGAGCGGTTTTGATTGTTGTTTTGTGCTGTGTGGACTTGGTGGACAAATCTTTTCTTACATTGTCCACCGCGTCCACAACGTCCACCAAGTCCACATCCTACATTCCATTCACTCCTGCCTTGTTTTCATAACCCGCGAAATATCGAAGCCTTTGGCTTTCGCCTCTTCGAGGAGCTTTGCATAAAGCGCGTCGTCCATGTGCGGGGTTCTCGCTAAAATCCAGAAGTAGTCGCGGCTGGAAGCTGTGACCATTGCCCAGGAGTAGTTTTCGCGGTCGAGGGCGAAGACGTTGTAAGGGCCGTAGAAGGGGCCGAAGAACGACACCTTGAGCGCTCCGACGTTCGGGTCTCCGGCGAATCTGGCTTTGCCTTCGGCGGTTTTCCACTTTTTCTTTTCGGGGTAGTAGCCTTTGTTGAGCACCTGCACCATACCATCCTTACGAAGCGAGTAGATGGCCGAGACATGGTCGGAGCCGCGCTCGAAGCGGTTGTCGATTCTGGCGATTTCGTACCACGTGCCGAGGTAGCGGTCGAGCCTGAAGTTATCGACCGCCACGATCCCCTCCGGCGCACTGGCGCACCCGGCAAGCGTAACCATCCACAACAGCAAAGGCAAAAAGAATTTTTTCATCGATGTTCTCCCGTTTTTTCAGGAACAACAAAATCCCCGCTTCAGAGTTCCGAAAGGTGAAATTGAGAGGCCGTTCATTTAAGGGGAGATTACGTAAAAATACGAAGAAAGGGCGGTTCGCGAACAGCCCGTACAGGGGAAAATTCAGGATATCCGGCCGATCAGGAGGATCGGACAGATCAGGCAAAGCGGGGGAAAAACAGCTACCCGCCTTTGTGCGGTTCGTTGCGGCAGAGCTCGCCGGGATATTCGAGTTCTACGGTGGAGTGGTAAATGCCGTGGCGGGCGACAAGGTTACGAATCTCGTCCTTGATGCGGGCGTGTTCGGCGGGGTCGAGGTCGCAGTCGAGTTCGAGGTGGGCCGTAAAAACCGCGCGCTCGCCATCGAGTGACCAGAGGTGGGCGTGGTGCACGCCGCTGACGTGGGGCGTCGCCTGAATATCCGAAACCACCTTGTCGAGGCTGAGACCATGCGGCACGGCTTGCAGGAACACCGGCACCATCGCGCGGAGGTTCTTCACCACGCCGCTGAGTATGTAGAGCGTGATGACGATGGCGAGCAGCGGATCGAGCATGGGCACTTTGACGAAGAGCAGTACTACGGAAACCAGCAGCACCGAGAGCCAGCCGAGCACATCTTCGAGCAGGTGCAGCGCGATGACGCGGGCGTTCATCCCTTTCTGATCCTTTAGGCGCAGCATGGCCAGCGCGTTGACCGCCACTCCGGCCAGCGCGAAGGCGACCATGCCTCTGGCGTCCGGCAGTTCGGGATGGAGCAGGCGCGGCACAGCTTCGACCAGCACCACGAACGAGCTGGCGAGCATCATGAGGGCACTGAGAAGCGCGCCGAAGATAGAGAAGCGCTGGTAGCCATAGGAGTAGCGGCGGTCGCCCGTACGCGACGACAGCTTCTCGAAATACCACGCCTGGCCGAGGGCGATGGAGTCGCCGAAATCATGCACGGCGTTGGCGAGAATTGCTGTACTGTTGGTCATGACACCGCCCACCGCTTCGAGAATCGTAAAGCCCGCGTTCATGAAAAAGGCGGTCTGGATGCTCCCGACCGCGTGGTGGTGATGCCCGGCATGACCGTGGTGATGATCGTGGTGATCGTGACTGTGGTCGTGATGGTGATGGTGTTCGCTCATGCTGAAACAACAACCAAACCGGTGCAGGGAATTCCCGGCTTTACCAGTGTCAAGTCAACACCAAACAGTCTGGTGTATTCCCCGTCATTGCGAGGAGCATAGCGACGCGGCAATCCATGCTGAAGCAGCGAAATCAACAAAAGATGGATCGCCACGTCCCGACAAGTCGGGACTCGCGATGACGAATATCCGTCATTTTTTTGACACGTCACCAGACCGACCACTCCGTTCAGTCGAACACGACGGTCTTGCGTCCATTGAGCAGAATCCGGTGATCGCAGTGCAGCCGCAGGGCGCGGGCCAGCACGAGCCGTTCGAGATCGCGCCCCTTGCGTACCAGATCGTCGAGCGTGTCGCGATGGGAGATACGGATGATATCCTGCTCGATGATCGGCCCTTCATCGAGTTCGTCGGTAACATAGTGGCTGGTCGCGCCGATCAGCTTCACGCCGCGCTCGTAGGCCTGCCGGTAGGGATTTCCGCCAACGAAGGCCGGAAGGAACGAGTGGTGTATGTTGATGATCCGGCCCGGCCAGCGCCTGGTGAACTCTGGAGACAGCACCTGCATGTAGCGCGCCAGAACGATAGTGTCGATGCCGTGCTCTTCGCATAGCGCCATCTGCTGGCGCTCGACCGCTGCCTTGCTCTCGGGAGTGACCGGTAGGACATGAAAAGGAATATCGTGCTGTTCAGCCAGCGACCCGAGGTCGGAATGGTTGGAAACGATAAGCGGAATGTCGATATCAAACTCTCCGAGGCTGTGCCGCCAGAGAATCTCACGCAGGCAGTGGTCATATTTCGAAACGAAAACCGCCATCCTGGTGCGTGTTCCCGAAAAACGGATCGTCCAGTTCGCCCTGAATTCACGAGCCAGAGGAGCAAATGCCGATTCGAGGTCATCGGCAGGAATAGAAAAATGGTCGAGACTCCACGAAACACGGAGAAAGAAGTGTTGCTCCTCCACACTGACATGCTCGTTGAGGTCGAGGATGTTGCCTCCCCGCTCATAAATGAAACTGGCGATCCTGGCCACCAGGCCAACGCGGTCAGGGCAGGAGAGCAGGAGCACTGCTTTTGAAGGTTCGGCTGGAGGGATCATGAAGAGGATATTGGCATTGACAATGAAACTTCGGCAAGATAATGAACTTGCCGGCTTATTGGTTTCATCTGCACAACACAGAACTCACCTTCATAAAAAAAGATGGAAAAGGCCACGCGCCTGCCTTTTCCATCTTTTTCATATCAATCAAGTTTTCGAACAGCCAGCGTCCTCAATACTCAGATAATATGAACTTCGTAACCCGATTCAACTCCGGTCGTGACCCCTGCCAGTTCAACCGGTTCAGCAAAACTATCGACAACAGAATCGAGAACCCCAAGAAAAAACGTGTCGCTCTCCATATCGGTACTGATCATAGAAGCTGCTGCCAACGATGAAATCGTCCCTGTCGAGGCTGCAAGTGCTGAAGTCTCTAAAGACTGGGCAGACATACTCAGTAAATTTTCAAGCTGCCCAAGCGTCCAGTCCGATGAAAAATCTGGTTCTGCCGAAAGGAGCAGTGCCGCCGCTCCTGCAACATAGGGCGTGGCCATCGATGTGCCGCTCATAATGGCATAACCACTTCCGGTGTAGGTGCTGTAAATGCTCACACCTGGCGCCACGACATAATCGAAGGGCACTGTGCTTCCCGCATCATTGCTGAATGAAGCAACTGTATCGCTGCTGTTAACTGCCCCGACTGCTATACCGCCAGTGGTTTTCGCCAGTATGGCCGGATATGTAGGGGAAGCCTGAGAATCGTTGCCCGCAGCCATGCACACAAGCACTCCATGATTGAGCGCATAGGTAATGGCACTGGTGACCGAAGAGGACGAAGCCCCATAGGCACCAAGAGAAAGATTGATCACATCGGCGCCATTGTTGACAGCATAGATAATGCCGGCAGCAACTTTGGAAAACGATCCGTTTCCTGTGGAATCAAGCACCTTGACCGGCATGATAGTCGCGTCGTATGCCACCCCGGTCACTCCGGTACCATTTTTTAACCCCGCGATTATGCCTGCCACATGCGTGCCATGTCCCTTGTCATCGAGAGCGTATCCGTCATTATTGACGAAATCGTAACCATAGATATCATCAACATAGCCGTTGCCATCGTCATCAATGCCGTTGCCAGCCACTTCAGAGGTATTGATCCAGATGTTTCCGGCCAGATCGCTATGCGTATAATTCACGCCGGTATCGACGACCGCCACGATGATCCCGTTCCCGGTGTAACCCGCCTGCCATGCATCGGGAGCCTGAATATCGTTCAGACCCCAGTCCTTCGAACCATAACCATCCCCGTAAAGCGGAGCATCACTGATCTCCTGTCCTGTCGCAAGCTCGAGCATTGCATCAATATCGAGCAAGCCATATCCCGAAACCGTACTCCATACAGGCTCTGCAAGCCGGGTCATAAAGTCGTACGAAGTCGTACCGGTATAGCTGTTGCCGGCAAGATCCTGAACCGCACCCGAAGCAATGGTCACATAATACTGAGTTCCGTAAGCAATATCGGAAACGGGATCGATTGTCAGCGTATTGCCTGAAAAACTGATCTGACTGCCCGATGCCACATCAAAGCTTTCGACAACCGCACCGGTTGCAGACCCTGCATGGATTTCAATCGTACCTGTTCCGGCTTTCACCATTTCACTGAACGTCACTGTGATATTAGTGCCTGTTGCAACATCGGTACTTCCATCGGAGGGGCTGAAACTGGTGACTGTCGGCGCTATAGTGTCACCGGTAACGGTAGTAAAGTCATACGATGAGGTACCCGCGTAACTGTTGCCGGCAAGATCCTGAACCACACCCGAAGCAAAGGTAACGTAGTAGTGCGTACCGTAAGAAAGATCGGCAACCGGATCGATTGTCAGCGTTTTTCCCGAAAAGACAAGCTGATCGCCGGACGTCACATCGAAACTTTCGACAAGTGCTCCGGTTGCCGAACCGGCATGAATTTCAATCGTTCCCGTTCC
>Ga0233423_10001868_pt1 | contig 10386 bp, 9 predicted proteins | sample Watercolumn_Mata_FD_180713 | JGI IMG/M metagenome (GOLD analysis project Ga0233423, IMG submission 180713) | Freshwater microbial communities from Lake Matano, South Sulawesi, Indonesia - Watercolumn_Matano_2014_112_MG | ecosystem: Environmental > Aquatic > Freshwater > Lake | place: Indonesia... | reverse complement strand
CGGGGGCAGGTTACCAGCACGCAGGCCGACATCGAATCCATCAAAAGGCAGATCATCGACCTTCAGACGAGAAGGGACACATACCGCCGCAATATAGAAATGTCTCCAAGGGTTGAGGAACAATATAAAACGCTCCTTTCGGAACGGAACAACACGCAGAACAAGTATGACGACCTCATGCGGAAATTGATGGAATCACGGGTATCCCAGGGGCTGGAAAAAGAGCAGATGGGCGAACGGTTCACATTAATCGATCCGGCGCAGCTTCCTGAAAAGCCGGTTATGCCGAACGTCCCCGTCTTTCTGCTGATCGGCATGGTCCTGGGAATCGGCGCGGGGGTCGGAATGGGGGCGTTTCGTGAGATGAGCGACATGTCCGTCAGGAAGGAGGAAGATCTTGCTTCCATTACATCCATGCCGGTTCTCGCGTCCATTCCGGAAATCGTGATCTGGAAGGAAGCGGTTCAGCAAAAGGCCACGAGGAGAAAGGTGATCATCGGGTTTGTACTGGGATTGATTGCGGTCATCCTGATATTTCATCTCTTCATTATGGATCTTGATATTGTGTGGATCAAAATTTCCAAACGTCTGGTTTTTTAAATGTCACGCCGCTGCTCGAACCGCGCGCTGTGCATCTGATCGTTTTAAGCTGTCTGCAAAACTGGGTTTTGAGGGCCGGCTGACTACAATGGATAGGGGGAAATAACTATTGATTCGTGACAGAGAGAAGATAGTAGAGTGGATCAGGCATTCACTGGAGAGAGGAAAGGCCCTTGCCGGCAGACTGAAGATCCCCGGAAAACGCGAAACACAAGCATACAGAAGATCTGATTTAACCTCTCTGTCAAAATTGGATGCATCAATGGGTTTCTCTCCTCAATACAGCAAATCGCGTCCGGTGCAGCTTAACCCGAACTTTGTTGCAGATAACAGGTGCATCGCGATTTTATCGAATGCTCCCGAAATTGAGCCGTACCGTGTTTTGAGAACCCAGATGCTCCATCGCCTCCGCGAAATGGGCGGAAAAACGGTCATGATTACGAGTGCGGTGCCGGACGAGGGGAAAACAATCACAGCCGTCAACCTTGCCTTGACCATTGCAAAGGATTTCCACGAAACGGTGCTTCTCGTTGATGCCGATCTCAGAAAGCAGAAAGTTCACGCGTATCTGGGAATCGAGAGCGACAAAGGGCTTGTCGATTACCTTACACATGATGAACCGGTGGGCAATCTCATCATCTGGCCGGGGATCGATAAACTCACCCTGATATCGGGAGGGGCGCCGATCTGGGAAAGAGCGGAACTCCTCGGATCGCTGAAGATGAAACAGCTCGTTCAGGAAATGAGAGAGCGATATGCGGACCGGTATGTTTTTTTGATGTGCCTCCCGTCCTGAGCGGTGCAGACGCACTGGCCTTTTCCCCTTTTGTCGATGCAATCGTCTTTGTGATCAAGGCGGGCCATACCTCCAAAATGGATATCAAGAGGGCCCTCGATATTCTTCCAAAGCAAAAAATCATCGGGCTGGTCTTGAAAAAACGGCCTGAGAGTACCGGAAAAGAATCCTATCATGGTGCATAATCCCATCGAGAGCTTTGATTATCCCGAAGGCCCGCCGGGCATACCCTTGCGAATTTAACGCAAACGTAATCTATCCAACATTAAATTGTAACATAACTTCATTATATATAAGACCGTTCAGAATCAGTTCAGTCTTCAAAGGCAACAGCTGATATGAGGGCGAAAAGAAAGGAGAAAGGATGCGATACTACCTGCATGATGTTCCGGGCCGGATGAGGGTCAAAAGCCCTGTGATAAAAAACAATCCCAAGGCCGCAGATGAGATCAGACGCCTGCTCAGCCTGTTTCACGGCATGAACTCGGTTGATTTCAATCTCACGACGGGCAGCGTCCTGATCCACTATCACCCGGGCAAACTGCATCGGAGTGATCTGATCGAACTGCTGAGCGAGAAGGGCTACTTCGACAGGTCGAAGGCCGTCACGAACGACCAGGTAATCAAGAGCGCTGCGGAGGACACGATCAATTTCTTCTGCACGTCTATCGTATCAGATATCGTCTTCGCACTCATCTAACAGCAGAGACTTTTTTAGTCCTGATCCATCCTACAAAAGGAATTCCCACGGCGTGGAATCCTTTTTTGTCTCCGGGACGGATTGCACAGGGTCGGGAGTTTCTCCTACAACGAACTCTTCGACTGAAGCAACGCTCTTACCTTCCTCTCTACAAAGATGGGTAGATAAAGGGTTATTGTCGCCTTTGCCTTCAAATTCACGAATACGCTTTCGTAGAGCGGCCTTAAATCTTCTAAAGGAACATTGAGATCGCGGGATAGATTCTCGATGTGGTCTAAGTGCAGTTTTCTTTCCATTTCATCTTCGTACTTTGTAATGACCATACATGTTCTCCTTGAATATAAAACTGAGCATCGAAGATTCTCAAGCCGGGTCTTTGTTTACAAGTCTCTACTTCAGTAGGACCGTTTTGTCGGTGATTTCCCAGGGCAGCCCGATGTCCATCCGACCAACGTGCCCATAGACGGCCAGTTTCCGGTAAAAACCCCCCTTGATAGCGGAGGGCAGGTGCCGGAGATTGAATTGCTTCACGATTCCGGCGAGCCGGAAATCGAAGTGTTCCAGAAGCTGGGACGCAATCTCGTCGTCGGATATTTTTCCCGTCCCGAACGTCTCCACCTGGACGCTCACCGGTCTCGAGAGGCCGATGGAATAGCTTAATTGAACCTCGCATTCTTCCGCCAGGCCCGCCGCCACAATGTTCTTCGCGGCGTAGCGGGCGGCATAGGCGCCCACACGGTCAATCCGCAGCGGGTCCTTCCCGCTGAGGGCCGCCTCACTCTGCCGCGAGTACTCCCCGTAAGTATCCACGGCGTTCTTGCGACCCGTGACGCCCGAGTGGACGGCTGGCCCGCCACCGATGAAGGGGCCGTCAGGGTTGATGAATATCCTCGTCTTCGTGTCAGGCCGGATCGGCTCGTCGCTGAAAACCGGTGCGATCACGACCTCCCGGATGTCTTCCTCAAGCTTTGCCGGGGCGGGAACACCGGCTCTCTGCTGGCTCGCTATGACGGTGATGCTGTGGATGCGGTAAGGCATGCTATTCCTGTACGACACGCCAACCTGGATCTTGCCGTCCGGTGCGAGGTACGGCAAGAGCTTCGAAAAGCGCACCGCCGTGAGGCGCCGGGCGAGCCGGTGAGAAAGCCATATAGGCAGCGGCATCAGGGCTGCCGTCTGGTTACAGGCAAAACCGAAGACGGTAACCTGGTTTCTCACAGCGATCCGGTCGATCTGATCATCTGTGAGCTTACGCTCATCGAAGCGGAGGTGACGGTCTCTTTCCATTTCTTTGAGGCTTGTGACGATGCTGCAGGTCCTGGCATCGAAGCCGGCGTGATTGTATCCTACTTGGCTGATGATACTGCGGGCGATATAGGGGAAATCTACCGTGGCTTCGGAATCGAACCGGGCGGCGATGAACACAATCGAGGTGGAGACGGCACACTCGGTGACGATTCTCGAATAGGGGTCTTGCTGCAGGAAGTGGTCGACGATGGCGTCGCTGATCAGGTCGCAGAGCTTATCCGGGTGGCCTTCCGTGAGCGACTCCGAGGTGAACATGAAATCCTTCTTCATGGGTTGTCTCCTTTCTGTGTTACTTTTGATGCTTCGTTAATCAGAAGCGGAAGAAGGGCGCTTCCCCCTATCACAGCGCTGTCGATGAGACCGATGGTCCCGATTCCCAAAAGTCCCCGTACACCCGGTATGAGCATCGCCAGGCCCTGAAAGGTAAAGGAACCTACCAGGGCGCCCGTAAGCCAGGGGTTGGGTGGCAACCCGTCGCGCTCGAAGAGGGAGTGCCGCTTGGAGCGGCAGCTCAGGGCGTGGAGAAGCTGGCCGCAGGTGAGACTGAGGAACGCCATAGTGTTTGCCTGGGCTCCGCGACCGTAGCGAGCGATACCGTAGCCGAAGGCGGCGAGAGACCCGGCGGACAGCACCGACGATTCAAAGAGGATCCGATTGAAATCGGAGGGCTTGACGATAGGCTCGGCGGGGTCCCGCGGCGGCTGGCTCAGGACATCCGGTTCGGGCGGCTCAAGGGCAAGCGCCAGCCCCGGGAAGATGTCAGAGATCAGGTTTATCCATAATAGTTGCATGGCTGAGAGCGGCTGTCCCAGCCCCAGGCTGATGCCAGCGAACATGACCATGATCTCGCTCATGTTCGTGGAAAGCAGGTAATGGATCGACTTACGGATGTTGTTGTAGATGGTGCGGCCCTGGCTGATGGCGACTACCATGGTCTGGAGGTTGTCGTCCTCCAATACTACGTCGGCTACCTCACGGGCCACGTCGGTTCCGGTATGGCCCATGGCCACACCGACATCGGCCGACTTGAGGGCCGGGCCGTCGTTGATTCCGTCGCCTGTCATAGCTACGACGCGTCCAGCGCGCTGCAGGGACTGCACGATCTGAAACTTGTGGGCGGGGCTGACCCGGGAAAACACATGAACTCTTTCACAGAGGGCCCGCAGCACGTCGGGTGGCATGTCCGCCAGGTGAGTGGCGTCTACGATTTCAAGCTGGTCACCGCGGCTGAGCTTGAGTTCTTTCCCGACCGCATAAGCCGTTGGGCTCTGATCGCCCGTGATCATGATTGTGTCGATGCCGGCCTTATGAAATTCTGAAATCAATGATTCCACTCCGGGTCGGACAGGGTCGGCCATACCTACCATCCCCAGCCAGGTGAATGCCTGCGCAGGGATTTTCTCGTCATTAAGCCTCATGTCCTTTGTGGCGTTGGCATAGGCAAACCCGAGCACCCGCAGGGCCTGCCCGGCCAGATGTTCGTTTTCGACCTCGATGACCATCCGGTCTTCATCCCGGAGGCGCCGCCTTCGCCGTCCTTGCAGGTACCAGCCGCACCGGGCTAACACTTCCTGGGGGCTTCCCTTCATACAGAGGAGGCCGTGGCCGCGCTCCTCTGCGTTGAGGGTGAGCATGATGTTCTGCCCCTCGGAGCGATGGATGATCCCGCACCGGGTTGCACGCTCTCGAAGCTCCAGGGCATCCACACCGGCGCTGATTGCCAGGTGAATGAGGGCATTTTCCGTGGACGTTCCGTTGATCATCCAGTTCCCGTCATTGTGTGTGATCTCACTTTCATTGCAGAGGACCGATACTTGCAACAGTTTGAGTATTTCACCATTACTAAAGGGACTCACGGGGTCCCTTCCGTCCAAGAACTTCCCGTCGGAGATATGCAACCTTCTCATCCCCGTATGGACTTGCCGCACCGTCATCCGGTTTTCCGTGATTGTTCCTGTCTTGTCGAGGCAGATCGTCTGGATTGAGCCGAGGGTCTCCACGGCCTCTAAGTGGCGGATAAGGACGTTGTGTCTCTGCATGTTGCGCAGGCCCAGGGCGAGCGTTGTCGTGGCGACGGCGGGAAGTCCCTCGGGAACAGCAGCAACGGCCAGCGAGATCGAGGACTTCAGCATCTCCAGGAACCCGTAGCCTCGCAGTATCCCGATGACGAAGACAAACCCGCAAATAATACCGGAAATGACCACGAGCTGGCTTCCCATCCGGTCGAGCTGCCGCTCCATCGGTGTTTCGGGCGGCCGTACCTCTCCGGCAAGGCTCTGGATTTTCCCGATCTCCGTGTAGTGGCCCGTGGCGACGACGACGGCTATGCCCTGTCCTCCGGTGACAAGAGTGCCCATGTAGACCATATTCTTCCGGTCAGCCAGGGGCACTTCACGGGCTGAAAGGATGGCATCTGTCGTCTTGACGACGGGCAGGCTTTCCCCCGTGAGCGTTGATTCGTCCACAGTGAGGCGCTGGGCCTCGATAAGCCGTGCGTCCGCGGCAACGTAGCTCCCGGGGCGGAGAACCAGCAAATCCCCCGGCACCACGTTTTCCGTGCTCATCGTTTCGATGACACCGGCGCGCAGGACGAGGGCCGTCGGGCGGACGAGCTTTTTCAACGAATTGATTGTCCGCTCGGCGCCGCTCTCCGTAGCGTAACCGATGGCGGCATTGATCAGCACAACGCTCATGATAACAAACGCGTCGGCAAGGCCTCCCGTGAAGACAGAGATGACGGAGGCTATCCCGAGGAGCGCTACGGGAAGGGACTTGAACTGTTCAACAAAAATACTCAGTCCCGATCGCGGAACCGACTCGGGCAGGATGTTGGGCCCGTATTCCTTGAGCTTTTCGAGGTATTGTTCCGGGGTGATACCCATGGAGCGGTTCACATCGAAGCGGTTCAGAACGAAGAGCGCCTCCATACCGTGCCAGGTATCGCTCTGCTGTACCTCTGCCTGGAGGATCATCTTGCGGAACTTTCTGCGGATAGAGGGGACTACATCTTCCTTTTTTTCGACGGCGCTGTGATGCCGCTCCATGGATTTTGAAAAGGCGGGCTTATTTGATCGGGGTTCGGGTCGTTGATCGGGCGCACGTGTACTGTGATACTCCTCGACCAATGCTGCAATACAGAGAGCGATCTCCGAAGGGGTCCGGTCGGTTTTATAGAAGACCAACACGTTCCCCGTGAACGTACTGGCGGAAACCGAGCTGATCCCGTCCCGAGCCGTCAACTCGATCTCGATTAACCGCTTCAGCCCTTCGGAACGGTAAAGACCTTTGACCCGGAAACGCGTTCGCCCCCTGATGGCGGCGTGAACCGCTGTGACCAAGATATTCTCTTTCTTTTCGTGTTGTCGTTATTTCTTGCCGGGCGGCGTCGTTTTTGGCTTCACCTCCGGGGTCTTGTCCTCGCCCTTGGCGATGGCAGCATTTGCCACCTCCCGAACGCCTTCAATGACTCCAACAAGCATTTCCGTCACAGCCTTGAGTGCCGTCTGCCCGATTGATCCTGCTGTCTCTATGGCGCCCCCTACAGCGACCTTTGCCACCTCCGGCACGTTTCCACCGACTTCCTTTGCAGCTTCGATGACACCGTCCACGGCCCGCCTGGCTACAAGCGCCACGTCGGCGCCGATCTCCGAAGCTCCCTTGATAGCTCCCTTGACGGTCTGGCTGGCGAAGGTTCCCATGTCGCCGCCCACGTCGCTGACGCCCATGATGATGCCCTTGGCGACGCTCTTCGTGCTGAGGATCAACCCCGTTCCTACCACCTCCGTGGCCGATATGGCGCCCTTCACCACATCCTTGGTGATATTTATTCCCTCGCCGGCAATGTCACCCGTCGCCCTGAGGGCGCTTGACACGGTGTTGCGCGCAAGGCTCACAATTTCCGCCTCGATCTCGTTGATGCCTTTGAGGCTCATTACGACGCCTTCCTTTACGGTCGTCCCGATTTTACCCAGGCCCCCTGTGGCGCCTGCTGCTCCTTCTTTCCTCGTCTGCCTTTCCATGGGTCTGTCCTCCTAAGATTGTGGCGTTAAATCTCTTTACCTCTGAGAATGTCCGGACTCGTCGAGAGATTCTGCACGATGACACAATTCCCCAATTCGCCGGAGATTACCCGGCACTATTACAGGATGATAGAGGTTTTGTTAAATTGTATTATATAGGGATTACAATTATCTCCTTCAATCAGTGAAGAAAAGCCATTCTGGTGTTCACATAAATATGGCTTCGACGCAACGGTCTTTGGAACCGAAGCCGGGTCGCAAATTCCTGCAGATCTCTTGGGTGAGCTTCAGAAAATGACTCAGAGGAGTCCGTGTAATATGCAATTCCTGACTATCCGCCCGAGGTGTCGCCGGGCAGGGACTTCATGTAAATATTGAAGGCATACCAGAATGCGGTGTACCACAGGGGAGCTCCAATATTGCCCCGGAGTATCTGATAGATGCCGAATCCAGCCATACCGAAAAACGCGACGTCCCAGAGATCCGCCAGTCCACCCGTTGCTGTCTTCACCCTGCGGTTCACCGTTTGGAATCCCTCGGCGAGGCCCTGGCGCAAGGTCACCGGAGTTCGGGACTCGGTCCGGGCGATCTGGAAGAGTCCCTGCTTCTTTGCCGCGGCCAGGAATTGCCTGATGTCTTTCCGGTGATGAATGATCAGGATGCTTCCGGACAGTTCGTTTACATCAACGGAATCCACGCCGCTCATGGACGAAAGACGTTCCTTAACGTGGGAAAACCAGGCAAGGTCACGCTTGCGAGACTTCACTCTGAACCGGAGTCTCATCGGTGTCTGGTGAATTATGTAAGCCTCAGGGAGCATCACTCGTTCGGTACCTCCACTGCGAGGGCATGAGCAGCTTCGATCTCGGAGCGGGCCTCCGCAACGAGGTCCTCGACAGTCTCACGCGCCTCCTCCACCATCTCCTTGCCCTTCTCATACAACAGGAGCCCCTCCTTGATCATGACCTTTGCCATCGGCTTGACTGCCGCTGACAGGATCGGTATGATGATGGGGGCAATCACAGCCGCTCCGATGCCGAAGGCAATCCCCGCCACGACATTCCCTTTAAACCCATTGTCCAGCAGTGCCATAACCCACCTCCCTGAATAATAAGATTGCTTCTTATTAAAAAAACCTTCTCAATATTTTTTCGAAGATGTGAGTGTTTCCAAAGTATTTTTGCATTATGCGGCATGCACCTTCACTTTTATACCTTTTATCAAAAAAGAGACACAAATCCTCTTGCTTTTTGGGTCTTTTACATCGTTCAGATCCCGCCATTAAAATTTATCTTATAAGGATGCAAGAATTAAAAATAAGACATACTCCATACATGTTACAAGATGGTTAAGAATTTATTAAGATTTTATGAAAAGATGTTGGTATCGTTCGGAACTATCAGTCTTCATTGAACTTGTAACCGATCCCCCTGCGAGTGATGATGTATTGCGGGTTTTCCTTGTCTTTTTCAATTGCAGACCTGAGCTGGCTGATATGGACGTCTACAGTTCGGGGCTCTACGAATGTCTCATCACCCCACACGTTATCCAGAAGCTGTTCTCGTGTATATACCTTACCCGGATTCCGGGAGAGAAACCACAGCAGTTTTATTTCGGTTGGGCCCAGGTTTACCCTGGCGCCGTCCACTGTCACTTCGTAGGATTTATAGTCTATGTGAAGGCCCTTGTAAGTGAAGGTATCAGACGGATACCTTTCACTACGCGTCTCATATCTTCTGAGAATTGCTCGTATCCGGGCGATAAGTTCCCGGACGTTGAAAGGTTTGGTGATAAAGTCGTCCGCGCCAATTTCAAGACCGAGAATTTTCTCGGAATCATGCATCCCTGCCGTAATCATTATTATGGGAAGAGATTCCAATTCGAGGTTCCCTCTAATGAGCTTACAGACCTCTATCCCCTTCATACCGGGAAGCATCAGATCCAGAACAATCAGATCGGGTCTTTTAGTCTTGGCCAGTTCCAGAGCTATTTCACCTTCGTGCGCCTTAATGACGGAAAAGTTTTCCTTTTCGAGGTTGTATGCGATCAGATCAACAATGTCTCTCTCATCGTCGACGACCAATATTGTTTTCTTCATGATTGTAACCCATATCCATTCGTTCTCCCCCCTTCCGCAAGACCTTCCGGGGATGGCGGATTCGTTCCCGCTTTGCTTGTATAGCCGGATTATATGACTTGAGTGTGATGAATACATGACAAGATGGTGAAATTTTGAACTTTGTAAAGAATATAGGGTACATTTATTTTACGGGCTGTGCAGTGCATGTTCACGTTATATTCATCTATCTGTCATAATCCTGTAACAAATGTACTTTAATATACTCACCAAAATATAAATTCAGGAGGATATATGATGACAAGAATGATGAAATTGTTGATTCTAAGTTTGAGTATGGTGCTCTGTGCGAATTTTGCCATGGCCGGTCAGAACGTAGTGATCAAAGGATCGACCACTGTTTTGCCCGTAGCTCAGACCACATTGGAGGCTTACATGAAGGCCCATCCTGGTGTGAATATTTCACTCTCGGGAGGGGGATCTGGTGAAGGCATCAAGGCCCTTATAGACAAATCAACGGACATCGCAACTTCTTCAAGAGAGATAAAAGACAAAGAGGTAGAACTGGCAAAGAGCAAAGGCATCAATCCCGTTGCCCATACGGTGGCGATTGATGCGATTGTTCCCATAGTCCATCCGAAGAACAGGGTGAAAGACCTGACAATTGATCAGTTGAGCCAGATCTATCAGGGTAAGATTACCAATTGGGAGGAAGTCGGTGGGGATAATTTGCAGATTGTTGTTGTTTCTCGCGACAGCAGTTCCGGCACCTTTGAGTCCTGGGGGCACCTTGTTCTCAATAATGCAAAAGTGACACCGAAAGCCCAGCTGCAGGCGTCGAATGGGGCGGTTGTACAGGCAGTGACAAAAAACAGATATGCCATCG
>Ga0233423_10001867_pt1 | contig 10387 bp, 9 predicted proteins | sample Watercolumn_Mata_FD_180713 | JGI IMG/M metagenome (GOLD analysis project Ga0233423, IMG submission 180713) | Freshwater microbial communities from Lake Matano, South Sulawesi, Indonesia - Watercolumn_Matano_2014_112_MG | ecosystem: Environmental > Aquatic > Freshwater > Lake | place: Indonesia... | reverse complement strand
AAGATGTTTTGCGTCGGCGGAGACCTGAGGTCCTTTGCCGCCCAAGGCGAAAGGGTCTCCTTCTATTTGAAACAGGTCACCCAGCCTTTTCATGCGGCGATCTCCAGGTTCAACTGGATGGATGCGCCGGTGGTGGGCGCCATTAACGGGACGGCAGCCGGCGGCGGCTTCAGCCTGGCGCTAACCACCGATATCGCCATTGCCGGGGAGTCGGCAAAATTCACCATGGCCTATACCAAAGTGGGCCTGGCCCCGGATGGGAGTTCGAGCTACTTTTTGGCGCGCATGGTGGGGCTGCGCCGGGCTAAAGAGATGGCGCTGTTGAATCCGGTTTTGTCGGCCAGTCAGGCCCTGGAGTGGGGACTGGTAAATCAGGTAGTCGCCGATGACCAGGTACTGCCTGCCGCGCTGGAAATCGCGGCTCGATTGGCAAAAGGGCCAACCCTGGCTTTAGGTGAAGCCAAGCGTCTGATCCTGGCCGGCGCCACCGAGAGCCTGGAGTCCCAAATGGAGAGAGAATCCCGCGGCGTGGCGGCCATGGCCGGCAATGCGGACGGACAGGAAGGGATCGCAGCTTTCCTGGACAAGCGGCCACCCAAGTTCACCGGGCAGTAAGGTCATTATAGCTCTATGAAACGGCAAAGATCCCGGTCGTCCGTCCGGGCGCCTCTAATCGCCTTGCTCCTGATCGTTTTGGGGTTCTTGACCGCCCTGCCCCTCGGTGCGGCCCAGGAAATCCGGCTGGGGGAGATTAATCCCCTGTCCGGCCACCTGGCCAAACACGGCCTGGAAATCCACCAGGGCATTATTTATGCGGTGGAGGAAGCCAATGCCGGGGGCGGGGTGGCGGGGCAGCGTGTGGAACTTCTCAGCCGGGACGACCAGAGCAAGCCGGACGTGGCGGTCAACCAGGCCCAGGACTTGATCTTCCGGGGAAAAGTGACCGGCTTGGTGGGCGGCTACGTGGATTCGCTGGTGGGGCCCATCAGCCAGCAGGCCGCCAGGCACCGGGTGCCTTATGTGGCTTCGGCCAGTCTCCAGGAGGCGATTGCGGGGAAGAAAAACCCTTATTTTTTCCGGGTTTCCCGCCTGGAAGGCATTGTCCGGCCTTTGTGCCGGTTTCTCACCCAAACCCTGGCCACCCGGCGGGTGGCCCTGATGCACGCGGCTACTCCGGGGGCCACTGAATTTGCCGACCGGGTCCGGGACGATCTGCGCCGCATGTCCGGCGATATCGTTCTCCAGGAAAAATTCCGTCCCGGCTTGCCGGATTTTTCCATGTTTCTCCTGAAGTTGCCTCCGGCTAAGGTGGAGGCCCTGGTCAGCGGCGGTTTTTATGCCGACAACCTGATCCTGGTGCGGCAATTAAGGGAGCGGCCCCTGGGTTTGACGGCCTTTATCGCTCCCTGGGGGGTGGCCTACCAGAGTTTCATTGACGAGGTGGGGCCGGATTCCGAAGGACTTTTCGGCACTTTAGCCTGGAATCCGGGCATCACCCAGCCGGGGACCGAAGACGCGTCCCGGGCCTTGGTGGCAGGGTTTAAGAAAAGGTTCGGCAAAGAGCCCAACACCACCACCATGCACGGCTACACTTCCGCCCGGGCCTTGTTGGCCGCCATCGACGCGGTTCTCAAGGAAGGGGCCCGGCCCACGGGCGAGGCCGTCAGTAAGGCCCTGGCCAGGCTCGACCTGAATTTGCCCATGGAGAGGCTGGTCTTTGATGAACACGGCGACCCCCGGCACTACCAGCATGTGGTGGTGCAGATCCAAAAGCGGCGGCTGGTGGTGGTCTATCCCCCGGAGCGGGCCACCGGCCGGGTGGATTTAAACCTGGCCGGACGCTGAGGTAAATCCTTGCGTCTTTGCAACTTGGCGTCTGTGCGTGAGACCCTATAATTAAGGCAAGGTATGCCACTCTCAAAATGAATATGTGAGGGGACCGATTTATGCGAACATGATTGAGAACTATTTCAATATCTTAAAGCGGGGCCTTGTGGGGATTTATCGGCATGTCGGGCCGCAACATCTCAAGAGGTATATAGGGTAGTTTGATTTTCGTTATAATAATCGTGAGATCACCGATGCAGAGCACCGTGCCTTTGCCCTGATGGGGATTGAAGGCAAGCGCCTAACTTATAAGGGAACTCGCTGAAAAAGAAGACAAAAAAGAAAAATAAACTCAAGGAAGAACTGCTAAGGGACGATAATACAGTAGACATGCCCTTTGAGGATACCGTAAGGAGACTTTTGCAAACTCCACCACTCAATAAACCAATTTGACAATCTGCACCAATGATTTGACAATATAGTCAGATCATCTTGACATACGATAGTTGATTAGCTAATGTGAAATCGGCAGGTGTGCGCGGGAACAATCTCAGGTCGTCTGAGAAGACGGCAGCCCCAAACGGGGTGGGAACCTGAGACCCGGGGCCTGCTTTTTTATTTATAATGTTCAGCAATCCATTTCAGATGCCCCTGTTTTTGCATAGCCGTGTCCACATCAATGGGGAAAAATTTTAACCCATATCCAAGATAATTCCTCCTATAGCTGTAAATAATTGGTTTTAGCATACGGGCATATCTATCTTCCGCAAATCCATAACCTGAACATTGAACTCCGTAAAAGAAACTTCCAGCGATAGCATCCGCTATTTGGAGGCCCCTTCGCTTAGCAGATGGGAGGGCCTTCATAGAATCTATATTAATATATCTCCATTCTATTCTAACGTCATAATAGCCCGTTTGAGCGCGCAACAATTCTAGATAATCTCGCAGTTCCTTATAGGACATACTTGACCGGTTAGAAAAAATTATCTCCACAAAGCCGTCCCCAGAATGGATTGATTTTCTATAATGATCTCGGCAGTACCATGAAATCCTTTCCACGAGAAACCGAACAGCATAGAAATATAACCGATACTTTTCTAAGAAAATTTCGGGTCTTGTAATTGAGGGTTTATGGATTAAAACAGAGATTGCCTTTATAGGAGCCTCTGCAATTAGCCCAATATATGGAAGTCGCTGTTCGTGTTTAAGCTGGCGAAAATGTAATGGTGTTTTTGGCGGTTTCTTTAATTTTTCCCGCATATAATCGACAAGTTTAACCGTTTCTAATTCTATCGATTTAGGGAAGATTACGGCAGAAAGTATAAACCACTCTGAACTTCCCTTCTCGAATGCAAACCCTTCATCTCCTGATTCATCGATATAAGCCACAAAAGAGGGAGTTGCCATTTTGATTTCTCATCTCCAAGAAAAAACTTGATTCTTACCAGAAATTCCTGATATTATAAATGCATAGTGCGCCGGACGGGATTCGAACCGGCACTCCTAAGGTGGAAAGCCAGAGTGGCTACCGCTACCTTACCGGCGCATGTGGACTATCGCCACGCCCCGTAATCTGGCTCTCGCGCCAACGATCTTCAGATTACGGGGCTTGTTTTTGCGCCCCTACCGAGGGCGATTTGCTGCAATGCTCGGTAGGGGCATTGCTCTTCTCACCTTGCACCTCCTTGGTTGCCAATGACAACCATTCGAGTGTAGCTACTGATCCTTTGAGGTATTCTGTGGCGGAGGGTAAGCGCGGCGAAGTATGGGCTGTGGGGGCGGCGTTTGCCCAGACTGATCTATCAGTTCATATAGCCCCTTCTTTGATTTCCGGAAAACCGTCCCTATCTTTTTGCTAAAGGTAAATCGCAAAACCTCCCTGCCGTTTTTTTCGCTGAGCTTCCACCGGCGTTTACGAAATTCTGCTTCGATTTCGCTTAAATACATTGGGCGACCTGTATCCTTTAAAATCTCAATTCCCCCTTGCAGAATAGGTTTCTCTTCCAATATGATAGGTGGAACATGAATTAGCGATTTCGGAGGAGGTGGTGGTGGAGAAGGTAGAATTGCTTTAGTCTCAGGTTCCACCGACGAACTCAAGAGAGCCTTTGCAGGGTTTAAGAATGCTTCAAGTTTGCCAAGACTGATTTTAAGTTCATCTGCCTCTGCCAATTTGACAAGCAATTGTTTATGGAGATCATCATATGCTTTCTGATACTCTTCAATTGCCCTTTTGAGTATTTCTTGATTTGGCTGGGGCATTTGGCTACCTCCTTGAGTTAAGGAGATGATACACCTTGACCAAACGCCTTGTCAATAGGTAATGGCAAAATATTTCCCAATAATGGGAACTGGTCTTAAGAAAGGCTAATTATAAATTCATTCTAATATGATATGCTATTAATTTTATTTTATCCCTAACATCAAGGCCTGCAAAATATATAATCGCCTTAATTAATGCCCTGATTAATATCCATCGCCTTCCCTCGACCTTTCCCGCCAAAGATGTTAGTCTCATTCCCCGGGAGCTTGCCACCATGTGGGTTGGGGTCCCCATCATTTTTTCCGGTTTTTTCCTGGGTTCTTTTTATGCCCTCATTGCCCTGGGTTTTTCCCTGATTCTCGGCACCGGCCGGGCCTTCAACCTGGCTCATGGCGAGATGATCCTGCTCTCCGGCTACCTGGCGTTTACGCTGTGGCAATATTTCCAGGCGCCTTTCTTCTGGATTCTGCTCATCTGCTCCCTGGTTCTCATGTGGCTGACGATCCCCCTGCACTTTCTGCTGCGGCGGTTGCCGGAACCCTATGGTTTGAATACCCTGATGGTGACCCTGGGTCTGGCCTTGCTGCTGCAAAATCTTTTACTGGCCTGTTTTTCCGCGGACTATCGTCTGCTGCAACCGGATTGGCCGGCAGCGGCCATCCCCGGTTTGGACATGCGCTTTCCCTGGCAACAGGTGCTGCTTATCATCCTGGCGCTGCTGGCCACCGCCGCGGTCCACCTGGTGCTGCAGCACACCTTTTTGGGCAAGGCCCTGCGGGCCACCATCCAGGACCGGGAAGCGGCCCAGATGGCCGGGATCAACGTCAACCGGATGGCGCTGGCGGCCTTCGGCCTGGGGGGCCTGCTCATCGGCCTGGCCGGGCCGCTTTTTGCGCAGAACATGTATCTTTATCCCGCGGCCGGCGTCGAGGCCACCATGATCGCCATCGTGGTCACCATCTTTGCGGGCCTGGGCCGGACCCGGAACATCCTCCTGGGGGGCTGGCTTCTGGGCCTCGCGCAATCGGCCGCAGTCTTTACCCTGGGCAGCAAGTGGCGGGAACTGGTGGGCGCGGCCCTGCTCCTCCTGCTCCTCTACTTCCGGCCGGAGGGAATCTCTTTGAAGAAAGAGAATGGGTAAATTTCACTATTCCTGGCTGCTCACCGCGGCCGCGGTCTTGCTTCTGGCCGGGTGGCCGCTTCTTTTCCCGGACGCGGTGCATTTCCAGCAGGTGCTGGGCCTTACCTGTCTTTATGCCACCCTGGCCCTGGCCTGGAACATTTACGCCCTCTCCGGGGCCATATCCCTGGGTCACGCGGCCTTTTTCGGCCTGGGAGCCTATGCCTCCGCGCTTCTCAACCACTACTGCCACTGGTCGCCCCTTCTCGCCATGCCCCTGGGGGCCCTGGCCAGCGTCGCGTTTGCCGTTTTCTGGAACTGGGGTTTTCAGCGCCTCCGGGGCGTTTACCTGGGTCTGGCCTCCCTGGCCGCGTTGGAAATTCCCAAAACCGTGGTGGACAATTGGGACCGTCTCACCTACGGCTCCATGGGGCTGGTGGGCCTGGACCGCCTGCCCGTCCTGGCCCTGGGGAGCTTCGAGGTGGATTTCGGCCTGAATCTCCAGGCCCAGTACTACCTGTTGTTGGGAGTCATGCTGCTGGCGGCGGCGGTGCACCGGCAGAGCATCCGTTCCCGGTGGGGGTGGACCTTGCGGGCCATCCGGGAAAACGAAACCGCGGCCCAAGGCCTGGGCGTCGCCACGCACCGGGAAAGGGGCCGGGCCCTGCTGCTCAGTGCTTACCTGGCGGGCGTCAGCGGCGGGCTTTATGCCCATATCATGGGCCTGGTGGAGCCCGCCCTGGTCTTTAACCTGCACCTGTCGGTCCTGCCGTTGGTTTTCAGCCTCTTCGGCGGCTCGAAAATGGTGTGGGGGCCGGTCCTGGGAGCGTTCATCCTCTATCCCCTGGAGCAGCTTTTACTCATGCCCCTGTTTCCCATGGGCCATTCCGCACTCTACGGATTGGTCATCATTCTGACGATTTTCTTTTTTCCCCGGGGAATTGCCGCATGGCTGCCAGCAAATCGCAAGCCTGCCTAGAGGTGCGACAGATTAAAAAGTCTTTTCGGGACCAAACCGTTCTGCGGGAGGTTTCTTTTTCCCTGGGGGAAGGGGAGATCCTGGGCCTCATCGGCCCCAACGGCGCGGGAAAAACTACTCTCTTCAACATCATCAGCGGCTGGCAGCGGCCCGACTCCGGCAGCGTGGTCTTCTGCGGCCGGGAGACCACCGCCTGGCCCCCGGACCGCCTGGGCCGGGCGGGCCTGGCTCGGACTTTCCAATCCCCGCAAATTTTTCCGGACATGAGCGCGCTGGAAAACGTCCTCATGGGCGCCTGGCTGCGGCGGGAGCCGCGCCTTCCTCTCCCCCGGGCCCTGGAGGAGGCGGGCCATTGCCTCTTCCTGGTGGGGCTGCTGGATCGGCGGCACGCCTTAGCCCGGGATCTGCCCCTGGCCCAGCAGCGCCTGGTGGAATTGGCCCGGGCCTTGGCCACCAGGCCGCGGCTGTTGCTCCTGGACGAAATCGCCGCGGGCTTCAGCCGCGCCGCAGTGCAGCGTCTGGCCGCGGGGCTTCTCAAATTGCGGGACCGGGGGCTGACGCTGCTCCTCACCGACCACCTGTTCACCCTCCTGGAGGCGGTGGCCGACCGGCTCCTGGCCCTGGACCGGGGGGAGATCATCGCCCAGGGGCCGCCCGCCTCCTTGATCCGCCATCCGGAAGTGGTGTCCGCCTATCTGGGGACCCGGTACGGCGCCAACGCCGGCGGAGGCGCCTGATGCCGGATGCGGCGAATTCCACCCCCCTCCTCGAGGTACGCCACCTCTCGGTCATTTTGCAGAAGAAAAGGGTGCTCCGGGACTTGAGCCTGACCTGCCTGCCCCACCAGATCGTGGCCATCGTAGGCATCGAGGGCGCGGGCAAAACCACCCTGCTGAAGGCCCTGGGGGGCTTGCAGCGGCCGGTGGCGGGCCGCATCTGGTTCGCGGGGGAGCCCGTGGAGACCCTGCCGGCCTGGGAAATGGTGCGCCGGGGCCTGGTTTATGTGCCGGAGGGGATGCGGGTCTTCCCGGAGATGACCGTTTTGGAGAACCTGGAAGTGGGGGCTTACCTGGTGCGCCGGGAACTTAAGACCGGGCTGGACCGGGTTTGCCGAATCTTTCCGGAACTCCAGGACCGGCTGCGCCGCCCCGCGGGCATTCTGAGCGGCGGCCAGCAGCGCATGGTCACCCTGGCCCGGGGCCTCATGTCCGCGCCCCGTCTGCTCATGCTGGACGAACCCTTCATGGGGCTAAGTCCCAAGCTGGTGCAAAGGTTTTGCGACTCGTTCCGGGACCTCAGGCAGGCGGGCGTCACCCTCCTGATTTCCGGGCAACTCATGCAGCGGGTGTTAAACGTGGCGGAGAAAGCCTACCTCCAGGAAAGGGGCCGCATCACCTTTGCCGGGACCGGCCCCCATCTGCTTCAAGACCCTCACTTGCAGGAGATAATCCTCCCCGTGTAAAGGTTGCCGCCGGATTCAACCTGTCATATCAACTCGCAATCAAACGACAAGGGGCGAACCTGGTGTTCGCCCCGAACGTTCAGGGCGAACACCAGGTTCGCCCCTACAAAAAAATGTTGTTTGATTGCGAATTGGTATCAAAACCGCCCGGGCTTGGTTTGCAGCCGGGCCTGGAAATATTGGGCTTTTTGGGAAACTTCCTGGAGATTCCGGTGATAATTCCCGCAATCGGCTTGCAGGGCCTTGACTTCCCGGAGATGCAAGTTCAGGCTGGCGCGCTGGATTGATGGGGCTTGCAGCAGGCTGATGGCCAGTTCGGTATTGAGGCTCGCCAGCCTGGCGTCCATAAATCGCAGAGACCTGGTGATGGAAACCACGTCTTTATTGATCAGGTGCATCCTTAACGGCTGGGGCCGGCCGTCGTTTTTCAGCTTCTCCAGATTGGCTTCCACCCGCTGGAGTTTTTCCGTTACCTTCCCGTATTCCATTCTAACCTGGTGAATGTGGTCGTTCCAGGGGAAATCCGGCGAGATGCGGCCGCGGATCTCCGGAATTTGCAGGAATCCCCGGAGGAGAATGGACACCAGGAACGCGGCCAGGAGCCATTTGCCCCAATTACTGGAGATGTTTAATGGTTTTGGCGTCATCATGGGACCGCAGCCGGTAAATGATCAACTGGTTCAGGGGCGGCTGATCGGGCACGAAGCGGTGATAGTAAGGATCGGCCCGGTTGCCGAATTCTTCATCCGCGAAAGGCAGCACCAGGGGTTCGTAATCCCCGGCCAGGCGCAGGCCCAGGATAAAGGCCTCGGATTTTGTCAGGTCGTATCTGCGGTTCCAGCGGGTATGCCAGCGTTTGACCACGAATTTGGGCAATTCTCCCGCCTCCGGGAGGCGGCCCTGCAACCCCCCGAAAACCACACAGGAAGTGTAGAACTGAAGGGGCAGATCGCCGTAAGTGGTGACGATGGTGTCCCCGGGACGGGCCTGGGCCTGGAAGAAGTCGATGAGGTTGCGGTTGACGTCCGGGTAGCCGTAGACGAGTTCGGACAGGTAAAGCTTCAAGGGGAAATTGGGATAAGTGAGCATGTAAGGGGAATTATCCGCGGGCCGGAGTTGGATATTAAGCCGGGTCACGGGCAACAGATGCAGCCAGTTGGTAAACAGGAGCAAGAAAGCCAGGAGGACTGCGGAAACTTTATGATAAGCAGCCACCCGGCAGACGGCCCAGCCCAGGACCATGGCGCACAGGGGATAAAGATGGATCAGATAACGGTGTTCGCCCTGGGGCGCTAAAGAGATGATCAGGATATTGAACAGGACGATCAGCCCCAGGAACATGGTGAACCGGGCTTCCCTGTCGGCTTGCAGCCTTTCTCTGCCCCCGGGGAAGGCGGCCAGCCAGAGCCAGTAAAGGAGCAGGCAGCCGATCACCGGCAGAGGCGCCATGAACTGGAAAAGGTCTTGGAAATAACACTGGAGGTTGGAGGCTATGCGGGTGAGATCGAACATGCCCCCTTGTTTTTGGACCTGGAAGAAGACCGTCCCCTGCAAGGCCACCAGGGCCACTCCTGCGGCCAGCAGCAAGGTGCGCTTTACGGGGAGTTCCCGATGGTAAAGCAGGATGGCGGCCGCCAGAAAGGCCGCGCCATAAGTAAAAAATAACAGATAGTTGGCATGGAAGAGCAACCCGAAGGAAATAAGGAGAAGCAAGGCCGGGCCCCACCGTTGCTGCCAGTCCATACGGAAGGCGTAAAGGCTGCCGAGGACCAGGAGGGTGGCCAGGCTGTAATAACGGCACTGGCGGGAATACATGAGAAAGGGCACGGAAAGGCCCAGGAGCGCGGCCGCCAGGCGGGCCCAGAGAAGATCGCGAAAATGGCGTTTGATCAGGAGGTAGGTGAGGCAGACGCACAAGATGCCCAGGACGGCGAAGGGAAAGCGGCCCGCGGTGGTGGATGGCTGGGCCAGGTAAAAGGCCCCGGCGGTCAGATAGATCTGCATCCAGGGGGACCAGCGCCACAGGTGGTCGGCGCCGGCCTCCCGTCCCTCTTCCTGGGAAATCAGGTTGATGCCGTCAAAGGCCCGGGGCGTTCCGAATTTGAGGACGTTTCTGGCCAGGCAGGCGGTCTCGGCCTCATCCTGCCAGAAAGGGCGGTAGTCCAGATTATAGAGCAGCAAAAAGGAGACCAGCGCCAGGAGGGCCAGAAAGAGGGGGTCGGATTTGCGGAGGTCCCAACTCACCGGGGTCCTCCTTCTAATGGGGTAGGACTGGGCGAATCGGCGCTCTGGGATTTCGGTCTCACGAATTTTCCCAATACTGTGAATCGGCGAGGATGGTTTTAAGATAAGATAATTGCCGTTAAAGTCCAGAAATTTCTCCAAATGATTATAACTGTGGTAAATATTGTAATCCAGCTTTCTTTTCTATGCGAACAGGGTGGCCCCGGTCCCGCGGGTCCGCAAGGCTGGTGGGGCGGGCGTCCCCGGCCGCCCACCTCTTGGGCGGCCAGAGACGGCCGCCCCACCGATTCACTGTTTTTTAGTATGTTCTTGCGTCTTGCTTTGCGCCTTTGCGTCTTTGCGTGAGCTCTCTTTTCGGAACAATGATCAGTGATTACTTTTGGGACTGACTCCCGGATATGGCGCCAGGCGCGGGGGACGTTGATCAGCTTCGAGCAACCAGACCCGCCGGTCTCGGAAATAGTCGAGCAGCTCCCGTTCCGCCTCAGC